>Ga0209024_1000684_pt1 | contig 47278 bp, 37 predicted proteins | sample AutmiccommunBRH5_FD_187380 | JGI IMG/M metagenome (GOLD analysis project Ga0209024, IMG submission 187380) | Deep subsurface microbial communities from Mt. Terri, Switzerland - Autotrophic microbial communities BRH/5 (SPAdes) (version 2) | ecosystem: Environmental > Aquatic > Deep subsurface >... | reverse complement strand
ATCTCCCCACGCGGTGTAGCGCCGGTCAAGATTGAGACGTGAATCGCCGATCATCAAAAAGAACTGGCTGTTGGCGCTGTCGGGCGCTGTCGCGCGGGCCATGGACATGACGCCCGGACAATGCACCGGCCATAATTCGACCGTGCGTCCGTTCAGAAATGTGCGGATCCCTTCCGGCTGGGCCGCAACTGGCAAGCCGTCTACATACCCAATGCGCGGCGCAATCCGGTCGCGGCCGATTTGGCGGAAGCCCTCGACCCCGGACGCATCGCGCGCAAATTCCGGCGGCAGGTTCGGTTTGCTGGAACCGCCGGTGCCGTCGCCCTTGGGATCGCCGCCCTGAGCCATGAACCCTTCGATCACGCGGTGAAAGGTCAGGCCGTCATAGAACCCTTCGCGCACTAGTTCCTTGATGCGCTCAACATGCGCAGGCGCGAAATCAGGGCGCAGCTCGATCACCACCGTGCCGGCAGGCAGGTCCATATAGATCGTGTTTTCCGGATCGAGCGGCCGCCAGTCGCCGGGCGTAGCGCCGTCGAGCACCTGCGCTGCGGTCGGTCCCGCCTGCTCATCTTCGTCATCAGCAAAGGCGGCGCCCGAAAATACGGCGCTTCCCATCATCGACATTGCCGCAAAGCTCAAGAAAATCGGCCGAATACGCATATCAACTCCCTGTCGCCGCCCTGCCCGAGCAGATGTTCGCCCCCATATAGGGCGCCCGGCCCGAAATGAGAACTTATTGCTTGGAAAACTTCGCCTTCAGGCTCGCCGCCACCTTGGCCGGCACGAAGGAACTGACATCGCCGCCCAGCCTTGCGATCTCCTTCACCAGCCGCGAGGCAATCGACTGATAGCGCGCATCCGCCATCAGGAAGACGGTTTCGATCTCGTCATTGAGGGCCTGATTCATGCCGACCATCTGATATTCATATTCGAAGTCGGAAACGGCGCGCAGGCCGCGAATGATAATGTTCGCCTTTAATTCCTCGGCGAATTTCATCAGCAGGATTTCAAAAGGCACCACCCGGATCGGAACCGCGGCCCCTTTGGAAATGGCGGCCATTTCCTGTTCGATCATGGCGACCCGTTCTTCGAGGGAAAACAGCGGCCCCTTGTCGCGATTGATCGCAACGCCGATCACCAGCTCGTCAACGAGCTTTACCGCGCGCTGCACGAGATCGACATGGCCCAGCGTCACCGGATCGAACGTGCCGGGATAAAGGCCGATGAGTTTCGTCATGCGATATCGCTTTCTGTATCGTCGACTTCATCGCCGTCCACATCTTCGATGCGGCCGACCGACACGACATTTTCATCCTCGCGCGTGCGGAAGATGGTGACGCCCTGTGTATTGCGGCCAGCGATGCGGATGCCGTCCACCGGCGTGCGGATCAATTGTCCGCCATCGGTGACCAGCATGATCTGGTCTGAGTCTTCGACCGGGAACGCCGCGACGACGGGGCCGTTCCGGCTCGACGTCTGGATCGCGATGATGCCTTTGCCGCCGCGTCCGGAGGTTCGGTATTCATAGGAACTGGTGCGCTTGCCATAGCCGTTTTCGGTGACCGTCAGGATGAACTGCTCGCGCGCGCCAAGCTCGGCGATGCGTTCCTGACTGATCGCCACGTCCGGCGTTTCCGCATCTTCCGGATCTTCCGCATCGGCCTCACCGGCAGCGCGGCGCATGGCGGCGGCGTGTTTGAGATAGGCTTTCGCTTCTTCGGAGACCGTATCGACATGGTGCAGGATCGCCATGGAAATAACCAGATTGTCCTTGTCGAGACGGATCCCGCGCACGCCCGTCGAGGTGCGGCCGGCGAACACGCGCACCGTTTCCACAGGGAAGCGGATGCACTGGCCAGAGGCCGTTGTCAGCAACACGTCTTCATCTTCGCGGCAGATCTGCACGCCGACAAGGCGGTCACCTTCATCGAGCTTCATGGCGATCTTGCCGTTGCGATTGACGCGCTGGAAGTCCGACAGCTTGTTGCGGCGGATATTGCCCGACCGCGTCGCAAACATCACATGCAGTCTGTCCCAGGATTCTTCATCCTCCGGCAGCGGCAGGATGTTGGTGACGCGCTCATCGGGGCCGAGCGGCAGCAAATTGACAAACGCCTTGCCGCGCGAATTCGGCGCGCCTTCCGGCAGCCGCCACAGCTTCAGCTTGTAGGACATGCCGGTCGAGGTGAAGAACAAGAGCGGCGTATGGGTATTGCCGACAAAAAGCTGCGCGACGAAATCTTCGTCCTTGAACTTCATGCCGGCGCGGCCTTTGCCGCCGCGTTTTTGCGCGCGATAGGTCGAGAGCGCCGTGCGCTTGACGTAGCCCGCATGGGTGACCGTCACCACCATGTCGTCGCGGGCGATGAGGTCTTCGTCCTCGACCTCGCCCTCGGCTTCGATGATCTCGGTCTTGCGCGGCGTGGCGAACTCGTCGCGAACGCCCTTAAGCTCGTCCTTGATAATCGTCAGCACCCGGTCGCGGTTGCGCAGGATGTCGAGATAGTCGGAGATTTTCTCCGCCAGCCCCTTCAACTCGTCGCCGATTTCATCGCGGCCGAGCGCGGTCAGGCGTTGCAGGCGCAGATCGAGAATGGCTTTCGCCTGTTCTTCGGAAAGCTTGAGCAGATTTCCGTCGCTCATCATGTGACGCGGATCGGCGACGAGCAGCACCAGCGGCGCCAGATCCTTCGCCGGCCAGTCCTTCGCCATCAACTGTTCCTTGGCGGTCGCGGGGTCCGGCGCGGCGCGGATCAGCGCGACAATCTCATCAATGTTAGCGACGGCGATGGCGAGACCGACCAAAATATGCGCGCGGTCGCGGGCCTTGTTGAGATCGAATTTCGTACGGCGAGTGATGACCTCCTCGCGGAAGTCGATAAACGCCGCCAGCACATCGCGCAGGGTGAGCTGCTGCGGCTTGCCGCCATTGAGCGCCAGCATGTTGACGCCGAAACTCGTCTGCAGCTGCGAGTGGCGGTAAAGCTGGTTCAGCACAACATCCGGCGTCGCATCGCGGCGCAGCTCGATCACCACCCGAATGCCGTGACGGTTGGACTCGTCGCGGATATCGGAAATGCCTTCGAGTTTTTTCTCGCGCACGAGGTCAGCGATGCGCTGGACCATCATCGCCTTGTTCACCTGATAGGGAATTTCGGTGATGACGACGCCATAACGGTCCTTGCGGATTTCCTCGATGGAGGCGCGTCCGCGCATCACGACCGAGCCGCGCCCGAGCAACAGCCCCGCCTTTGAGCCGGCGCGGCCGAGGATCATGCCGCCGGTGGGAAAGTCCGGCCCCGGCACGATCTCCAGCAACTCCTCATCGCTGATCTCCGGGTTTTCGATCATCGCAATGGTGGCGTCGACAACCTCGCCGAGATTGTGCGGCGGGATGTTGGTCGCCATGCCGACAGCAATGCCGCCCGATCCGTTGACCAGCAAGTTCGGAAACTTCGCCGGAAGCACCGACGGTTCCTGTTCGGAACCGTCATAGTTCGGCTGATAGAGAACCGTGTCTTTTTCGATATCGTCGAGCAGCGAGTTCGTCACCTTCGCCATGCGGCATTCGGTGTAGCGCATGGCCGCCGGCGGATCGCCGTCAATGGAGCCGAAATTGCCCTGGCCATCGACCAGCGGCAGGCGCATGGCGAAATCCTGGGCCATGCGGACCAGCGCGTCGTAAATCGACTGGTCGCCATGGGGGTGATATTTACCGATGACGTCGCCGACGACGCGCGCAGACTTGCGGTACTGCTTGTTCCACGCATAGCCGTTCTCGTGCATCGACCACAGGATGCGCCGGTGCACCGGCTTCAGCCCGTCGCGCGCATCGGGGATCGCGCGGGAGACGATGACGCTCATCGCATAGTCGAGATACGATTTGCGCATCTCGTCTTCGATGGAAATCACCGCGCCCTCGCTGGGCGTCATATTCGGCGTCTGCTCTGGATTTTCGGGAATATCGCCGGGGATATCGCCCCCACCATTGCCATTGTCTTCGGCCACTTGGGAACCTTTGGGAATCAGCTGGAAAAGAACGCTCCCGCTTAGCATTCACCCCCGTTAAAGCCAAGCATTCGGCCCGGCCTTGGGGCGGTTTTCAGCCCCCATTTCCGGCGAGTTTATCCCCGCAGTTTAATAGAGTATGGTGACCTGAGGGCGCGAATGGGAGAAAACGTGAAACGGACACTGAATCTGCTAGCAATATCCGTGGTTTCCACAGTCATTTTATGGTCCTGTGGAAAAAGCGCTGAAGCGCCTGCTCCGGAAGCCGTCGCGGCGGATCAGGATGGAGCAACGGACGTAGCTACGGACTGGGCCGATGAGCGCGCCGCGTTCGTGGCGCCGAACGGCGCCCCCATTGGCGACGTTCAGTTCAAAGCGGCGCCGGTGGACGGCGTGATGATGCGCATTGATCTTACGGGTCTGGCGCCCGGATGGCATGGCGTTCACCTGCACGAGACCGGAGATTGCAGCGACGGCGCCGACGGTTTCAAGGCGTCGGGCGGTCACGTCAATCCGGACGGACGCCAGCATGGCCTGCTCAATCCGGACGGTCACGAACGCGCGGACCTGCCCAACCTTTACGCTGGCGCAGACGGGCGCGCGACGGCGGAAATTTTCGCACCCGGCCTTTCGCTCAGCGTTGGCGCCGAGGGTCCGGCCGAAAACGGGCTTTACAATCTTCTCGATGCGGACGGTTTTGCGGTGGTCGTGCATGAAAACGCCGACGATCATAAGACCCAGCCCATCGGCGGGGCCGGCGCGCGCGTCGCCTGCGCGGCGGCGATCAAAACAGAATAACAGACTACTTTGGGGAACAGGTTGCGTGGGGAACAAAATGAACAATTTCGATAGACGGTCCGTGCTGCTCGGCGGCGCGGCGATTGGCGCGGGCGCTTTAACGCCCGCTTTCGCACATGAAGGCCACGGGCCCACCGGGGCATGGACCCCGCTCGCCAGCATGCCGTTTCCGGTGCAGGAGATTTACCCCGCCCCGTTCCGCAAGGCATCGGACCCCAGCCCGTCGATGAAACCCAAACCGCTCGACATTCTGGTCAACGCCGGCGGGCTGACCCCGGACGACCCGTTCAACGTCACCGACAAGGTCACCTTCTACGATCCGTCATACGACGCATGGGGCTTCGCCACCCGCCTGCCCGAAGCGCGCCACCATATCGCGCTCGTCAACAATAACGGCTTTCTCTACGGCGTCGGCGGATTCGCCCGCAACGAGCGCGGCGGCTGGCAGATGCGCGGCAATTGCTGGCGGCTGAAAGAGCTGAACGGCGCCTGGGAGCAGCTTGCGCCGATGCCCCATCCGCAGGCTGAAACCCACTGCCAGTCGCTTAACGGCTATATTCATGCAGCGGGCGGACGGGCGCCTTCCGGCAGCATCAACGCCGAATGGTCCGACCATATCGATACGGACGAGCACTGGTATTACGACGCGAGCGACAATCGCTGGCGGCGGCTGGCGCCGATGCTGACGCCGCGCAATTCTGGCGCCGGCGCGGTGGTGAACGGCGTGATGTATGTGATTGGCGGGCGCACGGTGAATGGCGGCAATACGGATGTGGTCGAAGTCTATGACCCGCTCTCCGACCGGTGGGAGCCGGCGCGGCCCATGCCAAAGGCGCAGGCAGGCCTCGCCGCCGCGGTGCTGAACGGCAAGATCTATGCGTTTGGCGGCGAGTATTTCCACCCTGCCCCCGGCGGCGTCTTCGCCGAAGCGTGGGAATATAATCCCGATACGGACAAATGGCGCGCCGTCGCCGCCATGCCGCGCCGCCGCCACGGCCTCGGCGCGGTCACCGTCGGCGAGGCGATCTATGTGCTCGGCGGCGCCGCCCGCCCGAGCGACGGCGACACCAGCTCCGCGCTGGACAGGTTTGAGATTTAGGGGGCGGGTTCGGACCGTCCCGCTTTCGCTGCGCTCCGCCGCTTTGCAGTGGCAAGCTTCGGGTCGCGCGGTTAAGCTTGCCCTCGCCGGACAATGCCTGGGATCAGTGCGTCCGCAATCGCCGAGGGGGCCGACATGCGACTTTTCTTCAAGATACTGCGCTGGACGTTTTTAATCTGGCTGCTGGTTACGATCGGCCTTGCGGCGGCGAACTGGTCGCTGGTCACACAGATTGTCCGGTTTAGCCCGCTGATCCTGCCGCCCATGTATGGCGAGGCGGAAACCCTCGCGGAAGCGCAGCTTCAGGACATTCGCTTCCTGCGCAAATTGACCTCCTACGACCGCAGTTTTTCGGCCGACGAGCTTGCCGCATTCGAAACGCATCTGGACGCCATGGAAGCGCGCGGCGGCGAGATGAGCGATGCGGAATTCTATTTCGGTGTCATGGAAGCCGCGGCGATCTCCGGCAATGGCCACACCAACGCATCTAAAACGCCGTCCTATACGCAGTTCAACAATGCCGGCGTCAAGCTCTACTGGTTCGCAGACGGTCTTTATGTAGTGCGGGCGGAAAACACCCATGCCGAGCTGGTCGGCGCGCGCGTTCTCGCCGTGGAGGGAATGCCTGTTGACGACGTCAACGCCACGCTCGAAAAATACACCGGCGGCGCGGCGCAATGGCGCCGGGTAAACAACGTCTTTCTGATGGAAAGTCCGGAACTGATGCACGCCGCCGGACTGGCCGCGTCCCCGGACGCCTTGTCGGTCACCGTCACCAGCGCCGATGGCGCCGCGCAAACCGTTTCCCTCCCCGCACGCGCGGCGCCGCAAGGTGACCTGCCGCGCCGCCGGCCATGGATGACCTTGCGCGCTGACGCGCTGGCCGATGAGGGCAATGACTGGCGGCGGACGGCGGTCCTCGAAGGCGACGCTGCGCCCATATATCTGCGCGATCCGCAGGAGAATTTCTTCACGGCAACCTTTGACGGCGGTTTTTACATGCGCCCGCAATTGCTGTTGCAGCGCAAGGAAACGCCGATCAAGGATCGGTTGGCTGGCGTCATCTCATCTGCGCCGCCCGAAGGTTACGAATTCCTGATCGCCGATCTGCGCTGGAGCCCCGGCGGCGATTACACGCAAGTGATCGATTTCGTCAAAGCCGCGCCGGGCGTCGTCAAAGACGGCGGCAAGCTCTATATTGTCACCTCGCCGAACACCTTCTCCGCCGCGCTGGTCACGGCCGCTTTCCTCAAGCATTACGGCGGCGAGAAATCTGTCATTGTCGGCGAGCCCATGGGCGATATCGGACAGTTCTGGGCGGAAACCGGCTTTCCGTTCGACTTGCCAAATTCAGACTATCGCGTGAGCTACGCCACTGGCTATCACGACTGGGAAAATGGCTGCGCCGGCAAGCACGAATTCTGCTTCTCTCAGAATCTCAAACATGAAGTGCCAGCCGGTTCGCTTCTCCCCGCCCTCGCGGTTTCCCCGACCTATGCAGACTACGCCAGCGGCCGCGATGTGGTGATGGAGCGGATCGTCGCCGACATCAAAGGCGATGACGCTCAGTTGACCGGCTATGCGCAGACGGCGGCATCCATCAACGCGACCATGCGCAAATATCACTACAACCCGGAAGAGCTAGAAAGCGATGAATACCGCGCAATTGAGGCAGCGATCACTGCGCTCGGCGCCAGCGCCGCCGATGATGAGACCTTCCTTGCAGGCTTCGCGGAACTCTGGCGCGACGGGCCGTTCTCCCATGTTCGCCTCGACAAGGCGCAAGGGACTGCAGACGAGCTCGCCGAGTATCTCGACAATCTGCGCATTGGCGGCAGCGGCGCATCGCTTGCCTGGCAGGGCGAAACCGCTGTCCTAACCGTGACCACGATGATGGGCCTCGACACCATCGAACAGATTGACGCCGCCTATGATGAGATCGACGCGCAAGGCGCGGACAAGCTGATCATCGACCTGCGGACCAATGGCGGCGGCGCCTTTGCGGTCGTGCCGCTAGTCTCCCACGTGCTCGCTGAACCGATGGATGCGGGCGGATTCGTGTCGCAGCCATGGAATGCGGCCCATGACGCGCCGCCCACCGCCGCCGACATCGCCGCCGCTGAGCCATGGACCGGCTGGTCGGTTCGTTCGTTCTGGGCGGACGCGCAGACGCGGCCCCTAACCCGCATCCGTTTTGAACCGCAGGCGCCGGTGTTTGCGGGACCAGTGTTCGTGCTCACCAGTTCAACCACCGCCAGCGCCGCGGAGATGGCGACCGACGCGCTTAAAGCCTCGGGCCGCGCAACGCTGATCGGCGAAACCACGGCGGGGCAAATGCTGTCGCAGAAACTCTACGACATTCCCGGCGGGTTTCACCTGAGCCTGCCGATCGCCGATTATTATTCCGCGACTTATGGCCGGATTGAGGGCGTTGGCGTGACGCCGGACGTCTCGGTGAGTGCAGAGAACGCAATGGACGAAGCGCTGGCGCGTTAACGAATATTGACGGGCGCGGCGCGCGGCGGCAAAACCCGCCCCATGACCATCCTCATCACCGGCTCATCGGGGCATCTCGGCGAAGCGCTGGCGCGGACGCTCACGGCTACGGGCCGCGCCTTCACCGGCGCCGACATCAAACCCGGGCCGTTCACCCGCCATGTGGGCGATATCGCCGATCCGGACTTCGCCGCGCGCGCGGTGAAGGGCGCCAGCGCCGTCATCCACACTGCGACCTTGCACAAGCCGCATGTGGTGACTCAAACCATGCAGCAATTCGTCGATACCAACATCACCGGCACGCTGAACCTCGCTGAAGCCGCCGCGCGCGAGGGCGTTGCGGCGTTCATCTTCACCAGCACCACCAGCACCTTCGGCGACGCCATGAAACCGCCCCCGGGCGCTCCGGCGGTGCGCGTCACCGAAGCGCTCACCCCCATCCCGAAGAACATTTACGGCGTCACCAAGCTCGCGGCGGAGAACCTCTGTCATCTGGTCCACAAGAAACACAAACTCCCCTGTTTGATCCTGCGCACCTCGCGGTTTTTCCCGGAAGATGACGACAACGCGCAGATCCGCGCCGGTTTCGACGATCTCAACATCAAAGTGAACGAACTGCTCTACCGGCGCGGCGATATCGCCGACATGGTTTCGGCGCATCTCGTCGCGCTCGAGCGCGCCGGCGATATCGGCTTCGGGCGCTACATCATCAGCGCGACGTCGCCGTTCAGCGAGGACGATCTCGCCGACCTCGGCCGCGACGCACCAGCGGTGCTACGCCGCTATGTGAATTTCGACGAGGAATATGCGCGGCGCGGCTGGCGGATGTTTCCGACGCTCGATCGGGTCTATGTGAACGATCTGGCGCGGCGCGAGCTTTGCTGGCGCCCGCAGGTCGATTTCGCCGCGGCGCTGGCGCGGCTAAAGGCCGGTCAAAATCCATTCAGCGATCTCAAAGACCAGATCGGCAAGAAAGGCTATCACGACGAGATCTTCGAGGACGGGCCGTTTCCGGTGGAATAATTCGCGACCGCAGCGCCCCTTCTGACCAAGTTTCAATACAGCTATTGCACGAGTTCTAAAGGCTTGGCTCTTCGTCACCGCCCTTGACATACAAAGATTTGCGCAATAGTTTGTATATTATGATCACGCTTCCCTATTTGAATGACATGCGGCAGGCATTCGTCGCTCACCTCGCCGATCGTCTCAGCGCGCAGGTCTGCACAGAAACCGCTGAACTGTTTGAAAAGCGCGGCATTCAAACACCGATCCGCTCCGCGTCGGCGCTGCTCAATTTATATCGATCCGGGCCAGCGACCTTGGCCGAAATGGCGCGAACCGACGGTCAATCGCATCAGTTGCTGACAACCCGTATCGCTCCGCTTGAAGGCCTCGGCCTCGTGCGGCGAACGATCGATGCAAGTGACGCGCGGCGACGGCCATATGAGCTTACAAAGCGCGGATTGGCGGAAGCTCGCCATGTCGAACTTACATGCGCAGACATAGCCGCAGCGATGCAGGATCTTTTCGACGAAACTGGCGTCGATCTCACCATGGCGTTGGACGCCGCCATGGAAGCGTTACGGCTCACGCCGCTAGAAAGTCGATTTTCTCAGGCCAAACGTCGCACGGCAAATGGATAAACATGCCGTCATGAAGAAGTTGTCTCGCTGCGCTTTTGCTGCTGCGTCCCTGCTTGCCGCTTCCTGTGTGCATGAAGGAGACAGGTCGCCAGAATTCCTTAACGCCGCGCAGCAAATCAACCAAACCATCCGCGAGAACCACTATCATCCCGATGAGCTCGACAGCACCGCCTACCGCGCCATCGAAGCAGAGGTGCTTCGGCTCGGCAAATCCGCCGCGACGGCAGATGAGTTTCTTACCGGTTTCAACGCGATCTGGCGCAACGGCCCGTTCTCTCATGTTGCGCTCCGGCGCGCAGACCAGCCAGCCGCGGTTCGCATCGCCAAGCTTGATACGATGATCGCCGGGCCGGACGCCGCGACGCTGACCTGGCAAGAAAACGCCGCCATCCTGACCGTCAACACCATGACGGGCGCCGACACAATCGAGGCCATTAACGCCGCTTATGAAGAGATCGTTTCGCGCGGCGCCGGCAAGGTGATCATTGATCTGCGAGGAAATACGGGCGGCACATTCGCTGTCGTTCCGCTCGTCGGACATCTGATCGCTGAGCCGGTTGACGCCGGCGTCTTCGTCACCGGGCGCTGGTACGACGATCACGACGAGCCGCCCGGCCCGGACGACTTTCCCTCGGCGACGCCCTGGCGCGGATATTCAGTGAAGGCTTTTCAGGCTGATGTGCTGACGCGCGCCCTCACCAGCTATCGAATTGACCCGATGCAGCCGCTTTATGGCGGGCCTGTCATCGTCCTCATCGGACCGCGCACGATCAGCGCTGGCGAAATCGCTGCGGATGTTCTGAAAGCGACCGGACGGGCGACAATTATTGGCGAGAAAACTCCCGGAATTGTCCTGTCGTCGAAACTTTTCGACGTTTCCGGCGGAATTCACCTCCGTGTGCCGATCGCCGACTATTTTTCCATTGAAAACGGCCGCATCGAAGGCGCCGGCGTCACCCCTGATCTGAAAATCAATGCCGAACGGGCGCTAGACGCGGCGATCGCTCACTAATCGTGATCCACCGGCAGGCAGTCGGCGTAGACCGGATTGCCGACGACCTGGCGGCTCATCCACGCCTCGCCAGCGGCAACGCAGTCGGCTTCATTGTCATAAACGCCGATGATTTCCGGCTCGCCGGTCGGGCCCGGCGTCAGGTAGCCCTGCGCGGTCCACTCATGCACTCCGCCATGCTGGGTTGCGCAAGCGGACGCAGCGCAGGCCGTCAACGCGATCATCGCCATGCTGCGAATCAGTTGCCGCGATGATGGGAAAACTTCAATTCGAGTTTGGGTCATGCGCCTCTCCCTTTGACCGGAGACTACTTCAAACGGGCAGAAGGGCGAAATAAAGGCGGGCCGCCGAAGGAATCTTTCATGGCGGACCGGCGCAGGTTCACAAGATCGGGTTTGCCCGCCGCGCGATGCTCACAAGATATTGCGTGATCGAACTGGCGCGCAGCCGTTTCAGCCGTCGCAAAAATAAAGCCCCGGCGGTATCGCGCCGGGGCTTTTGGCGAATGTCGTCTGTCCGGATGTCCGGAAAGAGAATTCTCATGTCTTCAAACGCGTTGTGCGTCTGGAATCTGTTTGCGGAGCGCCCCCGCATGTCGCCGGCCCGTTACATGATACGCCGGGCCGAAGAAAAGCCGCTGTGGTGCATAGTCTCGTGCTTCAAAACACGTTTACGCAAGCGGCGAGGCCCCAAAACGCCTGTAATCAAGCGGTTTGAGCCTTAAAAGACCCGGAATTTAAGCTTTTTTCTTCCGGCGCTTCACGCGGCGCTTCTTAGCAGGAGCTTTTTTCGCCGTGGTTTTGCGCTTGGTGGTCTTACGCTTCGCGGTTTTCCGCTTTGCGGTCTTGCGCTTTGCGGTCTTGCGCTTCGTGGCTTTCTTGGCGGTTTTCCGCTTCGCGGTCTTCCGCTTCGCCGTTTTACGCTTAGCTGGCGCTTTTCTCTTCGCCGCCTTGCGCTTTGTGGTCTTCTTCGCTGCTTTGCGCTTTGTCGCTTTACGCTTCGCCGGCGCTTTTCTCTTTGCAGCTTTACGCTTTACCGTTCTCTTCTTCGCGGTTTTTTTTGCCGCTTTACGTTTGGTCGTTTTTCTTTTGACAGCCATGGTTCACCTCCGAATCAAGCGTCGAAAGTGAAAACATAACTTAATTTACTAAAAAAGTATTGTATATGCGCAACGCTTGACGCGCGCATGTGCGTTTTTTTGCATTTTTTGATTCGTTTTGGCGATTAAAACGGAATGTCGTCGTCCATTTCATAACTTTGTCCGCCTGAAGACCCTCCACGTTCGGACATTCCGCCTGCATCGCGATTTGAGTCGCGGTCAAAACTTCCGCCGCCGCTGCGACCGTCGAGCATCACCAGCGAAGAATTGAAACCGCGCAGCACGACCTCGGTCGAATAGCGGTCATTGCCGTCCTTGTCCTGCCATTTGCGCGTTTCGAGCTGGCCCTCAATGTAAACCTTCGCGCCTTTTTTAAGATATTGCTCTGCAACACGGCCGAGCCCTTCGGAAAAGATCGCAACCGAGTGCCATTCGGTTTTTTCGCGCTTCTCGCCAGTGTTTTTGTCTTTCCAGTTCTCCGACGTGGCGATCCGCAGGTTGGTGACAGAGCCGCCGTTCTGGAATTTGCGCGTTTCCGGATCGGCGCCGAGATTGCCGATCAAAATGACTTTATTGACGCTGCCTGCCATGTCGCTCTCCTGAATTCTTTCGTGTTCAGAGCTAATCGCGCGGATTCGGCGCGCGCTCAATGAATGGTTTTCCCCTTGGCGGGGACTTGCAATTCGCACAGGTGTTCACATCTTGTTCTTGCTGTCAACGTCGATATAAAGAGCAGCACCGACCCGCCCCTATATATAAAGAGACCCGCGTCCTTATGAGTTTGAAATCGATCCGCGTCGCCGGCGCGCGCGAACACAATCTGAAAAACATCACGCTTGAGATGCCGCGCGACCAGTTGATCGTGATGACCGGCCTGTCGGGGTCGGGCAAATCCTCGCTGGCGTTCGACACGATCTACGCCGAGGGACAGCGCCGCTATGTGGAAAGTCTGTCGGCCTATGCGCGCCAGTTCCTTGAGATGATGCAAAAGCCGGACGTCGATCAGATCGACGGCCTTAGCCCCGCAATCTCCATCGAACAGAAGACCACCTCGCGCAATCCGCGCTCGACCGTCGGCACCGTCACCGAGATCTACGACTATATGCGCCTGCTCTGGGCGCGGGTCGGCGTGCCCTATTCGCCCGCGACCGGCGAGCCGATCTCGTCGCAGACCGTCACCGAAATGGTCGACCGGCTGATGGCCGAAGGCGACGGCGCGCGGTTCTACCTGCTCGCGCCGATGATCCGCGCGCGCAAGGGCGAATATAAGAAAGAGTTCGCCGAGCTGCTGAAGAAGGGCTTCCAGCGGGTCAAGGTCGACGGCGAGTATTACGAGATCGCCGACGTTCCGGCGCTGAACAAGAAGATCAAGCACGATATCGAAGTGGTCGTCGACCGCATCGTCATCAAAGCGGGACTTGAATCGCGCCTCGCGGAGAGTTTTGAGACGGCGCTGGAACTGGCCGACGGCATCGCCATTGCGGAAAGTGCGGACAAGAAAGACAAGGACGGCGCGCCGCTGCGCACCATCTTCTCTGCGAAATTCGCCTGCCCGGTCTCGGGCTTCACCATCGACGAGATCGAGCCGCGATTATTCTCGTTCAACGCGCCCGCCGGCGCCTGCCCGCAATGCGACGGCCTCGGCACCGAAATGATCTTCGACGAAGAACTGGTGGTGCCGGACGGATCGCTGGCGCTGAATGACGGCGCCATCGCGCCCTGGGCCAAGGGCACTTCGCCCTATTACGCGCAGACGCTGCAAGCCCTCGCCCGCCACTACAAATTCAAGATCACTGTGCCATGGGACGAACTCGACGCGGAAGCGCAGGACATTATTCTCTACGGCACCGGCGAGGAGGAGATCAAATTCCTCTATGCCGACGGCGCGCGCAAATTCGAAACGGTGAAGCCGTTCGAAGGCGTCATACCCAATCTTGAGCGGCGCTGGCGCGAGACCGACAGCGCCTGGGTGCGCGAGGAGATGTCGCGGTTTCAGTCGATCACCCATTGCGAGGCGTGCAACGGACTGCGGTTGAAACCCGAAGCGCTGGCGGTGAAGGTGGGCAAGCTCTCCATCTCCGAAGCCACGGCGTTCTCGATCCGCAATGCCGGCGCATGGTTCGACGCGTTGGAATCGAAACTCACCAAAAAGCAGATGGAGATCGCCGCGCGCATTCTGAAAGAGATCCGCGACCGGCTCTCGTTCCTCAATAATGTCGGCCTCGATTATCTGACGCTGTCGCGCGCATCCGGCACCTTGTCCGGCGGCGAGTCGCAGCGCATCCGCCTCGCCTCGCAGATCGGTTCGGGTCTGACCGGCGTTCTCTATGTGCTCGACGAGCCCTCCATCGGCCTTCACCAGCGCGACAATGAACGCCTCTTGGAAACCCTGCGGCGCCTCCGCGATCTGGGGAATTCGGTGATCGTCGTCGAGCATGACGAGGAAGCGATCCGCACCGCCGATCATGTGGTCGATATCGGCCCCGGCGCCGGCATTCATGGCGGCGAGATCGTCGCGCAGGGCTCGGTCAAGGACATCATGAACGCGAAGGGCTCGCTCACCGGCGATTACCTCGCCGGGCGCCGCGAAGTGCCCGTGCCCGCGGCCCGCCGTCCCTTCAACAAGAAGAAAGTCATCAAAGTCGCCGGCGCCAAAGCCAACAACCTCAAAAACGTCACGGCGGAAGTGCCGATCGGCCTCCTCACCTGCGTCACCGGCGTGTCGGGCGGCGGCAAGTCGACGCTGATCATCGAGACTTTATACAAGGCCGCCTCGCGCCGTCTTTATAATTCGAAAGACGCGCCGGCCGAGCATGACAAAATCACCGGGCTTGAGCATTTCGACAAGGTCATCGACATCGACCAGTCGCCCATCGGCCGCACGCCGCGGTCGAACCCCGCGACCTACACCGGCGCGTTCACGCCGATACGCGACTGGTTCACCGGCCTGCCGGAGTCGAAAGCGCGCGGCTATAAGGCCGGGCGGTTTTCGTTCAACGTCAAGGGCGGGCGCTGCGAGGCGTGCCAGGGCGACGGCGTCATCAAGATCGAGATGCACTTCCTCCCCGACGTTTACGTCACCTGCGACGTCTGCAAGGGCAAGCGCTATAACCGAGAAACGCTGGAGGTGAAGTTCAAGGGCAAGTCCATCGCCGACGTGCTCGATATGACTGTCGAGGAAGGCGCGGAGTTTTTCAAGGCGGTGCCGTCGATCCGCGACAAGATGGAAACGCTGAACCGCGTCGGGCTTTCCTATGTGAAGATCGGCCAGCAGGCGACGACGCTGTCGGGCGGCGAGGCGCAGCGGGTGAAGCTGTCGAAGGAACTTTCCAAGCGCGCCACGGGCCGCACTTTATACATATTGGACGAGCCGACCACGGGCCTGCACTTCGAGGATGTGCGCAAACTCATGGAAGTCATTCAGGAGCTGACCGACGGCGGCAACACGGTCATCGTCATCGAACACAATCTCGACGTGATCAAACAGGCCGACTGGATTTTGGACCTCGGCCCCGAGGGCGGCGATGGCGGCGGCGAGATTGTGGCCGCCGGCACGCCCGAAGACGTGGCCAAAGTCGCGGCGAGTTATACGGGCAGGTTTTTGAAACCGCTGCTTAAAGGATCAAAGCGCTCGAAGACTTCCGCCGCCGCAAGCGAGACTAAACCCCGCGCGAAATCGGCGGCTGCGAAGGGGAAGAGCGTGACGAAGAAGAAAGCGGTTAAGAGACGGGTCGCTTAGGATATTCGGAATTTATCTATGAATTTCTACCTCGATGAATCAATAAGGGATCATGGCCGGTTTGTTATCGGCGCTGTGGTCGGATCCGATGCAGATCTCACGGAAGTCGTGCGCGCAAAGTGGATTCAACTCGGCTTTGATCCGGACCAATTCGAGTACAAGAGTCGGGCGCTAAAATGTTCGAACCTGCAACAAGTTAATTTACGCGAGCAGATTAATTCCATTCTTCAAAAGCACGCTAAGTTGGCACTTGTAGTGGTGCCGTTAGAGCAAAAAAATGAATTAGGTTCTAACTGCGTACGGCTCATGGAGCAGCTGAAAGATAAAGGGCATCTCAAGGATAATATTGAACATTATTTGTACGCGGACAAAGAGATTTATTTTTCGTTTGATCACATCCAGAGGCTGAAATCCATCAACGTTGAGACTATCGCAAGCTGTGATTCGGTTGCAGTGGCTGGCATTCAGGTCGCTGATCATGCAGCGCATATCTTAGGGTCTATGCTCATGGAAGATTTGGGGTTGCTTAATAAGCATGTGGCATCACCGTATCCGCCAGAATATCAAGTAGAATCGGTTACCCTCGGATGGGAACTTTGGGCCGGAATCCGACCTAAATTTATTTCCCAGACTGAATATGATCTAGATGATGCCGAAAGCTTGCCGTACGCAATAGTTGAAGGCCATGGCCTTGCCGTCGCAGACGAGTGCCACGACGCGCTGAAAAAGAGCGCTGTGCGAACATTCGGTAAAAGCTATCTCGGATGCACTGTTTAGTCACGGCTTCGCTGTAGTGCGGGCTTTAGCCCGCCATTTTTTGATTCCATTACTTGATGCAATGGCGGGCCAAGGCACGCCCTCGAACGGCGCCCGTATTCGCGCAAACCCCTCCTCCCGCTCATCCCGGCGCAGGCCGGGACCCAGCTATAAGAAATAATGTCGGGCGGAGCCCGGCTTTTTTTATGACTGGGCCCCGACTTTCGTCGGGGTGAGCGGGGTGAGAGTGCGTCGCGCAATCTGATATTTTGCGCTCGCGGTAAGGCTGGAAAATCTGGGTCCCGGATTCCCGACATGTCGGCGTTCGCCGACTGGCGCCGGGATGAGCGGGTGGTGAGTTGGTCTCTATAGTTGAGCCGGGATGAGCGGGTTGTTAGGTTTAAGCGCTAACAACAGACACAACGCAGGCATGAAATATTTTTTTGTCTACATCCTTGCGAGCAAACGCAACGGCACGCTTTACACCGGCTCAACTGACGATATCGCCAAGAGGGTGTGGGAGCACAAGAACAAGGTCATCAAAGGATTCACGGCAAAATACGGTGTCCACAGACTTGTCTGGTGCGAAACGCATGAAACGCGCGAGGCTGCGTTCCGGCGCGAGCGCCAGATAAAGGAATGGAGGCGAGCCTGGAAACTCCGGCTGATTGAGGAAATGAATCCGGACTGGAACGATTTATACGAGACTTTGAATCAGTGGTGGCGCCTGAACCCCTCCCCCCGCTCATCTCGGCGGGCGCGGTAGGAGAAGTGTTGCGCTGCAGGGAGGGCTCCCTCTTCCCCCATGCAAATGGGGGAAGTCCCGAGCGCAGCGATGGGATGGGGGTTGCGGCGTAGTTGAAAGCACAACGATTTTGCAAGGTGAAAACCCCCTCCGTCTCCCCCGGATCAAGTCCGGGGTCGACACCTCCCCCATTGGCATGGGGGAGGAAAGCGCGAGACTCAAATCGTCTGTATTTACCCCAACCCATCCTCCGGGGTAACGTCACCTCATGACCAAACACCGCATCTATTCTATGAGTTTCGCTAGCGTTTATCCGCATTACATCGCCAAGGCGGAAAAGAAAGACCGCACGAAGGCAGAAGTCGACGAAATCATCCGCTGGCTGACGGGCTACACGCAAAGATCGCTCGACGCGCATATCAAAAAGAAAACCGACTTCGAGACGTTCTTCGCCAAGGCGCCGAAACTCAATCCGGCGCGGGCGCTGATCAAAGGCGTCGTCTGCGGCATCCGGGTCGAGGAGATCGAGGAGCCGCTGATGCGCGAGATCCGCTACCTCGACAAGCTGATCGACGAACTGGCGAAGGGCAAAAAGATGGAGAAGATTTTGCGGGAGTAATTTGGCCGGCTCAACAGCCCGCCGTTTCATTTGCAATGTGAACACATGAACGGCCCGGCGTTTTCAAAATAGGAGACCAGGAACTCATAAGCCGCCAGGTGAAGCGCCAGATAGAACGCAATCGCGCCGATACCGCCAAGAATGAATTTGATCCGGTCGGCGACTTCTTCCCGGCCGTCGGTCGCCCTGAACGCTGTGAGAATTAAAAGGAGCGCGCCAATCACCAGCCCGACTCCGGCGCCGCCATAGATAGCGTGAAATATCGCCAACGTGTTTGAGCCGCCGAATGTGCCGCCCCAGAACAACATGAAGACGGCGCCGAAAAGCACGCAGCCGCAGACGGCGGTGAACCCGGCCATATAAGGATTGCCGAACAAAAACCCCGGCAGCGGCCCGAGCTTCTCGACGGCCTTGATCAGCGGGCGTTCTTTGATTGACATAGTCCGCACCCCAAGCGACGTCAGACTCTATATGGGCATGGCAAGGCGGCGGCGCCAGAGAGCGACTGCTCTAATCCAGCATCCGCTTGACCAGCATGCGGCGGCACTGTTCGACTTTTTCGTGGGCCAGGCGCAATTCGGTTTTGGCCTTGGAAAGGTTCTGCATGGCGACTTCGATATCGGAGCCCTTGATCCATTTGCGCAAGGTCACGACGTCGTCGATGTTTTCCGAAACGAGTTCCGCCGTTTCGCCCTCCAGCACTGCGAACCGATGGCCGCAAAGATCGCCGGCCTGCCCCGTATCGCACGAGCAGAGCGCGGTGAGATTGCCAAGGTCGATTTCATTGCGCTCAATCGAGACGAGATAGGTCTGGTCGTCCTCGCCCATGACGGAAAATTGCAGCGACTGCTTCATGGTGGTCTTGCCCCTGTTTCCAGAGCGCCGCCCAGCGCTCCCTGCCTTGCCGCGACGCTAGCGCAAACCCCGCAGCCCGGCAATCGCAGTCCGCTCCCGAAACGGCAAACCGCCCGCGCCGCCATATCCGTTCGCCGCGCCGGTCCTTCCGGCTGGCGCATCCGGCGGCGCCTGACATTGCAATGCATGTCACCATGCTATACAAGGTTATTATGGAAATGGACGCCTGGAAATCGCAATTGCGCAAGGGCGCGGCGGAGCTCGCCGTGCTGGCGCTCCTGGCGGATGAGGAGCGGTCGGGCATCGGTTTGCTCGATGAACTGGCGGCGCGGCCGGAAATCGGCCTGTCGGACGGGTCGATCTATCCGCTGCTTAACCGCATGGAGCGCGAGGGCCGGATCGCCGGGCAATGGCAAACACCGCCCGAAGGCGGGCGCGGCCAGAAAATTTACAAGCTGACGCGCAGCGGCCGAACCGCGCTGAGCCAGATGCGCGCGGCGTGGAACGGGTTTAAAAGTCAACTGTCAGCCCTTGTGGGAGAGACCAGATGAGTAACGACAACCGCATTGACGAGTACATGCGCGACCTTGACGACGCATTGCGTCCGCTTGGCGACCGCGACCGCAATGACATCATGGCGGAGATCAGAGCGCATCTTGATCACCGCGCCGGCGAGGGGCGCCTTGATGAGGCGCTGCGTGCGCTAGGGTCGCCAGCGCATTGCGCCCGCGGCTTTCTCGACGAGTTGAAAATCCAGGCGGCTTTCGCCGATGGCGGACCGGGCAAGAGCGTCGGCGCCCTGTTCGAATTCGCTTCGCGGCGGATTGCGGCGGCGGCGGGCCTGTTCGTTTCCGGCGTGTTTTTTCTGTTCGCCATCGCGTTCGCCATCATCGCCGTCACCGAAATCGTTGCGCCCAACGCCGTCGGCCTGTGGATCGACCCCGCCCGCGACATCTTCGTCCTCGGCGTGGTGGATATCGGCGACGACCCGCCCAAGGAGGTTCTCGGCGGCTGGATGATCCCGCTGGCGGCAGCGCTATCGCTGTTGTCGCTTCTGGCCGGACAGGGGCTGGCACGGATATTCATCCGTCTCATGGCGCAAAAGCGCAATCTTCTGACAGCTTGACGCATGCGGCGCCATCGCCTGTATCCGGGCGGCGGCTGAAGCCTTACACTCGCGGGCCAGCAACCCATATAGTGTTTAACGCAACGCAGCCGGCGCGCAATATGCTCACCAACCCGACCATCATTCACCCGACCGGCAAGTTCGACAATCACCCGCGGGCATATGAAACCATCACCGCGCACCCGCTGGCGTCGGCCATGGGCGCGCAGATTCGCGGCGCGGACTTTGCGCAGATGAGCGACGCGCAGTTCGCTGAAATCCGCGACGCGCTGTTCCGCCACAAGATGATTTATTTCCGCGATGTTGAACTCAGCCATGCGCAGCACGAGGAATTTTCGCTGCGCTTCGGACCGTGGGCGGAGGACGCCTATACAGACGGCATTCCCGACCATCCCAACATCCAGCCGCTGATCCGCGAAGCCGGCGCCAAGGGCGATCATATTTTCGGGTCCGGCTGGCATTCCGATGCGCCGTTTCTCGCGGAACCGCCGGTGATCAGCATGCTTTACGGCGTCGATATCCCGCCCTTTGGCGGCGATACGATCTGGGCCAACACGGTCCTCGCTTATGAAACGCTGTCGGATGTGATGAAGGGCGTAGTGACGAACCTGCGCGTTCACATGTCGATGCAGCGCGTATTCGACTCGCTGTTAAAACATGGCGCGCCCGATGATGGACCAATCGGCAGACTCGCGCAGATGAACGATGCGCGCGCCCTGCCCGATGATGTGAAGCGCAAGCTGACCGGCGCGGTGCATCCGCTGGTGCGCGTTCACCCCGTGACCGGTGACAAGGCGATCTATTGCGATCCCGCGTATTCGGTCGGCATTGAGGGCATGACTGCGCCGGAAGGCGGTGCGCTATTGTCGTTTCTGGTCAGTCACATCACGCAGCCGGCGTTTACCTGCCGTCTCCGCTGGGCGCCGAAAACATTTGCGCTCTGGGATAACCGCCTCAGCATTCATCAGGCGTTCAACGATTATGACGGCATGCGGCGCGAACTTTACCGCACGACCGTCGCGGGCTGATTACTGCACCGCCGCAGCCGCAGCGCAGGCATAGGGCGGCGGCGCGGACGCAATCGCATATTGATCGCTGAACCATTTGGATTCCAGCTCGTCCCAATAGCCTTCAAGATCCTGGCCGATCACCCATTCGTTCAGCGCTTCATGCAGCTCATCACTGTTCTGATCGGTGGCGAAGGCTTCGATGGTCCGCGTCAACGCAAACTCATGGGGAATGACGTGTTTCACGCCGTCGAGCTTCTTCGCCATATCGAGATAAGGCTCGAACAGCACCGCGCCATCGACCTCGCCCGCGCCGAGCGCGGTGAGAATTTCCGTAAACGAGCTGAAACCTTTCAGGTCCGACGCCGGGAATTCGCCATGGGCGACCATGCCCGATACGCCGCCATGCTGGAATCCGATGGAAATGTCCTTGCGGTTCATGCCGCGCAGGGTTTTGGCTTTTCTCGATTTCGCTTTTGACATCACCAGAAAATATTCGGTGTCGTGATAGGGCAGCGAAAAATCGAGCAACCGGCGGCGTTCCGGCATGTTGGAATAACCGGACGCAATCATGTCCGCCTCCCCCGACAGCACCGCTTCGGCGAGATCGCAGAAAGGCTTTTCGACATACTCGATTTCAAGGCCGAGTTTTTCCCCGAGCGCTTGCGTTGAATCGATTTCGAAACCGGACAGCGTTCCGTCTTCCGCCTTGATGACGAATGGCGACAGGGCGGCGACCGCGACGCGCAATGTCCCACGTTCCTTGATCTCGTTGAAATCTGCGGCGGAAACGGCCGGAGCGATGCAACACGCCATCATGGAAGCCAGAAGTTTTTTCATTACGCAATTCCTTCAGGATTAGAACAACGCCACACCGCCGACATAGCGATGTGCGTATAGCGCGACGATCGCCGCCGCCGCCAGGCCGACAATCACTGCAATCAAATCGTTCATCACGGGGCCGCCGGCAGCGCGAACCGGCGCATCGCGGCGCTTGGCGGCGATGCGGGCGATCACGGCGTAAGCGAGAAACGATCCAAACAGGATCACCGAGCGCACCTCGCCATTCGACAGCAAATGCGCGAACGCCCAGATTTTGACGCCTGCGAGCATTGGGTGTTTCGCAGTCGCTGCAATCTTCCCGGCGGGGAGGTAGGCAGCGGCCAGCAGAATGAAGGCGATGGGAACGAGAAGATAGGTGACGTGACGCAAGGCGTCAGGCGGCGTGTACATCACCCCCGCATCAGCGCTGCGCCAGCCAACAATGATCAAGATGAACCCGGCGAGCGTTACGAGTGAATAAAGCCCCTTATACGGCCCCGCCCCCAGTTTCGAGATCAGGCCGGCGCGCGCCTCCCGCGCAATGGATGTAAACAGATGCGCGCCGAAGAAAACGATCAGCCCGAGCAGAAACAGGGTCATCAGCAATTCCCTTTCAATGGCGAATTTCTCCGCCGGTTTACTCGCCTTCGAACTCCACCAGCGCCGTCACCGTCTTACCGAGCGCCCGCAATTTCGCCGCGCCGCCGAGATCAGGCAGATCGACCACAAACGCGCAAAGCACCACTTCGCCGCCTGCCCGTTCGAGCAATTTAATGGCCGCGCCCGCCGTGCCGCCGGTGGCGATCAAATCGTCAACGAGCAAAATCCGCTCGCCTTTCTCGATGGCGTCCACATGGATTTCAACCTCATCGACGCCATATTCGAGTTCGTAGCTTTCGGCGATGGTCTTGTAGGGAAGTTTCCCCTTTTTGCGGATCGGCACGAACCCGACGGAAAGCTGGTGCGCGATGGCCCCGCCCAGAATAAACCCGCGCGCCTCAATTCCCGCGACTTTATCGATCTTCCGGCCGGCCAGCGGCTGCACCAGTTCGTCCACCGCGCGGCGAAAGCCTCTGGCGTCGGTGAGCAAGGTCGTGATGTCGCGGAACATGATCCCTTTTTTCGGGTAGTCAGGGATCGTGCGAATGACCGTTTTCAAGTCCATTTGTCGGCAATCCATCTGTTGCGGGCCATCTATTTGAGGCGCGGCAAGCATGACGGAATCGCCCAGCCCCGGCAAGCGCTGCGGTGCAGCATTACGGGGCGGACTGCGGGCAAATAACAACGCCTGGCCTATGAAATCACTCGTCTCGTCCCTCAAAACTTGCGCTTTAAGGCGAATTGACGAGATTGGCGCCCAGAGTTTCATAACTCGGGGGCGAACGGCGGCTTTTAAGGTAATTGGCGCCGGCATGACCGGAAACACGCGAGGAGAACGACCAGTGAAAAGACTTTTATTGTGCGGCGTCGCCGCATTTGCGATGGCTGCATGCGGCCAGCAATCAGGCGGCGAAACGGCCGGCGCAAAAACCGAAGCGGCTGCCGAGGCGGCAAAGCCGGAACTCGGCGCCTGGGGCGTCGCCCTCGGCGACATCGATACGGAAGTCGATCCGGGCGATGATTTCTTCCAGCATGTCAATGGCAAATGGCTCGATACGTTCGTCATCCCCGAAGAGTTCGCCAGCTACGGCTCCTTCACGGTGCTGTTCGAGCGCTCTGAAGATCGCGTCAAGAAGATAATCGAGGACGCAGCCGCCAGCAACGCGGCGGCCGGTACGCTCGAACAGAAAATCGGCGACTATTATAATGCATTCCTCGACACGGATGCGATCGATGCGAAAGGCTTTGCGGCAGTCGCCGAAGATTTCGCCGTCATTGACGCATTGCAGACCCATGAAGATGTCGCCCGCGCGTTTGGCGATCCGCGCATCGGCGCCAATTCTCCCATCGGCGCGTTCGTCAATGTCGACAGCAAGAACACCGATCAGTACGCAGTCTATCTGACCCAGGCTGGGCTCGGCCTGCCCAACCGCGATTATTATCTGGATGAAAAATTCGCCGACAAGCGGCCGAAATATCTTGCTTATATTGAAAACGCGCTGACCCTCGCCGGTGTGGCAAACGCCGGTGAAAAGGCGCAGGCGATTTACGCCGTTGAAGCGCGCATGGCGGAGGTTCACTGGGAACCCGCCAAACGGCGCAACCGCGATCTGACCTATAACCTTAAAACGCGCGAAGAACTGAAAGCGTTCGCGCCGGAAATGCCATGGGACGCAGCCTTTGAAGGCGCCGGCCTCGGCGGCATTGAAAGCGTTGTCGTTCGCGAAGATGACGCCGTGGCCAATCTCTCCGAGATTTTCGCCGAGACGCCGGTCGACACCTGGAAAGCCTATATGAAGTTCCATTTGTTGAACGCAAATGCCGCGGTGCTTCCTTCCGCGCTTGACGAAGCGAGTTTCGCGTTGTTCGGGACGGAGCTTCGCGGCACGCCGAAACAGCGCGAGCGCTGGAAACGCGGCGTTGCGGCGGTGAACGGCGCGCTCGGCGAGGCGGTGGGCGAAGTCTATGTCGAAAAATACTTCCCGCCGTCATCGAAAGCGCAAATGCAGGATCTTGTCGCCAATCTCCGGGTCGCGCTTGATGAACGCATCACAACCCTGCCGTGGATGGGTGAGGACACCAAGGTTCAGGCGCACGCCAAGCTTGAAAAATTCACCCCGAAAATCGGGTATCCTGATAAATGGAGGGACTATTCCGCCCTCGCCGTCTCCAGCGACGACGCCTATGGCAATGCGCAGGCCGCTAATGAGTTTGCGTGGGAATACTCAATCTCGCGTCTCGGCGGCCCGGTTGACAAAACCGAATGGGGCATGACGCCGCAAACGGTGAACGCGTATTATTCCCCGCCGCGCAACGAAATTGTTTTCCCGGCGGCGATCCTCCAGGCGCCGTTCTTTGATCCGAACGCCGACCCGGCCGTGAACTATGGCGGCATCGGCGCGGTTATCGGTCACGAGATCGGGCATGGCTTTGACGATCAGGGCCGCAAGTCCGACGGCGACGGCGTCTTGCGCGACTGGTGGACCGCCGAAGACGCGGCGAACTTCCAGGTGCTGGCCGACAAGCTCGGCGCGCAATACGCAACCTATGAACCGGTTCCGGGCTTTCCGGTGAATCCCGAACTGACCATGGGTGAAAATATTGGCGATGTCGGCGGCCTCGCCATGGCCTATCACGCCTATCAGCTTTCGCTGAATGGTCAGGAAGCGCCGGTGATTGACGGCTACACCGGCGACCAGCGTTTCTTCATGGCGTGGGCGCAGGTCTGGAAACGACTCAACCGCGAAGAGGCGCTGAAAAACCAGATCGCCACCGACCCGCACTCACCGGCGCAATATCGCGTCAACGGAGTCGTGCGGAATATGGATGCCTGGTACGAGGCGTTTGACGTCACCGAAGATGACGATCTCTATCTCGCGCCGGAAGACCGCGTGCAGATCTGGTGATCCGCCGCCCGCATTCAAAAAGCAAAGCCCCGGGAGACCGGGGCTTTTTTCATGTGCGCGATGGTCGCGAGCCGCTTGCAACGGATGATAATTTCGGGAAATCTCGGGCAAAGCGGGTGGAACACTCAATGTACAACCTTTCCCTGACCGAATCCTATTGCCCGGCGCAAGGCGGCGCAGAACCCGCGCCGCTGACCATCGGCGCGATGCTGCGCGCATCCAGCGCGGCGACGCCGCAACGCCACGCCCTGATAGAACTGGCATATAACGGCTCACCCCTGCGCCGCTGGACTTATGCGGAGCTTCTAAGCGATGCCGAGCGGCTGGCGCGCGCCCTGGCGAGCCGCCATGCAGAAGGCGCGCGCATCGCCGTTTACGCCAATAATCTGCCCGAATGGGTGCTGCTGGAACTCGCCTGCGGGATGGCCGGAATCATTTTGGTGACCGTCAACCCGGCCTATCAGAAGCGTGAACTGAAATTCGTGCTGGAGCAATCGCGGGCCGAGGCGATCTATTATGTCAGCGAATTTCGCGGCAATCCGATGCAGGAGATCGCCGACGCCGTCTGCAAGGAATTGCCGGCGATCAAGCATCGTATTTTATTGACTGACCACAACGCGCTTTTTGCAGGCGAGGATGCCGGCGCGCTGTGCGATCCGAAACCGAACGATCCGGTGCAAATTCAGTACACGTCAGGCACCACTGGATTTCCAAAGGGCGCCCTGCTCCACCATCACGGACTCATCCGCAACGCCCTCGATGTGATGGCTCGCGGCGGGCTCGAGTCTGGCGACGTTTTTGTCCATCATATGCCGCTTTTCCATACGACCGGATGCGCCATGCTGGTGCTGGGCGGATTTGGCGTCGGCGCGACCATGCTGCTGGCGCCGATGTTCGATCCGGAAATGATCGTAAAGGTGATCGAACGCGAGAAGCCGAAATTCATTCTCGGCGTGCCGACCATGCTGGTGGCGCTGATCGCGGAAGTTGAAAAATCCGGCCGCGATGTCTCTTCCGTCCGGCGCGTCATGTCCGGCGGCGCCATGGTCGCGCCCGAGCTTTGCAAAAAAGCGCAGACCGTTCTCGGCGCGCCGATCCAGATCGTTTACGGCCAGACGGAATCGTCGCCGGTGATCACCCAGACGCATTTCGACGACAGTCTCGAAGATTTGACGCAGACCATCGGCCAGCCTGCGCCGCACACTGAAGTTTCCATACGCGACCCGCAGAACAATTCCGTTTGCGCTATCGGCGCACAAGGAGAAATCTGTTGCCGCGGTTATCTGGTGATGACCGGCTACAATGACAACCCGGAAGCGACGGCGGCGGCCATCGACAAGGATGGCTGGCTGCATACCGGCGATCTCGGAACCATGGACGCGCGCGGGTTTGTAAAGATCACCGGCCGCGTCAAGGACATGATCATCCGCGGCGGCGAAAACCTGTTTCCCGCAGAAATCGAAAATGTCATGCTTGAACATGACTGCATCGCCGAAGTCGCCGTCGTCGGCATTCCGGACGATAAATGGGGCGAACAGGTCGCCTGTTTCATGCGCGCCGCCGGTCACGAGCAAGCGTCCGTCGCCGACCTCAGAGCCTTCATACGCGAACGCCTCAGCCCGCAGAAAACACCCGCCTACTGGATCTGGGTGGACGAATGGCCCCTCACCGGCTCCGGCAAAATCCAGAAATTCGTCCTGCGCGAACAGTTTGAACGCGGGGAGCACGAACCGGCGAGCGAGTGATCCTGCATCCGCCCCTTGGCCTCACTGGCGTCCCGGCCCTATAAGGCGCGTATGGACAAGGAACAGATCCGCGAGGCGTTCAAACGCGCCCTCCTGCACTCGACGCGGGCGCTGTCGGCGCAGCGTGACGTTGAGGTCGCTTTCGGCGGGGAACACGCGACTGTTCAGGGCAAGTCGGCGCGCATTCCCTTGCCAGCACGGGTGCTCGACAAGGCGTCGGCCGCTATTGCGCGGGGCGAAAGCGACGCCGCCGCCCTGCGCCTCGCCCACCATGACAGCACCGCCCATCAGCGCCTAGCGCCAAAGGGCGCCGAGGCGCGCGCGGTTTTCACCGCATTGGAGAACGCCCGCTGCGAAGCCATCGGCGCGCTGGCGCTGAAAGGCGTTGGCGACAATCTCGCCGCGTCATTGGAACGGATCATTCTCGACAAAGGTTATGACCGCCAGACCAACGCCGGCGCCATGCCCATGGCGGATGCGGCGGCGCTGATGCTGCGTGAACGCCTGACTGGACGCGCCCCGCCGGACTCCGCCGCCGGCATCATGGAAAGCTGGCGCGCGGAACTCGAAGACCGCGCCGGCGCATCGCTGGATGCCCTTGCCCGCGCCGCAGATCTCGACGATCAGGCGGCGTTCGCCCGGCTCGCCCGCAGCTTCATTCGCGATCTCGACCTTGATGATGACGATTCAGGCGAAGAAGCCAGCGACGATGAACAGCGCGGCGAGAACGAACCCGACGAGTCTGACGAGGACAGCCCCGAGGGCGACGACGAAACCGGGGCCGATGAAATGCCGGACGATCCCGGTTCCGGCGAGTCGGAAAGCGGCGATTCCGAAATGTCCGATCAGGATATGGAATCCGAGATCGAAAATGATGACGGGGCAACGGAAAACGCGAAAATTTCCTCGCTGCGCACTCGGTTCGAAGGCGACACCGGCGCCAATTACGGCGCGTACACGACGGAATTCGATGAAATCGCCGAAGCCGTCGATCTTTGCGATCCTGACGAGCTGCTGCGCCTGCGCCGGTCGCTCGACCGCCAGCTTGAAAATCTGCATGCGGTCGTGGCGCGGCTTGCCAACAAGCTGCAACGCAAACTGATGGCGCAGCAAAACCGGAGCTGGGCGTTCGATCTCGATGAGGGCGTGCTCGACGCCGCACGGCTCGCCCGCGTCATCGTCGATCCGATGCAGCCGCTGTCGTTCAAGATGGAGCGTGAACAGGATTTCCGCGACACGGTCGTCACTCTGCTCATTGACAATTCCGGCTCCATGCGCGGCCGGCCGATCACCATCGCCGCGATCTGCGCCGACATCATGGCGCGCACGCTGGAGCGTTGCGGCGTGAAAGTCGAGATCCTCGGCTTTACGACGCGCGCGTGGAAAGGCGGACAGGCGCGGGAGAAATGGGTTGCGGATGGCCGCCCCTCAAAGCCGGGCCGTCTCAACGATCTGCGCCATGTGATCTACAAATCGGCGGACGCGCCCTGGCGTCGCGCACGCACCTCCCTCGGCCTGATGATGAAGGAAGGCTTGCTGAAGGAAAACATCGACGGCGAAGCGTTGATGTGGGCGCATCAGCGCCTGCTGGGCCGGCCCGAAGCGCGGCGCATTCTGATGGTCATCTCCGACGGCGCGCCGGTCGACGATACGACGTCATCAGCCAATGGCGGCGCCTATCTCGAACGGCATTTGCGCGAGGTGATCGGCTTTATCGAAAACCGCTCGCCGGTCGAACTGCTCGCTATCGGCATCGGCCACGACGTCACGCGTTATTACCGGCGCGCACTGACCATTGTCGATGTCGACCAGCTCGGCGGCGCCATCATCGACAAACTCGCAGAGCTGTTCGACGAAGACGCGCCAGCGCGCAAAGGCCGCGGCCGCGCCGCCTGAAGCACGCCGAGCGCGCCAGGGTCGTGATCAGTCGCCGAAGCGGCTGATAATCGAGTCCATGTCCGGCCGGCCGCGTTCCTTGGGCGGTTCCGTTGCGGCGCCAATATAGATAAACCCCGCGACGCGTTCATCGGCTTTCAGACCCAATGCATCGCTCACTGCCTCATCATAGGCATACCATTCGGTGATCCATTGTGCGGCGAAACCATGCGCCGACGCCGCCAGCAGCATATTCTGACAGACCGCCCCGGCGCACAGCTCCTGTTCCCAGACCGGCGTACGGTGAGATTTGTCCGGGCTCGAGACCACCGCAATCACGGCGGGCGCGCGCAGAAACCGCGCTTCTTCATAATCCGCCTTGGCGCCGTCAGCGTCCGGATTGGCGGCGAGAAAGGTGCGCCTTAACACGGCCCCGAACGCCGTCCGCGCCGCGCCTTCGAAAACAATAAAACGGAACGGAACCACTCGGCGATGATCGGGGACCCGCGCCGCAATGGTGAGAATATCGTGCAACGCCGCCGCATCGGGCCCGCGACCGCCGCCCAGAAAGTCAGCCGGCGTCGACCGGCGCGTCCTCAGCATGGCCAGCGTCGTTTCACTCGGTTGGCAGGATGGCAATTCCGCTCCCAATTCGGGATAATCCACTGTTTTTGTCATGCTTTCGGTCAGACCTCTTGGCAAAAAATACGCGCCTGATAAGGAGTAGCCGCATCCCCCGCCCGGCCACAAGGCTTGCCTCGGAAATGCGCGGGAGACAGCAGGAAACAGACAGGAAACGGGTTTATGGCGGGGGCGATCGCCGCATCGGCGGACGGATTTTTATCGCGGTTGAAGGCGGAACGGCTGCCTGCGCCGCTGTGCTCAACCAGCCTCGAAGATGCAGGCATGACCGCGCGCGATCTCGCCGCGCTGTTTGAAAGCCAGCTCACCAGCCGCCGCCTCGATCTCGAAGCGCGCCGCCTCGGGGCCGAAAAGCGCGGCTTCTATTCCATCGGCAGTTCCGGCCATGAAGGCAACGCCGCCGTCGCCCGCGCGTTTCGCGCTGACGACATGGCGTTCCTGCATTACCGCAGCGGCGCTTTTTACATTGAACGCGCCGCCAAAGCTCCGGGCGAGACTCCGGTCTGGAACATGGCGCTGTCTTTCGTCGCCTCATCGGAAGACCCGATCTCGGGCGGGCGCCACAAGGTGATCGGATCGAAATCGCTTTTCATTCCGCCGCAGACATCGACCATTGCCTCGCATCTGCCAAAGGCCATGGGCGCCGCGTTTTCGATAGCGCTGTCGCGAACGCATAAAAGGCCTAACCCGGAACTCCCGCGCGACAGCGTGGTGCTCTGTTCGTTTGGCGATGCGTCTGCAAACCATTCAACGGCGGTCGGCGCGATCAACGCCGCCGCGCATACGGGCTATCGCGGACTTCCCTTGCCGCTGGTGTTCGTCTGCGAAGACAATGGCATCGGCATTTCGGTGAAAACCCCGGCGGGATGGATCGCCGCCAATTACGGCGGTCGTCCCGGCCTTCGTTACATTTCAGGCGACGGACGCGATGTGGTCGACGCCATGCGCGCCGCCCGCGCCGCCGAACGCTGCGCCCGCGGCGCCCGCGCGCCGGTGTTTTTACATTTGCGCACGGTGCGGCTCATGGGCCATGCAGGGTCCGACATTGAGAGCGGCTATCGCGACAAGGCTGAGGTGGAGGCGGAAGCCGATCAGGATCCGCTGCTGCATACGGCGCGGCGCCTGATCGAAGACGGCGCCATGTCGCGCGAAGACATTGAGGCGCTTTACGCCGATATTGGCGGGCGCGTTCATCGCGCCATGGAACAGGCGACGACGCGGCCAAAACTGACCAGCGCCGCCGAAGTCACCAAATCGCTGACGCCGCCTTCCAACCCGCGCCGCATCATGCGCCCCGGCAAGAGCATGCCGAACGCCCCCGATGAAACGCGCGCCAAGTCAGAACCGCAGCATATGTCGCGGCTCATCTCGCTGGCGCTGGCGGAGCAGATGGAGCGCGATTCCAGCGTCGTCGTTTTTGGCGAGGACGTTGCGAAAAAAGGCGGCGTCTACGGCGCGACCACAAGGCTGCAACCGAAATTCGGGCCGTCGCGCGTATTCGATACGATCCTCGATGAGCAGTCTATCCTCGGCATGGCGATCGGGCTGGGGCATAATGGCTACATCCCCGTGCCGGAGATTCAGTTCCTCGCTTACGTTCACAACGCCGAAGATCAGTTGCGCGGCGAAGCGGCGTCTCTCTCCTATTTCTCCAACGGCCGGTATCAGAACCCGATGGTGGTGCGTGTCGCCGGCCTCGCCTATCAGAAAGGCTTTGGCGGTCACTTCCACAATGACAATTCCGTCGCTGTGTTCCGCGATATTCCGGGCATCATCCTCGCCTGTCCTTCCTCCGGCGCCGAAGCGGTGAAAATGATGCGCGAGGCGTTCCGGCTGGCGCGCGAGGACGGCCGCGTGGTCGTCTTTCTCGAACCGATTGCGCTCTATGGAACCAAGGATCTGTACGAAGATGGCGACGGCCTCCTGACCTCGGTGTTTGACAAGATCGGTGGCGAAGCGGCGTTCGGCGACGTCAATGTGATCGGCGATGATGCCGATCTTGCAATCGTCACTTATGGCAATGGAACCTATCTGTCCCAACGCGCCGCGCGCGCCTTACGCGAACACGGCGTCAAGGCGCGCATCATCGACCTGCGCTGGCTGACGCCGCTGCCGATTGACGCGCTGACGGAAGCCATCAGCCCTTGCAAGAAAGTTCTGATCGTTGATGAGTGCCGCAAAACGGGCTCTCCCAGCGAAGAAATCATCGCCCTGCTCAATGATCGCGGCCACGCCGCTGACATTGCCCGGATCAATGGCGTCGATACCTTCATTCCCTTGGGACCGGCCGCCAATGAAGTGCTGATCAGCGAGGCCGATATCGTCAGTGCTGCGCTGGCGCTCACAGGAAAAACCGCGAAACGGGCCGCAGAATGAAAAAATCCGCCGTTGTTATTTTTCCGGGCCGGGGCACCTACGGCAAGGACGAGCTTGGCTATCTGGCGCGCCATCACGCGGACAAAACCGCCTTTATTAAAGGCGTCGATGACTGGCGCGCGCAGCAGGGAAGAGACACCGTCAGCGCGCTCGATAACGCAGGCTCCTACTCCGCCGCGAAACACGCCTCCAGCATCAATGCATCGGCGCTCATTTACACCTGCGCCCTCGCCGATTTCGCCGCGATCAATCGCGATGCCTTTGATATTGTTGCAGTGTGCGGCAACTCGCTCGGCTGGTACTTAACCCTTGCCGGCGCTGGCGCGCTGCGGCCCGCTAACGCCATCCGGCTCGTCGATACGATGGGCGCGCTGATGGAGGCGCAAGGCGAAGGCGGCCAGTTGATCTATCCCTTCGTGGGCGAAGACTGGCGCGAGAGCCGCGCCAACGTCAAAGCCATCAGCGACGCGCTGCATGCAGGCCGGACCGAGGGCAATGCGTTCCTGTCGATCCGGCTCGGCGGCATGGCGGTGCTGGCGGGCGATGAAGCCGGCATGGCGGCCATGGAAAAATCACTGCCGCAGGCTGAAGGGCGCTATCCGTTCCGCCTCGCGCGGCATTCGGCCTTTCACACGCCGATGCTTGCGCATGTTTCGGACGCGGCATTCAATGCGCTCGACGCCGAACTGTTCGAAGCGCCGGAAATTCCGATGATCGACGGGCGCGGCGCCATCTGGTCGAGCCACGCGACCGACATCGGCGCGCTCTATAATTACACGCTCGGCCATCAGATCGTTGAAACTTATGATTTCTCCAAATCCGTTGAAGTCGCGATCAAGGAATTCGCGCCGGATAAAATAATTCTTGCCGGACCGGGATCGACTCTCGGCGCGCCGATCGCGCAGGAGCTGATCCATCATCGCTGGCTTGGTCTCGAGTCGAAAGCAGACTTCTCCGCCATGCAAAAGGAAGACCCATTCCTGATCGCCATGGGCCGCGATGATCAGCGCAAGCTGGCGGTTTAGATATCGCGCCTGTCTTCGGCGCGCACGGCGTCAAGGCTTTCCGGATCGATGCCGATCGCTTCCATTCGTTCTCGCCATTTCTTGTTTGCAAGCGCCTGCATGTCCTCGACAGTGTCGAGTTCGTCGGTGATTTCCAGACCGATCAAGGTCTCGACGACATCTTCAAGCGTGACCAGCCCCTGCACGGAGCCGTATTCATCCACCAGCAGCACGATATGACTCTTGTCGTGCATCAGCCGGTCAAAAACTTCAGACGCTGAAAACCTGTCCAGCAGCACCAGGAACTCGCGTTCAAACTCCGACAGTTTTTTGTCGAACTGATCCCGGGCTTGCGCGATCAACAGGTCCGTCTTCAGCACGAAGCCGGTGACATCGTCTGTATTCGCGCCATAGATCGGAATCCGGGAAAACGGCTTGTCCGCGTGCCGAGAAAAGAACTCACCGACTGTCATGGATGCAGGGGCGGAAAATATAACCGACCTCGGCGTCATGATGTGCCGCGCAGAAAGGAGACGCAGGCGCATCAGGTTCTTGACGATTTTCAGTTCCTTGGCTTCGAGCAGACCTTCTTTCTCGCCAATCTCCGCCATGGCTTCCATTTCGTCGCGGCTGAACGATCGAGCGCTATCATTGCCGCGCGACAGGAACCGCGTCAGCTTTTCCGACAGCCAGACAAACGGAAGCAGGGCGATGGTCAGCCATGAAATCAACCGGCCGAACAGCGGCGCCAGCGCCTGCCAGTATGTGGCGCCCAGCGTTTTCGGAATGATTTCTGAAAATACCAGGATCAGCAGCGTCAGCACGCCGGATGTAACGCCGAGATACTGATTGCCGAACACGATCGCCGCTTGCGCGCCAACGCCCGCGGCGCCGACCGTGTGCGCAATGGTGTTCGCAGTGAGGATCGCCGCCAGCGGCCTGTCCAGATTTGCCTTCAACCGCTGAAGAGTTTTGGCGCTGCGCGCATTGCGGCGTTCAAGCATCTTTATGTAGGAAGGCCTTACGGAAAGGAGCACGGCTTCGGCGATCGAACAGAAAAACGAAACAAAAATTGCGAGCAGAAGATAAAATATCAAAAGCGTCATTTAAGTAGAAACAGCCTCCTCGATCCATTGCCGGGCATGATCTCGCTCGTGCACGGGAAATATCCGCATCGCTATCGGGCCCGATCCCGTAAACATGGTTATCGCGCGCAGGACGATAGGCGGATTATCTGACACGAGCGCATATTTTCGCATTTTCCGTAAATAGTCATGCTCGGCCGCGTTTTGGTTCAGCTTGGAAATGCCGGACATCATCGACCAGAAATTATCCGGTTTGCCGTGTTGAATTTCGAGCTGGCTGAAATGCCCGTGCCGCTCGGCCAGACCGCGCATGGCGTCCAGTAATTCGCTCAACCGCTCCGGCTGGTAGCGCCCGAATACTTCCAGTTCGACATAGGCATGCCGTTCGTCGATGCGGATGTTCATCATTGCAAAGCAGCGCCTATTCGTCGCCAATATGGGCGAGCGTATCGGGCTTGAGCACAGTGATGACACCGCCTTCCTGTTTGACGAGGCCTTCCGCCTCCCACAGCTTGAGCTGGCGGTTGACGTTTTCGCGCATCAATCCCGCATGGGCGCCGAGATTGCCCTGCGATAATTTCATGTCGATATGCACGGCGCCGTCTTCGTCCGTGTGGCCGTAATGATCGCCCAGCCGCAACAAGGCGCGCGCAAGCCGCGGCCCGGCCGGCAATGTGGCGATATCTTCCAGCAGAAAATTCGTATGCCGCAAACGCTGGCAAAGGGCGGAAATAATCTGCAGCGCAACGCCGTGATTGCGTTCGAGAAAATCCAGCACGTCACGGCGATAAAGACGCAAGGCGCGCGTTTCTTGCAGCGCGCTGGCGGTTGCCGAACGCAGGCCGCCATCGAAGACGCCCATTTCGCCGAGGACTTCGTTCTCACCCATAAAGGCCAGAACAGTCTCCTTGCCGGCGTCGGAAAAGCTGGAGATTTTCACCCGACCTGAAAGAAGGATGTACAGGCAATCGCTGTCGTCGCCCTGGGCGAAGATCTGCTTGCGGCCCGGAAACACCACGGACTGAGCAGAATCCAGCAAGCCCTTGAGCTTGTCGTCGGACAAGGCCTCAAAGAATGGGTGCCTTTTCAGCTCCCAGATCAGTCCGGCAGCGGCGTTTTTCACGGAACTCGCGCTCTCCCGTTCGCGTCCTGCGCCAGCCTATAGAGAAAATTTCCGTTTGTCGCGAGTGCGAATACAAAGACGGCGCGCCCTTTCCCCCATGGAAGGACGCGCCGCTCTCAGGTAGAGGCCAGATCGGGGCGATGAGCCGGCCTCAGGGGTTCTTGTTACTCGAAGGGCTCAGCGGGCCAGCGTGAAGACGCTCGAAACGCCAAGGGCTGCATTGATGCCGATGAAACCGATGAGGATGATTTCGATGACGCCCATGATGCTCTCCTGTTTTCCGTCTTCCCGGTCTCTCCCGACCGCCGATGTTTGAAAGATAGGCCGACCTCCGTTTTGCCGCTGTGACGCCCATCACAGGCGCCGGTGTTTATCGTTAAAAATCTCTAATTATCTGTTTTTACTGTATTTTTCGCCCCCTAGTGGGTGCGGCGCGTTCCTCCCCCAGTGGTGAACGCGCCGCCCCTCAGGTAGAGGCCGGATCGGGGCGATGAGCCGGCCTCAGGGTCTTTTTACTCGAAGGGCTCAGCGGGCCAGCGTGAAGACGCTCGAGACGCCAAGGGCGGCGTTGATGCCGATGAAACCGATGAGGATGATTTCGATGACGCCCATGATGCTCTCCTGTTTTCCGTCTTCCCGGTCTCTCCCGACCGCCGATGTTTGAAAGATAGGCCGACCTCCGTTTTGCCGCTGTGACGCCCATCACAGGCGCGGTGTTTATCGTTAAAAATCTCTATCTGATTGTTTTATAGGTATTTTTTGAAAGCGTGCGGCGCGCCCGTCCCCCGATGAGCGCGCCGCGGTCTCCCCCTGCTTTCAGGCGCTGCAACTGGCCAGTCTTGGCGTTGCGGCTTAGCGGCCGACCGTCACCAGGCTGGAGAGTCCAAGAGCGGCGTTGATGCCGATGAAACCGACGAGGATGATTTCGATGACGCCCATGATGCTCTCCTGCTTTGTGATCCGGTCTCTAGCGACCGCCGATGAGGAGAAGGTAGGCGAAGGCCTGAAAACCCGCTGTGACGGGGGACACAGGCCGGGCAGGATTGCTTAATAAATCCTGAACGCCGCTAAATTTATATTGAAATCAGTAGGCTACCGGCCGGCGGCTTGACGCATGGCGTCAGCTTCGGCCTTGAATTGCTCAATCGCGGTGTCGAGACCGTAGGTTTCGCCCTGCTGGCAGGCGCCGAAATGGTCGAGCGCGCCATAGGCGTCGCCTTCCTGCAGCGCCACGACCCCGGATTCGAAATCCCGCCTGAAGCGCTGAAAGGCGGGTTTGCCGGCCAGCGTCTCATCGCCGACCAAAGCGAAGATCACCGTCGGGTCAGTACGGCCTTTGACCGTGAAGGCGCCGAGCGGCAGCGCCGCGAAATCGGCGATGCGCTCGCGGGTCTGGGCGGAGATGATGATCGGCACGCCATATTGCTTGGTCAGCGTTTCCAGTCGCGAGGTGAGATTCACCATGTCGCCGAGCATGGAATATTCGAGCTTGTCTTCGGACCCGAAATTGCCGACCCGCGCTTCCGCCGTATGCAGACCGATGCCGATCTTGATTTCCTTGACCGGCAGTTGCTTGTTGGCGCGCCATGTGTCGTTCAGCTTGCTCAGCGATTCCAGCATTTCAAGCGCGGCGCGCGCGGCTTCTTCCGGGTGGTTGGCGACATCAATCGGCGCGTTCCACATGGCGGCCATGCCGTCGCCCATATATTTATCGACCAGCCCGCTATGCTCGGTGACGATGCGCGTCATCGGCGTGAAATACTGGTTGAGCATGGTCGTCACCTGCTGCGGCGACATCTGTTCGGAAATGCTGGTGAAGCCGCGAATGTCGGAGAAGAAGGCAGTGATCTCGCGCTGCTCGCCTTCGAGTTTCAGCAGGCTCGGATCGCGCTCGAGACGGTCAAGCAAAAGCGGGGACAGGAATTTGCCGAAGGCGCCGCGAATGAACCGCCGCGCCATCTGTTCCTGCTGGAACATGACGACGAAGGCCGGCACGAAGGCGGCCGTCAGCACCAGTCCCGGCGTCACCGGGTCGATCAACAGGCGCGAGGCGCTGAACGCGAAATAAGCGCCGCCAAACAGCGCCGCGGTCAGCACAAACCAGACGCCGAACCCGCCCGCCGCCGACATGCGCGGCAAGAAGATCAGCATCAGGATCGAGGCGATGATCGCCGCGCCGATTTCCAGCGGCCGCATCAGGTCCCACGCCCGGAACAAGGTTTCGCCGGCCAGCGCCTGTTCAATGACTTCCGAATGGATATGCACGCCGGGACGTTCGTCGCCCAACGGCGTCACCAATACGTCTCGCAACCCTTCTGCAGACGCGCCGATCAACACGATCCGGCCCTTGACGTCATTGGCGAGCGACGCTGCATCCTCCTGCAGCACATCGACCACCGACAGCCGGCGCTTTTCGACGCTATCGGGTTCGGCATAATGCACCCAAAGCTGGCCGTCATCGGTGGTCGGAAAGCGAAGGCGGCACATCACCACTTCGGACACCGATTGATGCTGGACACCCTTTACATGCGCGCGGCAGGCGCCTTCGCTTGCGGCCTGGACAAAAGCGGCCGGGGCGAATTTCGGATCGAGCTTCGGCGCCGCCACCCGGATCGCCTCCAGCGCCAGGCTCGGATAAATTTCGGCGCCGTCGCAAGCCAGGGCGATCAGCGGCACGCTGCGGACAATCGCGTCATCTGAAAGCGCAGCGCGGGCAAACCCCTCGCCGCTCGCAGCTTCCCTGAAAATCGGCAATGGCGGAACCACCTGACGGAAACTCGGCGCGACGCGCGCAAGATCGCTCGCGGGCATGCCCTGCACTTTCGAAGCAGCAAGCGCCGGCGGGCATGCATCGCCATCAGCAGCCCCGGCGCGGGCCGTCAGGTGCAGCACCGTCGGCGCCGCCGCCAGCGACGCCGCAAACCGCCGGTCATGGTCCACCAGCGACAGGTCAGACACGCCGAGCTCCGCCACGATCGGCGACAGCACCGGCGATTCCATCCAGCTTGCCGATACGTTGGACGGACTCGTCCGGTCGGGTTCAGCGAGAATGACGTCGAAGACGATCGACGCCGCCCCGGCTTCGTTCAGCTTGTCGATGATGTCTGCGAAGCGATGGCGTGGCCAGGGCCACTGGCCGTATTTTTCAAGCGCTGCATCATCAATCTCGACAACGCGAACGGGATCGGCGTTGACTTCACGCGGCGAGAGCCTCTGAAACTGATCGAACAGACGATCGCGCGCGATATTGACCAGCGCCGGTTGCTGGAACACCAGCGCAAGCGCTAATCCGGCGCCGACAACGCCGGCGAAGCGAGGTCCGAAAAGTTTTCGACGCCCCGCCACTGCGCCTAGTCCGAAGCAAGCGGCATTTCGAGAGCCGCCCCAGTGCCAGCACCGCCGGCGCCGTCATTGAAATTGACGAACAGGTCCGCTTCGCCGGCAATGCCGATTTCGGGATCATTGCGGATAAGGAACAGCGCTGCATCGATGTTTGTTCCATCGAAGTCGTCAGCGTCAAACCCAAACGCACCGAAGCCGTTCAAGGCATCGTCGAAACTGACCTCGTTCAGCGCCTCCGTGAAATCAAATTCTGCGCTGCCGATATCGACGGTCACGAAAGAAATGCCGCCGCCCAGCGTGCGGTTTGCAAAGTCGATTTCGATCGCGGCCTCAAGCGAGCCGAAATAAAAATCACCGGCAGAATCGATCAGCAGCGCATCGCCGCCCGAAAATCCTGTGCCGTCGTAGAAAAAGAAACCGCCCGGACCGAAAGCGTCGAGTTCTGCGAGGGTGGTGAGCGGCGCCACGCCAAAGCTCTCAAAAGCTTCAACTTCGGAATAAATGTGGTTGCCCGATCCATCGGCGATGATCGACGCCAAATAGCCGCCCAGACCTTCAGGATTGGTTATCTGGGTCTGACCGTACAGCACATTGGCGTCCGAAGAGAGCGACGTAAGCGTATGGAAAGCGAGGCCGAACAGGCCGCTGTCGAACGATACCGCCTGATCGAGCGACACATGCTGCGCCGTTGACTGGCCGCCTGTAGCTGCATTCGTCGCCGTGGCGAAGGCGATGAAGGACGAGCCGCCGCCAATCGTTCGGGCGCCGAAATCCACTTCGAGCTGGGCAACCGCCGTACCGGTCAGTTTGGCGCCGCCATCAAGGGTGGACGCAACTGTCGATGAACTGCCCGTGAGAATGGCGACGTCGTCGCGATCTATAAAATCAAGCTCCGCCAACGACAGAACGGCGCCAAGATTGGTTGAGAAATAGGCCAGATCGCCCGGACCCGGCGCCAGTATCAGATCCTCTGCGCTGGCCGAGATCATGTAGCCTGTGCCCTGCCCGGGATCGGTCGCCGAATAGTCGAGCGAAACGTCCACGGTGACCGTACCGTTCTCTCCCTGCCGAATGATCAGGGCGTAGGTCGGCGTATCGAACGACGCCAGCCCGCCGGCGCCGCCGGCGAAAGGCACATTGCTGCTGTCCAGCAAGGCCTGGAAATAAGCCTCCAATACCGGACCAAACGGTCGCTGGGCCGAAAAATCCGACTGCGTCAGGTCATCCGGATCGGTAACGGTGAAATCGAATTTGACAAAAGAGGCCAGCGCTTCCGGGGCGATCGTCCGGCTCGCCCAGTCAATCTCGATCTGGAACATGGCGATTCCCGATTCCGTAGAGACGATCCCGTCATTGTTTACGTCCATGGTTGCGGGCGCAATCACGAAGATGTGGCCGTCAGGATTTTGCTGCTCGGCGGCAAAGTCTTCGAGAACGTCCAGCGGGAGAATGTCGCCGACCGGAATCATCACCGGCGGCGGGTCTATATCTTCCTCTTCTTCTTCGTCGTCCGGACGCTGCTCGGTCTGGTCGTCGTCTTCCTCGTTCTTGTTCTCGGCGTATTCCTGATAGTCGTCGCCTTCCTGCGCACCCTGACCGGATTCATCCAGCGCATCGCCGGCATATTCAAAGGTGTCACCATCTCCCTCCGGCACGACCGGAACGAATGCGTTGTAGATCCGGCGAAGCAGGTCGGCGTCAGCCTGGAAAGGCTCCGAAATCCCGTCAGGTCCGATGCGAACGGCGAAGCCCGGACGAAACAGCCGCGCTTCAATCGCTTCGCGGTTGCCCTCGGTCCAGAACTCGACCAGCCCTTTCGGCGTCAGGCCGCTATTGTCCCGCACCGGCCCTTCGAGCAGCGCATAAACATAACCGTCAAGCTCGACCAGAATGACGTTCGTGCCGCGAACGCCCATGGTGACGCCGGATTCCTGAATCTCGACTTCGGTCGAGCCCGGCTCGGTGTCGCGTCCTGATGCGAAGCGCATCCCGCCGCGGAAGAAATTGACGACGCGGCGTCTCCCTGCGCCTTCGCTGTCAAAAAACTCGCTGATCGCAGATTCAGAGTCAGGCGAAAACGTGTAGGTGCTCCAGTCGCACAGCTTGAGCTGCAAATGCGAGTCGGCGCCGGTGCGAACGCGGTCGCCGCTGAACATGTCGGAGCCGGCGTTCGGCCGGAACGCCTGACTGATATTGAGGCGCTCGACATCGACAGCCGGGCCGATCACCGCCGTTGCATTGCCGGCCTTTGGATCGCTCGTGTCGCGGTCGAAGCATTCAGCGGCGAAGGCGCTGAAGGAAACCAGCGAAAGCGCCGCAGCCGATGCGGAAATCTTCAGGGCGGATTTGTAAAATTTCTTGCTCATCATCGCCCCCTTAAAACGCGATACGTTTGGATACGAGGAACGCAGCCTTGTGCGACTTGTAGTCAAAGTTGAGTATGTTCGAGTCCACGGTTTCGTACTCGTACTGGACAATCAGATTGATGTCCTTGATCGCCTCGGGAAGTTCCGGCGCAAAGAATGAAACCGGCGCGCCGATGGTGGCCCGTCCCCGATAAAGCCAGTCATCGCGCACAATCGTCGGACTGATGAAGGCGTCCACGCTGTCATATTCGGAATTTTCCGCCCAGAAACCGATCAGCGAAAACGCGCCGCGCCCGAGCAGCCAGCTATGCTGAACATTGCCGCCATAGCGCTGATAGGATTCATATGCGACGGCTGCATTTTTGTCGGCGTAGAGCGCCTCGAAAGTCAGCGTCTGAGTCGGGCTGAGCCGCCAGGCGACGCCGGTGCGGCCGATAATACGGCGGCCGGATCGGCGCGAGGCGACGCCAAAATCGGTAGTGTCGCGGAAATCCTCATCTTCGCCTCTGACGATGGCGAAGGAGGTGACCTTGGGATTCCAGCGATAGGCGATTTCAACCTCGCCGCCGAGCGATTGCAGATAATCTTCGCCGCCCAGCCAGTACATCGAGCCGCGCACGCGTGGAGAGACAGACCAGTTCCCCGAATACCAGGTGCCGCCCAGCGCAACAGACGCCGCGTTCAGATCGAGCGTATCGACTTCCGTCTTATCGGACCGATAGAACGAGGCATCGGCATGCAGCGTATGCCCGGCCTGCGAGCCGAGATCGTGCAATAATCGTCCCTGTGCTGAGAATATAAGCGCGAAATCGTCAATCTTGGGCCCCGCTGGCAGCGGCGTATCGAGAAACAGAATCTGACCGCTTGAGGGCGACTGGCTGCGGTTGCTGTCGTAATCAACGCCGGTCGTCAACGTTAGTGACGCGCGCGTCGGACGCTGCTCATATTTGATGCGGTTCAAATAGGTTTGCGCTTCGGCGCTTAACGCTGGCGGCAGGTCGCCGCTTTCAAGCGCAAGCTCAAGCTCGTAACGGGCGCGATCAAACAGGCCGAGGCGATAGAGCACCAGACCGTACAGCACGCGCACATCGTGACGCGCCGGATCGATCAGCAGGACGCGCTCTAACGTGGCGACGCCCTCTTTAAGATCGCCGGCGATGATTTGCTGACGGGCATAGGCAATGTTGAGCTGAATGTTGTCAGGGGCTGCAAGTATCTGCTCAAAGGGGATGGCGCCGAGTTGGGCCTCGTCCCGTTGCGTATCCTGGCGCTGCTGGTCCTGAAAGACGCGCTCGGCTTCTTCCCGCGCCGTTTCTTCAGGCGTTTGTGCGCTTGCGGCGCCGAACGCGCAAAGTGAAATGACGAGCGCCGCTCCCGATGCGCGAATCTTCACCCGATTTACCATGAAATCCCCCTGGACTTGACGACCAGCCGCTTGCGCGCGCTTCGTCACCCCGATCGAATGCAATAGCAGCGCCATTGCCCGGTTCGCTTTGCCCGAACCGCCACTGCCCCTATCACAACTATGCGCTGAGCACGAACCTCCCGCAACCGTTTTCTGGGGGCGCACAGGGGCGAATTCGCCGTCAAACCGAGGCGCGGCGCGGCCTTCAGCGGTTCATCAACAGCACCCAGATGATCGTGTAATGGGTCAGGTGATGGACCATCTGGTCGAGGCCGAACGGGATCCAGAAGGACTGCTTGTTCATATTGGTGAAACGCCCCAGCAGGCCCGGATTCGACTTGATCATGTCCATGGTGAAATGAGCGGCAAAGTCAAAAACCGCCAGCCACCAAAGCTTGGGGTTCACCACCCAGACAATCGCAAGGGTCGTGGCCGCATGGATAAAGACATGCACCGAGAGCGGAAAGATAAAGCCAGCGCCGGGCTTCGTCTTGCCGCGCACCATCCAGCCGGTCTGTAAAAGATAGTCACCGATCAAATGCTTGATCTGGAACGTCACCAGCATCGCAAAAACGAACTGGATGTCGCTCATTTCCGTGATCATAGCTTCCCCCGCGATGAGCGCAGCCTTCGCAAGCGCAAAAATGGCCGCGCACCAAGGCTCCGCAACGACGCAATGGCGCGGTTCACGCTAGACAGTTCAGCGCGTTTCGCCCCGCGCCTTGCCCCCAAAATTAACGCATAAGCGCGCCCACCGCTCAGGACTGATCGATCCCGTCACAGGAATTCGCCGCCGCGAGCAAAAAGTTACGCATAGTCCGGGTTCATGCGCAAGCTGGCGTTAAGGAAATTTCTTTAGGAATGATGCGGCGCCGCAACCAATTACCGGGCTCGCCTGGATTGGGACAGAGCCCCGACCGCGCAGGCCTGCCTTATCCGCAATGTCCGGGCCCAGTACACGGAGGATTGCATGCTTTTGTGCGGCCAAGGCGGGATGAAACGGTGGATCGGAAAGGCGTTTGCGTCTATTGATTCACCTGAGGGTTGAGCGGGGACTAGTGGTGGAGAGCGTGAAAATCGCTATTGTCGGCTCCGGCCCCGCCGGGCTGAGCGCAGCGGGGCGTGCTGCTGCGCGGGGAATCCCTCACCTGCTTCTCGAAAAAGCGCCGCATCTATCCGACACGATCTATAAATATCAGCGCGGCAAATACATCATGTCGACGCCGGATCAACTGCCGATCCGGTCCGACATTGCGTTCAAGGCCGGCTCGCGGGAAAGCATTATCGACCGCTGGGACGACGACGCCGAAAAACTCAAGATCAATATCAAGCGCAATGCGGACGTAACCGCCATCAGCGGCTCACGCGGCGCCTTCCGGATCAACCTCGCCAATGGCGAGACCGTCAACGCCGAATATATCGTTCTGGCTGTCGGCGTGCAGGGCAATCCGAACAAGCTGAAAAATCCCGGGACGGATCAGCCCTTCGTACAGTACCAGCTCGACGATCCAAAAGAATTCTACGATGAAAACATCATCATCATTGGCGGCGGCGATGCGGCCATTGAAAACGCGCTCGGCGTCGCCCAGCCGGATCAGGGCAATGTCGTCACGCTGCTGCAACGGGCAGACGGATTTCCGCGCGCCAAGGATGCAAACGTCCAGGCGCTATACAAAGCGCGCGACGATGGCCGTCTCGATTTCATCACCGAGTCCTCGCTGATTCGCGTTGAACGCGGCGGGTCCGGCGAGAGTTTATGGGTCGCCGTTGTCGATACGAAAGACGGCGAAGCGCGCCTCCCCTGCGATCGCATTATCGCGCGACTGGGCGCGGCGCCGCCCCGCAAGTTCGTCGAGGCCGCCGGCGTTGAATTTACCGGGCCCGACCGCGAGGCGTTTCCAGTCCTGACATCGCAATATGAGACGACCGTGCCGGGGCTTTACGTCATCGGCGCGCTGGCCGGGTTTCCGCTGATCAAGCACTGCATGAATCAGGGCCATGACGTCATTGAATTCATCTCAGGCAATACCGATCTGCAACCGCCGGACACGCCGCTGCTCGAAGCCCTGTTCAAGGAAGCGCCGGTGCGCCGCAGCGTTGACGACTGGCTCGACCATATTCGCTCCACAGTCGATGTCCTCAGCGACGTTTCCGCTCTGCAGATGCGCGAATTCCTGCTCGGCTCGAACATCCACTACAAAAAACGCGGCGAGGTGATCGTCAATCGCAACGACACAGGATCGTCGATCTTCGCAATCGTCGATGGCTCTGTCGCCGTCGAAGTCGACCCGAAGAATCCGCGCGTCACGGTTCCGATCACGAAAGGCAACATCTTTGGCGAACTCGGGCTGATCTCCGGCCGCCGCCGCACGGCGACAGTCCGTGCAGCCGAACCCGCCATGCTGCTCGAAATTCCGCGCAACGCCACGTTGAAACTGATGGCGTCGGTTCCCGGCGTAAAGCGCCGCATGGATCGCATCTCAACGGAACGGCAGGTCGGGCAGATTTTTGGACAGCTTTTGCCGCGTCAGGCGATCAACGAAATTCTCAACGCGGCGGAAATCATTCCCTTCAAATCCGGCGACGCGCTCATTCAGGAAGGCGAACGCTCTACGGATATTTTCATTATCCGCTCGGGCAGCGTCGTTGTCGAAAAGCGCATTGGCGGCAAGGACGTGTTCCTCTCCTATGTGCTGGCCGGCAATTATGTCGGCGAGATGTCGCTGTTCTATGACGGTTTGCGGACGGCGACCGTGCGGGCAGCGATCAAATCGGAAGTGGTGCGCCTGCCCGGCGCCGTGTTCGAGCGCATTCTCGGGAATAACCCAGACCTCTATCGCGCGGTTGAACAACTGGTGGCGTCGCGGCGCAAGCTGAACGATTATGTTGAAGCAAAGCGCGAGAGCTTCTCCTCCGTTGTCGACATGCACACGTCGATCGCCCGTTTCCTCCTCGAAGAGGAAGGACTGTCCGAGGCAACGGACGCTCTCGTCATCGATGAAACGCTCTGCATCGGTTGCGACAATTGCGAAAAGGCGTGCGCCGACATTCACGAGGGCATTTCCCGCCTCGACCGCGAAGCCGGGAATTCCTACGCCTATATTCACGTTCCCACTTCCTGCCGTCACTGCGAGCATCCCCATTGCATGACCGACTGCCCGCCGGACGCGATCCATCGCGGACCTGACGGCGAAGTGTTCATTGACGATAAATGCATCGGCTGCGGCAACTGCCAGCGTTACTGCCCTTATGGCGTTATCCAGATGGCGGCGGTGCCGCCCGAAAAGCCCGGCCTCTTTTCATGGATGTTCTTCGGCGCGGGACCGGGACCGGGCGAGCCCGGCAAGGACTGGATCGCAAAGGCGCGCAAGAAGGATGACGAACCGCCCAAGCTGGCGGTCAAATGCGACATGTGCTCCGGCCTCAAGGGCGGACCGGCTTGCGTTCGCGCCTGTCCCACCGGCGCTGCAAAACGCATCTCCCCGGACGAATATCTGTCGCTCGCAACCGACGGGAAGTCCTGAAGGTGGCCCGCAACGATCATATGCGCGCCAGCGGGTTGCCGATTTCGCATGAGGGCTTCCTCGCCCACAAACGCTATCGCTATTTGAAGCTGGCAGTCGTGGTCACGCTTGTCGCGATCGTCGTTTACGCCATCGCCGACGTTCGTGTCCGTCCCAATGGCGGCACCTGGTACGGCTATATCCTCGGGACTGTTTCTGCGCTGTTGATCCTGTGGCTGATGATGCTCGGCATTCGCAAGCGCGCCATGACGCCCGGCAACTGGAGCCTGAAGGGCTGGACTTCAGCGCATGTCTATCTCGGCTCGTCATTGCTGGTGCTGGCGACATTGCACACCGGGTTTCAGTTCGGGCTGAACGTTCACACGCTCGCCTATGTGATCATGGTGATCGTAATCCTGTCAGGGTTTATCGGCGTTTATTATTACACCGCCGTTCCCCGCAAGATGAGCGACAATCGCGCCCATCGCAGCCAGAAGGACATGCTCGACGCGATCCGCGCGCTGGACCATGAACTGAATGAGGCCGCACGCCCCCTCGATCAGAGATATTTGCGGGAAGTCACCAACGCGATCCGCAAAACAAAAGTGAAGCCCGGCCTGTTCACCCCCGTTAGCAGCGCGCACCGGCAATGCGCCACGACCCGCGCCGCCATCCGTCTGCGCAAGGCCGTCGCGAAGGCCGAGCCAGACATGCGCCGACCGCTTGAAGCGGTGACCGCGATTCTTGAGCGCAAGGCCGCGCTGTTGTTGCGCACGCGCCGGCACATTCGCAGCAAGACCCTGTTGCAATTGTGGCTGTATTTCCATGTGCCGCTGTCTTTTGCGCTGCTCGCGGCGCTAACGGCCCACATTATTTCCGTCTTCTTTTACTGGTGAGGCGGGAATGGCCATAAGAGTTGAATTCATCAAGAAACGTCCCGGCGGCCGCATCACTGTCCGGCCGACCTTGTATGAAAAGAATGACGTTACGCTCGGCCGCGCCACTGACTGCGACGTCTTTCTCGGCGATCTTCGCGTCGGACTTCATCACGCCAGACTTACGCAAATTTCGACGTCCAAAGCGCGCATAGACGCCAATGACGATCACCGCGTCCGCGTCGACGGCGCCCAGGTTCGCCGCCGGGAATTCGGCATCAAGGACGGCGCCGTCATCCGCATTGGCCCCTACCAACTACTTGTCAGCCCGGCGGACAATCATGGCGACATGCTGATCACCATCGAGCTTGTTGAGGAGCCGACCGCTGTTCGGGACAAGCGCAGCGAGGAAGCGGTTTTTTCCATGCGCGGTTATGCGCCGGACAAGCGCGTGACGGCGTGGACGTTGTTGACGATAATTCTGGCTGTGTTTCTGGCAGTCCCGGTCGCGCTCCATTTTCGCGCCGAAGCAACCGATACGCCCGGCCTGTCGTCGCAACTGGCGATCACGACAAGCCAGAACTGGCTGGCGGGCGGCATGTCA
>Ga0209024_1000682_pt1 | contig 47606 bp, 55 predicted proteins | sample AutmiccommunBRH5_FD_187380 | JGI IMG/M metagenome (GOLD analysis project Ga0209024, IMG submission 187380) | Deep subsurface microbial communities from Mt. Terri, Switzerland - Autotrophic microbial communities BRH/5 (SPAdes) (version 2) | ecosystem: Environmental > Aquatic > Deep subsurface >... | reverse complement strand
TCATCGCATCTTCATCAATGTTCAGCGCTTTTTTCAGTTTTGTGTAGTCGCGCTGTGCCAGCAAACCAAGGTGATCACGAATGATGATTTGGCAGGGCGTGTACAGGCTGATTTGCTGAACAATGTCGCGGCGTTGGGCCAGTTGAAGCAACAGACATTCCGAGGCGTTGCGCGCACCCACGCCGGGCGGGTCGAAACTTTGAAGCAGGCGAAGTGCTGCGCTCAGTTCTTCAAACTCGAGGTCAGGTTCGTCTTGCAGTGTTTCCCACAAGTCTTCCAGCTCAATGGTCAGGTAGCCGTCGTCGCTTAAATAATCAATCAGCCACAGCACCAGGTTTTTGTCGCGCTCGCTGGCCTGTGTCATGCGCAATTGGTCGATCAGGTGCTGGTGCAGGCTGCTGTCGGGGGCGGCCAGTTGCAGGCCCGGCTTTTCCTCGTCGCCGTCGGCGTTGGCGCCGCTGTTGTCGCGCCAATCGCCTTCCCAGTTGTCTTGAATGGAATCGATTGTTTCGCGCTGAACAATTTCCTCGCCCTGGTTGTCCTGCTCCGCTTGCTGGTCGCTGACGGGTTCCGGGGTTTTGCGCGGGTCGGGTTCTGCCTGGAAGCTGTCGCCCTGGGGTTCGTGCATTTCCCCGTTGCTGCTGTCCAGGCTCAGGGTGCGCTCGCCTTCTACGGCCTCTTCGTCTGCCAGTTCCAGCAAGGGGTTCTCGGCCAGGGCCTGTTGGATTTCCTGTTGCAATTCAAGCGTGGACAACTGCAGAAGCCGGATGGATTGTTGCAGCTGTGGCGTAAGCGTGAGGTTTTGCGAGACTTTAAGCTGAAGGGATTGTTTCATGGCGTTTTCAGCGTTACATCCGGAAGTGTTCGCCGAGATACACGCGGCGCACATCGTCGTTTTTCACAATTTGCTCGGGGCTGCCGGATGCCAGCACATGGCCCGCGCTGATGATGTAGGCGCGGTCGCAGATACCCAGCGTTTCACGCACGTTGTGGTCTGTGATCAAGACGCCGATGCCTTTTGATTTCAAGAAGGCCACAATGCGCTGAATTTCCAGTACAGCGATTGGGTCTACGCCGGCGAAAGGTTCATCCAGCAAAATGAAACGCGGTTGACTGCCCAGGGCGCGTGCAATTTCAAGGCGACGGCGTTCTCCACCGGAAAGCGATGCAGCCAGCGAGGTACGAATGTGGGTAATTTGCAGGTCATTGAGCAAGTCTTCAACCGCTTGGTCGATCGATTTGTCTTTGGGCGGGTTGATCTCGAGCACAGCGCGTATGTTGTCTTCCACGGTCAACTTCCGGAAAACCGATGCTTCCTGAGGCAGGTAGGACAGGCCCGCGCGGGCGCGCTCGTGGATGGGTTGCAGGGTGATGTCGCGGCCTTCCAGGCAAATATTGCCTTCGTCGGCGCTGACCAACCCAACGATCATGTAAAAGCAGGTTGTTTTACCTGCACCGTTGGGGCCCAGCAACCCAACCACTTCGCCAGTGTCCACATGCAGTGAAACATCTTCAATGACGCGTTTGCTGCGGTAGGCCTTGCGCAGGCTGAGTGCTTGCAGGCGACCTTGCCCTGTTAGCGTTTGGGCGGGTGGCGTGTTGTTCAATTTGCAGGTTCCATGGCTTGTTGGTTTTTAGGCTTGATCACTGCCTGTACCCGCGAACTTCCCTTGCTGTTGGGCGTGCCCACGACGCTGAGGAACTCGGTGTTCTGTTCATAGGTTATCTTGTTGCCCGAAATGGATTCGGTCACTTGCCCGTTGGTGCTTTTTTGGATACTGGCCGCACCTGTCAGTGTCACGATGGATTTGTCGCCGTCAAATTCAATGGTGTTGCCAGTGCCGTTGATTAACAGAATTTCGTTGGGTACTTGGGAATCGCGTTGTTGTTTGAACCGGGCAGGTTTGCCTTCCACTTTGGCGTTCTGTGTGCCATCGCTGCTTTCCGTCAGCGTCAGTTTGTCGCCGCGGATCACAAGGCTTCCTCGGGTCAGTAACACATTGCCGGTGAACACGTTCACGTTGGACCTTTCGTTGTAGGTCATTTGATTGGCGTCAATGGTCGTGGGCTGTCGCTTGTCTGATTCCAGTGCCTGAGCGGGGACCCCCATGGCCAATATGTGCGCGGCCAGCATTGCTGGAATCCATGATGTGCGTTTCATCGTTTGGCCTCTATGCGAAACTTGATAGACCCTTGCGCTGTCAGTTCGCCGGTGTCGTTGTTCAGGGTGGCGCCTTGGGCTTCAAATCGTTGCCCTGGACGGGTTACCAGAACTTTTTTGTCAGTTGTAATTTCATTGGTAATGTTGTCTATCCTGATTTCATCGGACTTCATCACGGTGAGCAATCCATTGTTGCGGCTGTTCACGACAACATCTTTTTTCAGAAAGATTTCATCGGTGTCCAGCAAGTAGACTCCTGTTTTGGCATTGCCATTGACCATCACATTGTTGGGCTCGAACTGTTCAAGTTCAGGGCTGGTGATGTTCCATACATTGCCTTGGGGTATGTGTTCCGCCGATTTGCTGCGAATGATCGAATATTTGCTCTCGGTCAGGTTGTGGCTTTGTACTGAAAAGTTGCGCACATAGTAATCGCTGCTGGCCGGATCGGCCTTGCCGCTGGCACTGAACAGACTCAGTTCGGATTGAATGGCAAACCAGTACGATGCGGCAGCCAACAAGAATGTGAGCACCAAGGGAATGAACTGCGAGAGCAGGTTGAAAAAAGCGCTCAGCGGTTTCACTGCGATTCCCATGGGTTGATGTAGCCAGCCTGATTGCCCAGAATGAAGTCGCACAGTTCTCTAGCAGCACCGTCGCCGGCTGGGCGGGTGTTGATCCAGTTGGCAATTTTCTTCATGGCCGCTGGCGATTGCGGTGTGGTGGCGGCCAGTGCCACGTGCTGAAGCACGGGGTAATCGGGCCAGTCGTCGCCGAAAAATCCACATTCGTGCCACTCCAGGCCCAGCGATTGGCGAATGCCATCGTAAGCTTGAAGCTTGGTTTTGCAACCCTGCACCAGTTGGTAAATGCCCAAATCTTTGGCGCGTTTCTCGACAATGGTACTTGACCGTGCCGTGATCCACACCACTTTTATACCGTGGTCCATCAACAGGCGAAGGCCTTGGCCATCGAATACGCTGAAGCGTTTCATGACCTCGCCGTCGTTGCCGAAATAAAGCCCGCCATCGGTTAGCGTGCCATCCACATCGAAGCCCATCAGCCTGATTTGACCTGCTGCCTGTTTCGAATCGGGTTTCACATCCATCACACCACCTTCGCTTCAAACAGGTCGTGAAAGTTCAGGGCGCCCACGATGTACCCTTGTTTGTCGGTGACAACCACTTGGCTAATGTGGCACACCTCCATCATGCGGACGGCCTCCACAGCCAGTTTTTCTGGAGCAATGCACTTTGGCGCGGCGTTCATGACTTCGCTGACCAGCAGGCCACGAAGATCCAGACCCTGTTCGATCAGGCGACGCAAATCGCCGTCGGTGAATATACCCAGCAACTTGTTGTCCGGGCCCGCCACGGCGGTCATGCCCAAGCCTTTCCGGGTGATTTCCAGAATGGCGCTGGATATGCTGGCCGAAGGGGCCACTGTTGGAATGCGTTCGCCCTTGCGCATGACATCACTGACATGGGTCAGCAACTTGCGACCCAGGCTGCCACCGGGGTGCGACAAGGCAAAGTCTTCTTCGCTGAAGCCGCGCGCTTTCAAGACCACCACGGCCAATGCGTCGCCCAGTGCCAAGGCGGCGGTGGTGCTGGCGGTGGGGGCAAGGTTCAATGGGCAGGCTTCTTTCTCAACACCACAGTCAAGTACCAGATCAGCCTGACGGGCCAGCGCCGAATCCAGTTTGCCGGTCATGGCGACAATTTTTGCACCCCGCCGTGTAATGGCTGGCAAAACGGCAACCAGTTCTTCGGTATTGCCCGAATTGGACAGGGCGATGACCACGTCTTCTGGGGTGATCATGCCCAAATCGCCATGCGAGGCTTCGGTGGCATGCACAAAGAAAGAGGGGGTGCCGGTGCTGGCAAAGGTGGCGGCAATTTTTTTGGCAATCAAGCCAGACTTGCCCACGCCGATCAGTATGACCCGGCCTTTGCAGTTCAAAATTGCGTTTGCAGCTTCACTGAATTGCTCATTCAGTCGCTCAGACAAAGCGGATACTGCCTGCGCTTCAATGGCCAGTGCTTCTCTGGCCATGGCCAGAAAATCATGATTGTCTATATTCGACGGCGTTTGTGACATATTAGACCCTGATAGACTTAAGCATTAAAGGTGCTTGAGACTGTTCGCTTTTCAGGGCAGTATAGCAAAGCGCGTGCCAATTCTCTTCACTTCTTAAGCATTAAACGTGCCTAACGCTCTAGAGCTTTCTCTGATTCTTATGCTGATCGCCGTTTTGGCGGTTTCGCTCTTCCGACACTGGAAGTTGCCTGCCATGCTGGGCTATCTGTTTGCGGGCACATTAATTGGCCCCAATTCGCTGGGCATCGTGCCCGATTCACCGGAAACCCGACACCTTGCCGAGTTTGGCGTGGTGTTTCTGATGTTTTCCATCGGCCTTGAATTCAGTTTGCCCAAATTGCATGCCATGCGCCGGGTGGTCTTCGGGCTGGGGCTTGCGCAGGTCAGCTTGACCATGCTGGGGGTAATGGCGCTTGGGGTATTGGCGGGCTATTTTTTCAATGTGCCTTTCAGTACGGCTTTTGTATTGGCGGGCGCGGCAGCCATGTCGTCCACGGCGATTGCCAGCAAATTGTTGTCGGAAAGGCTCGAACTTGATTCGCCGCACGGCCGGCAGGTCATGGGCATTTTGCTGTTTCAGGATTTGGCTGTGGTGCCGCTGCTGATCATTATTCCAGCTTTGGGGCAAAGCGCGGAAAACCTGACCTTGACATTGAGTGTGGCTTTGGTAAAGGCCGCTTTGGTGTTGGGTTTGATGTTGGTGTTTGGTCAGCGCATGATGAACTGGTGGATGACCTTTGTTGCCCGCAGCAAGTCGCAAGAATTGTTCGTGCTCAACGTGCTGCTGATTGTTTTGGGGCTGGCCTGGCTGACTGAGCTGGCGGAACTGTCCTTGGCTTTGGGCGCATTCGTGGCAGGTATTCTGATTGCGGAAACGCAGTACAAGCACCAAGTGGAAGAGGACATCAAACCGTTCCGTGATGTGCTGTTAGGCTTGTTTTTTGTGACCACCGGCATGCTGCTCAATCCGCAGGTGGTGTTGGAAAACTGGTATTGGGTGCTCGGGTTGGCAGTGTTCCCTGTGCTGGCCAAACTGATTTTGATTGCGGTGCTGGCCCGAATTTTCGGCGCGAACACCGGCACTGCCATGCGAACCGGTATTTACCTTGCCCAGGCGGGTGAGTTTGGTTTTGTGTTGCTGGCCAATACCGGATCGGCTGGTTTTGGTTTGGTGCCCGATCCCTGGCTGCAAACCATTACGGCCAGCATGGTGCTGTCGATGCTGGCCGCGCCATTCATGATTCAACACGCGGATCGAATTGTGTTGCGTTTCTCAAGCCAGGAATGGTTGCAAAAGTCGCTGGAGTTGCACCAGATCGCCCAAAAAAGCCTGGCCACCAACAAGCACGTGCTTATTTGCGGTTTTGGGCGCAGTGGCCAACATCTGGCACGTTTGCTGGGCAGGGAAGACCTGGACTACGTGGCGCTGGACCTGGACCCGGACCGAATTCGAGAGGCCACCGCAGCAGGCGATTCAGTGGTGTTTGGTGATGCGGCCAAGCGTGAAACCCTTGTGGCGGCAGGTTTGTTGCGGGCCTCGTGTGTGGTTGTTACGTTTGCAGAATTCAAGTCGGCTGAAAAAGTGTTGTTGACTGTTCGCGCCTTGGCGCCGAACGTGCCCGTGGTGGTTCGCACTTATGATGAAAGTGATCTGGAGCGGCTGACTGCGGCAGGTGCCACCGAGGTTGTGCCTGAAATTCTCGAAGGCAGTTTGATGTTGGGTTCGCAGGCGCTGATGCTGCTCGGCGTTCCGGTTTCTCGCGTGGTCAAGCAGATTCGGGCCATCCGCGAATCACGCTACCAAATGTTTCGGGGCGTTTTTCGGGGTGTGGACGATGAGGCCGACACACCAGAGAATCAGTGGGTTCGTTTGCACTCCGTGTTTGTTGAGCCGGGCGCAAGTGGTGTGGGCAAAAGCCTGGCTGAATTGGGTATTCTGGATTTGGAAATAGAAGTGTGCGCCATTCGACGGCGCGGTATTCGGGGTGGCGACCCATCGCCCGACACGCAATTGGAATCGGGCGACATTCTGGTGTTGAAGGGGCAGCCCGATTCATTGAGTTTGGCCGAAGCAATTATTCTTGGGCGAACTGTTACTGGTCGATAGGTGTTTAGCGAAGAACGTAAAGTGCCGCGCAGGGTTGACCATTGGATTCATCCCATTGGCCGTCTTCGGTTGTACAAAATGCCTCTTCGCCGCCAAGTACCTGCACAGCGCCACGCAAGGGGTTGCCGTCATCCAGTTTGCGGTCAATTTCAGCAAGCTGACTGACTGCAATTGCTTCCCCCAACAGCAAGGTCATTGCGTTTTCTCGCGAGTTGGCACCTTGAAATGTGTTGCTGAGCAGGTAGTGACTGCTGAACTGGTTTTCCATTGAACTGGCCGGTGTGCAGTTGCCCGATGCGTCAGCACCCGCCTGGAATTCACCCTGAATAAATCCTGACAGTTGAAGGTGTGTAAATACATTGCATGTTTCATCGCCTTCAATCAGTCCGTTTCCGTCCCCACCTGCGCTGGACAAACCCGCGGCGGCTGCTGCAATGAAGTCGCCGGGCAGGGCGGAATAACGGGCCTGAAATGCTGAAATTGCAGTTTCAAGGTTTGCAATGTCGGTAACTGTTGCCTGCACGCGGGCGCTGTTCAATAATTCGCGGCCCTTGAGCACGCCGCCTGCCAGTATGGCGACAACGGCGAGTGCAATGGCCAGTTCGAGCAATGAAAATCCGTGTTGTGGGTGTTGTTTCAATTTGATTCTCCTGAATAAGCAATTGGGTCGAGCGCACCACGTTTCATCCAAAGCCAGTTCATTCGTTCAAATGAAATCCAGACCGGGTTTTGCGCTGTTTGCTCGGGATCGATAAAAAATTGTTGAAAGCGGTTTTGGTTAATACCGTTGCCGTCTGTGCCGTTGTTGGTCAACACTGGATAAGCGACCCACACTGCAGTGGGGCTAAGTAGTGTGTGTTCACCACAACCATGTTCCGTGTTGGCGGGCAGTGTCTGGCCTGCAATGCTTTGGCACAGGTGAATGGCGGGCAAGGGCCCGGTGCCCACGCCGTGGTTGATCGTGAATGGGGCCATCACTATTTCGGCCAGTTGTTGTGGGCTTAGTTGTTCAAAAGGCTGGGTGGAAAGCAAGGTGTTTTGTGCTGGTTCACCTGCACTTTCAAGCGTGGCCACGGCCATTTTCCACTTGCCGGAAAGCCCCCAGGTGCTCAGCGTGGCGTTGGGAAGCCAGCCTTCGGGTCGGGTGCACGCGTCACCGGCTCTGGATTCGTGTCCGCCAGCCTGCAAAGCGGGGCATGGCAAGCGGCCTGTGGCCAGAACAAAACCCTCAACTGCTTCAACTATTTTCTGTTTGCTGGCCAGGTCGTGTGTTAAGCGGTTTTTATGTTGCTGACCAGCAAGCAAATTCAATATGGGGCCGAGAATGATGGCCAGCACCACAATAACGAGTGCAATTTCAATCAGCATGAAGCCTGCTGTATGTGGCCCGGAATTGCGAGGTCTGTTCATGGTTGCACCTGATTCACCACCATGCTGTGGTCAGGCGAATGGGTAATTTGGAAGTTTGCAAGGTCCGCCTTGGTGTTGTCTGGCCAGGAAAAATCGCAGGTGCATGCCGTGCTGTTGGCACTTAAGGGGCATTCTTGCCGTTGGGTGGGGCGACACGATTTGTTGCTGGCTGCCACCGGTTCAAAACGACTGACCGGCCATCGGCTTTTCAGCGATGCGGGGCCGGCAAATATGCAAGGCGATTCCGGGGTGCTGGTGCAGGTGGCTTGTTCGCTTGAAGTGGAGACCCATTGCCCTGAGGCGTCGCAGGTGCAGGTGCATTTTGTTTTTGTACACCTGCAGGCGCAGTTTGAATTCACCGGCGTGTACGTGTTGCTTTTTCCTGGCGTCTCAATCAGATTTTCGTGGGGCGGATTGTTTGTGTTGCTCAGTGTGTCCCGAAGCAAATGGATTTGTGCAGTCGCCATGTGGGCGCGCAGTTCGTTCACGCGGATCAGCATGTACGGTGGCGTGACATCGTAGTGATGTTCGCCTGTGTTTTGAATTGCTTGTGCAACCACTGCAACAATGTTTTCTTCGATGCGGTTGTGTTGCGCGGGGATGCGAATTTGCATGGCGGGTTTTGAGTAATCAACCCAGCGGCTCCACCCCAATGCGTTGGGTTGCAATAATTGGGCGGAAACAGCGTATTGCCAATTCTTGCTGGCAGAAGGCTGCAATTCATGTTTGCCCGCGCTGATGCCCTGGTTCAAGTAATTGATGCCAGTTTTGCTGTGAAGTGGCAAGTAAGCCCACGGCTTTGCCAGGCAGGTGGTTTGTGGTGGGCCTTCTGGAATGGTGGCCGGGCAAGGCAGATGACCCAAATGACTTTGACTGTGAATGCCCTGGTTGGCTGCGAAACCCAGCAGGCCTGAGCGAATGTGATCAAGGATCTGGCTTTGCCGGGCTTGTTGTTCAAGCTGTAGTGCGTGCTGATGCGTGCCAGATTCAGCTATTTTTGAGGTAACAAAACCAGCCAGCATTACCAGCACAAGCACCACGAGAAAGGCATACCCTTTGTGGTTCGCGCGCATGTTCAAGGAAGCCACCTTTTTGAAGCAGGATCAAAATGCCGGCGACCTGATGGGGTATTGATCCAGCCGCTAACAGGAGTCGTATTTTTTTCTGCTGCGGCACGGTTGCCGTGTGTTTCGTTTTTTTTATTTGTGTGATGAGAAATTTTCTCTGGTGCTACCAGCACATTCGAAGCGAATAGCGCGTTCTGGTTCGCGTTTTTTTCGGGCCTGTTGTTCTTCGTGTTCGAGCTGCCGGCGCATTGCATTGAATACGGGGTTTGATCCAAATCTGGGCGGGTCTCAATGCGACAGTTTCCTGATACAGCCTCGGACGCATACAGCCAGTTGGAAAACGCATGCCACATTTCAGTTTCACTTGAAAACAGTTGAACAATGGACACCGGTTTTTGTTGGTTTCCCACGTGTTTTGCGGGTGCCTGGATTGCATGACTGACCCGGTTTGGCTTGTATTTTTCCACCTGTTTTTTCATGGAAATGTTGTCAAAATACATGAATAGAAATAAGCCAAGAAGCAGCAGGCAACAATCAATCAAGGGCCGCACGCAACGCATCCATCGAATACCCCGGACTGCAGCAACAGTGGATTGCTTCATGGTGCAAGTGGTGCGGCGCTGCACGTTGCATGTGTAGATGATTCAAGAGAGCACCCTTTTGGCACACGTTTGCGTTCCCTGTTCAGTTGCACCGTGGTGTTGATATGCCCATTGCCGTGCCAGTGAATATTGAGTGCGTTCAGGTTTGCGCGATTGCCTTTGCCGAATTTACTGATCTGATTTGACCATTGTTCCAGTGAAAGAGGTGTGGCGTTGGTTTGCGCTTTGTTGGCCGTTTGTTGAATGTGTTGACGTGTCTGCTGTTCCTGTATTTTTATTTGCTGGTTTGAATGCAATTGCATCAGCAGTGCAGTGGTTAAGGTACTGGTCAGGGCGACCATGCGCAGTTGTTGGTATGTGGTGCAGGGTTTGCGCCACAAACCGACAAGAAGCTTCAGCGTTGTGATGCGTTTTCCAGCGCCGTTCTTTTGTTCTGTTACCCATTTTCCAAGGTGCTTTAATTCGTTGTCATTCACGCGCATCATGGGCGTTGCACGTGAGAAATGAGAGGATTTGCCGGTGGAAATAACCGTGATTGTTTGCCCCATGGATGCAAGCGATTGTCGCTGACGTCGATGAACAGGAAGTTCTGGTATTTCAACAAGTCGCAGTGGGTCGTATTCAATGTTTGTCCAGTGGTACATGGCTGAATGTTCTTCGCTATTTTTTGATGCGCCCAGATTCAGATAAACACGGGTGTCCGTCAGGGTGAAGCTGGACAGTGCTGCGGCGCTGCCCAGAAATGCATCAAATGGCAGGCTCATTTTTTCTTGCCATACGCCTTCTTGTTGCTGAAACAGCAAGGCATTGTTTTCGTGGATAACCCACACGTCGGCATTGGCGGAGATATCTTTCATGACAGGCCTGTCAGGTTGCTGTAAAGCGGAGCCAAGGTAAATTGGTATGCCATGGCAAGCGCAAGTGCTGAAATGCTTAAAGCCAGTGGTGGCAGAATGTTTTGCAGGCGTTGTTGCGCGGTTCTTGCATGCATTTCATACACCTTTGAGGCCAGTAAAAAGCAGTGGGCCAGGTTGCCTGTTTGTTCGGCCAGTTGGCATTGTCGAATCAGGAATTGTGGCGCCTGGGCGTGTTGCATGGCCTGCACCAAGCTCATGCCCTGTTTCAGGTTTTTCTGAATGTGCGCTACCAGCAGGTTCAAGGTGTTTTGCATGCCGTGGTTCGGGTTAAGGCGACCTGGCAGCCTGCCCAACGGCATGGCGCGGTAACGCAGGCAGTGCATCAGGTCAATGCCCGCATTCAGTTCACACGCTATGACATGGTAAAAGTTGGATGCAAGCCAGGCCTTGTTGGGCAATAGAAACCGGGTGTGCAAGCCTGTTTTCTGTTTTCTGTAAAGGCGTATAAAAAGCAGTAAAAAAAATGCAATGCCGCCGCTAACAAGTAGCAGCTCCGCCATGCCAAACGTGGATTGGGTGTGGCCCACGTGCGGGCTGCTGACATGGTGCAGAAACACCCAGCAGCAAATGGCCATTGTCAACACCACGCCGGGGTAGATCAAACTTCTCGTCAGTGTTTGCGTGGCTGTACTGGTGGTGTGCCAGCGTTGTAGCTGTTCCTGCAAAGCAGTGCCCAGATCGCCGTTGGCCTGTGCGCACAGCAAAGCCACTTCCAGCGGCATTGGCAGGGTGCCACAGCTTGCCCGGAATGCGGTTTGCAGGTTTTGCCCGGCTTGAATAAAAACAGCCGTGCGTTGCAGTTTTTCATGCAGCAGTTTGCCTTGCCTGTTGCTGCATTGTAGTTCGCTGCTAAGAACAAGGGCATCAAGTACTGACATGCCGGATTGCAGCAATTCTGCCCACTGGCCCATCCATTCCCGCCAGCTTGCTGCGCGTATTGTTTTCCTGAACAAGTTTGTTTTCATGGAAAAGGTACATACGAGAGCGCTGTACAAAGGCGCATCAGTTGTTCGGTGCCTGTGCAATTCAATACCAATTGCCGTTCCATGTTTTTCAAATTCATAACCTCAGCGAACAATTGTCGTGACTCGCAATTGGGTGCCGCTTTCAGGCGAAGTGTCACAATTCCATTCAAACAATTCAGCAGGCTGCCAAGGCGTACATTCAATTCGGTTAATCGGCACAATGCACCCAGACAATCGGGTGCATGAATGGAGGCAAAAACCCGGTGCCCGGTCAATGCGGCATTCAAGGTGAGTTCGGCTGTTTCTTCGTCGCGTATTTCGCCGACCAGAATGGTGTCGGGGTCTTGCCGCATCAGTGACCGCAGACCGGAGGCAAAATTTAGATGCGGCAGTCGGGACAAGTCAGTTTGCATGGCATTGCTGTTCACAATTTCTACAGGGTCTTCCAGCGTGGCAATTCGCCCGGCTTGTTTTCCCAATGTATTCAGCATTGCGTGAAGGGTTGTTGTCTTGCCGCTGCCTGTTGCACCAGCCACCAATGTCAAGCCGTTTTCGTGTTGCAGCAGTTGTTCCATGTGGTGTTGAGCAAGGGTGCACAAACCCAGGTCATCAAGGTGTTTTTTCTCGCTCGTGTTCAATAGCCGAATGACCAGGTTTTCACCGTGCAGTGTAGGGTGGGTGGCCAAGCGCAGTTCAATATTCTTTTTGCAAAGGCGTGCGTCTTGGGGGCGCCTTGTTTCGGCAATGTTCATTTTTCCTTCGGCTTTGAATGCCTGAATCAATGAGCGGCCTGTTTCGTGCTGCACTTCAATTGCGTGGCTCAGTGCGCCATGAATACGCAGTTGAACCCTATAGCTGGATGCGGTGGGTGTAATGTGTATGTCAGATGCATGCAATTCAACCGCGTGGTTGATTGCGGAGTCTGTGGTGCGCAAAAAGTGCACTGCCGGTGCTGGGCTGCCAGGTTGATTCATGGGTGCCGTGCTTGAATCAGTGCGCGCACTGTGATGAACGGTAACGTGCAATCCAGTTTTTCGCACATCGCTTCTGCAACAGTCAGTTGCACGAGTGCTTGTTCGACATTGCCCTGTCGGGCTTCTAGCAGGGCCATGTTATAAAAAGGTTCCGGGGCATTGGGGAATCGCTGGGTCAGCAGTTCAAGCAGGGATTGCAGCTCCCGGTGTTGTTCAGACTGATACAGCCCAAAACCCGTTGCCAGTGCGTCAGCCAGCTGATGTTTTTTCTTGTCGCTTGATGGGTTGTGGGGCAATGCGGTGTGATGTTGCTGGTTCGATGCGCTATCAAGCACAGTGGCTTTCAACAGCACCACCAGTTCAATGTGGTTTTCACTGCGCGTTGCACTTTGGGCAATTGGGTTCAGTGCTTCCGGTGCACCGGGAATTCCTCGGTCAAGGGTCGCATTTTCTTTTTGCCGCAAGCCGCCGAGCAATGCCATTTCCCCGCTTTTCAAACGCAAGATCGATTCCAGTTCCCGGGTTTGAACCTCCGGCACCCGGCTGACAATGTTGAGTTGTTGAAGCGCGGGGTTGGGGTCTTGAACAAAGCCAACGATTCTGCTGAGTGTTGGGCGTACACGCAGTTGTATCGCGTTGTTGTCTGCAATTTGCGGTGTCACCGTCATCAAAAATCCCACGGGTACTGTTTGCACCTGCGTGGTGAATGTTGAAAATGCCGGGCTGTTTTGCGTGGGTGCACTGGTTTGCACATCGGTAGTGAAGTAAACCCGGTTGTCGATCACCTTCAGCACGGCGGCCTGCTGGTTCATGGTCACAACCCTGGGTGATGACAACACCGAGGTTCGCCCAAACTCCTCAAGCAGACGCAACACCACATTCGCATCGGTGTTGGCAGTGTTTCGCAATGCGCTGAACGTGATGGCTGGGTTCACTACGTTTAAACCCTGCACGGCCAGACCCGCGGTGATGCCGTTTTGGCGAAGTACGTTCCAGTCAATGCCGCGTTCGTAGCGGTCGTTCAGGGAAATTTCAGTAATAACAGCTTCAATCACGATTTGTTTGTCGACGCGGCGCTGAACCTGTTCAAGCCATTGAAGTACCCTGCGGTGCTGGCTGGGTTTGGCAATCACTGACACCGTGCCGGATTCCGGATTGGCAATCACCCGGCCCGATTGTGTTTCCTTTCGAGTGGTGGTGATGTCTCGCCGCTCGGTCGACACTTGCGTGGCGCTTCTCAAGTTGGGTTGTGCCCGCCTTGTTTGTGGTGCGCGCGTGTTGGTGTAAGCCCTGTCTTCGTCTTCGTCGACCAGGCGTTCACGTGTGGACAGCTCCACAGGTTTGATCTGTGTTTGAATAATTTGGTCGATCTGCGTGGCAATGTGTCGCCACAGGTCATGTTGTTGCGAATTGTTCAGCAGCAATTCCGAGCGGTTGCCCGTGTCTCGCCGGTCGGGCAGTTCGCGTGAGTTGCCCGCGATTGCCGAGCTAAGGCTTGAGGAGTCGTTCATTTGTCTGGCAATAGACAAATAATCCAGTGTGTACACACGCAGTTGGTCTGCTTCGCAACGCAGGGTCAATTGTTCGCCCTCAATCACCATGCTGGCACCCGATTGTGCCTCCATGCTTTCGACCACCTGTTGCAAGGGCATGTTGCGCCCCACCAGGCTGACACGCGCCTCTCCACACGTGTCCATGTCATAGCCCAAGTTCAATTCGGTGGAAATCAATTCGAGAACATGGCTGGCTGGTATGTTTTCCAGCCGGAAGGTGAAAGTTGCCGGATGTTCGGCCCAGGCGTTTGAGGTGTGCAGAATTTTGTCCGCCCAAAACTGGGCGTTTAAATGAAGGCCGGGATGTGGGTCAGGCTGACTCAATGCCCGAGAAAGCGTTTCGGGTGGCGTGGCGCATCCAGCCAGCATCATGCCGGGTAGTGATATGCAAGCCGTGACGGTGCAGTGAAGCAGAAATTTGCGCAAGTTGACCACGGCATCGTTGTGGGTTGTTATGGAGGCCCGAATACTACTTCGATGAAACCAATGCCACGCTTCATGGTCATCCCATGCGGGTGAGCCCATCACCAATTGTATGGTGGGCTTGTGCTTAATACCAACGCTTTCACAAATCCTGCCTGACCTTCAGGGTACAATAAAGGTCAATTTGAATCCGCTTCCAGAGGAGCCCCCATGGGCTTTGTTGCTCAATTAAAAAACGTGGATTTTGGCTACAACGATCGCCTGATTCTGGAAAACATCTCCCTGGACATTCCCAAGGGCAAGGTGGTTTCTGTAATGGGTGGTTCCGGGTCGGGGAAAACGACACTGTTGCGCCTGATGTGCGGCCAGTACAGCGTCAACAAAGGCGATGTCGAGGTACTGGGTCAAAATGTGGTCACTGCAAGCACCCAGCAGTTGTATGGTTTTCGCAAGCGAATCGGCGTGCTTTTTCAGTTTGGTGCGCTGTTTACCGATTTGTCCGTGTTTGACAACGTGGCTTTTCCTTTGCGTGAACACACCAACCTGCCGGAATCCGCCATCCGCGATTTGGTGCTGTTGAAGCTGCATGCCGTGGGTTTGCGGGGTGCAAGTCATTTGTTTCCGTCTGAAATTTCTGGCGGCATGAGCCGTCGTGTGGCTTTGGCGCGTGCCATTGCCCTTGACCCGGAACTGATTTTCTACGATGAGCCTTTCGCCGGCCTTGACCCGATTTCCCTGGGAATTGCTGCCAACCTGATTCGCACACTGAATGACGCATTGGGTGCCACGTCGGTGGTGGTCACCCACGACATTCACGAGTCTTTCGCAATCAGTGACCATGTCATTGTGATTGCCAATGGCAAAGTGCTGGCCCAAGGCACTCCCGCCGAAGTCGAGGCCAATCAAGACCCGTATGTGCAACAGTTCATCAAGGGTTTGCCGGAAGGGCCTGTGAAATTTCACTACCCGGCCACCGATTTGCAGGAGGACTTTGCATGAATCCTGCCATCCTGATTTCCCGCCTGGGTGCGGGGGTAGTTGACGCAGTTTCGGGTCTGGGGGTGTTTGCCCGTTTTGTGCTCGCCTTGTTTACGTTGCTGCCCAGGGTTTTGATGCGCCCCCGTTTGATCATTGATCAAATTCACTTCATCGGCAATTATTCGCTGGTGATCATCGTGGTGTCTGGCCTGTTCGTGGGTTTCGTGCTGGGTTTGCAGGGTTATTACACCCTGAACCGGTATGGTGCCGAGCAAGCCTTGGGTTTGCTGGTGGCTTTGTCGCTGGTGCGTGAACTGGGGCCTGTGGTTTCTGCGCTGTTGTTTGCGGGCCGCGCGGGTACTTCCTTAACCGCCGAGATTGGTTTGATGAAGGCCGGTGAGCAGCTAACAGCCATGGAAATGATGGCTGTGGACCCGAAGGCGCGTATTGTTTCCCCGCGTTGGGTTGCTGGGCTGGTGTCAATGCCCTTGCTGGCGGGTTTGTTCAGTGCGGTGGGTATTTTTGGTGGTTATGTGGTGGGTGTATTGTTGATCGGCGTGGACGCCGGTGCATTCTGGTCGCAAATGCAGGCTGGGGTGGATGTGCGTGACGACATTCTCAATGGCGTGATTAAAAGTGTGGTGTTTGGTCTCGCTGTCAGTTCGATCGCGCTGTTTCAGGGCTACGCCTGCCAGCCGACGCCGGAAGGCGTGTCCAGGGCCACCACGCGGACTGTGGTCATTTCATCGCTCACAATTTTGGGCCTCGATTTTGTGCTTACAGCACTCATGTTCAGTATTTAACGGGTAAACGGTATGAAAAAAAGCACAGTAGTGGATTTTTGGGTGGGGTTGTTCGTACTGATAGGCGCATTGGCCTTGGTGTTTCTGGCCTTGAAGGCTGGCAACCTGAGTTCCTTCACCACGGGTGCCCAGTACCGCGTCACAGCCGAATTCGACAACATTGGCGGCTTGAAGCCGCGTGCCCCGGTAAAAAGCGCCGGTGTAACAGTAGGGCGTGTGGGCAATATCAACCTGGATCCGGTAACCTTCCGGGCAGTCGTGGCGCTTGATTTGGAGGAGGGTTTCGAGTTTCCGAAGGACTCTTCAGCTAGAATCCTGACTTCCGGGCTGTTGGGCGAACAATACGTGGGTATCGAGGTCGGTGGCGATCTGGAAAATATTGAGGGCGGCGGGAAGTTTGCGAGAACCCAGTCGGCCGTGGTTCTGGAAAATTTGATCAGCCAGTTCTTGTTCAGCAAAGCGTCTGAAGGCAAGTCCGAAAAGTGATGAAGGGGAATTGAAGTGGTAACGTCCATTCGAAATTTGTGTTTGCTGCTCGGCGTGGTGAGTTTGACCTCCGCCTGTACGGCCATGCGTGCCCCTTCCGATTCGGATCCCCTTGAAGGGCTGAACCGAACGGTAGACGGATTTAACCAGGTTGTTGACAAGGCCGTGGTCAAGCCTTTGGCTCAAGGTTACGACAAGGTTACTCCGCCGGAAATCAAAACCGTGATTGGTAACTTTTTCTCCAATCTCGACGATGTCAGCGTGGCGTTCAACAATCTGTTGCAGGGTAAACCGAAAGCTGCAGGCAGCGACATTACCCGTTTTGCATTGAACACCACCATCGGTATCGTGGGCATTGCTGATGTTGCCACGGAACTGGGATTCCAGAAACACGATGAAGACTTCGGTCAAACGCTGGGCGTTTGGGGGGTGGGTTCTGGCCCGTATCTGGTTCTCCCTTTGCTGGGGCCCAGCACCTTGCGTGACGCACCCGGCCGTTTCGTCGATGCGCCATTGGACCCCCTGTACCACTACGACGATGTGCGGGTTCGCAACAGCCTGTTTGTGGTACATGCGGTCAACACACGGGCCCGTTTGTTGCCTGCCACCGATTTGGTGGAACGGGTTGCGCTGGATCAATATGCCTTTGTGCGTGACGCGTATTTGAGGCGCCGGGCCAGCCTGATACGTGATGGTGCGCCTGACCCCGCTGAGCGGGTATATGAAGATTTCGACGATGAACCCAGCAGCAGCGTGGCACCGCAGGCGTTTCCGCCTTTCAGGGCAGCCCTGGTTCAGCCAGAGCCCGTGGGTCAGCAGGCGGACGCGGTCATTCCTGCAGATTTGCAACAAAGTGAACGAGCACGGTCTGGCTTGGGCTTGCTGAACTGATTCGCGTGTTCGTGGTCAACCACAGGGAATGCGTTGCGTTTTTAGCTAACCAATTATAGTTTTTGGAAAAATCATGAATATTGCTGTGAATAAATTGTTTCAATGGATTGGTGCCGCCGTACTTGGCATGGGCGTGCTTGTGCAGCCCGTTTTGGCCCAAGACGTGCCTGCCAACGAGTTCGTCGAAAAGTTCAGCAATGAAGTGCTGGCAGAAATCAAGGCCAGAAAACAGGAATTGGTGTCTGACCCCAGGAAACTGGACGCGTTGATCGACGAGAAAGTAATGCCCAACGTGAACTTCCGCAAAATGACCCAGTTGGTGGTGGGTCGCCCATGGCGTGAAGCAACGCCCGAGCAGCGTGAGGAAATCACCAAAGAATTCCGCACCCTGCTGGTGAAAACCTATTCGGGTGCTTTGTCGCAGGTGGGTGACCAAACCCTGCAAGTGGATCGTTTGCGCGCCCGCCCCGAAGACAAGGACGTGGTTGTGAACAGCCGGGTGCTGCAGAAAGGTGCCCCGCCCGTTGATTTGGCGTATCGCGTTGAGAAAAAAGACGGGAAGTGGCAAATTTATGATCTGAGCGTGTTGGGTCTGTGGCTGGTGGATTCCTACAAAGCCCAGTTTGGTCCAGTGCTGGCCAATTCTGGCGTGAATGGTTTGATTCAAACCCTCAAAAGCCTGAACGCCAAGGGTTGATATGAAAATTGGAGTCGATCAAATAACGGTTCGCAATGGCGAGCAACTGATTGCAGCGGTCACCAAAGCATTTTCCCAGGGTGACCATGTGATCGACTTCACTGGCGTGAAGGTGATTGACTCCACAGCCTTGGCGGTTATCCTTGCGGCCAAGCGCGTGCTTAAATCAGACAAAACCCTCGAACTGCAACATCGTCCCGCGCAGCTGGACAGTTTGATTGCCGCCTACGGAGTACAATCTCTGTTCTCTTAAAACCCAACGCGCCACCCTTGGGCGCGCGAAGTCATGTCGTTTGCTCTAGAGCTTAGCTCGGTATCCAAGTTATTCGGTGAATTCCGTTCTTTGAACGATGTCTCCCTGACCGTGAAGGAAGGGGAGTTTTTTGGCTTGCTTGGCCCCAATGGCGCGGGCAAAACCACGCTGATCAACATTATTGCTGGTTTGAGCCGGGCCACCACGGGCGCGGCCAAGGTCATGGGTTTTGATGTGGTGGAACAGTTTCGCGATGCACGCCGAAGTATTGGAATTGTGCCGCAGGAACTGGTGTTCGATCCGTTTTTTTCCGTGCGGGAAACCTTGCGGTTTCAGTCCGGTTATTTTGGATTGAAGAAAAACGACGACTGGATCGACGAATTGTTGCATTCGCTCAGCCTGATGGACAAAGCCGACAGCAATATGCGAACCCTTTCCGGTGGCATGAAGCGCCGCGTGATGGTGGCCCAGGCTTTGGTTCACAAGCCCCCTGTGATTGTGCTTGATGAGCCAACCGCCGGTGTGGACGTTGAGTTGCGCCAAACCCTGTGGAAGTTTATTGCTGGTTTGAACCAAAAAGGCCACACCATTTTGCTGACCACGCACTACCTTGAAGAAGCGGAAACGCTTTGCAATCGCATTGCCATGCTGAAAAAGGGCGAAGTGTTGACCGTGGACACCACGCCCAATTTGCTGAAAAAGCACGCCAGCCAAACCTTGAATGTGCAGTTGAACGGCGTGTTGCCGGTCAACCTGCAACAACGGGTATTGAAAGCCAATGTGACCGATGGCCGCTACACCCTTGGTTTGAGCAGCCCGGCGGAAATCGAGGAAATTTTGGCGCAGTGCCGCAAAGAACACCTGGACGTGCTGGAGTGCAGCATTGACAAGCCCGATCTTGAAGAGGTTTTTGTGCAGTTGATGAACGGGGATTCAAAATGACCGGTTGGCAAACCCTGTTCAAAAAAGAAATTCTGCGCTTCTGGAAGGTCAGTTTTCAAACCGTGCTGGCCCCAGTGGTTACGGCGCTGCTGTACCTGATGATTTTCTCGCATGTGCTGGACGGCAAGGTCGAGCCATATCCCGGTGTCAGCTATGCAGCATTTCTGGTGCCGGGCTTGGTCATGATGTCCGTGTTGCAAAATGCGTTTGCGAATTCATCGTCCAGCCTGATTCAGTCCAAGATCACTGGCAATCTGGTGTTTGTGCTGCTGCCGCCGTTGTCGCATTTTGAATTTTTCTCGGCTTATGTGTTGGCCTCGGTGGCCCGTGGTATTGCCGTGGGCTTGGGCGTGCTGCTGGTCACGCTGGCATTTGTGGGTTTGCATGTGCACAACCCGGTCTGGATTTTGGTGCATGCGCTGGTGGGCTCCGCTTTGCTGGGCACCATGGGTGTTATCGCTGGCATTTGGGCTGAAAAGTTCGACCAATTGGCTGCGTTTCAAAATTTCATTATTATGCCCGCCACGTTTTTGTCAGGTGTGTTTTATTCCATTCATTCCCTGCCTGCTGTGTGGCAAACGGTGTCGCATTTCAACCCGTTTTTTTATCTCATTGACGGGTTTCGGTATGGGTTTTTTGGGGTTAGCGATGTTAGCCCCTGGGTCAGTTTGGGTATCGGGGTGTTTGCATGGGTTGTTCTGACCGCAATTGCGATGCGCATGGTGACCTCTGGCTACAAATTGAGGGGATAATAGTGCTGTTGAATCAAAAGGATAGGAAAAATCATGTTGTTGCCTGAAACGGTTCGCGGCTATATTGCGCAGGGGCTGGAATGCGAGCACCTTGCCGTGTCTGGTGATGGTCAGCATTTCGAAGCAGTCATAGTGGCCAGCGCCTTTGATGGCTTGCGCCCAATCCAGCGGCATCAAAAAGTGTATGCAGTACTGGGTGACAGAATGCGTGCGGAAATCCACGCCCTGTCGATGAAAACATTGACGCCCGCCGAGTGGGCACAACAACAAGCGTAAAGGACTGCCCTTCAATGGATTCATTTTTGGTTCGTGGTGGAAAGCCACTTCATGGCGAAGTGTCAATTTCCGGTGCGAAGAATGCCGCCCTGCCAATTTTGTGCGCCAGTTTGCTGACCGCTGAGCCGGTCACCATCACCAACGTGCCCCGCCTGCGCGACATCAACACCTGCCTTCGCCTGTTGGGCTCCCTGGGTGTGCAGTGCTTCTGGCACGGCGAAAACCAGTTGGCTTTGCGCGCCGAGGAAATTTCCGAGCCCATCGCCAGTTACGACCTGGTGAAAACCATGCGCGCCAGCATTTTGGTGCTTGGCCCCCTGGTGGCCCGCTTTGGTGAGGCCAGTGTCAGCTTGCCTGGTGGCTGTGCCATTGGGCAACGGCCCGTGGATCAGCACATCAAGGGGCTGCAGGCCATGGGTGCTGAAATTACCATTGAGAAAGGCTATATCCACGCCAAAGCCAAGCGCCTGAAAGGTGCCCGCATTGTGACCGACATGGTGACCGTAACCGGCACTGAAAACCTGATGATGGCCGCAGCGCTGGCTGAAGGAACAACCATTATCGAGAACGCTGCCCGCGAGCCCGAGGTGGTGGATTTGGCCAATATGCTTGTGAAAATGGGCGCGCAAATTGAAGGCATTGGCACCGACACTATTACCGTGCATGGCGTTGAAAAGTTGCATGGTTGTGAATACCAGGTAATGCCCGACCGCATCGAGGCAGGCACCTTCCTGTGTGCAGTGGCTGCATGCGGTGGCAGCATTACCTTGAACAACACCGATGCTGACAGCATGGACGCGACCATTGAAAAACTGCGCACGGCAGGTGTCAATATTGAAGTGGACGGCACAAAAATTCACGCCAGCATGAACACACGCCCCAAGGCTGTGGGTGCGCGCACCGCGCCATTCCCCGGTTTTGCCACCGACATGCAGGCCCAGCTAATGGCCGTGAACTGCGTGGCCGATGGCACGGCTGTTGTGAATGAAACCATTTTTGAGAACCGCTTCATGCACGTTCAGGAAATGGTGCGTTTGGGCGCAAACATTGAAATTGAAGGCCATACAGCGATCATTAAAGGTGTTGAGCGCCTGGAAGGCGCCACAGTGATGGCCACCGACCTGCGGGCCTCTGCCGGCTTGGTGATTGCAGGCCTGGCGGCCAGCGACGAAACGCGGATTGATCGCATTTATCACCTGGACCGCGGGTATGACAAAATGGAAGAAAAGCTGCGCAAGTTGGGCGCAGACGTAACGAGAGTAGCGCAATGATTACACTGGCCCTGTCCAAGGGACGTATTTTTGAGGAAACACTGCCCCTGCTTGAAAAGGCGGGCATTGTGCCGTCTGAAGATCCTGAGAAATCCCGCAAGCTGATTATTGGCACCAACCGTACCGATGTGCAAATTATCATCGTGCGTGCAACCGATGTGCCCACCTATGTGCAGCATGGCGCAGCCGATTTGGGCGTGGCCGGCAAAGACGTTCTCATCGAGCATTCTGGCGTTGGTTTGTACCAGCCGCTCGACTTGAACATTGCGAAATGCCGCCTGTGTGTGGCTGCCCCGGAAGGTTTTGATTACGCCACTGCCGTGAAGCAGGGCGCACGCTTGCGCATTGCCACCAAATATGTGAGCAGCGCCCGCGAGCACTTTGCCAATCGCGGCGTGCACGTTGATCTGATCAAGCTGTACGGTTCAATGGAGTTGGCACCGCTGGTGGGCTTGGCCGATGCCATTGTTGATTTGGTCAGCACCGGCTCCACGCTGCGCGCCAACAAGCTGGTCGAGGTTGAGGAAATTTGTGAAATTTCTTCGCGTTTGGTGGTGAACCAAGCCGCTTTGAAAATGAAGTACCAGGCGTTGCAGCCTATTCTGGATGTGTTTACCCAAGCAGTTGCGTGAAATTTTAAAGGTAGTAAAAAATGTCGTCCCAAATTCGTCGATTGTCTACAGTAGAAGCCAACTTTGCCGAGCAGTTCCGCGCATTGCTCGCCTATGAAGAACAACGCGATCCCCATGTGGAAGGCGCAGTGGCCGACATTATTCATGCTGTGCGTCAACGTGGCGATGAAGCCCTGCTGGAATTCACCGAGAAGTTTGACCGGGTGAAAGTCGGCAGTGCCGCCGAGCTTGAAATTGGGCAAGACGAACTGAAGCACGCATATGACACACTGGATTCTGCCCAGCGTGAAGCCTTGAAGGTTGCCGCACAGCGCGTGCGTACTTTCCATGAACACCAGGTTGCAGAAAGCTGGGAATTCACCGAGACCGATGGCACCCGCCTGGGTCAGCGTGTTACGCCCCTGGACCGTGCTGGTTTGTATGTGCCGGGTGGCAAAGCGGCTTATCCCTCTTCCGTACTGATGAATGCTGTGCCTGCCAAAGTAGCGGGTGTGAAAGAAGTGATCATGGTGGTGCCCACGCCCAGTGGCGTGAAAAACCAGATGGTGCTGGCCGCTGCCCACCTGGCGGGCGTGGATCGCGTGTTCACCATTGGTGGTGCGCAAGCCGTGGCTGCTTTGGCGTATGGCACACAAACCGTGCCGCGTGTGGACAAGATTGTGGGCCCCGGCAATGCCTATGTGGCCGAAGCCAAGCGCCGCGTGTTCGGTGCCGTGGGCATTGACATGATTGCAGGCCCTTCCGAAATTCTGGTGATTTGCGATGGCACCACCAACCCCGACTGGATCGCCATGGACCTGTTCAGCCAGGCTGAGCACGATGAAATGGCACAGTCCATTTTGCTGAGTCCCAGCAAGGAATTTCTCGACAACGTACAAGCCAGTATCAAGCGCCTGATGGACACCATGCCGCGTGCCACTGTCATTGCCACTTCACTGAAAAACCGCGGTGCCTTGATTCAAGTGCGAGATATGGATGAAGCCTGCGAATTGAGCAATCAAATTGCACCAGAACACCTGGAATTGAGTGTTCAAGATCCCGACGCCTTGTTGGGCAAGCTGCGCCACGCGGGTGCCATTTTCATGGGCCCGTACACCAGTGAATCGTTGGGCGACTATTGCGCTGGCCCCAACCATGTGTTGCCCACTGCGGGCACTGCGCGCTTCAGTTCACCATTGGGTGTTTACGATTTCCAAAAGCGCAGCAGCATTATTTTTGCCAGCCGTGAAGGGGCCAGCACCTTGGGCGAAGTGGCCGCTGAATTGGCCTACGGTGAAGGCTTGCCTGCGCATGCGCGCTCTGCCGAATACCGCGTAGGCCCCAAGTTTCGAAAGGCAGACTGAGCGCACCATGAGCCTTCTTCAAAAAACAATTCGTGCCGATGTACAGGCCACTCAAGCCTACGTGGTGGCTCCGTCTGCAGGCATGCTGAAACTGGATGCCATGGAGAACCCGCAAGGCATGCCCGCAGCCCTGCTGGATGAATTGGCGCAGCGGCTGAAAGTCGCTGAGTTGAATCGCTACCCTGCGCCCAAGGCGCTGGAACTGGAAGTGGCACTGCGTGCCTGCGCAGCCATTCCCAAGGCGGCGCATGTGTTGTTCGGCAATGGGTCTGACGAGTTGATTGACCTGATTATTCGCGCCTGCTGCATGCCCGGCGATGCCGTGCTGTCGCCTGTGCCCACCTTCGTAATGTATGCGGTGTACAGCCAGTGGAGCCACGCTCGGTTTGTCGGCGTTGATCTGAACGCTGATTTCACGCTGAACATGCCCGCCATGTTGAAAGCAATTGCCACCAATCAGCCCAAGGTGGTGTTTTTGGCTTACCCCAACAACCCAACAGGTGTGGCGCTGCGCGAAGCCGAGATTGTACAAATTATTGAAGCCACACCGGGTCTGGTGGTCGTTGATGAAGCCTATGAGGCTTTTGCTGATGCGTCCTTCATGTCACGCGTGCTTGAATTTCCGAATGTACTGGTGTTGCGCACCTTCTCAAAACTTGGCTTGGCCGGTGCCCGTTTGGGTTACGCTGTCGCCAGCCCTGCCTGGGTTGAGCAAATCGACAAGGTGCGCCCGCCTTACAATGTGAATGTGTTGACCCGAATTGCCGTGCAGTTTGCGCTTGAACACTTCGATGCCTTTAAGGCGCAGGCGGCCCTGCTGCGCGAACAGCGCAACCTGCTGACAGATGCCCTGAAAAACCTGAATTCACCCAGCGGCGGCGTCGAAGTGTTTGATTCTTGCGCCAATTTTGTGCTTTTCCGTACGCCTAACGCGCTTGAAGTCTTTGAGGCCCTTAAAAACAAGGGTATCTTGGTGAAGTACGTGGGCAAGGCGCACCCCTTGCTGCAAAATTGCCTTCGGGTCACCGTTAGCACGGCACAAGAAAACCAGTTGTTTTTAAACGCCGTGCAACAATCCATTGAGGAAGTGGCCGCCAAGGCTGCATAACCATTCAGAACATCATGAGAACCGCAGAAGTTACCCGCAATACCCTGGAAACCCAGATCACCGTCAAAATCAATCTGGACGGTACGGGCGAACGTCACCTCGATACCGGCGTGCCATTTTTGGACCACATGCTGGAACAAATCTCCCGCCACGGCCTGTTCGACCTTCACATTGTGGCCAAGGGAGACCTGCACATTGATGCACACCACACCGTGGAAGACACGGGTATTACCTTGGGCATGGCCTTGACCAAGGCACTCGGTGACAAGAAGGGTGTTGTTCGTTATGGCCACAGCTATGTGCCCTTGGACGAAGCCCTGTCGCGTGTGGTGATCGACCTGTCTGGCCGCCCTGGTCTGCACCAGGACATTCCGTTCACACGCGCCAGCATTGGTGCATTTGATGTAGACCTGGTGTTTGAGTTCTTCCAGGGCTTTGTGAACCATGCCCTGTGCACTTTGCACATTGACAACCTGAAAGGTGTCAATTCCCACCACCAGTGCGAAACCGTGTTCAAAGCCTTCGGCCGTGCATTGCGCATGGCGGTGGCCATTGATGAACGCCAACAGGGTGCCATTCCCAGTACCAAAGGTGCTTTGTGAGCCTGGTTGCCGTTGTCGATTACGGCATGGGCAACCTGCGTTCGGTGGCCCAGGCCTTGAAGCATGTCAAGCTGGAAAACCAGGAAATCTGCATCACGGCTGATCCATCGTTGATCGATCAGGCCGAGCGCGTTGTGTTGCCCGGCCAGGGAGCCATGCCCGATTGCATGAAAGCACTGCGGGAATCGGGCTTGATGGATGCCGTGTATCGCGCCGCCGAGAAAAAACCCCTGTTTGGTGTGTGTGTTGGCGAACAAATGATGATGCAGTTCAGTGCCGAGGGGCCTGCAGATTGCCTGGGTTTATTTCCGGGTGAAGTGGTGAAATTTGACCCGCGCCTGACAATTGAATGCGGCTTGAAGGTACCCCACATGGGTTGGAACCGGGTAAACCAACGCATGAGCCACCCTTTGTGGAATGGCATCGAGAACGGCGCGTGGTTTTATTTTGTGCACAGTTACCATGTCAACCCGGTGAACCCGAACCACGTTGCAGGTGAAACAGATTACGGTGTCCGCTTTACCTGTGCCATTGCACGGGATAACATCTTTGCAACACAGTTCCACCCCGAAAAAAGCGCAGATGACGGCTTGAAGCTGTACTCGAACTTCCTTCGATGGAATCCGTAAGCATTACTTGGAAACGATTTTTTTCACCCACTTGAATAGTTAACACAACACAGGCTCATGTTACTCATCCCAGCAATCGACCTGAAAGATGGTCAGTGTGTACGCCTTAAACAAGGCAATATGGACGATGCCACCATTTTCTCGGCAGACCCGGTTGAAATGGCCATGAAATGGGTTGAAAGCGGTGCACGCCGCTTGCACCTGGTCGATTTGAACGGCGCGATTGCGGGCAAGCCCGTGAACGAAGGCATCATTATCGACATTCTGGATGCAGTGGGTGGCGCAATTCCCGTCCAGCTGGGCGGCGGCATTCGCGACCTGGACACCATCGAGCGTTATCTGGACGATGGCTTGAGCTACGTGATCATTGGCACGGCTGCGGTGAAGAACCCCGGCTTTTTGCACGATGCTTGCGGCGCATTCCCGGGCCAAATTATTGTGGGTCTGGATGCAAAGGAAGGCAAAGTGGCAACAGACGGCTGGAGCAAAATTTCCGGTCACGACGTGGTTGACCTCGCCAAAAAATACGAAGGTTACGGCGTGGAAGCCATTATTTACACTGACATTGGTCGCGATGGCATGTTGGGTGGTGTGAACATTGAGGCCACCGTTCGTTTGGCCAACGCCTTGACCATTCCTGTAATCGCCAGTGGTGGCATTACCAACCTGGACGATGTGAAGCAGTTGTGTGGCGTGGAACACGAAGGTGTGATGGGCGCCATTTGCGGCCGTTCCATCTATGAAGGCACGCTTGATTTTGCCAAGGGCCAGGCACTGGCCGATGAACTGAACGGAAAGTCTTACTAATGCTTGCCAGCCGTATCATTCCCTGCCTCGATGTAACCGCAGGCCGGGTGGTCAAAGGCGTCAATTTTGTCGAGCTGCGCGATGCAGGCGACCCCGTTGAAATTGCCCGCCGCTACGACGAGCAAGGCGCAGATGAACTTACTTTTCTTGACATTACGGCGTCGTCAGATGACCGTGACCTGATTCTGCATGTCATCGAAGATGTGGCCAGTCAGGTGTTCATTCCCCTGACTGTGGGCGGTGGCGTGCGCAAGGTGGAAGACGTGCGCAGGCTGTTGAACGCAGGCGCAGACAAAATCAGCATCAACACATCGGCAGTTACCAACCCTGAACTGGTGGGCGAGGCTGCTGCCAAATATGGTTCGCAGTGCATTGTGGTGGCCATTGATGCCAAAGCGAAGTCCAATGGAGAACCCGGCTGGGAGGTTTACACCCACGGGGGGCGCAAGCCCACCGGGCTTGATGCAGTTCAATGGGCGCGCAAAATGCAGGCCCTGGGTGCAGGCGAGTTGCTGTTGACCAGCATGGACCGCGATGGCACCAAAATCGGGTTTAATCTGGAGCTGACCCGGGCTGTGTCTGACGCTGTTTCCATTCCCGTGATCGCCAGTGGCGGCGTGGGCAACCTGGATCACCTGGTTGACGGTGTCATTAAGGGCAAGGCCAGTGCTGTGCTTGCCGCCAGCATTTTCCACTATGGCGAGTACACGGTGCAGCAGGCCAAAGCCCACATGGCCAAGGCTGGTATTACCGTGCGGCTGTAAAGGGGGCGTGCGCCATGAGCAAAGACGTAGTGATTACCGCCAACTGGCTTGACAGTGTCGGTTTCGATGAAAAAGGCTTGGTCAATGTGGTGACGCAAGACCACATCACCAAGCGTGTGTTGATGGTGGCCTGGATGAACCGGGAAGCCCTTGAAATTACCGCCAGTACCGGCTTTGCAACGTATTATTCACGTTCACGCGGTAAGCTGTGGCACAAAGGCGAAGAATCGGGCAACCAGCAGAAGATCAAGGAAATTCGCCTGGATTGCGATGGTGATGTGCTGATTCTGATGGTGGAGCAGGTGGGCGGCATTGCTTGCCACACGGGCCGTGAAAGCTGCTTTTATTACGCGCTGGAAGGCACACAGGGCGACAAGCCCCAGTGGGTTGCCAAAGACCCCGTGCTGAAAGACCCTTCCGCCATGTACGGCAAAAAATAAAGGAATACACACCATGACTGACCTTGAAAAAGCGTCTGGAGATTTGCTCGAGCGTTTGACGCAAGTGTTGGAAGAGCGCAAAAAAGGCGATCCTGAACAATCGTATGTGGCGAAGTTGCACCACAAAGGCCAAGATGCCATTCTGAAAAAAATTGGTGAAGAATCGTGCGAATTGGTCATGGCCTCGAAAGACCAGGACCCAGCCAAGGTGGTCGCTGAAACTGCCGACTTGTGGTTTCACAGCCTTGTGTTGCTTGGTTGGCACGGCTTGCAGGCTGCCGACGTGCTGGCTGAGCTGGATCGCCGCATGGGGCTTTCCGGGTTGGTTGAGAAGGCGAATCGGACAAAATAAGAACAGGCAAAAGGGGCAAAAAATGACAGATTGCATATTCTGCAAAATAGCCGCTGGGGAAATCCCTAGCAGAAAAGTGTATGAAGACGAGGATATCCTCGCGTTTCACGACATTAAGCCTGCTGCGCCCGTGCACTTTTTGATCATTCCCAAAAAGCACATTCCAACGCTGGCCGATGTTGCTGAAAACGACATTCCGGTCATGGGAAAAATCATGGCGGTTGCCGGGAAGCTGGCCAAGCAGGAGGGTTGTCACGATGGATTTCGAACCATTGTGAACACCGGAAGGGTAGGTTGCCAAGAGGTGTATCATGTACACATACACATTCTTGGCGGAGACAAGCCCTTGGGCTTGATGCTCGGCAAGTAAATGACAAACACGCAGCAATTAGGCAGACACATTCAAGGAGTAGGTTATGGGTTCATTTAGCATTTGGCACTGGGTAATCGTGCTGGTCATCGTGATGTTGGTGTTTGGTACCAAGAAATTGCGCAACATTGGTTCCGACCTGGGTGGTGCCGTGAAAGGTTTCAAACAAGGCATGAAAGATGGCGGTTCGGACGACGAGCAAAATTCTGCCAAACTGGCCGACGACAGCAACAAGAAATCCGACACCATCGACGTAGAAGCCAAAGAAAAGTCTTCCAGCTAATTTTCCTTTTTTTCGGCGCGCAGCATGTTCGACATCGCATTTTCAGAAATGCTTATCATCGCAGTGATTGCACTGGTGGTGATAGGTCCCGAGAAGTTGCCCAAAGTGGCCAAAACTGTAGGCCACTTATTGGGTAAGGCACAGCGTTACGTCAGTGACGTGAAGTCTGAGATCAATCGGGAAATGGAAATTGACGAGCTGCGCAAGCTGCAAGCCGAGATGCAGACTGCGGCCCGCAAAGTGGAAAGCGATGTGCAAACCACCCTGCGCGACACGGAAACCGATTTGAACAAATCGGTGAAATCCATCGAAGATGACATTGCTGAACTGGAAAACACCCCGGCAGCAGAGAACAAAGCGCCAGAGCAGCCTGCCGGGCCAAGCCCCAAGGCAGAGGCCAAATAACAAGGTGCACGGGTTATGAGTCAGCAAGAAAATTTTGTCAGTCACCTTGTCGAGTTGCGCGACCGTTTGTTGCGTGGTGTGGTCGGTTTCTTGATTGTGTTTGTGGCACTGATGGCCTATCCGGGTGCAGCTTTCATCTTTGATTTGCTGGCCCAGCCCATTCAAAGCGCATTGCCCGAAGGCACCAAGATGATTGCCACCGGCGTGGTGACACCTTTCATGGTGCCCGTCAAATTGACGGCCATGGTGGCCTTTGTCATTTCGCTGCCCATTTTGCTTTACCAGGCTTGGGCTTTCATTGCGCCCGGCTTGTACCAGCACGAGAAAAAAATGGCGCTGCCCATTATTTTTTCAAGCACCGTGCTTTTTTTGATTGGTATTGCCTTTTGCCATTTCATCGTGTTTGGCAAGGTGTTCGCTTTCATCAACGACTTTGCCCCGCAAAGCATTACCCCCGCACCAGACATTGAAGCCTACATGAGCTTCGTGTTGACCATGTTCATGGCCTTTGGCATGACGTTTGAAGTGCCAATTATTGTGGTTGTGCTGGTTTATCTTGGGGTCATCAGTGTTGAAAAGCTGCAGGAGATTCGCGGTTATGTGATTGTGGGCGCATTTGTAGTTGCAGCCGTGGTCACCCCGCCCGATGTGATGTCTCAGTTGTTCCTCGCCATCCCTATCTGTATTTTGTACGAGGTCGGTATTCTGGCTGCAAAAATGATCGGGAAAAAACGCCAGGAAATACTGGAGTAACTACTCTGGTAATTACTGGCGTTTGATGAAGTCGCCCGGTTTCGGGCGCACCCCGATTTCAATGCTGATTGTCTGGTTTTTGCCTTCCCGAAGCAATTCAACCGACTTTTTTTCACCGGGCGCATACGCCGCGATCTGGTTCAGCATTTGCGTGGTGTCCCTGATTTTTTCATTGTCCAGCTTCAATAAAATGTCGCCTACTTTCAGGCCAGCCTTGTCTGCGGGGCCATCCTTGACGATTCCTGCAATGATCACACCATCCCGTTGTGGCAAATCAAAGGCTGTGGCCAGTTCCTCGGTGATGTTCTGTTGTTCAACCCCAATGTAGCCCCGCGTCACGGTGCCAGTGCGCACAATCTGGTTCAGCACACTTTGAACTGTTTTGGCTGGAATGGCGAAGCCAATGCCAAGCGAGCCGCCTGACCGGCTGTAAATGGCGGTGTTAATGCCCAGCAGGTTGCCTGCTGTGTCAACCAGTGCGCCACCTGAATTGCCCGGATTGATGGCTGCATCGGTTTGAATGAAGTTCTCGAAGGTATTAATGCCGACATGGTTTCGACCCAGTGCACTGACAATGCCCATGGTCACGGTTTGGCCCACGCCGAAAGGGTTTCCCATGGCCAGTACGACATCGCCGACCCCCACCGTGCCTTCTGCTGCGAATTTCAGGCTCGGCAGTTTGTCCAAGTTGATTCGCAATATGGCCAGGTCTGTTTCTGGGTCCATTCCGACCAGCTGTGCGGATGCAGTTCGCCCATCGTTCAGGCTTACCTCGATTTCATCGGCCGCTTCGACCACATGCTGGTTGGTCACAATCAAGCCTTCGCTGTTCACGATCACGCCCGAACCCAGGCTGGATGTCTGCTCTTCCTGTTCGAATTGTTCTTCCAGTTCGTCACCAAAAAACTTCCGTATTTCCGGGTCTTCAAAAAACGGATGCTTGGGCAACTCTGGGGTGCGCTTGCTGGTGAAAATGTTCACCACCGCAGGCATGGCCTTGTCCACTGCATGCCGGTAACCCGCCACGCCCTCGGGTTGGGCGGTTTGGTGGGCTGGCTTTTGCATCCAGTCTGGAACCCATTCAGGGCGCAGCACTTCCGTGATGAAATACAATGCAAGAAGCACTGCCAGGGCCTGGGAAAAGGTCAGCCAGAGTTTTTTCAACATATCAAATAGCAGGGGTGCGCCGTTGGTTTCAGTGGATCGGAAAGTACTTGAACATGATTTGCGGGAATTGCTGGATCAGGCTCGCATATCAGATTATTGCCCAAATGGCTTGCAGTTGGAAGGCAGGCCCCGTATTCGACGTTTGCTCACCGGGGTTACCGCCTCGAAGGCATTGATTGACCTTGCGGTTGAGCTGGATGCGGATGCTGTTTTGGTGCACCACGGATTGATGTGGAAAGGCGACCCTCAGGTGATTACCGGGTTTCGCAAAGAACGCCTGCAAGCCGCCTTGGCGCACAACCTGAATGTGTTTGCCTATCATTTGCCGCTCGACATACACCCAGAGCTGGGCAACAACGTGCAACTTGGGAAAATGTTGGGCTGGCCCAGCGACCGCGCGGTTGGCGAGAAGGGTTTGATTCGCATCGGTACGCTGGATACCCCGCAGCGCCTGGGTGACCTGGTGGCGAAAGTGGCTGCTGTGTTGGGCCATCGCGTGCAGGTGGAGGGTGCGGATGACCCCGCGAGAATGGTGGGCACGGTGGCATGGTGTACCGGTGGCGCACCGGGTTATGTCGAAGCGGCGGCGTTGGGTGGTGCTGATTTGTACCTGACCGGAGAGTTGTCTGAACCCGCTGTGCATGTGGCCCGGGAATGCAATGTCAGTTTGCTCGGTGCGGGCCACCACGCCACCGAACGTTGCGGCGTGCAGGCATTGGGCGAATGGATTGCCCTGCGCCATGGTATTGAAGTCATTTTCCGTGATTTGTTTGTCGCGGTTTAGATGGTTTCTAATGTACAATCTCGGGTTGCATGGATTACTGGTTTTTACTTTCGGGGTTATTTTGATGAGCAATAATCAACCTGTAGACAAAGAACGCCGCGTGTGGATGATTGCCTGTGGCGCAGCGGGTGGTGTGGCTGCTACAGCAACTGGCGCAGCGTTTCTGTCCTCAATGGCACCTTCCGAGCGCGCAAAAGCCGCCGGTGCTCCCGTTGAACTTGATATTTCCGGCATGCAGCCGGGTGAAATGAAAACCGTGGAATGGCGTGGCAAACCCGTGTGGGTTGTTCGTCGCGATGAAGCCATGGTCGAGGCCCTGCCCACTTTGGACAGTCAGCTTGCCGATCCGAATTCAGAGCGCAACCCCGATGGCCTGACCCCCGAATATGCACGCAACACACATCGCTCCATCAAGCCTGAATACCTGGTTGCTGTGGGCATTTGCTCGCACCTGGGTTGTTCGCCTTCTGCCCGAATTGAAGCTGGCCCCCAGCCAAGCCTGCCTGATGACTGGAAAGGCGGCTTCTTCTGCCCCTGCCATGGCTCGACATTCGATTTGGCTGGCCGCGTGTACGCTGGCAAGCCCGCTCCAGACAATCTGGAAGTGCCACCCCACAAGTATTTGTCAGACACCAAGTTGTTGATCGGTGTAGACGAGAAGAACGCCTGACATCTGAGATCGAGGAGTAGTAATTATGGCGGCAGATAAAAAAGTCGAAACCACAGGCGTGTTGGGCTGGATTGACCAGCGCTTCCCCCTGACATCGACCTACAAAGCGCATTTGTCCGAGTACTATGCGCCCAAGAACTTCAACTTCTGGTATTTCTTCGGCTCACTGGCCCTGCTGGTGCTGGTGATCCAGATTGTGACCGGTATTTTCCTGGTCATGCACTACAAACCTGATGCCGCCAAGGCATTCCAGTCTGTGGAATACATCATGCGTGATGTGCCTTGGGGTTGGTTGGTGCGCTACATGCACTCCACCGGTGCCTCCATGTTCTTCGTGGTGGTTTACCTGCACATGATGCGCGGTCTGCTGTATGGCTCATACCGCAAACCCCGTGAACTGATCTGGATCTTCGGCGTTGCAATTTTCCTGTGTTTGATGGCGGAAGCCTTCTTTGGTTACCTGTTGCCTTGGGGCCAGATGAGCTACTGGGGTGCTCAGGTAATCGTGAACCTTTTCTCTGCAATTCCCGTGATTGGTCCTGATCTGGCCATCTGGATTCGTGGTGACTATGTGGTTTCCGATGCAACCCTGAACCGCTTCTTCTCCTTCCACGTGATCGCCATTCCGTTGGTGTTGCTGGGCTTGGTGGCTGCGCACTTGGTCGCCTTGCACGAAGTGGGTTCCAACAACCCCGATGGTGTTGAAATCAAGGAAAAGAAAGGTGCTGACGGCAAGCCATTGGATGGTATTCCTTTCCACCCTTACTACACCGTGCACGACATTTTGGGTGTGGGCGTGTTCTTGATGGTGTTCTCTGCCATTGTGTTCTTCGCGCCTGAAATGGGTGGTTACTTCCTGGAATACAACAACTTCATTCCGGCTGACCCATTGAAAACGCCAGCGCACATTGCGCCTGTCTGGTACTTCACGCCCTTCTATTCCATTTTGCGCGCGATTACTTTCCCGTTCTTTTGGATTGATGCCAAGTTCTGGGGTGTGGTCGCCATGGGTGGCGCTGTGGTTATCCTGTTCTTCCTGCCTTGGCTGGATCGCAGCCCGGTGAAGTCGATTCGCTATCGTCCTGCTTTGCACAAGTGGATTTACGCTATCTTCGTGGTGAACTTTGTTGTGCTGGGTTACCTGGGTGTGAAACCACCTTCAGACATTGGTCAAGTCGTGTCTCAACTTGGAACCCTCTATTACTTCCTGTTCTTCCTGGCAATGCCTTGGTGGTCAAAGATGGGTACTTTCAAGCCCGTGCCTGACCGTGTTGTGTTTCACGCGCACTAAGCCTGACTGGACGACGAACTGGATAAGACTGGGACTAGATGATGAAAAAATTATTGGCTTTGTTGGCGCTTGTTCCTTCACTGGTGTTCAGTGCGGGAAGCAACTATCCGCTGGACGCGGCGCCCGACCTGACGAACGACATGGCTGCGCTGCAACGCGGTGCCAAGTTGTTCTCGAATTACTGCCTGAACTGTCACGCTGCTGAAAGCATGCGTTACAACCGCCTGCGCGACATTGGTTTGACCGAAGAGCAGATCAAGGAAAACCTGATGTTCGCGTCTGACAACGTGGGCGAAACCATGACAGTTGCCATGGATCCCAAAGATGCGAAAAAGTGGTTCGGTGGCGTGCCGCCCGATTTGTCCTTGATCGCACGTTCACGTGCTTCGGGCAATGGTCCTGGTGCAGACTACATTTACACTTACCTGCGCACTTACTACCGTGACCCTGCCAAGCCAACTGGCTGGAACAACATGGTGTATCCCAATGTGGGCATGCCCCATGTGTTGTGGGAGCTGCAAGGTGAGCGCGTTGCAAAATACGAAGATGTGGCCGATCCACATGATCCGGAAAAAAAGGTGCACAAGTTTGTGGGCTTTGAGCAGGTAAAGCCAGGCTCGATGAACCAGGTTGAATACGATCAGGCCATGGCCGATCTGACAAGCTTCCTCGTGTTTATGGCAGAACCAGTTCGTGAAGGTCGTTTCAAGCTTGGTGTAATCGTGTTGCTGTTCTTTGGTGTGTTCACCGTGTTCGCCTGGCGCCTGAACGCCGCTTACTGGAAAGACATTAAGTAAGCGCTCTTGGCTTTAATTGCATACAGGCTGGGGTGTTTACTCGCCCCGGCCATTTTTTGTTTTGGGATGACAACATTATGATGGTTCTTTACTCTGGAACAACTTGCCCGTTTTCTCAGCGTTGCCGGTTTGTTTTGCATGAAAAAGGCATGGATTTTGAGATCAAGGACATTGATCTGTTCAACCGGCCTGATGACATCAGTGTGATGAACCCGTACAGCCAGGTGCCTATCCTGGTTGAACGTGATTTGATTCTTTACGAATCGAACATCATCAATGAATACATTGATGAGCGTTTTCCTCATCCCCAGTTGATGCCGGCTGACCCGGTAATGCGTGCGCGCACACGCCTGTTTCTGTTCAATTTTGAGCGGGAACTGTTCCAGCATGTTAGCGTGCTGGAGAAAGCGGGCAACCCGAAAGCCATGGACAAAGCCAAGTCGGCCATTCGTGAACAGCTTACTCAGTTGGCCCCGGTGTTTGTGAAAAGCAAGTACATGTTGGGCGAAGATTTCTCCATGCTGGACGTGGCGCTGGCTCCGTTGCTGTGGCGCCTGGAGCATTACAGCATTGAGCTGCCGAAGTCTGCTGCACCACTGATGAAGTACGCCGAGCGAATTTTCGCAAAGCCTGCTTTCATTGACGCGTTGACACCTTCCGAGAAGGTAATGCGCCGTTAATGGGTGCCAACTGACCCGTTACCCGGAACCGTCGAGGACATTGCATTGAGTGAAGTTTCTACCAAGCCTTATTTGATTCGCGCCATTCATGAATGGTGTGTTGACAATGGCTACACGCCCTACCTCGCTGTGGCTGTCAATGAGAAAACCCATGTGCCCAAAGAATTTGTGAAGGCAGGGGAGATTGTGTTGAACACGTCGCCCTTGGCCACGAATAAATTGAGCCTTGGCAACGAAGCAGTTGAGTTTGAGGCTCGTTTCGGTGGGGTGGTGCGTGAAATTTACGTGCCGATCGAGCAGATCAGCGCCATTTATGCCCGTGAGAACGGACATGGCATGGCGTTTGAAGTGTTAAAGCCTTTGGCGGAAGTTGAGGGTGATGGCGCTGAGGCTGTTCAGTTTGTTTTAGATGAGCAGGATGAACCTGTTTCCGATGATTCCGAGAACAAACCCGCTGGTTTGCGTTCGGTTTCTGGTGCCAGTGAAGATCCAAAACCACTGTCTGTTGCTAAATCAGATAAATCTGATGAAAAAACACCAAAAAAACCCGGTCAGAAGAAAAAGAATCATCTGACTCGAGTAAAATAGCGCTTCTCTTAAGTGCCGCTTTAGCTCAGTTGGTAGAGCAACCGCCTTGTAAGCGGTAGGTCGTCAGTTCGAATCCGACAAGCGGCACCATTCTTCTCCCGGTATTCTTGGGAACCACCAAATTAATTTCATATGCACGGCTTAGGTTTTGTGTAGATTCGGTGTTGATGGCTTGCTTTTTGCCAACCCGGCGTGGGCTGTTTGTGCCGGCTTCAAACCCGAGCTGATTGGTGTAATCGACGGGCAAGTGAGCAATCAATGCACCCGCTGATCGGTGCGATGAACGAACAGGCGAACAATCAATATACCCGCCGATTGAGCCGCAGAACCTTTACACTGTGCGCATTGAATTCAACGCAGCAACTCAGCATGCCCAAACCCAAGAAAAATCCGTTAGACGCACTGGAGCTAAAGCCCGGCCAGTCGATTGAACTACTCAAAGCGCTTCACATTGTGACGCGTGAGGGCGGGATCAATCAAGACAGTCGCAGGAAGTTAAAGCAGGTGTATCACCTGACCCATTTTATTGATCCGTTGATTGAAGAAGTACGGAAGGCCAATGATGGACAACTTTATTTGGTGGATCACGGCGCTGGCAAGTCGTACCTGGGGTTCATTCTTTACGATCTGTACATCAAGCAGAACCCGGAAGGTGCGGTGGTGGCCGGTGTGGAGACCCGTCAGGAGTTGGTGGACAAATCAAACACGCTGGCCAGGCAATTGGGGTTCGGTCAAGGCATGAAGTTCATTAACCTGCCTGTGGCGCAGGCCACGGAACATCCGGATTTGCCACGGCAGGTGGACATTGTGACGGCATTGCATGCATGCAACACGGCCACCGACGATGCCATTTCTTTTGGCTTGAAGAAGCAGGCGAAGTTCATGGCCTTGGTGCCTTGTTGCCAGGCCGAGGTGGCCACACACTTGCGCAAGAATAAAGCCAGCCAGTTGGGTAAAACCAGCTTGGTTGAAATGTGGCGCCACCCTTTGCACACGCGTGAATTTGGCAGCCAGTTGACGAATGTTTTGAGGTGTTTGCAATTGGAGGCACACGGTTACCAAGTGACTGTGACCGAGTTGGTGGGCTGGGAGCATTCCATGAAAAACGAGCTGATTATTGCGAAAAAACACCAACACTCAAACCCGAAAGCCGCCCAGCGTTTGCTCGACATGCTGTCTGAGCTGGGGTTGGGTGGTGATGAGGGTTTGCTGCAGCGTTTTCATGTGCCGCAGTTATAGGGAATGTTTTGAAACGCAGCGACTGCGATTAGTTGCTGCGTAGACCCTGCCATTCGGTGCGCGGCACGTTTGGCAGACCCAGTAGCTGCAGGGCGTGCTGGGCGGTGTCGGTGACCATGGCGTCGATGCTGCTTGGGCGCTGGTACAAAGCGGGCACAGGTGGCATAACGATGCCACCCATTTCGGTCACGCTGACCATGTTTCGCAGGTGGGCCAAATTCAATGGGGTTTCACGCGGCAATAAAACAAGGCGGCGGCGTTCTTTCAGCACCACATCGGCGGCTCGGGTAATCAGGTTGTTTGACAAGCCGTGTGCAACGGCGGCCAGTGTGTGCATGGAACATGGTGCTACCACCATGCCCATGGAAGGGTAGGACCCACTGGCAATGCAATTGCCCACTGATTTGGGCGAATGCACCACGTGGGCCTTTGCCTCAATTTCTTCTTTGCTCAAATCGCTTTCGCTGGCCACGGTTAGCCAACCTGATGGGGATACGACCAGGTGAATTTCCGTGTCGCCGCGTGCGCGAAGCAGATCCAGAATTTTCAGGCCAAACAAGGCACCACTGGCGCCTGTGATGGCGACGGTGATGGATTGTTTGAATTGGGCTGGAAGGGTGCTGCTCAAGTTGAGAATTACTCGGACTTGGTCGATGCGTTGGCTGTTGCGATAAGCGCCTGCAGTTCGCCGTTTTGGTACATTTCGGTCATGATGTCGCAGCCGCCCAGAAATTCGCCGTTCACATACAGTTGCGGAATGGTGGGCCAGTTGGCGTAGTCTTTGATGCCTTGGCGAATTTCGGGGTCGTCCAGCACGTTCACAGTGACTACTTTCTCGGCTTCGCAGGCTTTCAGGATTTGAATGGCGCGGCCAGAAAACCCGCACATGGGGAACTGGGCTGTCCCTTTCATGAACAAAACCACTGGGTGGCTGGTGACGGTTTCGTGAATGGAATCGCGAGCGCTCATAAAAACTTCCTTTCAATGGGGTGAATTGCTACAACCCTGTAGTGTAATGGATATGGGTATTAAACGCTCGTTTTCAATGGCTTGCGAGTGTTTTGATTGCAAATTAAATGTGGGCAAATACAAAGCGCGGGGTGCCGGCCAGGTCGGGCAGGCCTTGTACGTGCACATAAGGTGGCATTGCAAACAGTGCTTTGACAGCGCCTTGTTGGTCGTGGCCATGTTCAACCAGCACGCCGCCACCGGGGCGAAGCAGGGTGGGGCTGTTGCGAGCAGTTTCCCGGTAGAAGCGAAGGCCGTCGCCCCCGTCAGTCAAGGCAAGCGAGGGCTCGAACCGCAAGTCGCCCTGTGAAAGGTGGATGTCGCCTTGTTCAATGTAGGGGGGGTTGCTGCAAATCAAGTCAAAGGCCAGTGCGGGCGTTTGGTTGAGAAGCCCTGCGAACAGGTCGGATTGAATGAAGCGCACGTTCTTGGCGCCCAGTTCATTGGCGTTGTGTTGGGCGACCCACAGGGCATCTGCCGAAATGTCGGTGGCGGTCACTTCAAGGATGGGGTTTTCAAGGGCGAGTGAAATGGCAATGGCTCCGCTGCCGCAGCCAATGTCCAGCACGCGGGTCAGCAGGTTTTCGGTCGATTTGTTCTGCAGAAAGCCCAAAGCGTGTTCTACCAGTTCTTCGGTTTCCGGGCGGGGTATCAACACGCGTGGATCGACAAAAAAAGGGCGGGAATAGAATTCTTTTTGCTGCACCAAGTAGGCGATAGGTTCGCCGTGTTGCCGTTTGGCGGCCAGCGACTTGAACGCGCTGAGCTGGTCCATGGGTAGTTCGCGGTTGCCTTTGGTGACCAGGCCCACGCGGTCAAACCCGGTGATGTGTGTCATCAGCACACGAAGTTCACTTGGCGGCAGGCCGGTTTCCTTGCGGGTTTGTTGTAACACCGATTCAATGGTGGGCTGGGGCAGAATACTCATTCTTTGGCGGTGATTTCGGCCAGCAGTTCCGCTTCGTGGAACGCGGTCAGGCCATTCATCAGGTCGGTTAAGTCTCCGTCCATGATGTAGTCGAGTTTGTAGAGGGTCAAGTTGATTCGGTGGTCGGTCATTCGCCCTTGCGGGAAGTTGTAGGTACGAATGCGTTCCGAACGGTCGCCAGAGCCGACCAGGCTGCGCCGTTCGCTGGCTTCTGCAGCCTGGCGTTCGCGGTCAATTTTGTCTTGAAGGCGAACGTTGAGTACCTTCATTGCTTTGGCTTTGTTTTTGTGCTGGCTGCGTTCGTCCTGGCATTCCACCACAAGGCCGGTGGGCAGGTGGGTAATGCGCACGGCAGAATCGGTTTTGTTGATGTGCTGGCCACCTGCGCCGCTGGCACGGTAGGTGTCGATGCGCAAATCGGCCGGGTTGATTTCAATTTCCTCCGCTTCGTCGGGTTCGGCCATCACTGCGACGGTGCACGCCGAGGTGTGTATGCGGCCCTGGCTTTCGGTGGCCGGAACACGCTGTACGCGGTGTCCGCCTGATTCAAACTTCAGGTGTTTGTAAACGTTCTCGCCGGCAAGGCGAACAATCACTTCTTTGTAGCCGCCCAATTCCGATTCGCTGGCGCTCATCACTTCAATTTGCCAGCCCTTGCGTTCGGCATAACGGGTGTACATGCGAAACAGGTCGCCTGCAAACAACGCAGATTCATCGCCACCTGTGCCTGCGCGAATTTCTAGCATGGCGTTGCGGTGGTCGTTGGGGTCTTTGGGCAGCATCAGGCGTTGTAGTTCGGCCTCGATTTGCAGCAGTTTTGCTTCGTTTTGCGCAATTTCTTCGCGGGCCATGTCGCGCATGTCGGGCTCGGAAAGCCACTCCCGTGCGGTGTGCAGGTCGGTTTCAATGCTTTGGTATTCTGCAAAACGTTCAGTGGCGGGCAGCAGTTCGGATCGTTCACGCGTGATGGCTTTGAACTGCGCCATGTCATTGGCTGCGTTCTGCGAGGATAAAAAATCTTCAAGGTCGGCCAGGCGTTCCGTGAGACGCGTGAGCCGGGCCCGCATGCTGTTGTTCATCTATTTGTCGTTGTTTTTAATGTTGAAAAGCTGAGGAAGCCACTTCAGCAGGGCTTCGCGTTCAGCAGGGGGGGCCTTGTGCAGGGCTTGCATCGGTCCATGCATGAATTTCGCACCAATTCGGTGGGCCATCAATTGCAATACGTCGTCTGCCGGTATGCCTTTGGCCAGTTGTTTGCGGGCGTGTTCCAGTTCAAGCTGGGCTATGTCGTCTGCTTTCTGGTGTATTTCCTGAATGGTGGGAACCAGTGACCGTTCGCTCATCCAGCGCATGAAGCCCTGAACCTGGGTTTCAATGATGGCTTCTGCTTGTTCTACGGCAGCGGCGCGTTGTTCGCGACCTTCCTGAACAATCTGGCTAAGGTCGTCAACGGTGTACAGAAATACGTCGTCGAGCTTGCTGACCTGTGCTTCGATGTCGCGGGGGACGGCCAGATCAAGCATGAAGATGGGTTCGTGTTTGCGCTTTTTGCACGCTGCTTCGACCATGCCCAAGCCGATTAATGGCAGGGTGCTGGCTGTGCAGGAAATGACGATGTCGGATTTTGCAAGTTGGTCCGGTACCTGGGCCAAACCAATCACGTTGGCATTGTGTGTCAAGGCGAGCTGGTGGGCGCGTTCGGCGCTGCGGTTGGCAATGGTGATGCTTTTTGGTTGCTGGGCTGCGAAGTGGGTGGCACATAACTGGATCATTTCGCCTGCGCCGATGAACAGCACATTGCGTTTGCTCAGATCGCCAAAAATTCGTGTGGCCAGTTTGACCGCCGCCGAGGCCATGGAGACCGAATGGGCGCCAATTTCCGTGTGTGAACGAACTTCTTTGGCAACCGAGAAGGTGCGCTGAAAAAGTTGGTGCAGCATTTGGCCCAAGGTGCCCGCTTCTTCGGCGGTGCGGGCGGCTTGCTTCATCTGGCCCAGAATTTGGGCTTCACCCAGTACCATGGAATCCAGCCCGCTGGCCACGCGGAATGCATGGCGAACCACTTCCTGCTGGGGCAGGATGTACAGGTGGGGGCTAAGTTCCTTTGGGGAGATGTTGCGGTTGCTGGCCAGCCAGTCCAGTAGTTCACGCTCCAGGTGCGCAAGGTCACTGCTGGCGCAATACACTTCGGTGCGGTTGCAGGTGGAAAGTATCGCTGCTTCCGGGGCCTGTACCCGGTGGGCCAGCGCACGCAGAGCTTCTTGCAATTGTTCGGCCGGAAACGCCAAGCGCTCGCGAAGGGCGAGCGGGGCGGATTGATAGTTCAGGCCGACTGCGAAAAGCTCCATAATACCTACTGAGCGGGAAACCCTGCATTATAACCCGTGATGCCGGGGATGCTCTTAGCCGTTTTCTGCGAGCTGTCGTTTGATTTTCGCGAGGTCGGCAGATTTTCCTTCGTGGTCCACCTGTTCCAGTTTGTAACCAAAGCCATACACGGGCGTCAGGCGAAAACCTTGTTCCGGGCGCAAAGCCAGTTTGGAACGCACCCGCGATATGTGAGTATCCATGGTGCGCGAGGGCAAGTCCGTGTCTCGGCCCCATACACATTCCTGTATGTGTGAGCGGGAGAGCGGTTTGCCCAGATTGCGAAACAGCAACAAGGCCAAATCAAATTCTTTCTGGGTCATGACCACGCGTTTGGCGTGGCGAACGATGGTTGAAAATTTTGGATGAAATTCGAGGCTGGCAATTTCAAACACCTCCGGTGCAGTCAGTTCCGGGTAGGCGCGGCGCAGTAGTGCGTTGACACGGGCAGTCAGTTCGCCACGCCGAATTGGCTTGATCATGTAATCGTCTGCACCCGCATTCAGTGCTTCAACAATGTTTTCTTCGTCGGTTTTGGAGGTGATGAACAGAACCGGAACCTTGATGTGCAAGGTTTCACGAATCCAGTGCATGACTTTGGGGCCGGAGCTGTCGGGCAATATCCAGTCCAGCAGCACCAGGTCAAAGCTGTCGCGGTACAGCGCGGTTTGGAAGCTTTTGAACGAGGCAAATGAATAACATTTGTGATTAATCGATTCAAGCACCCAGCGCAGCATTTCGCTTTGTGTCAGGTCGTCTTCCAGTATGGCAATGCGCATGGGTGTGGCTCCTGCGGGGGGATTTTGTTACCACAATGTTAATTTGTGTGTTGACAGTTTAATCCTTTAAACAGGGCAGGAAAGACAATGTTGCTTTTTTGTTAAATGTTGGTGTGTTCCGACGTATCAATCGGCGGGCGTCGCTGATTGTTCTGTTCGATTTGAAGCGCGTGAATGGCATGGGCCCCGGCAAACATTACGCCGACAATGCGAAGCGTTTTGTCGTAAATTGCGGGGCGCTGCTCGGGCTTTTCGATGTATTCAACCGCCATGAACAGCACGTTTTGAGCAATTACTTCCAGTACTTCGAACATTTCTTCTTGTGGCAGACCGGGCAACAGGGTGGCAATGCGGTTGTCGCTGCAGATGTCTTCGCTGACGGCGCGGATGGTTTTTTTCAATCCATCGCGCATGCGTTCCAGTGAACCAAAAGCCTCAGAAGCACCCACCACCACGGGTTTTGGATTTTCCACAGCCCAGTCAAAGAAGCGTTTTACCAGCATGGGGCGAATGTCGAGGTCGGCTTCATTGGCAGTGCTGATCCGTACTTCTTTGAAGGCGTCGATCACCGCGGTTTCTACTTCCCAAATCACTGCGGTTCCCAGGTCGGCAAGGTCGCTGAAGTGGCGGTAAAAGGCAGGTGCGGACAGGTTGGCTTCGCGGGTTATCTCGCGAATGCCAAGGCTGGAGAAACTTCGCCGGTGATAGCTCAGGTTCAATGCAGCGTCGATCAGCCGTTTGCGGCCATGTGTTGTGGGTACGGTAGATGCCATAAGCGATCAATTATATCCAAAACCCGAACAACTGCTATGAAACATTGGTTGGGGGTATTGACGAGTATGTTTACAATCGTTAACATTGGTGGTATTGAAACAAAGAATTCATTGGGAGACCTTTTATGCTGCATTACTTGAAATTCACGGCATTTCCATTGATCGCCCTTGGCGTGATGCACGCCATGATGCAGGGCGGCCCCTGGATGTACACCGGTATTGTTGCTTTGGTGTTTGTGGTTGCACTGGGAGACATCCTGCTGCCCGACGACCGCAGTGAGCCCCGCATGGAGGGCGAATTTTTTCTGAACCTGATGCTGTGGCTTACCCTGCCCATTTTGATGTGGGTGACCCTGTGCTTCACTTGGGCTGTTTCCCCTGTGGATGTGCTGGGTATTGATGAATTCATGCGCAACATGTTTGGTTACGACCGCATGCAGTTGCAGGCCGACACCACTTGGTACCAGTGGTTGATGGGTGCACTGGCCGGGGCATTCCTGTTTGGCGCGGGTGGAACAAATGTGGGGCACGAGTTGACCCACCGTACCTACAGCATGCGCGATATGGTTCTGGGCCGGTGGATGTTGGCATTTACCTGCGATGCATCTTTTGCGATTGAACATGTGTACGGTCATCACAAAAATCTGGGCACACCTGCAGACCCCGCCACGGCCCAGCGTGGTGAGAACGTGTACGGTTTTGTGCTTAAAAGCACTGTGGGCGGATACAAGTCGGCATGGAAGCTGGAAAAGCAGCGCCTGGCAAAGTTTGACCAATCGGTGTGGAACCCCATTCATAGCCGCATGATGCGCGGGAATTTAATGAGCTTGAGCTTGTTTGTGGCGGCGTTTTATATCGGTGGCTGGGCCGGTGTTGCGATGTTCTGGATTATGAGTGCAGGTGGTAAAACACTGCTGGAGGTCGTGAACTACATGGAGCATTACGGCATTGTTCGCCGCCCCGAGGACAAAGTAGAGCCTCGCCACAGCTGGAACACCAATGCTTCGGTTTCAACGGCTTTGCTGTACGCACTGACCCGCCATTCGCACCACCACGCTGAGGCCGATCAGGAATACTGGAACTTGCGAAGCTACCGCCACGCACCCATGTTGCCCACTGGCTATTTGGGCACCATTTTGCTGGCGCTGGTGCCGCCCCTTTACAAGAAAGTGATGACACCTTTGCTGAACCATTGGGATGAAACCTTTGCCACGCCTGAGGAGAAGAAACTGGCGATTGAAGCCAGCGTGAAAAGTGGCATGAAAGGTTTGAATTCTGCGCAAGCTGTAGCTTGAGTCAACAAGGAAAAGACGATGAAACTACTTGAATGGTTTGGTTTGCAAGGTGGTGCGGCCGCCGGCAACAAAGGAAAATTGACCCACAAGGTGAGCGTGACCCCTGGTGGTCAAAGCTTTGAGGTGGAGAAGGGGCGCAAGGTGATTTTGAATTCTGCGCTGTCTGCGGGCTTGGGCTTTCCCCACAATTGCAGGGTGGGCAGTTGTACCCAATGCAAGTGCAAATTGAAAAGTGGCAAGGTGCGTCAGTTGACCGATTCAAGCTACGTATTGAGCGCTGAAGATTTGAAGGCGGGGATGATTCTGGCTTGTCAGTCCATTCCGGAAACAGACCTTGAAATTGACGTGAAGTTGACGTCGGGCGGTGACCGTTTGGTGGAAACACGCGGCACGATTGTGAGCCAGAAAGAGTTGACCCATGACATTGTGGAACTTCGCGTTGCGCTGGATGACAGCATGCCGTTCAAGGCGGGCCAGTACGCTGAAATTCGTCTGGAGGAATTCAGTTTGTCGCGCAACTACAGTTTTGCGATAGCACCCAAAGGGCATGAGGCCAATGAATTGGTGTTTCATGTTCGAAAGGTGCCGGGCGGAAAGTTCACGCAGTGGTTGTTTGCCGCAAACCGGCAGGAAACGCGCTTGAGTGTAAGTGGGCCATTCGGCGATTTTTACCTGCGCCCGGCCGACGGTGAAAAGCCTGCGCCAATTGTTTGTGTGGCGGGTGGCAGCGGCATGGCACCCATTTTAAGTTTGCTGGATCAGGCAAGCTGGGCAGGGGAGACGCGCGATGTGGTTTACCTGTTTGGTGCTCGCACGCAGCGTGATTTGTATGCTGATGCAGATATTGGGCGCATTCAGCAAGGCTGGCGGGGTTCATTGAATTTCAAGCAGGTGTTGTCGGAAGAGCCTGCCAACACAAACTGGACTGGTGCGCGTGGTTATGTGACTGAGGAGTTGGACAAGCTGCAGCTGGATTGGCCCCAGGTTCAGGCCTACCTGTGCGGCCCGCCTGCGATGATAGATGCGGCCATTGCGAAGTTTTCCAAACTGGGTGTAAAAGTGGAAAACATTCGCTACGACAAATTTGAGTAAAGTGTTGCTGTCAAACTGGTAGGTTGCTGGTGATTGCGTCTAGCGGCAAGCTTTCAAGCGGGTTGGGTGCAGAACCAATTGGCGATGAAGCCACGGCATCAAGCAGGGGATCAATTACCGCATCCAGCGGTGTGCCAGTGGTGCCTTCGTCAACGGGTTCTTCCGGTGTTTCGGGTTCTTCTTCGTTGGGTGTTTCATCTTCTGGCTCGTCCACTGGTTCGTCCACTGGCTCGGATGTTTCATCGCCGTTGTCCACGCGAACGTCTGTGAAGGTGGCACCTTCAATGGAGTTGCTGTCGTCGCCCGATGATGCCGCCAACGCTGCAACGCCCACGCCGCCCCCAACAACGGTGGCCAGGCTGCCAACACCCCCGGCTGATCCTGCTGAAAGCAGGCCTGCGCCTACCAGTCCATTGAAGCCCGTGCCTGCATCAGTAAGCAGTATGGCGCCGTCAGTACCATCGCTGATGGCGTACAGATCGACGCCTTCCGTAAGCGATGTCACTTCTATAACGGCCCCATTGGCTGCAGCGTTGCTGGCGATTTGCGCTGCAGATTCCGGTGCCAAAGTCACCAACGAATCTGCCTGCCCTTCTGTCAGCGCGGGCAGTTCGATGTCCACTGGAACAAGGTCCTTGTTTTGAACTACGTCGCCCGCTAGAATCGCGTCGCCTTGGCGCAGTGTGAATTGCTCACCTTGACGTTGAACGACCAGTTTCTCTGTTGTGGACGCAACGATTCCAATTTTGGGTGCTGTGCTCATGGGTGGTGTCCGTTGATTTGTCAGTAAAGTTGTTATTTTTTACTTGTGCATGTCGTGGTTTGGATTCAAATAAAAACCCCCTCCGTGGAGGGGGTTCGATTCGAACAACCACCATGCAGCTTAGAGCAGTCCGCCAGTAATCGGGCTGCTTGCGTCCAGTAGCGGGTCGGTGACGGTACTGATCGGTGTGCCTTCTGTTGCTGCCAACAGGTCATCAACTGGCGTTGTTTCACCTCCACCATCTCCACCACCAGCCAGTGCGTCAGCCAACGGCTCGGTTACGGCTTCCAGTGGGGTGTTGGCGCCAATGTCTTCGATCACTCCGCCAACGCTTTCGCCCAATACTGCGGGATCCGAGTTTTCCATCAGCGCGTCTGTCAACGGATCCAGTGGTGTGTCGGGTAAGGCGTTGCCTTCCTCAGCCGGGGGTTCTTCTGTGGCAGGTTGGGTCTCGCCACCCAGCAGCGTGCCTGTTGTTGTCACAAGTTCTTGGCCAGGGCCAGCCATTTCAGCATTGTCGATGAGGGCGTCGCCAGCATCCGAAATGCCGGAGGACAGTGGTGCTACCAGCATGTCGGATACCGCAGTAGTGAGCGGATCCAGTGGTGCCAAAGCACTGTCTTCATTGGTCAAGTCTGTCAGGCCTTCGCCTGTTTCGTCCAGCGTACCGCTTAGGCCTGTTGATCCACCCGATTCCTCGTCGGTGCCAACCACAGGGGCCAACACATCAGAGGTCAGCGGGCTTAGCTGGCTTTCATCGCCAGCCAGTGTGTCGCCCACGCTGCTCAAGCCAGCGGCCAGACCGTCTGTGCCGTCTTCTTCGCTGTAACCCAGGGTTTGAGCCAGTGGATCAACGACTGGATCCAGTGGCGTGCCTTCTGCACCTTCGGCCAGGCCCAGGGACAGGTTGCCGACAACGCCAACCAGGCCCTCTTGGTCGTTGGTGTAGCCTTCTTGCTCTTGGCCAATTGTTTCGGCAAGCAGATTGCTGACAGGTGTTGGGTCTTGCGCGGAGGCGTCGGCCAGCCCGTCAGAAATGGTACCCAGTCCATCGGCAAGCGGTGCTGTTGCGGCAGCCAAAGGGGCCAGTGGCGTTTCTTCCAGACTTTGATCCAAAGAATCCAATCCGCCGATCAAGCCGGCAGGGTCGCCTTCAGCATCGGAATCGGAATCGCTGTCGGAATCGCTGTCGGAATCGCTGTCGGAATCGCTGTCGGAGTCGCTGTCGGAATCGCTGTCGGAATCGCTGTCGGAATCGCTGTCGGAGTC
>Ga0209024_1000681_pt1 | contig 47626 bp, 46 predicted proteins | sample AutmiccommunBRH5_FD_187380 | JGI IMG/M metagenome (GOLD analysis project Ga0209024, IMG submission 187380) | Deep subsurface microbial communities from Mt. Terri, Switzerland - Autotrophic microbial communities BRH/5 (SPAdes) (version 2) | ecosystem: Environmental > Aquatic > Deep subsurface >... | reverse complement strand
GGTCTCGGCCGCCGTTTTGCGGTCGGCACCCTCCAGAACCAGCGCGATCGCCAACATCCGCCGCGCCGCCTTCGCATCATGGCTTCGGGCTGCGCCAGCACGAAGATCGCGCGCTGTAAACTCCGTCTGTATGATCGAAACCACCATCGTAACCTCCATCCTTTGATGGAAGTGAATCACAACCTACAACATGTGGGAATCCCGAAAAGAGTCAGACACATTGGCCGCTGGTATTACACCACCTTGACGGACGCTACCGTCTCCGGCGGTGTCAAACAGCCCGCACAATTGGAAATTCCCACAGTGCGAGAATATTTGCAAGCGCGACCAGGAGGCGATATGGGTTGCTCCAAGCCGCGGGCGCGGATGGCGAACGGGAGGAAGTTTGATGCATGCAGGCAATGTTTCCATTCTTGGTGGCGCGGCGCTGCCGGTCGGGAAGTTGCAGGGATTGAGCGAGGCAGGCACCCAGAACCTGGAGCATGAGCTTCTCGCCAGGCTGATCGTCGAGGCGCTTGCCGATGCAGGCCTGGAGAAGGAAGATGTCGGCTCGATGATCTTCACCCTGCCGCGGCCCTATACGCAGCAGAAGTATTTCGCGACGTTCATGGCGAATTACATGCGCCTGCCCTGCGACGGGCTGGTGATGGAGGTGATGGGCAATGGCATGACCCCGGCGCTGGCCTTCCAGGTCGCCGTCGATCAGGTTCGGCTGGGGCGCACCAGGGTCGCGCTCGCGCTCGGCATCAACTTCGAGACGGGCACCCCCGCGCCCGAGCACATGATGTCGTCCATGCGGGCCACGGGGGATGTGGATTTCCACGCCCCGTTCGGGTTCACGCCGATCTCGTGGTACGCCATGGATGCGGTGCGCTACATCCACGAGCACAATTCCTCGCGCGAGGATCTGGCGATGGTGGCGGTGAAGAACCGCCGTCACGCCATGCACAATCCGGTTGCCCAGTTCCGCAAGCCGATGACGCTGGACGACGTTCTTGCCCAAAGGCCGATCGTCGAACCCCTGGGGCTGTTCGAAGTGCCGGGGCGCGGCGATGGCGCGGTCTGTCTTGTGATCGCGCAGGAGGATGTGGCCAAGGGCACCGGCAAGCCGTACGTCAATATCAAGGGCGAAGGATTCTACCACGAGGGCGCCCATCAGATCAGCGAAGTTCCCAATGACATGATCGCCTTTCAGGCCGCGCAGCGTGCCGGCGCAAAGGCATTCGCCGATGCCGGTGTCGGGGCGGCGGATATGGATCTCGCGGAAATCTATGCGCCCTGCACGATCGTCGAGGTGCTGGTGGCCGAGGCGCTTGGCCTGTGTCCCGTCGGCCACGGGGCCCGGCAGGCAGCGAGCGGGGAGACCGCGCTTGGCGGGCGCATTCCGATCTGCACCTCGGGTGGCCTTCTGTCGCGCGGGCATCCGGCCTATGTCACGGCGCTTTACAGTTACTTCGAGCTGCTCGAACAGTTGCGCGGCCGGGGGGGCGCCCGTCAGGTGAAGAACGCCGAACTGGGCCTCGCCTGCACCGAACTGGGCAATTACAACGCCGCGATGGTTCACGTTCTGGAGGCAGTGGCATGACCAGCCCCATCATCCCGACCGAAGGCGCGCGCGCCTACCCGCCCCGTATGAGCGATTTCACCAAGCCGTTCTGGGAGGCTGTTGCCGAGGGCATCTTTCGCACGACGCGGTGCGACGCCTGCGACCGGCCCAGCTTTCCGCCGAAACCGATCTGCCCGCATTGCTGGTCGGACCGGGTGTCGTGGATCGAGCTGTCGGGCAAAGGCCGGCTTTACTCCGCGACGACGGTGCATGCCGGACCTGCCGTCTTTGCCGCGGACCTGCCTTATCGGGTCGGGATCGTGGACCTCGACGAAGGACTGCGCATGGCGACCCGTGTGCTGGACGACACGCCGCTGGACCATCCGGTCGAACTGGTCGTGCTGGCCTATGAGGACGGGCCGCTGTACGCGGCGCGCGGGATCGCCGGCAAGGCCGTCAAACCGACATCCGAGGGGTCGTGAAGACGGGGCCGCGCGTTCCGCGTTCCGGCCGATAGGACAATAGCTGCTTGGAAATTCGGTCGGCGGCGGCCACGACGAGTTCGGCGAGCTCCGCCTTCTGCGCGTCGGAGGTTATCTCGAGGCGGCGCACATAGCTCAAACTGGCCGAGACGGCGGACTTGTCGTGAAAGATCGGCGCCGAGATCCCGACGACGGTGCGGTTCATCTCGCTTCCGATGCAGTATCCCTGCTTGCGGAGACGTCGCATCGAGGTGCGGAAATCCTCCCAGGTCTCGCCAAGACGCGCACGGGCGATATCTTCGGCATTGGCGATGTAGAAATTCTTCATCTGATAGGGAGGCAGATGGGCCAGGATGATCCGGGAAGGCGCCCCGTAGACCAGCGGGAACACCCGGCCCCGCTGCATTGTCAGAAAGATGTCGGGATCGCACTTTTCGACATAGACCGACAGCACCTGATCACCATAGAGGCTCGAGATGCTCTTGGAGCCGATGAGGGGCGATTTTTCCTCTTCGAGCATCGGCAGGGCGATCTGCAGCAACGGATCCGAGCGCTGGATCTGGCGATCGAGCTGGATGATGCGGGGGCCGAGCACATAACTGCTTCCCGCTCCTGGCGCCAGCAGTCCGGCATCGTATAGCACCTTGACGTACCGATACGTGGTGGCCCGCGTTGCATCCAGTTCCTTCATCAGCATCTCGACCGTCCAGGCCGGAAAATCTTCCGTGAAAAGATCAAGAACCTTCAGCGCCTTGTCGGCGCTGCTTTGCTTGTGCTCCGGTTTCCTTGCCATCGAGAAGTTTTCTCCTGAATCCTAGATTGCTGCGCAAGCCCGTCAGCGACAATCCCCGGGAATCTCACTTATTGAGATTGTCGCCCTTTGGCAACTCCGGTGAAGTGCTCCGTGCAAAAGGTCGGTGTCCAGGCCGGGCGCGGTGGGGCCCTTCAGGACGGCGGGTCGCCGCCTGATCGCGCGTCACCACCTTCTGCGCCTATCCCTGCACTCAGCACGTTGACGATCTGGCGCACAGCCTGGTCAACAGAAAAATACCTCTGAAACAGCGTCGAACATCGTGCCGATAGCTCGGTGTCATTCCCTATTTTTCGAACCAGCGCGGCACAGCACTCTTCAAGGTCGTCGAGCCGGTTGGTTTCGCAGACCTCGCCCACGTCTTCGCCACGCACCAGCGCCGACAGATCATTGCCGGCGTTCACATTTGCCAGCACCGGCAAGCCGTTTTGCAGGTAGGTCAGAAATTTGCCCGGTATGTTGTGGGACTTGTGCCGCGGATCGAGCGCCACGATCCCGGCGTGGCACTGGGCGTAGAGATCGGGGATTTCGTCGGGGTCGATTTCGTCGTGGAACAAGACGTTGTCCAAAGCCAGCGCCTCGGCCCGCGCTTTCAGCCGCTTGGCCTCGCTTCCGCGTCCGACGAAGAGAAATCCGATATCCTCGCGGGCCTGCATCCGGGCCGCAAGGTCGATCACGAGATCCATGCCCTGGGCGATCCCCATGTTGCCGGCATAGACAAAGATCTTGCGTCCGGCGAGCGGCGTCGCCCCGATCCGGATCGGGCATGGGACGTTGCCGGGGGTGTCGAGCCAGTTCTGCAATACCTCGAGCGTCCGGCCACGCCCGGCCCGGAGCCAGCCGTCGAAATAAGCGAGGTTACCGGGCGATTGCACGCCGATGGCATCGGCCGCCTCGTATTGCTGGCGGGCGATCCGCTTTAAGAACCGAAAGGCAAGCCCCCGGCGCATCAAGCCGAGGTCGACGGCCCATTCGGGAAAGATGTCGCGGATGACAAGGTAACCGCGGCAGCCGCTTTGGCGTTTGAGCGCGCGAACCAGCGGCGCGTGGAATATCGACGGCGAATACCACACGATGCCCTCCAAAAGCTGCCCCGCCATCGGGCTCTTTCGCAAGTTGCGCAGCATTGCATGCGGCATGAGCCATTCGCCAATCGCGCGGCGGAGGTAGAAGGTGTCTCTGGTGCGGGGCGCGCGCAGGCGCAGCACCTGCGCCCCGTCGTAGGATTCCAGCGCCCACGGGCCTGCAAGATCGGGATCGGGAAGCAGCACGGTCAACGCATGCCCTTGTCGGACAAACTCGCGCGACAGGTCGCGCAACTGCACCGCCCCGGAACTGCGCAATGGCGGAAAGGTGTCTGCGACCAGGGCGAGCTTCATGGCGCCATCCTCAGTATTTCTTCCAAACCACACGGTTCACATAGTCGGTGTAGCTGTGGATGATGCGCAGCACCTTTTCACTCACGTTCGGTACGGCATAGTCGGCGACGAGGCGCAGGCCACGTTCGTCGCCACGCGGCTGGGTTTCGAGGATGGCCAGCGCCTGACGCACCCGATCGACATCGAGGCCGACCATCATCACCGAGGCCTCTTCCATGCCCTCCGGACGCTCATGCGCCTCGCGCAGGTTGACCGCCGGGAAATTGAGGATCGAGGATTCTTCCGTGATCGTGCCGCTATCGGACAGCACCGCCTTCGCGTTCATCTGGAGGCTGATGTAATCGTGAAAACCGAGAGGCTTGAGCCGCCGCACCCGGGGGTGAAACGTCACCCCTGTGGCATCCACCCGCTTCTGCGTACGGGGATGGGTCGAGACGATCACCGGCAGGTCGTGGTCTTCGGCGATGGCGTTCAGCACGGCGACCAGCCTGGCGAAGCTGCGGTCGTTTTCGATATTCTCCTCGCGGTGGGCGCTGACGGCAAAATAGCGGTATCGGTCCAGGCCCAGCCGCGCCAGCGCGTCAGAGGCTTCGATCTGCGGCATGTAGTGGTGGAGAACCTCGAACATCGGACTGCCGGTCTTGATGATCTGATCGGGGGGAAACCCCTCGCGCAGCAGGTAATCGCGCGCGATCGTGCTGTAGGTGAGGTTGATATCGGCGGTATGGTCGACGATGCGCCGGTTGATCTCCTCGGGCACGCGCATGTCGAAACAGCGGTTTCCGGCCTCCATGTGAAAGACCGGGATCCGGCGGCGCTTTGCCGGAATGACCGACAGACAGCTATTGGTATCCCCCAGTACCAACAGGGCTTCCGGGCGAATATCCTCGAGAACCACGTCGACCGCCGAAATCAGGTTGCCAATCGTATTGGCAGCGCCGCGGCTGCCCTCGGCGCTGTTCAGAAAGAAATCCGGCTTTCGCACGCCAAGATCATCGAAAAAGATCTGATTGAGCTCGTAGTCATAGTTCTGCCCGGTGTGAACAAGCACGTGATCGCAATATCCATCCAGCGCCGCAACCACGCGGGAAAGCCGGATGATTTCCGGTCGCGTCCCCACCACCGACATGACTTTGAGCTTTTTCATGGTCAAACCCTGCTGGTGATCGTATCGGGCCTATCGCGGTCGAATATCTCGTTGGCCCAGAGCATGACGACCATCTCTTCCGTGCCGATGTTGGTGATATCGTGCGACCAGCCCGGGATGGTCTCGACCACCTGCGGTGTGTCCCCGGAGGTCTGGATCTCCACCCTCTTGTCGTTCACGACATGCCGAAATCGGAAAAGCGCGTCGCCCTTGATGACCACGAACTTCTCGGCCTTCGTGTGGTGATAGTGCCCGCCACGCTTTGCGCCGGGGCGCACGGTCAGAAAACTGAACTGACCGCAATCTGGGGTCTTGAGCATCTCGACAAAGACACCGCGCTCGTCCCGGTGCTGCGGGACGTTGTAGGCGAACCGTGTCTCGGGCAGGTAGCTCAGGTATGTCGCATAGAGCGCGCGCGTCAGCCCTGCCCCCACATGTTCTGTGCGAAGCGCCTCGCGCCCAGCTTCGAACGCCTCGATCTGCGCGGCCAGGTCGCCAAGGCTGATCTCGTATTCGGGTTCGACCTCCGAAAATCTCGCGCCGCGCGCAGGGGCATGAAGCGCGGCAAGAATGGCGCTCACCACGTCGTCGATATAAACCAGCCGCAGGCGTGCCGCCGGGGCGTCAATCCGGATCGGCAGGCCGCGCGCTACGTTGTGGCAGTAGGTCGCAACGACCGAATTGTAGTCCGGTCGGCACCATTTTCCGAAGACCCCCGGCAGACGGAAGATGATGCCGGGATTGCCCGTTTCCCCGGCGAGGGCATGCACCGTTTCCTCGGCTGTCCGCTTGCTCCGGCCATATGGGGTGTCGTTCCCGGCCTGAATTGACGAGGCCAGGACCACGGGGACATGGCGGCCAGTGGCTTCGTTTTCCTGACGGATCGCGTTGCACAGCACCGTGGTAAGCCCGGCGTTTACCTCCGCGAATGCGCGTTCGTCCTTCGGACGGTTTTCGCCGGCAAGGTGCACGACAGCATGCGCCTCCGCGACCAACGCCGGCAGGCGCGACGGGTCATCACCACGGTCGAAGCGCGCAACCTCGAAGGCCTGCAACTCGCCCAGGCGGACGGACATGTTTCGCCCGATGAACCCCTGCGAACCGGTGATCAGGATACGGGAAACCGGATGCGACATCGCGTTACTCCTCGGGTTCCATGTGTTCTCCCCGGACGGTGGCCCGCATGAAGCGAAGTTTCATCAACAACTCCTGCATGCCCTTCACGTCGAGGCGGGTGGTGTTGTGCGAGTTGTAATCCTCCGCCTGCGAGATCCTGACCTCGCCCTCCTCGACATACTTGCTGTAGTTCAGATCCCGGAGATCCGGCGGCACCCTGTAGTAACCGCCCAGGTCCTGCGCCGCCACCATCTCTTCGCGCGTCAGCAAGGACTCGTACAGTTTTTCGCCATGGCGCGTGCCGATCATGTTGATCGGGTGATCGGGCACGCCGAGCAGGCCGGTCAGCGCCCGGGCGAGTGTTTCGATCGTCGCCGCCGGGGCCTTCTGCACAAAAATGTCGCCGGGGTTGCCGTGCTCGAACGCATAGAGCACGAGATCGACGGCATCGTCGAGCGTCATCATGAACCGCGTCATCGCGCCGTCGGTGATGGTGATCGGCTGTCCGGCGCGGATCTGGTTGGTGAACAGCGGAATCACCGACCCGCGCGACGCCATCACGTTGCCATAGCGGGTGGCGCAGATCACGGTGTCGGTGCTGGACCGCGACTTGGCCACGATCACCTTTTCCATCATCGCCTTGCTGATGCCCATCGCGTTGATCGGATAGACCGCCTTGTCGGTGCTCAGGCACACCACCCGCCGGACGCCGCAGGCGATCGCCGCCTCCAGCGTGTTCTCGGTTCCCAGAACGTTGGTCTTGACCGCCTCCATGGGGTGAAACTCGCACGACGGAACCTGTTTGAGCGCGGCGGCGTGAAAGATGAAATCGACCCCCCGCACGACATTCAGCACCGACCGATAGTCGCGCACGTCGCCGATGTAGAATTTCAGCTTGGGATCGGCGAACTTCTTGCGCATGTCGTCCTGCTTCTTCTCGTCGCGGCTGAGAATGCGGATCTCGCGCAGGTCCGACTCGATAAACCGCCGCAGCACGGCATTGCCGAACGACCCGGTGCCGCCGGTGATGAGAAGGGTCTTGTCCGTGAACACCGTTCATAACTCCTGTGTCATAAAGAATATGTGTCACCCGGCGCAACGTCAGGCCACCACCGCGCGGAACATATCGAGGTTGGCAGCAAGGGAACCATCGGTTTCGGCATAGCGGGCGGCATAGTCGAAGGTGGCGGCGCGCAGCCTTGCTTGGTCTTGGTTCGTGCGCGCGGCGGCGTGTTCGATGGCACGCCTCCAGCCCGCCTCATCGCCGAGTGGTATCGCGTTCAGTGCGCCGCTCGCGTCCGGAAGCCATGGTGTCTGATCGCTGACAACGACCGGCGTGCCCGCGCGCAGAGCCTCGAAGATGACATGGCCGAAGTTCTCGCCATGGGTCGGGAACGCGAACAGGTCATGGCGGGCGAAGGTCGGCGATACCTGATCGGGTGCAATCGGGCCATGGGCCTTCACCTGAATGTTGTCGGGTAGCGCGGCAATCCTTTGCTCGCATTGGCGCCAATACGCCTCGTCTTCGACCGGGCCGAAGATATCCAGCGTGACCGGGGCGCGCACGGTGTGGAGAATGGCCAGCAGGCCATCGAGGTTCTTCTTCGGAGAGATGCGCGAGATGAAGGCGATCCTCAGGTGTCCGGCGGTTTTCGGCGCGGGGGCCGCCGCTTCCACGGGGGCGTCGGCGATCACCGGGTCGGCCGCGATATGGATACGGCCCTCTGCGTGCGGGAATAGCCGCAGGATGTCGCGGGCCTCCAACTCGGTGGATGCGTGCCAGTATACGTCACGGTAAAGGCCAAGCCGCCGCGCCAATTCCAGAAAGGCCCGCTTCCTGGTTGGCTTGATCGCCAGCGCCCCGGACGAGAACTCTCCCCGCGGGGCCAGCAGGACCGGCAGCCGGGGGGCGCGTCGCCGCAGGCTGACAAGGGGCAGGATCGACGCGCGCGCGCTGAAAAAACTGTTGAGGTAGAGAAGGTTGAAATCGCCCGCCGCGAGCGCCGCGCCGATGCCCCGGGGGCCGAATAATTCCGGGCTGGCGTAAAAAACCGGGCCATCCGGCGTTTGCAGCCACTGGTTTCTTTCCTTGCCCGGATACGGGGCGTCCGCGCCCAGATCGCGGTCGCGGGTAAAGATCGCCAGCGTGACCTGCCCGGCAAGTTGCCTGCGCATGTTGTCGAGCGTCCGAAGAGGCCCGCCACCGTGGAAGCCGGGGAGGAAATAGTCGGTGACACAGAGGATTTTCGTGGAATGAAACATTGGTCTTCCTTGTGAGTCGGGCATTGAAGCCTACACACCGAGATCGACAACCGTATCCGAGACCCGCGCCAGTTGCACCTCGGGGCCGAGGTTGCCCCTGACCTGCGTGGAGAGCGCAATCGCAAGCCCCGGCACCGGCTGGCCGGTGCGCGATATCTCGGACAGGAACGACGCCGCGACCTGCACGCCACCGCCGACATGGAGATTTGAGGTGTTGATCAGGAGGGCCATGGTCACACTCTAAATCTCGTGTTCAAGAGACGCATTACCTCGCCAACGAGCCAGGCAATTGCGAATCCCGCAGTTAGGTAAGCGAAAGATGACAAGAGATCCCCCCTTAAGAGAAAAAACAGTCCGCCAAAAAGGAAGTAGTATATCGTCATCCGATAGCTGATGTGCTGGTTATGTCGCCGTTGTATCACTGCGGACCGGTCTATGCGCGCCATGATGTGCCCTATGAATACTGCAAATACCATTATTCCAATAAATCCAAAATTGACGTATCCCTCACCAAGAAACGGCATCGAAATGTTATCGAATGAGTAGTTCAGATTGTTGGCCATCTCATAGCCACTGCCTACGGGCTTTCCGGGCCAGAGCGTTCGCGGGACAAAGAAAAAAAGCACTCCCAAAAGTTGAAAGCCATTACTTATAAATCCGACCTCCACCGCGCTCGCGAAGTTTTCATACGCGTCGAAATGCCCCGCCAAAAAAAAGTCTTTTGAGGGCAAGAGGCTAATATTGCGAGATTCCGAGAAATTTCTAAATTGATCCAAAAAAGGAAAAATGATCAACAGCGCAAACAGAAGACCGAATGAGAAGAGCGTACCATTCCGAGCGCGTGGGAACAGGATCATAGTCAAGGGAATATAGGTATATGCAACCATGTAACGCGACACACCTGTTGGAAACACCGACACGAGGAATATACAGAACAGAGTTACCTTCAAGAGGCGGGCAGATTTAATTTCCGTCACTGCGAAATAAAAGGAGAATACAGGCACGAGACGTGTTGCCATTCCAAGAACAAGAGCAGCAGAACTAGAAGCAATCACAACATCTCTGATTTGCCCGGCGATGCCTCGAAAAACAATCAGTTGAACATTGTAATTACTTAGATGGACAACACCAAAGAGGCCCAAAGAAGCCAGCCCGACAAGAGAAAGACATGTAATTTGTTTCCGGCGCACCACGAATGACCGCTTTTCTATATACCAACGCTTGCCGCTGGTAGCAAAATATGCCAAAATAGTAAGGATGTTTGCGAAAAAAATTGCCAAGTTCACAAAAATATATGTTTCAGGAAAAAGTGGCGCAGAACGCCAAATAGCAACCCCATCAGAATAATGAATCCATGGAATTATAGAGAAAAACGTATAAGAAAATATTGAGTAAATTGTGAGAAGGTTGGCGGCGCCATTCGCCGAAATAGAAAGCATTGTTGCACTTTGAATTGTCAAAATAAGAAATGAAAAGCCGACGAAATCAAATTTTAGATGGAACATTGATACGCACATTATGGTTAACATAAAGGGCCATGCTATCTTTAAAGCCATCATCGTGTCAAATACCCTCCACACGCGACCGCCATGTCGTCGTTGCCAATCCGTTGTCGCGCAACAAAAACCGCAAATACAAAGCAACACCCAAGCCTGTCAATAAATAATGCAAACCGAAACCCAAACTATATGTGCTCTGCTCCAACGCCCAGAATAGCGCCGAGAAAACGAGCAAGACCAACGCCAAAGGCAAGCGGCTTGTCACGGGTCTGATGGCTGCCGAACGCAACATCTTGAACTTATACTAACCAACGAGCGCGCGACACAAGTCGCTGATATGCCTGTGCTGCCATGTCAGTCAATTTCCCTCGCTCGAACACCAGATTCAGCGGCTCGCAAAAGCCTGAATTCCGTATGGCAACTCGACACCTCGCGATATTTTATCCGGCGATCCTGCATGTAACGCCGGACACTTGAGAAATGGTCGAAAACTTCGACGTGATCGTATTCCCTCAGAAGGGCGACAAGGACCAGTTCGGCCGGCGCGCCGGGGTCTATCGTCAACAGGCCGTCAATGGACGCAAACCCTTGGATATGCGGATGCGCCTTGATGAATACGTCCCCGGGCAATCCTCTGAGATGCGCAAGAAACCCCTCGTCCACGGCCCAGGACGTCAGATACAGAGAGCAGGTTTCCTGCCGCCCCCCCTCCGGCATGGGTATCTCCGGGACATCGAACAGAAACATGAACCTGTCGTGATCCTCGGACAACATGTCCCGGATCGTTCCGCTGATCGCGGTCGCCTTTCCGGCCAGATCGGGAAGTTTTCTTGCGTATTCTTCCGGCTCAAGAACGAAAACCCTCTCGGTCATCCCATTCGCGCCGAACCGCGTTGCAATGCCCACCGTCTCGAACACCCGCGCCTTCAGGCCATGATAGAGATCGGTCCGGTATGTGCCGAGCCCTTCCTCGAACACATGGAAATGCCCGATGCGCCGCGAGTATTTCAGCCGCGCCAGGGTCATGTATTTCCGAAATCCGGTGTCGCTGTCGATGAAGACATGCGCGAACCGCTGTTGCCCCATGTAAGCATAGGCTTGCGCCTGCGTCTCGAAAAACCTCGCCTCCACCTGATCGAAAGCCTTTTCAAGCCGCTCGGAAACCTGTTGCGCGCCACTGAAGGATTTCGTGATCACGAAGACCGGCTTCGCGGCAAGTTCGAGATCGCGCACGATCAGCAGCGCCACCATCAACTGCAAGGGCTTTGAAATCAGGAATGCCGTGGGGCCATCAAGACGCATTCCCTAAGCCCCTTTCACCGCACCGGCCGTGACCGCCGTATTCGCCGCAACATCCCGCACCACCCGCTTTCCCACCACCTCGTCCAGCATCTTCGGCGGCAGGCCATAGCCCGGGCGCACCGAGCGCACCGCGTCGGCGGTGATCACGTCGCCCGCCTTCAGATCCCTCACGAAATAGAGCGAGCGGCGGAACTGCACGTTGCCCTGTTCGCTCGACTTGCGGCCGTAATCCACGGCGCCGACCGCGCTCCAGGCGGTGCGGGCATCGCGGCAGAGCGCGGCCATCTCTGGCGGTTCCAGCGAAAAGCTGTCGTCCGGGCCGCCGCCCGCGCGGTCGAGCGTCATGTGTTTCTCGATCACGCAGGCCCCAAGCGCGACGCTGGCGATGGCGGTGGTGTTGTCGAGCGTGTGGTCCGACAGCCCCACCGGCACGCCGAACCTTGCCGCCATGTCGGCGAGCGTCGCCAGGTTGTAATCGGACGCCGGGGCCGGGTAGCCCGAGACGCAGTGCAACAGCACCAGCTCCGTGCAGCCCCCCGCCCGCGCGGCCGCCACCGCCTCGGCGATCTCGTCGAGGTCGGCCATGCCGGTGGAGATGATCATCGGCTTGCCCTTGCCGGCGACATGGCGGATCAGCGGCAGGTCCACCGCCTCGAAACTGGCGATCTTGAAGGCCGGCGCGCCGAGGCTTTCCAGCAGGTCCACCGCCGTCGGATCGAAGGGCGAGGAAAACAGCGTGATCCCGCGCTTCGCGGCATGGGCGAACAGCGCCTCGTGCCACTCCCACGGCGTATGCGCCCATTCGTAAAGGTCATAGAGCGTGCGCCCGGCCCAGAGCCCCTCGGTGATCTGGAAATCCGGCGCGTCGGACTCAAGCGTGATCGTATCGGGGCGGTAGGTCTGGATCTTCACCGCATCCGCGCCCGCCTCCTGTGCCGCGTCGATGATCCGCAGCGCCTGATCGAGGTTGCCATTGTGGTTGGCCGACAACTCGGCGATCACATAGGGGGGGTGGCCGGGGCCGATGGGACGGCCTGCGATGGTGATATCGGTCATGGTGCATCCTCCAGCGTCCGGTGACAGGTCAGGAACCCGTTGACGATCGAATCTTGTTCATAACCCGCGCGCGCGAACACCCGCCGAGAGGCGATGTTTTGCGGGTGAATTTCGGCGGTCAGTCGCGCAAATCCATGGTGTCTTCCCAGCCTGTCGGCTTCTTCCAGAAGCCACCGACCCAGCCCTAGACCTCGTGTCTCCGGTGACAGACAAACGCTGACACGGGCACAGGATCGGCTGGTCCGGTCCAGGCGAAGATATCCACAGGGGAGGTCACCTCGCATAGCGATACGGATGATCCGATCCGGGTCGTTCACCGCTCGGCGAAACCATTTGTCGTGTTGGTCGTAAGGCGTATCCTCGCTGGCCATGCGCAAGGCTTTATCAGTCGCGTTCCGCCAATCCCAGACGCGCCGGGAATCGTTGCATGTCGCGTTGCGGAAATTTACTCCCGGCGGCAGAAGCCTCGCCGCAGCCCTCGCCCGACCGTCGCCATCGCAAATCGCGGCCGCGCGCTCGGACATCGCGCGCAGGCGCGCAGGATCGCCCGCCTCGCGCAGCGCCGCGTGCAGGGCGCGGGCGAAGTCGGGGGCCTGCACCGGGCCGGGGTCGAACGCGGCACCCGCCGCCGCCATCGTCCGCGCGATCCCGGCCTGATTGCCGGCAGTCTCCACGATAACGCTGGGCAGGCCAAGGCAGCAACGCTCCCACGTCGTGCCGCCCCCCGCGCTGATGGCCAGATCGACAGCAGCCATGCGGGCGGCCATGTCGGTCACGTCCACGGCCACTTCGGTGGGCCATGGCATCTCCTGTGCCAGGGTGCGCACCCTGTCAAGCGCAGGGGCGTTCGAGCCCATGATGACCGTGATGCGCAGGCCCTCGGGCAGGGGGGCGTCGCGCAGGGCGGTCAGCACGGCCGAGGTGGCATCCACCCGGTCCACCCCGCCCATGGTGACGAGCAGATGGCGCAGCCCGCGCCCCGCCCGATCCATCAGGGCTTTGGCGCGCGCCGCAGCGAACTCGGGCCGCAGCAGGGCGTATTGCGGCCCGGTCAGGCGAAGGCAGCGATCCGGCACCAGCCCGTCGTAATCGCCCGCCTCGTGCCCGAGGTTCTGATCCAGCAGCACCTCGCACTCATGCCGGCGGTCGGCCAGATCGTCGATCACCATCAGTTTCGTGCCCACCGTCCGCACCGCCCTTTGCCAGCGGGCATCGAACGCGTAATGATCGACCACCAGCCAGTCGGGGGGCGCGGCCGCCAGCGCCGCGCGCGTCTCTTCCGCGTCCCGGGGCCAATCCACTCTGGCCCAATGGGCATGCGCGGGCGGGCCGTCGGGGGCCGCGCCCCCGGGGGCGGGCAGCAGCGTCACCTCAAAGCCCTCGTCCGCGATCCGTCCGCCCATATGGCCGGGCAGCGCCCGCGTGACGAACCGGCAGGCCGCCCCCGCATCCCGCGCCGCCCGCGCCAGCGTCAGGCAGCGCATGACATGGCCGGTGCCGATCTCGATCGAGGCATCGGTGCGGAAGGCGATGCGCGGGGAGTTGGTCACGTTGCCTGCCTCGCCTGAAACATCAATTCGGCGCGGTGCCAATCCTCGGGCGTGTCGATATCCTGCACCCGGTATCTCGGCAGCGGCACGGCAACGGCGCGAGGGCCGAACAGAACCCTGTGCTCCAGCCAGGCCGTGGCGCGGCCCCAATAGAATTGGCCGGCGTCATGCCACGCTTGGTCAAGGTCTTGCGAGCGCATGTCGAACTGCGACGGGTCGAACATCTCGACGCGGTTGTCGTCGAGAAGTCGCAGCGCGCGCTGGATCGGGGCGGCATAGCTCGTCACCGAGAACGCATAATCCGCGCCGCTCTCCCGCAAAAGGGCGAGGCCGCGCCGCAGATCGTCCGCTTCGAGGAAGGGGGCGGTGGCGTAGATGCAGCAAACCTCGTCGGCGCGCGCGCCGTGTGCGTTCTGCCAGGCGACGGCGTGGGCAATCACCGGGATCGTCCCGGTATGATCGTCCGACAGCTCGGCTGGCCGCAGAAAGGGCACCTCGGCCCCATGCGCCCGGGCGACTTCCGCGATCCCGGCATCATCCGTGCTGACGATAATCCGGTCGAAACAGCCGCTTGAAAGCGCCGCGCGGATCGTCCATGCAAGCATCGGCTGGCCACCGAAGGGCTTGATATTCTTGCGCGGGATACGCTTGCTGCCGCCGCGCGCAGGGACCACCGCGAGCCTCATCGCCCGAGCGCCTCGCGCAGCGCGGCAACCACGAAATCCTGCTCCTCATCGGTCAGCGACGGATGCATGGGGATGCTGATCGCCTCGCGGTAATATTGTTCGGCCCGCGGGTAGTCGCCGGGGCGAAAGCCCATCTGCTGGTAATAGGGCTGGGTGTGCACCGGGATGTAATGCAGGTTCACCATGATATCCTTGGCGCGCAGGGCTTCAAAAACCTCCCGGTGGGTGATCGGGGCGATTTCGTCCAGCCGCAGCCGGATGATGTAGAGATGGTAGGCCGAATGGCTGTCCGGGTGCTGCCAGGGCAGGGTAACCGGCAGGTCGGGCAGGAGCTCGCCGTAACGCCGCGCAATGTCGTGGCGGCGGGAAACGTAGGTGTCAAGGCGGTTCATCTGGCTCACACCCAGCGCCGCCTGAATGTCGGTCATGCGATAATTGAACCCCAGCGCGACCTGCTGATAATACCACGGCCCGTCCATTTCTTGCGTCATCAGTCCCGCGTCGCGGGTGATGCCATGACTGCGATACAGCCCCAGCCGGTTGGCAAGCGCATCGTCATTGGTGAGCGCCATGCCACCCTCGCCGGTGGTGATGATCTTGACCGGGTGAAAGCTGAAGACCGTGATGTCGCTGTAGCGGCCATTGCCGATCGGCGCGCCTTTGTAGCGGCCGCCGATGGCGTGCGCGGCGTCTTCGATGATCCTGAATCCGTATTTCTGGCCCAGCGCGTGGATCGTCTCCATGTCACATGGCTGCCCCGCGATGTGGACCGGGACGACGACCTTGGGCAACCGCCCCTCTTTCTCGGCTTCGCGGAGTTTTACTTCGAGCGCCGCAGGATCCATGTTGTAGGTCTTCGGGTCGATGTCGACGAAGTCCACCCTGGCACCGCAATAGAGCCCGCAGTTGGCCGAGGCGACGAAGGTGTTCGGTGTCGTCCAGAGCCAATCGCCCGGGCCGAGGTCAAGCGCGAGGCAGGCGATGTGCAGCGCCGAGGTCGCGCTGTTGACCGCGACCGCGTGGCGCGCGCCGGTTGCGGCTTTTACCGCGTCCTCGAAGGCCGGTATGTTTGGTCCCTGGGTCAGGTTGATGGATTTTAGGACGTCGACAACTGCGTCGATGTCGGCCTGGGTTATATCTTGTTGTCCGTATCGGATCATGTCGATGGGCCGTTTTGCTGTTTCATGGGGTCAGGATCACACCTGCGCCAGTGCGGCGGAATTCCATCACGAGGTAGGCTGCGGTTTTCCAGATCAGGATGACGACAAATGCCACGTTGAGCCCGATCGGAACGGCAAGCGTGGCATGAGATGCGCTGAGCAGCCACGTGGCCGCCACGAATGCGCCAAGCGCGGCCAGATGACTGAGGATGATCGGCTTGTCCCGGCCTCTGGCATACAGCCCGTAATGCGGGATCAACCCAATGGCATTCACGATCATTGCCGTCAGCAGCCAGGGGTAAAGCCAGATATTGGCCTGGTAGACGGGATTTGCGATCCACCTCAACAGGTACGGCAGCGCGATCACGCTCACGACCGAGAAGGCCGCCGCCACCGCGACGGTCTGCAGCAGGGATCTGCGAACGAGCGCGCGGGCAAGGTCATGTTCTTGCTGATGATTGTGGCGAATGAGATCGGGATAGGTGAAGGCGAAGACTCCCGCATCAAGGAACGTGAGCAACGAGCCCGCGACCCCCATGAACAGCACATAGGCACCGACCAGTTCGAGCCCGCCGATCGCCTCGAGCCAGTAGCGGTCGAAGGTCTGCACCGAGCGCAGCGCGATCGTCGCGGCAAGAAAGCCGAGGCTCACCTTGATGCCCTGCTTCACCCACCGCCAATCCACGGCGGCGCGCCAACGGCCCATATCCAGCCGGGACACGGCCCACGCCCCGAGCAGCGCAGCGGCAAGGCCCGCCGCGCTCCAGAGTGCAAGCACCGTCGCCAAGCTGCGGCTCTCGGGCTCCAGGGCCATCAGCACCACTGCGGCGATCGCCCAACTGGCTTGGCGCAAGAACAGCACGATGCTCGCGGTGATCTGCCGGGATAGCGCGATCAGCAGGCGGGAAACTTCCTGGTTGAAATGCTCCAGGATCAGAATTGGCGTGAACCACCAGATCAGCAGCGCGGGCATGTCGGTCCAGATGAGCAGGACAAGCGACACCGGCAAAACGATCACATACAGGCATCCGGAAAGGGCCGCCTGCGCCTTGAGGATGCGCCCGCGTTCGCCTTCGGGGTGGCGCAGGATCTCGCGCGTGACATAGGTATAGAAATCGAGGCCGACGAAATACAGCGTATAGCCGATCGAGGCGGTGAAGAGGCCATAAAGGCCCACTTGCGCCGGGTCGAGAAACTTCGCCAGGGCAAGAACAAAAAGAAAACGTGCGCCAAGAGTCGTGATGCGCAGCAGGATATTCAGGTAACGGCGCACCTTATTCTTTCCCGCCGCAAGGTAGTGCGGCCAAAGGATCACGCGCGTTATCCGAGTCCGCCAGAAGGTCTTCGATCTCCGCGCGCAGCGCCTCGTATTCTTCCATCTTGCGCGCGAGGAAAGCCTGCGTCAGCCGCGCCTTCTCTGCGATTCCCTTACGGGTGAGCACATAGGCATAGCGCCGCCTGTCTTCGGCCGCGGTAAAATTGCCGAGTTTTATCAGCCCCTTGTCAAGAAGGGCGCTCAACACGTAGTGAATGCCGCCGGTGCTTACCCCAACCGCCCTCGCCAGATCGCGCTGCGACATCTCGGGGTTTTCCTGAAGAAGGCGCAGGATGCGGAAACGCACGTCCTCGCGCAACTTGTCGCGTTGGGTGGCCATCGGATAGGGGGCTCCCGCCGGCTACCGCACAAGGACTGCCGCGTGGGTGCCCTGGGTAACTTGGTTTCGCGATGTGAAGCGGAATCGACATGAACGCTCCGTTTTGAGCGATACAGGGTTCCGGCCCGCGCAGCAAGCCGGATTCGGAGATTGGCGATAGCCAATCCCCGCCGGGGCCACCCACGGCCCTGATGATGTGACGCCCCCCTCCGAACGGCATCGATGGGCCAAGGCGGGTCGTCTGCACCGATCAACAAGGAAGGACGGTCATGTCGGCAAGTGTCACGCCGCGCCCACGGCAGGCTGAACGCCCCCGCCGCCCTCGGTCAGCGCAGCATCGCGCCACCATCGACCGGTATCAGATTGCCCGTCAACCACACGGCCTTGTCCGACACGAGATAGCAGATCAAATCCGCCACATCTTCGGGCTCGCCGGCACGCCCGAGCGGAAACTCCCGCCCACGTGCCGCAAGCAGATCGTCATAGTCTTCCGTGGACATGCCGGCCCGCAACCAGATTTCGCTGCGCACCAGCGCCGGGGCCACCACATGCACGCGAATGCCCTTGCCGGCCACTTCGGTCGCCAGCGCCGTCGAAAACCGTTCCACCGCGCCCTTGGTGGCAGCATAAAGGGCCGACCCGGGGCGCGGACGCGCGGCCAGGGTGCTGGAGAGGTTCACCACGGTGCCCCCCGATGTCATCATGGGCAGCAGGGCACGCAGAACACGCATCGTTCCGAAGGCATTGATCTCGAACATCTGCCGCATCTGCTCTTCGCTGGACTCCAGGAAGGGCGCGCGTGGCAGGGCCATTCCCGCGCTGTTCACGACCGCGCCCAGAGGAATCTCCTGCCTCGACACAACCTCTGCCAGCGCGCGCACCGAGTCGGGATCGGCGACATCGCAGGCAACGGGCTGCACGCCTTCGGGCATCCCGGCGGCCGCCCCGGGGTTTCGCGAACACGCAAGCACATGCCACCCATCGCGCGCGAGTGCGGTAACGGTGGCCAGACCGATGCCGGCCGTTCCCCCGGTCACCACGGCCAGTCTGGGCGCTGCATCGGTCATTCTGCCGCCTCCTTCAGAAAGGCAACGCCCCCGGCCAGCGACAGCGCCGTGATCATCGCGGCGATCATCGAATCCGGCTGCGCGATCCCCTGCCCGGCGATGTCGAAGGCCGTGCCGTGCGGCACCGACATCTGCACATAGGGCAAGCCCAGATAGACCGTGCAGGCCCCCGCAAAGGCGGCGGTCTTGAGCGCGATCTGGCCCTGGTCGTGATACATCGAGATGACGGCATCATATCGCCCCTCGACACACTGGCGGAACACGGCGTCCGGCGAGACCGGGCCGGTGATGTTCAGCCCTTCGTCGCGCAGCGCGGCCACCGCGGGGGCGATGACATCGCGATCCTCCTCGAACATCCCGTGCGGGTTGAGCGCGGCGACCGCCAGCCGCGGCGCGGCCATGCCCCACCGCACAAGGTGATCGCGGGTCAGCCGCGCCACATGCGCAATGCGTTCGACCGTGACCGATTCGGCAACCTTGCGGATGGGCAGATGTTCGGCGATCGGCACGACGCGCAACGGGCCGCTCATGCGGAACATGAAGGTGCCTTCGGGTTGCAGATCGTCGAGCTCCTTCACCACATTGGCCATCCGCATGGACGTGGTGTCCACGGGCGCCATGATCCAGCCGTCCAGCGCCCCGTCGCGCGAGAGCTGTTCGGCGCGATCCATCCACGCCTTCGCGGCGCGTCCGGATTCGGCCGAGGACTTGCCGATCTCGAACGCCGCACCCGGCTCGACCTCGGGGTCGATAACGGCAATCCCCTCGGCGGCCGCGGCTTCATCGGGCGAGGACACCACGGTGACGGGCAAGTCGACGCCCGTCACCCTGGCAGCCCGGCGCAGAACCTCGGCCGAACCGATGAGCACGATCTGCCCGTGCTCTTGCGGTCGTCCCGAGGCCAGCGCCCGAACGCAGACCTCGGGGCCGATGCCGCCGGGATCACCGATCATCACACCGATTCGCGGCAATCTTGACATGTATTGCTCCTGTTTCGTGTGCGCTCAGTCGGCGCGGAAGAAATCCGACACCATCGCGTTGAACTGGTCGCGTTTCTCGATCTGGGTCCAGTGCCCGCAATTGCCGAAGACGTGCAGATCGGAATTGCGCAGCAGCTGGTGATAGCGCAGGCTGGTTTCCAGCGGCACGACCTTGTCATCGCGGCCATGCACGATCAGCGCCCGGTTCTTCATCGCGGCGACCTTGTCTTCCGGGGTCGCCAGAGCGGCGATATGGCGCTGACGCGGCGCCGGGAACATGGCCGAGAAGCTTTCGTGAAAGCCGGGGCGGATGCTGGCTTCATAGCGCGACCGGACCAGATCATCGGTGATGAGATCGGGGTTGAACGCAAAATATTCGGTCATCATCCGGCGCGCGTTCTCGACCGAGGGCTCATGGCCCCAGACGGCGTCAAGCCCTTCGGTCAGCTCGAATTCCAGCCCGGCGGCCCCCATCAGCACAAACCGGTCCACCCGCTGCGGCGCGCGCGCGGCCAGGCCGACCGTCAAGGCCCCGCCAAAGGAATTGCCGACGAAATGCGCCTTTTCGACGCCGGTCGCATCCAGGAACGCCTCCAGGTGATCGAGCCAGGCCTCGAGCGTGTAGGTCTGTCCCTGCTTGCGCTCGGTATAACCGAAACCCGCCGCATCCGGTGCGAGCACGCGGAAATGTTGCGCCAGGACCGGAATCGTGAAGCGCCAGTTCGCATAGCCCGTCACGCCCGGCCCGGACCCGTGCAGAAGCACAACCGGGAAACCGCTGCCGTCTTCAAGATAGTTGGTGGCGAGACCTGCCGCTTCGACGTTCTTGCCGATCTCGGGGTTGTTGCTGGTGGATGTCATTGTGCCTGCTCCTTACTGTGTTGCATGATCTGCGCTGGCCCGCTTGCGCTGAAGGTCGAGGGCGACATCGACAATCATGTCCTCCTGACCGCCAACCATCTTGCGGCGCCCCAATTCTTCCAGAATGTCACGCATGTTGACGCCGTATTGCGCCGATGCGCTTTCCGCGTGACGCAGGAAACTTGAATAGACACCCGCGTAACCGAGGGTCAGGGTTTCGCGATCGACGCGGACGGGGCGATCCTGGATCGGACGCACCAGTTCCTCGGCGGCATCGAGAAGCGCGTAGAGATCCGCCTTGACCGGCAGACCGTCGCGCATCGCCACGGCCACGAACACCTCGATCGGTGCGTTTCCGGCACCGGCCCCCTGCCCGGCAAGAGAGCCGTCCACCCGGATCGCCCCCTCTTCGACCGCCCCAATCGAGTTCGCGACGCCCAACGACAGATTGTGATGCGCATGCACGCCCACTTCGGTCTCCGGGCGCAGGGCCGCGCGCAAGGCGCGCACGCGCGCGCGCATGCCGCGTTCCGTCAGCGCACCGCCCGAGTCGGTGACATAGACGCAATGCGCCCCGTAGCTTTCCATCAGTTGCGCCTGCTTAGCGAGCGCCTCGGGCGAGGACATGTGGGCCATCATCAGGAAACCGGCCACATCCATTCCCATGTTCCGCGCGCTTTCGATGTGTTGCGCGGCAACGTCGGCCTCGGTGCAATGGGTCGCGACACGCACCGATTTGACCCCGGCGTCATAGGCCGCCCGCAGGTCATGAAGCGTTCCGATTCCCGGCAGCAACAGCGTCGTGAGCCGCGCGTTCTTGATCACGTCCGCCGCGGCGGCGATCCAGTCGAGATCGCTGTGCTTGCCGAACCCGTAGGTGAAGCTGGCACCTGTAAGACCGTCGCCATGGGCAACCTCGATCGCATCGACCCCCGCCGCATCCAGCGCCGCGGCGATCTCGCGGACCTGCTCCAGTGTATAGCTGTGGCGCAGCGCGTGCATTCCGTCGCGCAGGGTGACATCTTGCAGATAAATACTCCGGTCAGCCATGTCAGGCATGCTCCTTGATCCTGGCGGCAATTTCCTCGGCAGCGCGCAGGGCGGCAGAGGTCATGATGTCGAGATTGCCGGCATAGTTCGGAAGATAGTGGCCCGCGCCCTCCACCTCGAGGAAGACGGATACCTGCAAGGGCGCGTTCAGGCCCGAAATACCCATCCGGTCAAGCGTGTCGGGCGTGACAGGGTTGAACTGGACTTCCTGTTTCAGACGGTAGCCGGGAACGTATCGGCTGACACGTTGAACCATCTCCTTCACGGCGCCGACAATGGCCTCTCGGTCATTGCTGTCGGCAAGGCAGATAACCGTGTCGCGCATGATCATGGGCGGTTCGGCGGGGTTGAGGATGATGATCGCCTTGCCCCGCGCGGCGCCGCCCACGACCTCGATCGCACGGGCGGTCGTCTCCGTGAACTCGTCGATATTCGCCCGGGTGCCCGGCCCGGCCGACCTCGACGAGATCGAAGCGATGATCTCGGCGTAATGAACCGTCGCCACCGAGGCCACCGCGGCGACGATCGGGATCGTGGCCTGGCCGCCGCACGTCACCATGTTGATGTTGGGCGCCTCCAGATGCTCATCGAGGTTCACCGGCGGGATCACATAGGGCCCGATCGCGGCGGGCGTCAGGTCGATCACCCGCTTGCCATCGGCGCGCAGCAATGCGTCGTGATGGGCATGGGCGCCGGCCGACGTGGCATCGAAGACGATCTCGATATCGGCGTATTCAGGCATGTTGCGGAGCCCGTCAATCCCCTCCGCCGTGGTCGCAACGCCCATCCGGGCCGCGCGCTTCAGGCCTTCCGACTCGGGGTCGATCCCGACCATTGCCCCCATTTCGAGCGTCTTTGACAGGCGCAGCACCTTGATCATCAGATCGGTGCCGATATTGCCGCTGCCGATAATTGCTACCTTCCGCTTCATCTCAACCCTCCAATGTGAATGTGGCGTTGCCGAGCCCGGAAATGCTCACCTCGACAGCCGCGCCGGGCGATGGCGCTGCCATGGGGCCAAGCGCGCCCGACAATATGACTTCTCCCGCCCGCAAGGGCACACCCAACGCGTGCATCCGCCCCGCGAGCCAGACAACGGCATTCAGCGGATTGCCGAGGCAGGCACGCCCGGTTCCGGCAGAAACCTCTTCGCCATCGAAGGTCATCCGCATCGCGCAGCCCGCGAAGTCGAAGCCGAGCGGCGCCCTTGCCGGGCTGCCCAGAACGAACATCCCCGACGATGCGTTGTCGGCGACCGTGTCGATCAGCGAGATATCCCAGTTCTGCACCCTGCTGCCGACGATCTCGATCGCGGGCAGGATGAAGGCCGTCGCGCGCAGGACGTCGGCAACCGTCGGCGCGGGCATGTCCAGATCCGCGTCCAGAACAAAGGCGATCTCTCCCTCGGCCTTGGGTTGCAGCACGGCACCGGCAGCAAGCCCCCCGCCATCCGGCACCGCCATGTCCGACAGAAGCGTGCCGAAATCGGGCTCGTTCACCCCAAGCTGTTGCTGAACCGCCGGTGACGTCAGCCCGATCTTGCGCCCCACACGACGGACGGACGGGCCAAGGTGCCGGGCGATGTTCAATTCCTGAACGCGATAGGCCGCATCCACTCCATGCGCCGCAAGGCCGTCACGCACGGGGGGGCAGGGCACGCCCGATCCCTGCGCCTCCCACAGGGCGGCCGCCGCTGCGAGTATTGCCTCCTCGCGGTCCCGGCGGGCCGATGACTCGGAGTTCATTTCGCTTCCCCTTCTTGCAGGTCAAGTGTCGGGAAGTTGCGCAAGGACATCTTCCCCCTCGATACGGACCGTATAGACGCGAAGCGGACTCGTGCACGGGGCCGAAGTCACGCTTCCGTCGCGAATATCGAACGCCCCGAGATGCAGACCGCATTCGATCTGGAACCCATCCAGAATGCCGCCCTCGGTCAGCGAGGCCTTGCCATGGGTGCACGTGTCATCGGTCACGAACACATCTTCGCCGACTCGCCAGACAGCAAGCGGTTCGCGATCCGGCAGGTCGACCCGCAGACCGTCGTCTTCGGAGATTTCCGATATGGAACAAATCCTAACCCAAGTCACGTTGCCAAGCTTCCTTCAAGAGCCGGAGAATTCGTCGGTCAGATCGGGGCGGCGCGACAGCACGGCGTCCGCGTCCGCCCCAAGGGCGTCGCGAACGAACCCCGCGGGATCGGTCTGCATGACCGCAAAGGGATAGTCCGACCCCATCACGAGACGCCCAGGCCCCTGCCGGGATGCGACGAACCGCAGAACGTCCGCGTCATAGACGATGCTGTCCACATGGAAGCGGCCCGAAAGTTCGGCCACATCCCCTCCACATCCGGCGAGATGCGGCGGAGACACGACGGCTTGAACCTGTTGCAGACGCCCCGACAGGATCGGCAGGGCCCCGCCGCCATGGGCGAGCAGGATCCTGAGGCCCGGGAAACGCGCCATGACGCCCCCTGTCAGCATCGATAGCGCGGCCAGGGTCGATTCCATCGGGAACAGCGACACGGCAGCATCCGGCCCCGCCCCGACCCGGTCCAGCCCGGCGGGATAGAGCGCGTGGACCATGACGACCATTCCCTCGGCCTCGGCCGCCTCATAGACCACGTCGAGGCTGCGATCGCCAAGCGGCAGGCCATTGACATGGCTGCCGATCTCGATCCCGGCGAAACCGGCCGCCGACAGATTGCGTATTTCTGCGGCGGCCAGGTCCGGTGCCTGAAGCGGGACCGCGCCATAAGCCGCGAAGCGGTCGGGCTGCGCGGCCACCATGTCGGCGAGCGACTGGTTCAGATGCGCGCAGATGCGCTGCGCCGGTTCGGGCGCGAACCAGTGCGACAGAAGCTCCGGCATCGGGGACAGCACCTGCCGGTCGATCCCGTCGCGGTCCATTTCGGCAAGCCGCACCGCTACATCCCAGGACCGCGAGTCGATCCGCCGGAACACACGATCGGCGATGATCACCTCGGCCCCGGCGTCGGACACGCGCCGGATCGAGGGCCACAACCTCTCGCTTCCGTCATCGGCAGGAAAGGCGGCCGGGACGATATGGGTATGAAAATCGGTGACGACAGGTCTGGTCATGGTGTTCCTCAGCGCAGGATGCGGCGCGGATCGGTGGCCGGATCGACCAGCGCGGCGGGGTCCACCTCGGCGCCGCGCCCGATCGCGCGCCGGGTGAGAGCCGCAAGTTTGGGATTGTCCAGAACCACGCAGCCCGACAGGCGCCGACCCTGAACATGAAACGCGGCGAACCCTCCGTTGTCCGAGGGCCGCACAACCTCATCGCCCTCGAATGTCCCTTCGGATTGCAATCTGTGGCCGAGCTGGTCCGACCAGAAGCCGGGCACGACGTCTGCCGCGTCATCCTCAAGGCCCAGGATGGCCGCGGCCACGCGGTTACCCTGGAGTTCGGCGTTGCGCCAGCTTTCCTGGCGCTCGGGCCGGTCCGACCACGGCACGGGGGCCCGTGCGACATCCCCTGCCGCCCAGATGCCGGCGCGGGACGTCTGCCCGCGGGCATCGACAACGATCCCGTCGTCGCAGGCCAGCCCGGCCGCCTCGGCAAGGGTGGTATCCGGTATGACCCCGATCGCAGCGATGGCGTAATCGGCCCTGATCTCGACCCCGTCATCAAGCGTCATCACGAACCCGCCGTCGAGACGCTGCACCCCGTGCAGATGACGCCCCAGATGAAGTGCGGTGCCGGCGTTTTGGTGAAGCGATTCCAGGAACCTCGACGCCGCAGGCCCGATCTGCCGCGCCATGACGCGGTCGGCCGCCTCGATGATCACCGGCCGCACCCCGAGTGCAAGCGCACTGGAGGCCAATTCCAGGCCGATCACTCCGCCGCCGACCACCGCCAGCGTGGCGCCCGAGCGCAGGCTTTCGCGCAGACCAAGAGCGTCGTCCATGCTGCGGAAAACCGGCAAAGCCTCGGGCATCCCCTTCGGCACCAGATTCCGTGGCCGGGCCCCCGTCGCAAGGACCAGATCGTCATAATCCAGTGTGCGCCCATCGACGAGGCGCACCTGCCGAGACTCCGGCTCGATCCCGGTCGCCGGTGTCGCCGTGATCACGCTGATGTTCAGATCGGCGATCCGCGCGGCATCCGCCAGAAAAGCGCTTTCCGGTTCGGCGGCGCCAGTCAGCAATTCCTTGGACAGAGGCGGTCGCTCGTACGGCAGGTAGGGTTCCGCGGCGATCAGCGTGATATCGCCATGAAAGCCGCGCTCGCGCAGAGACAGCGCCACCCGGCCGCCCGCCTGTCCGCCCCCGACGATGACAACGCGTCCTTCAGACATCGAATATCCCCCTTGCGATCATCCCTGCACCCAGAAGGATCAAGAGCCAGTTGAGCATCCGGCGGGAGCGCGCTTCACCAAGGCGCATCGCGAACCGAGCGGCAGCAGTCATGCCGATCATGGCAGGAACGACGGCCAACGCCGAAACCAGCATCACGACGGGTGGAATGCCACCGATGGTCAACAGGCTGCCGACGTAGGGAATGGCCGCAAGAAAATAGACGACCGAGATGCTTGTCAGGAATTCGGCGCGTTCCAGGCCCAGGCTCGACATGTAGATGATGATCGGAATCCCGAACAATGAACTGACCCCACCGATAGCACCGGCGAGAAGCCCCACGCCGAGACCGACCGGGCGCTCCAACCGCCTGGGAATGGTCCAGTCTCCCGCCGACATCAGGGCGATCACCGAAAGCGAAAGAATTGTCCCCGTGATGATCAGCAGAACATTGTTATCGATCCGCGTCAGAAAGCTGGTGGCCACGATCAGCGTGGCGGCCATGACCAGCTGCATCGGCCAGAACCGCCGCACGACCTCCAGCAAGCGCCCGCCGGCCAGCGCCTGCCACCCATTCGTGATCAGGATCGGCGCCATGGTCATCGCAACGGCCGTCGGCACGTCGATACCGAACGAAAGGATCGGCAACGCCACCATCGGCAGCCCGATCCCGGACAGGCCCTTGACGATACCACCAAACAGAAAGGCGATGCCGACAAGTCCCAGAACGGAAACCTCAACCACGTTCATCCGCCTTTCCCGAATGAAGATTGGCGGGTCTCGTCGCCTGAACGGCCCTCGGGCCGATCCGCGGGCTGGCGAGCAGCAAGGCAATTCCGGCAACGACACAGCCCCAGGCCAGCCACGGCAACGCCGCGCCGAGCATCGCAACAAGGCCGCATCCCATCAGGACAGCGCGCAACCAACCCGGCAGCACCTTCGAGTAAAAGCCGATGGCGGCAGGCGCCATAAAAAGCAGGGCGCCAGTCACGACCGTGACATCACCAAGAATCGTCCATGTGTCTCCCTGCATCAGCAGGCCAGGCCGCACAATGAAGGCGAAAGGCAACAGAAAGACCAGCAGCCCGAACCGCGCCGCCCAGATCGACGTGCGCATCGGCTGTGCCCCGGCGATGGTGGCGGCAACGTAGGCCGCAATCGCGATCGGTGGCGTCACGTGCGAGGCGACGGAAAACCAGACCAGAAACATGTGCGCTTCGAGCAGGCCGAAACCCGCATTCGTCATGCCGGGTGCAAGAAGGATCGCGGCAAGGGCATAGACCGCCGGAACCGGCATCCCCATTCCGAAGACGATCGTCACGAACGCCGCAAGAACCAGGATCAGCGCCCTGTTCCCATCCGCCATTTCGAACATCACGAACGACAGTTTCGAACCGAGGCCGGTCACGTTCAGCACTTGTTCGACCAGACCAGCCCCGGCCACCGCCGCTATCAGCGGCGCCATCATGGCCGTTGCCTCGACCAGCAGAAGTGCAATCCTCTTGAGGCCAAGGCGGTTCTCACGTTGCCGGTTGAACCAGCTCAGAACGAGAACGAAGGCGATGGCGATCACGACGCTGAATTGTGCCGTCTTGTCCGACTCGATCAGATAGACGAGGACTATGATCGGAACGAGAAATATCCAACCCTCCCGCAGAACCTTCGCCGCACGGGGAATCTCTTCGTCGTAGGCCCCGAAGTCGTACCGCACGGAATAGAAATGTACCTGGGAAATCACACCGAGGTAGTAGAGCAACGCAACCACGACCGAGGCCGAGATGATATTGCCGTAGCCAATTCCGGTGAATTCCACCATCAGAAATACGACCGCACCCATGATCGGGGGCAGGAAACTGCCCCCCACGGAACTTACGGTTTCGATCGCAGCGGCCGCGTGTGCGGGGTATCCAAGGCGTTTCATGATCGGAATCGTGATCGACCCGGTCGTCACCACGTCGGACGTCGGGCTGCCGGAGATCATCCCGAACAGCCCACTGGAGACGACGGCAACCTTGGCGACACCCCCACGCAACCCACCTGTGGCAGAAGCCGCCAGTTCGAAGAAGAACTGCCCCCCCCCACTGGCCTGCAGGATCTTTCCGAAGACCACGAACAGATAGACATACAGCGCGGCGGCTGCGACCGGCGTGCCAAACAGCCCGCCATTGTTGCTGATGACAGATTGCTCGACGATCTCGGCGTAGGAGAATTGACGATGGTAGAAAAAGCCACCGAGCCGGTGGCCAAAGGCCAGGTAGGCCATCAACAGCAGGACAATCGCCGTCATCCCGAATCCGACACGCCGTTTCATGATGACCAGAACGACGAACATCAGTATCGCCCCGGCAATCAGATCAGCAGTTTCGAAGCGACTTATCCCCAGGATCCAGGTCGAGAAACGCACGCTCTGGCTGAGCAGATACCCCCCCGCGCCGGCCACTGCCACGGCCATCGCGACCTCGAACCAGCCGATCCGTTCCGAGTCGGGGCGCGGCCCCGTGGTCAGCGTTGCGATGATCAACATCGGGATCATGAAGGCCAGGCCGATCTGGATCGGCGTGAGCACCCCCCAGAGCGCCAACCAGACCTGAAACGCGGCCAGCGGCAGAGCGACGGCAAGGCCCACTGCGCGGGTCGCGGGAGTGAAAGGGACCGCACTGCCCGACGAAAGGATGCCAGAAACAAGTTTATGCACCATTTTCTCCATGGTCCGTCGAGTCACATAATCTCTGGATGGGGAGGAATGTGAGGCGCATCGACATGGATGCGCCTCACGTTCATTCAGGCGCGCCGATCAGAGCATGCGCGAGGCGAAATACGCTTCAGCCGCCGGATGCAGGGGAACGCCCGGAACATTCGGAACGATATTCTCGCGCGTGACCGCGGCCAAAGCCGGATGCATGCCGTGATAAACGTCCAGCCTCGTGTCGAGCGCCTTGCAGAATTTCCAAACCTGCTCATCCGTCGCGGAGGGGCCTGCGATTACGGTGTGCGAACTGGCCAGGGTGTAAAGATCCTCGTCCACCCAGTCATACGACCCCGCGGGAATGATGCCGACGCTCACCGATGCGCGCGAGGCAGCGTCCGCCGCCGCTTCCTGCGTCATGGGCACGAACGCGAGCGGCGTGGTGTTGTTGAGCTCGATCATCGACCCCACCGGAACAAAGCCGCCGGTGATCTCGATATCGGCCCGGCCCTGGCGCATCATGTCCATGGTGCCGCCGGTATTCTGCTCGACGAGCGTTCCGCCCCAGGCCACGATATCTTCCGTGGTCATGCCGTGTGCGCCAAGGATCGCATCGACATGCGCACGTGCCCACAGGTTGCCCGGCCGGTTGATACCGAGGGCGACGGGGATCTGCCGTTCCCGAATGTCGTTCAGGCTGGTGATGTTGTTCCCTTCGATGAACTCCCTGCGGCCATACACATGCGCGCGGGTCAGGTCCGGGCTGAGAGACGTGACGAGCCAGAACTTCCCTTCATAGGATTCGGGAAATGGCGCGTCGCCCCGAGTGGCCATCAGGATTTCGATCGTCGATTCGAGGGCGAATTCGCGCTCTCCGTTGGCCACCGCAACGAAGGAACCGGCGGGGTTGCCGGGTTCGTATACGACGTTCGAGCCACTGAAAGCGGCGCGGACAACGGCTGCCTGCCCCTCGCCCAGAATGCTCACCATTCCGCGCGAGGAATAGCCGGCGATGGTGGCCGTAATCGGACCATCATCGAACGACATGGTCTGCGCCCTGAGCGGAATGCCGCTCCCCATCAGCGCCAATCCGGCAGAAGCGCTTCCCAGAAGACTGCGGCGTGACATTTTCATCGGTGATTTCCTCCCTTTCAAGTTGTCCGCGCTTGCCGTGCCCGCCCACTATCAGCGGGGCCTACGGACAAGCGCGGTCTGCTGCCCCGTCCAGAATCAGACAAGGAATGTCATATTGGTCATGGGCGTGTCGTTGTTCAGCACGAACACTTTCTTGCGACGTATCCGAAGCCCCTCGTCGGTACGAACAAGCGTGTGCTCATTGCGACCGAACCACACCATCTGGCGGTTCAGCCTGACCTCGCCCAGCACGAAGTTCGAGATGCCGGTGATGGTGTCATCATCGGCGGATTCGATCTCGATATTGGACAGAACGCGGATCAACCGGGACTTCGGCTGCTGAGCATGCGCGAACTTGCCACTCAGGCGGCGCACCCGTTCCCGGATCTGATCGTGTTCTTCATAAATGATCGAAAGTTCACGATTCGGATCCACGTCTTCCGTATTGCAGGGCACCCAATAGAGACATTCCTTGTCCCAGAGTTTCAGCCAGTCCTCGAACTGGTGATTGTCCATCAAGCGTGCCTCCTGGAAAAGAAACGCCTCGAACTCCTGCCGAACTTCCGGCTGATGACCCACGGTGATATGCTTGTTCATGGTTCTGCTGTCCTTCTTGCCCTTGCCTCAGACCGCAGTCATCAGACGTTTCCACTCGCGCATCTGCCCGCGCTGCGTGGTTTCATCGGAGATACGCCCGACCCGGGTTCCATCCTCATCGACATACTCGCGATTAAGGCCACGAGACATTTCGATCCACGGATTGACGGTCGCGTTCATGCCGATCTGTGCACGCTCGAAGATTTCCGCATCGTCCGGCGAACCGGACGCGGAGGGGCCATAGAACGATTCATGCTGGCGCAGCCGCAACGTATTGATTTCTTCCGGCACATCTTCCAGCAGCACGGGGAACATCAAGACTTCGGTTTCGTCTGCGGCCACCGGATTCATGATGCGGATCTGGTTGCCGATCACCTGAAGGTTGGGGAACACGCCAAGGTGCGGGTCGCCGGCGAGCGACAGGTTCCGCTTCGCCTTTTCCTCGCCGTATGCGGAATACATCGCCGCGACGTACTCGTCTCCGCCGGGGATCGTCCGGAGGAAATCGACGTATTTGTCGATCGACGCCATGCGATGCTCGCGAAAATCAAGCAATACATGCCCCCGGCCCAGATCGCGGGTCCGCGTCAGCGCGGTATCGCTGAAGGGGTCGTTCTTGTGCATCGCGGCGATGCCGGAGTTCTCGTCATCGCCCCAGCCCTCGACAACCGAGGCGTGGACATAGTTGACATGATAGCCGTCCATGCCGACCAGCTTCCAGTTGCCCCGATATACGGTCTTGTTGACCCCGGCACTCAGCGTGATCTTTCCAGTGGGGGAGAAATCGATCAGGTAGTCCATCAGCTCCGCCGCCTGCCCGAGATGCTCGCGCAGCGGCAAGACGTCTTCCGACAGGCTGGCGAAAACGAAGCCGCGGTAATCCTGCACCAGCGGGGGCCGGGCGAGCCCGCCCATCTTCTCGCAGAAGCCGGGCTCGTAACCCTCGTCCGCGGTGACTTGCACGAGTTTGCCGGCGGTGTCGTAGGTCCAGCCGTGATACCAGCAACGGAAGAACTTGGTGTTGCCGCTCTCGACCTCGGCGACCACGGCGCCGCGATGCAGGCAGCGGTTCATGAGAACATTCACCGCACCGTCCTTGCCGCGCACCATGATCACCGGCTGTCGGCCGATCTTGCGCAGCCGGAAATCGCCGGTTTTCGGCACTTCGCTTTCATGGCCGATGTAGATCCATGTGCGAGAAAAGATGCGCTCCTGCTCAAGCTCGAAGATCTCTGGATCGGTGTAGATGGCAGAGTGAACTCGGCCCTCTTCCACGAGATCCTCGATCGGGATGCCACGAGAGACAACGCCGGTCGCGCCGGCGAGCTTGGAAGGAGAAGTTGGCTTGTTCATGTCGGAAGTCCTTTTTTCGGGCTAGATGAATTGGTGCCGACCCTGCGGCTCATCTGCGGAAGGAACTCTGCGGCTTCGAACCCCATTTGCACAGGCTGGTCGGTTCGAAACCGAACTGGCGCGGCTGGTGGGTTTCCTCGTCCTCGATGGCATCGACGCCCACCGAGTATTCGTAGACCATCCCTTCCGGTCCCTTGAAATACAGGAACCGGGCGCCAGAGGTCGGATGCCGCCCCGGTCCGAAGACAATTTCAACATCCCGGTCCGCAAGGAAGTTGTAGGAGCGCAGGATGTCGTCGTTGTTCGTGACCTGGTGGTTGATATGCTGGACACCGGGCTTGTCCGACGCCAGCAAGGCGATCGTGTGATGGATCTCGTTCACCCGCATCAGGGGAATGTCTCCGATCCGGTCACTGACCTTGGCGTTGCACACCTGCGTCCAGAAGGCCTCGTCGCGCACCGGATCAGTGGTGTAGAGCCCCACATGGCTGAATCCGGTGATCCCCGCATCGCGGGTCGCGAAATAGCGCTTGCCGCTGCGTTCGGGGCGAACCGCAAGTTCGATCCGGTTGCCCGTCGGATCGAGGAAGGCCACGAAGTCCTTGACCTTGCGCCGTTCGCATTCCTCTACCGTGCCGCGCTCGACACGATGGTTCATGCGATCGAGAGTGTCCGCGGCCGCGATCAAAGCCGCCTCATCCTCGACCTCGAAGGCAATGGACTGGTCTTCAGGATCGCCTTCGAAATAGCACAGCGTGTGGCTACGGTCATCGGAACGGAAATACACCGCATCGCGCCGCCTTTCCGCCACTTCAAGGCCGAGGAATTCCGTCGCGAAGGTTGTGGCGCCTTCCAGATCGCGCGTACCCAGACGCGCATAGCAGACATCCTTGAGTTCGATCATCTTCATCCTCCTCCTTTTCGATGCGCGGTTGCGGAGACTAGACAGTTAGTTCCGCTATCCCCTCAGGTCGAGAGCCCCAGCAGCAAAGAGAACTCGCTTCCGGCGCAAACTGGCGCGGACGGTGGCGCGTCGGATCGATCTTTCGGGTTTCTGTCACAAGGCTGTAAAGCAAGCCTTCGGGCCCCTCCGCCATCAGGAAGATCTGACCCGAGGCGGCCTGCCGTCCCGGCCCGAACGGCAACCGGACCTGGCGCGACTGCAGGTGGTACTTGTTCTGCATCACAAGTTCGAGATCCTCGACCGCGAAATTGATGTAGAGAATTCCGGGCCTGTCGGAGGGATAGAGGGCTATCCGGTGATGCAGGGCATCGGTGCCGATATAGGCGATCTCGCCGACACGGTCGCGCAGTTCAAATCCGAGGAGGTCGCGCCAGAATGGCAGATCCCGCTCGGGCGAGGTCGATCGCAGTCCGACGCCCTCAAGCCCCTGAATGCCGTTGTCTCGCTGCGGAAAGAATCGGATACCGGAATGATGCGGCCCGTAAACCAGGTCGAGCACGTTGCCGGACGGGTCTGTCACCCGCAGCCCGCTGCGCACGAACAATTCCTCGCAGGCGTCACGGTCGTGCCATTCGAACGCATGTCCTGCCTCACGCAAGCGCTCTGCAATCGCATCGACGTCTTCAGGGGCATGAAGGGCGATTCCGACAGAGGAAGGCCCCCGCGGGGTAAAGACCAGTGTGCGGCGACGAATATCCGAGCGAAACCATGCCTCATCGTCGGAACCGGGCACGACCTGAAGCCCGATCATGTCTCCGGCAAAGGCCGCGTGGCCGGCGACGTTGGATGTTGCAATCCGGACGAAAGCGATATCAACCGACGGCATCTTGTCTCCACCCTGTCTGAACCTTGTCCGCACCCCGACTGGATACGTCGGCGCGATCTGTGCTGCCTGATGCTGCTCCAGGACACATGCCCACTCCTCCCGCCGACATGGACCGTTTTTGCATTGCACCCGGTGCCGCTTATGTCAATAATCGCAAGAACACCCTTCCACATAGTGAGAGGCGCGGCGTCAGGCGCGGTCGATCAATGGCAACTCCGAAAAACGAATCCATCGTGAAGGCCTTTGGTCTGCTCACGCTCATTGCGCGGCAGCAGCATGGAATGACGCTGGCCGAGGCAGCGAAAGCAATGGACATGACCGTCCCCACGACGCACAGGTTTCTCAACACGCTGGTTTCGGTCGGGGCGCTGGAACGCAACGACAAGAAAAGGTATTTTCTCGGGAGTGCGCTGCTGCAGTCGCCGATGCATGGCCACCAGTCCAGCGAAGTGCGCGCGATGTTCCACCGGCATGCCGAAACCCTGAGCCATGAACTTCGCGAGACGGTGCACGTCGCGATCTTCGTTGACGACATGGTGAAGTATATCGCCAAGGCCGAAGCGCCGCGCAGTCTGCGCATCTCGACGATCGTGGGCACGACGCTCGAGGCCTATTGCACAGGTGTCGGCAAGGTTCTGTTGGCCTTCATGCCCGAGCCCGAGCTTCAAAGATATATCAGTGCCGGGAACTTCCATCCGCTGACCCCCAGGACGATCACCACGACAACGGGACTGGTCGAGGAACTGGAGAAGGTTCGCGCGTGCGGATATGCCATCGACGATGAAGAGTTCGAGCTTGGGCTTCGCTGCATTGCCGCGCCCATCTTCGCGGGTGACACGGTAGTCGCCGCGATTTCCAGTTCGGGGCCGTCCACCAGATTCGAGCCATCGGTTTACGAGTCGGTTTCCGCCAATATCCTGCGGACCGCCGCTGCAATCGGTCGCGAACTGTCTTCGTATTCCCTTGACGAAAGGCAGATCAAGTTCATCAACTCCTGACCGCCGGTTCGGGAATTCAGGTCTCGAACAGGCTCAACCCGGCGGGGCCAGGTACTCTTCAACAGCGGCTGCGTCGGTCACATCGGCATATTTTGCCGCCAGATCCCGCAACGACTGGTCGTGCGCATCCTGCCACCGGTCTCCGACGGCATCGCTGACCACGATGGGCCGGAATCCGGACTGGATTGCATCCACCGCAGACGCCCGCACGCACCCGCTGGTGGTGACGCCACAAATTATCAGGGTATCCACCCCCGCCGATACCAGCCGGCTTGACAGGTCGGTCCCGAAGAAGCACGAGGCGTATTTCTTCACGAGCAGCCCGTCTTTCTCATCGAACGCCAGCCTCTGGTCGATCTCGGAACCATCTCCACCCGCTCCAAGATCGGTGTGTCCGCCGATCTTGCGGCCCCATAACCCGGCATCGGAGAAATCGGGGCTGTCATACCGCACGGTCGAAAAAATCACCGGGTGGCCCGAACGGTGCGCAGCACGAACCATCCGGTTGCTCTGTTCGATGACACTTGTGCAATCGACCCCCAAGGGGCGCTCCGGGTCGGTGAAGGCCCGACAGAGATCAATGACGAGAACCGCGGGACGGTCGCCGAACCCAAGGCTGTTGCCGAAAACCTGCCGATCTGACGCCATGCTCGGAAGCTCCGCTCAGGTAAAGATCATGCCGCCGTCCACGATCAGGCTCTGGCCGGTCATGAAACGGGCGTTCTCCGAGATCAGGAACGACACCACCCCGCCCAGATCCTCCGGAACCTGGGCCCGCGGCAGGCTGCGCTGCGCGATGAACGCGGCGCGCTGTTCAGCGGTCACCGTTTCACGCTCGATCTCGGTCTCGACCGCGCCGGGAAGTATCGCGTTGACGTTGATACCGAAACCGCCCAGTTCGCGCGCCATGGCCCGGGTCATGCCGACCACCCCTGCCTTGGACGAAACATAGTGCATGTAATTCGCCCGCCCCATGGGCACGACGGCCGAGGCAATGTTGATGATCCGCCCCCAACCCGCGGCCTGCATCGGTTTGTAGGCATGGCGGGCGCAAATGAAGCAGCCGGTCAGGTTGACGTCGATCACCTGGCGCCACTCATCAAGCGGGATTTCGTAGAACGGACGCATCTTGAGGGTGGAAAAGATTGACGCATTATTTATGAGCACGTCCAGCCCGCCAAAACGCGACACGATCTGGTCCACGGTGTCCGAGGTTGCCGCGTCGTCGGTAATGTCGGTGCCGAACGCCATCGCCTGCGCACCGGCGGCCTCGAGGTCTGCAACCAAGGCGCGCGCGGCCTCGACGTTCTTGTCAACCACGGCAACGCGATGACCTTCCCTGGACAGACGCTGTGCGAAATGCCGGCCGATGCCTTGCCCGGCGCCGGTGATCAGGATGGTCTTGTTTGCATCGTTGGCCATGAGGCTATCCTCTCTTGTTTCGTCAGATCAGCGACGGCAGGAACGTGACAATGGATGGCAGCGCGATCATGATCGCGATCCCCAACAGAAAGATCAGGACAAACGGCCAGGCCGACGAAAAGACGGTGGACAGCCTCCCCTCCGTCCAGGCCCCCTTGAGCGCGAACAGAGTATATCCGAATGGCGGCGTGATGCCGCCGATCGTGATCACGACGAGGAAGATCATCCAGAACCAGATCGGGTCAAAGCCGAGATGCGCGATCACGGGCAGGTAGATCGGGATCACGATCAGCATGATCGCGATCTGATCGACGAACATGCACAGCACGAACGGCAAAGCCAGCAGGATTATGAGCATGATCAGCGGCGAGAAGTCCAGCGCGACCACGAGGTTGGTTACCGCGGTGGCCCCGCCGGAGAAGGCCAGCAACTGGCTGAACAGCTTCGAGCTTGCCATGATCAGCAAGATCATGCCGGAAATCATGGCTGTCGATCCCAGCGACTCCCAGAGCAGGCCCAGGCTCAGGCGGCGGTTGACCCCCGCCACAAAGATGGCCCCCAGGACGCCCATCGCCCCGGCTTCGGTCGGAGTCGCCACGCCTGCCAGGATCAACCCCATCACCATGATGATGATCACGCTGAAAGGCAGCAGCTCCAGCACCGAGACGGCCACGTCACGCCACCTCAGCGTCCGATGCGGTTCCTTTTCGACGGGGGCGAGCGCGGGATTTCTTACGATGCGAAGCATCGTGTAGGCGATGAACAGGCCCGCAAGCATGAGACCCGGCAGAATCCCCGCCACGAGCAGGCCGGATATCGACACGCCCGCAAGGGTGCCGATGATGATCGTCAGCACGCTGGGCGGAATGAGCGGCGCCAGGCTGGCACCGGCAAGGATGTTTCCGGCGGCCAGTGCCGGATCGTATCCGCGCTTGATCATGCTCGGCAGCAGTGATCGCCCCAGCATCGCCGCCACTCCCATGGCGGCGCCCGACAACGTGCTGAAGATCGCTGCCAGCAGAATGCTGAGAATGTATTGCCGTCCCCGCAACTGCCCGACAAGCCGGTCAACCGCGCCAAGCACCACGTCCACCGTACTGCTGCGGAACAGGATTTCACCCATGAGGATGAAAAGCGGAACCGTAACCAGAGACAGCGTCGTGGTGGTCTCGAACAGGCTGTTGACGAACATGCCAAACCCCGCCGAACCGATGATCAGTCCGACAGCGACGAGATTCACGATCATGAAGGCGACGAAAACCGGAATGCTTGTTGCCATCAGCACCAGCAGCGCCGCCATTGCGATCGAAATGGCCGTGATACCTTCGGTCACGAGGCTGTCTCCCTCGAAGCTGGATTCCGGCCCTCGGTGATCCTTTCGATTGCCGCTCGAAGGAATTGCAGACCGCAGTCGAGCAAGCCATAAGTCATGACCAGCATGAGCCACCATTTGGGAATTCGGAAGCTGGTCAACGTCATCGTGCCGCGGCTGCGAACAAGCGCGGTTTCACCGAGGCAGATCCATACCGCCCAGAAGCACACGAGGGCACCCGTCAGAAAACCGGCGGCGATCACCAACCGTTCCGCCCTCGGGGGCAGCATGTCGGGCAAAATCGTCACGGCAACGTGTGACCGGGTGTGCGCCAGCCAGGGTGCCGCAAGAAAAACCGTGACCAGCAGCAGGAACGAGACAGCATCGCTGGCCCAGCGCGTCGGCGCCGCAAAGGCATAACGGCTCGTGACCTCATAGGCGAAGATCACCACGACAAGGCCCAACGAGAACGCCGCCAGGTGCCATGCGGTCCGTGAGATCAGGTCATGCACACGCAGAATGCGCGACCCGAGCGCATTCGATCTTGGTGTCTGTTTCATGTTCGACTTTCATTCCGGCGCGACACCCTTCGAGATCGACGAGACACACGGCAGGTGCCGGTGGCTTTTGCCCCGGCACCTGCCTGCGCACCGTTTCATCAGGGCGTCAGACCCGCCGCGTCCGCGAGCCGCTTCACCTCGGCGATCAGGTCCGGGTTCTGGGTTTCCGACAGCGCCATAACGCCCTCGTACCAGGCCCTGTTGACCGTCTCGACGACATCCTCGGGAAGTTCGGTGATCTGCATACCCTCTTCGGCAAGCGTTTCCTGCTCGACCCGGCCAATCTCTGCGAACAGGTCGACCGCGACCGGCTCGAAAGCTTCGACGGTTTCAAGGATTTTCGTCTGGGTCGCTTCGTCGAACGAGTTCCACCGATCGAGGTTCATGAGCACCGGGTATCCGCCCAGACCGAAAGAAGGGCGCATCATGTAATCGGCGACCTCGAACCAGCGAAAGCCGACAGCGCCGATCGTTGGCCACGCCGCCCCATCGACGACCCCGCGTTCCAAAGCCGGATAGATCTCGGACGCGGGCAGAACCACCGGTGCGCCCCCCAAGGCTTCGATCACCGGGTGATAAACGGGTGTGCCGCGGATCCGCAACCCTTCGAACAGCGTGTCGCCGATCGGCTGCCGCAGAAGGATATGATAGCCGCCGTGGTCATACAGGAAGCCGATCAGCTTCAATCCGAGGGTCTCGTAATGCCCGGCGATCGCGTCGAAAATGCCGGACGAGCGAAGGCTTGCGGAATCCGCGATCAACGCTTCCATCGCCATCGACGCCGCAGTCTGGTTGTAGTGATAGGCGCCGTTGGTCACCAGCAGATCGAAAGCCCCGCGGGCTACCGGATCAAGTTGCTCGAAGGGCGGGATCGTTTCGGGGCCGAACCGGGTGACGGTGATCGCCCCATCGGTTGCTTCGGAGATTTTCTCCATGAGCGGATCGATTACGCCCTCGACCGGGGCATAGCTGCGATCCCAGCCGGCCAGAAGCCGCAGGCTTTGCGCCGAGGCCGCCGAAGCATGGACAAGTCCAATCGCGGCCACCAGTAGTCCAAACGCCTTGTTCATTCCCAGTCCTCCCATTTTATCTGATTCAGGCAGCTTCGATCAGGGGAGCAAGCCTGCGCTCCGCCCGATCTCGGTCATCTCCGACACTTCGTCGGGGTTTTGCTGCCCCGCCAGGGCAAGCACACCCTCGAACCACGAGACATCCAGCGTCGCCACCCGCGCCTCGTCGAGTTCGGTCACCTTCATGCCCTCGGCGAGCAGCGCCGCCTCTTCGGTTTCGACCATGGCATCGAAGGTGGCCCCGACCGAAAGTTCGTAATCCGCGGCGGCCTGGGCAAGTCGGTCGCGCAAGTCGTCGTCCAGCGCGTTCCACCTGTCGAGAGATACGAAAACCGGGTAGCCCACCCGACCGAACGCGGGTCGCATCATGTAGTCCGTCACTTCGAACCAGCGAAAGCCATAGGGGCCAACCAGCGGCCATGCCGCCCCATCGACCACACCGCGTTCCAGCGCGGGATAGATTTCGCTGGCCGGCAGCACCACCGGCGCCCCGCCAAGTGCCTCGATCAGCGGGTGATAGACCGGTGTGCCGCGGATCCGCCTGCCGGCCAGTGCGTCCCCGCTCAACGGCTCGCGCAGGATCAGGGAATAGCCGTTGGGGTCCACCAGATAGGCCAGCAACTTGACCCCGAACTGCTGGTAGTGGCGGTCCACGTAATCCCAGAGGCCGGAGCTGCGAAGCGTTTCGGGGGTCACATCGAAGGCCTCGACCGCCATGGCGACGGCGCTTTGATTGTAGTGATAGGCGCCGTTGGTGAACAGGAAGTCGAAAACGCCGCGCCCGACAGGGTCAAGTTGCTCGAAAGGCGGAATCGTTTCCGGCCCGAAACGCTGCAACGTCAGGTCGCCTTCGGCCGCGGCCTCAAGCGCATCCATGAGTGGCACGACAACCTGCGTCACGACCTCCGACCGGTCATCCCAGCCGGTCAGCAGGCGCATCTCGCGGGACTGGGCGCTGATCGGCCCTGACGTGAGCCCCAGAACGGCTGCCGCCGCCGATGCGAGCAAGGTTCTTCTGAACATCATGGTTTCCCCCCAAATATCAGTTCCAGCGGACGCGCTGATCCGACGCGTCTCGCGACAGTTGCGATGTCAGTCGTTGGGAACGTACGTCATCGAATCCGCGGCGGCACCGGCCATTGCAAATCCGGCGGGGCGTTCCATCTCCTCCACGAGATGCGCAAGCAGGCCCGCCGTGCGCGCCAGAATGGGTATTCCCCGCATCGCACGCGCCGGGAAACCCACATCCAGAAGGACCGCGGGAATGGCACAGGACACATTCAACACCATCGGCCGCCCGAATGCCTCATTCGCCGCCTGCTCGATCGCCATGGCATACTGGCAATGCAGCCCCGCCGTCCCCAACTCCTCCGCAAGCGCGAACAGGCGCCTCGCCCTCGGGTCGGCCGGGCGATGCAGCGGGTGGCCGAAACCCGGCAGAAGTTTTCGTTCCGACCGGATTCGGGCCACTTCGGACCTGGCCTGCTCCTGCAGACGGCCGCCATCGCCATCCACGGCCGCGACGCCGCCCTCCAGCAACTGCGCCGCCTCCGATGCCGTGCCGAGAACCTTGCTCCCGCATCCGAGGATGCCCGCAGCCACAGCGCCCTGCAATGCCTCGGGTGCGGCCGCGAGCGTCATGCGCGCCGCGGCGACGCTCGGGGTTATCCCGTGCTCCGCAATCGCGATCAATGCCGCGTCCAGGAGCTTCTGCTCGGCATCGTTCGGACGCCTCCCGGCGACAAGGATGAAGTAGAAGGCGGAGAATCCGACATGGCCCATCAACTCGCCGGCAAGGTCCAGCCCCCTGACCGACACGGATGTCGCGTCAGCGGTCGAAATCGAACTCTCGCCCCGATCCGGTCCAATTCTCAATTCCACCCCCCCTTTCGACAAGCGGCCCATGAGACAAGCCGCCCACGAGACCGCCTAGGTCCTTGGGCGCGATCAAGACTCATCATCGCGTCACATGTCAATCTGCAATCACCCCGGTCATCTCAATTATCGAGAAGACATGATGGTAACGTTTTCTGAGGCAGGGCGAGTCGCCGGCACTCTACTTCTTCATGAGTGAGAAAGCTGCGCCGCAGGTCGACGTCCGCTCTTGCCACCGGAGCCAATCGTTCGTCATATCGCCCGGGGGATGCTGCGTCCGGTAGATGGATCATCTTTCGGTCCCAGTGGACATGCTCGAGGGAGGACAGGCACATGCTCGAGGGCGTGCGGATCATCGAAATGGCAAATGTCATCAGCGGCCCTTTCGCGGGGATGCTGCTGGCGGACATGGGCGCCGATGTCATCAAGGTCGAGGCCCCCGGGCGGGGCGATGCATTCCGCATCTGGGCGGGCTCGGACGAAAGCATCGCACCGTCCTTCGCCGCGTATAATCGCGGAAAACGCAGCGTGACGCTCGACACCCGCACCGAGGCGGGCAGGCGTGCCTATGTCCGGCTGGTGGCGGGCGCCGATGTCGTTCTCGACAATTTCCGCCCCGGGGTTCTCGACCGCTCGGGAATCGGCCCAGGCCGTCTGTGCGATGAGTTTCCCGGTCTGGTCTATTGCTCCATCTCGGGGCTTGGCAGCACCGGACCGGACCGCGATCTGCCGACCTATGACGCGATCGCGCAGGCCCGCAGCGGATTATGGAGCCAGTTGACCGATCTGAGCGCCCCCGAGGCGGTCGGCCCGCCGATCTCGGACCAGTTGACCGGGCTCTATGCGGCACAGGCCATCCTGGGCGCACTTGTCGCGCGTGGACTGAACGGGGGCAAAGGCCAGCACATCGAGGTCAGCATGCTGGGGGCCAGCCTGGCGTTTCAGCCCCATGCCGTGGCCGAATACCTGGCAAACGGAACAATCCCCGACCGGACGTCAAGGGCGCATGTGTCGCAATCCTATGCCTTTGTCGCGGCGGACGGAAAGGCCCTGGCAATCCACCTGTCGTCACAGCCCAAGTTCTGGGCGGCCTTGCTCGACGTGCTCGACCGCCCCGACCTGGACAGCGATCCACGCTTCAACCCGCGCAAGCGGCGTCACGAAAATTACGACGCGCTGCACGACGAATTGCAGCGCACCATCGGCACGCGCCCGCGCAGCGAATGGCTGAAGGCGCTCCAGGCCGCGGATGTGCCCTGCGGGCCGATCAACCGGCTGGACGAGGCGCTGGCCGACCCGCAGACGCGCGCGCAGAACCTGGTTTCGGTCTTTGGCCGCGGGGAGCGTGCGATGCAGCTTGTCTCGTGCGGTTTCAAGACGACGGCGGCGCTGCCCGATCCGGCCGATCGCCCGGTTCCGCTGCTGGGCGAACACACTGCCGAGGTGCTGCGCGAGTGCGGACTGGAAGACAGCGAACTCGAAGCCGTCACTGGCGCAAAGAACTGAATTTGCCCGAGGGCGCGGCCGGGTCGCCGCGGGCACCTGGTGCCGAACATCAAGGACAAGGGAGGCCAAATGTCCATCACCGCAGACGAGATCAGCCGAATTCTGGCATTGCTGGAAAAATCGTCCTTCGACGAAATCCGGGTTGATGAGGGCGATCTGCACATCGCGCTCAGCCGCAACGGCGTGGCCCTGACCGAGGCGGCCCCCGCCCCTTCCGCGCCGGCGGCGCAGCCCGCAGCCGTGCCTGCGGCGCCGTCCGCTGCCGCCCCGGCTTCATCCGAGGCTGCCCCGCCGCCCCCGGCCAGCGCGCCGGCCGGTGAGGTGCAGACCGAGGCGGGCCTGGTCGAGATCAAGGCGCCGATCGTCGGCATTTTCTACATCGCGCCCGAACCCGGGGCAGAGCCCTTCGTGACCGCCGGCCAGACCATCGACGCCGAAGCCACGGTGGGCATCATCGAGGTGATGAAGGTATTCAACACGGTGCCTGCCGGCGTCTCCGGCACCGTCGTGCAGCGCCTGGTCGAGAACGGCGATTTCGTGGAGTTCGGCCAGCCCATTTTCCTTGTGCGCCCGGATGGTGCCTGAATGGCGATCCGCAGGCTGTTCATCGCCAATCGGGGCGAAATCGCCGTTCGCGTGATCCGCGCCGCGCGCGCCCTTGGCATCGAGACGGTGGCGGGCGTATCCGAGGCCGACAGGGAGTCGATGGCGGCGCGCCTGGCCGATCAGGCCGTCACGATCGGCCCTGCGGCTGCGGCGCAGAGCTATCTGGATGGGGCCCGCATCGTCGCCGCGGCCCTTGGCACCAAATGCGATGCGGTTCATCCCGGCTATGGCTTCCTCTCCGAGAACGCGGATTTCGCCGCCAGTGTCGAAGAGGCCGGCCTTGTCTTTGTCGGCCCCACGCCCGAAAACATCCGGGCGATGGGCAACAAGCTCGAGGCCCGGCGCATCGCCACCGAGGCCGGGGTGCCCCTCGCCGAGGGTTCTCCGCGGGTGCATTCCGTGCAAGAGGCCCGCGACGTTGCCGAGACCATCGGCTATCCGTTGCTGTTCAAGGCCGCGGCCGGCGGCGGTGGCCGCGGCATCCGCATCGTGCGTCGCGCCGAAGAACTGGCGGCAGCCTTCGCCAACGCCTCGTCCGAGGCGCAGGCGGCCTTCGGCGACAATGCCCTGTTCATCGAGCGCTACATCGAGAATGCGCGCCATGTCGAGGTGCAGGTTCTGGCCGACGGCCAGGGGACGGTGCTGCACCTTGGCGCGCGGGACTGTTCGCTGCAACGGCGCTATCAGAAGATGGTCGAGGAAGCCCCGGATTTCGGCCTGCCGCAAGCCGTTCGCGAAGGGTTGCACGAGGCATCCGTAACCCTGGCGGCCCGCATCGGCTATCGCAGCGCCGGCACCGTCGAATTCATCGTGGATGTCGATCGCGGGGCGTTCTTCTTTCTGGAAATGAACACACGTGTGCAGGTCGAACATCCGGTGACAGAGATGATCACCGGCATCGACATCGTGGCCACGCAACTGCGCGTCGCGGGGGGCGAGGCGCTGAACCTGTCGCAGTCCGACATCGTCTTTCGCGGTCACGCCATCGAATGCCGGATCAATGCCGAAGCGCCCTTGCGGAACTTTGCCCCGACACCGGGACGGATCGCCCGCTGGACCATGCCGGGGGGCCCCGGCGTGCGCATCGACACCCATGTCGAGGCTGGCTGGATGGTCTCGCCCTGGTATGATTCCATGCTGGCCAAGCTGATTGTCCATGCCCCCGACCGGGCACAAGCCGTCGCACGCATGGCCGCCGCCCTTGGCGAGATACGGGTCGAGGGCGTGGAAACGACTGTCCCCTTCCTGCGCACGGTCTTTGCCGACCAGGACTACCGTGACGGACGGATCAACACACGTTGGCTGGAAGCGGCGGCAGAACGTTTCGTCGCGTCGAAGGCATCATGAAAATGGGAGGGACAACGGCATGAGCGGCATCAGGATCATCGACACCACGGTCCGCGACGGGCAGCAGAGCCTCTGGGCGCTGAACATGCGCACCGGCGTCATGCTGACCGCGCTGGAGCGCCTCGATCAGGCGGGATACGAGGCGATGGAATTCTTCGTCCCCGCAGCGCAGATCAAGAAGTGCCTGCGCGATCTGAACGAGGACGCCTTCCAATGGCTGCGCCTCGGCGTGAAACGGGCGACGCGCACCCAACTTCGCCTGCATGGCGGCTATCGCACCGGCATCGGCAAGGTGCCCGAAGCCATCGGCAAGCTCCTGGTCCAGAAGGTGATAGATTGCGGCATCACCCATGCCCGCATCTCGGATCCGTGGAACGATTTCGACACGCTGCGCGAAGAGCATGACACCATGCGCGCGATGGGCATGGAATCGGTCATCAACCTGATCTATTCCATCTCGCCGCGCCATACCGACGAATATTTCATCGAGCGGGTGCGCAAGGCCGCGGCGATGAAGCCCTACCGGCTGTGCTTCAAGGACGTGGGCGGGCTGCTCACCCCTGACCGGCTTGCGGCACTGCTTCCGCTTGTGCAGGAGGCGGCGGGTGACATTCCCATCGAGTTCCACAACCACTGCAACAACGGCATGGGCCCCTACAACGCGGTCGAGGCTGCCAGACTGGGCATCCGCCACATCCACACCGCGGTGCCGCCGCTGGCGAACGGGTCTTCCCAGCCCTCGGTCTTCGGCGTGGTGCGCAACCTGCGCGCACTGGGCCATGACGTGCCGCTGGATTTCGCGCCGCTGGAGGAAGCATCCGAATTCCTGACCCGCATCGCCCGGCGCGACGGTCTGCCGATCGGCCAGCCCATGGAATACGATCATACGATCTACAGCCATCAGATTCCCGGCGGCATGATCTCGAACCTCGCCTACCAGCTGGAAAAGGTGGGCATGGCGGACCGTCTGGAGGCCACCAAGGAGGAAGCCGGTCAGGTCCGTGCCGATCTTGGCTATCCGATCATGGTCACGCCCCTGTCGCAATTCGTCGGCACACAGGCGGCGATCAACGTCATCACCGGAACCCGCTACGGGCAGGTGACGGACGAGGTTATCGGCTACGCTCTGGGCTGGTGGGGACGCGAGGCCCTGCAACATATCGACCCCGACGTGCGCGACCGCATTCTCGACCGGCCGCGCGCGCGCCAACTCGCCAAACACGTCTTCGAGGAACCCTCGCTGGCGGAGATCCGGGCAAAGTTCGGTCAGGGGCTGACCGACGAGGAACTCATCACCCGGTTCTATGTCGATGTCGACGCGGTGGCGCAGATGCGGCGCCTGCCGGAGCCGCAAGCCGAACCGCTGCATGGCAGTTCGCTGGTGGACATCGTCGAACGGCTTGCCCGGGTGGAGGGGCGGCGCGAAGTGTCGTTCAGCGCGCCGGGTCTCTCGGTCCGGCTGCGGCGAGCGCAGGGCTGACGACGTCCGTCGCCTGTCGCGTGAATATCTGAGGAGGAAACATCATGAACAAATCCGCCATCCCCGACCCGCTTCGCACCCATGCGGCCGTCTTCCCGGCCGAGCGGCGGCTTTACTACGGCGGCGCCTGGCACGATCCCCTGGCCGGGGGCACGCTGACCGTAAGCGCCCCGGCCAGCGGGCATGATCTGCGCACCGTGGCCGCTGCCGATGCCGCCGACCTCGACCGGGCCGTGGCGGCGGCGCACGAGGCGCAGCGCGAATGGAAGGCACTTGCCCCCCTCGCCCGCGCCCGCGTGCTGCGCGCCGTGATCGACCGGATCCGCGCCCATCGCGACGAACTTGCGCTGCTCGACGCGATCGACTGCGGCAATCCCCTGAAGGGCATGTTGTACGATGTCGATCTGGGAACGACGCTTCTGGAATATTTCGCCGGACTGGCGCCCGAGGTGAAGGGCGATACCATCCCCTCGGGCGATGGCCGCATGACCTTCGTCCGCCGCGAGCCGATCGGCGTGGTGGCCCGGATCATTCCGTTCAACCACCCCATGATGTTCGTGCTGGCCAAGATGGGCGCGCCGCTGGTCGCCGGCAACGCCGTGATCTTCAAACCCTCCGAGCACACGCCGCTGGCAGCGCTGCGCATCGCCGAGCTGATCGGGGATCTGTTTCCCGCCGGGCTCTTCTCGGTGCTCAACGGCGACGGACGGCTCGGGGCCGCCATGGCGGAACATCCCGGCATCGGCAATGTCAGCCTGGTCGGCTCGGCCACGACGGGCCGCGCGGTCATGCGGGCCGGCGCCTCGACCCTGAAGCGGCTGACGCTGGAACTGGGGGGCAAGAACGCCCTGGTGATCTGGCCGGACGCCGATATCGACAAGGCCGTGGCGGGCGCCGTCAAGGGGATGAACCTCGGCTGGACCGGCGGACAGTCCTGCGGTTCGACGAGCCGTGTCCTGGTTCATGAAAGCATTCACGACGAGGTCGTCGCGCGGCTTGCCGCGGCCTTCGACGCGGTGAAGCTGGGCGATCCCACCAGCCCCGAGACCGAGATGGGCTGCATGTCGACCCGGCCGCAATACGAAAAGGTCTCGTCCTATATCGAGGCCGGGCGCCAGGAGGGCGCGCGCATGGTGGCGGGTGGCCCGGTTCCAGACCATTTGTCCGACGGATTTTTCGTGCGCCCCTCGGTCTTTGCCGATGTCACCCCGGAGATGCGCATCGCATCGGAAGAGGTCTTCGGCCCGCTGCTGTCGGTCCTGCGCTGGTCGGACGAGGAAGAGATGTTCGCCCTGGCCAATTCGGTCGAATACGGTCTTACCGCCTCGATCTGGACGCGTGATCTCGATACGGCCATGCGTGCGGTCGAGCGCATGGATGCCGGCTATGTCTGGGTGAACAATTCCTCGGACCATTATGCCGGCGCAGCGTTCGGCGGATTCAAGCAATCGGGAATCGGGCGCGAGGAATGCCTCGAGGAAATCCTCGGCTATACCGAGCAGAAGACGGTCGCGATCACCTTCGGCGGTTGAACAACCCGCCTCAACGCGGGATCCCAAACCCAGGGCGTTGTTGCACGATTCCGCCAATTGGAGGATTCATGTCGCGAAGCCATGCGGTCAGACAGGCCGCATGAGCAAGCCGGCACGCGCCCGCTACCGCACGACTACCTGGTCCAGCTACACCGCGGCGCTTCGCAAGCGCGGGTCCACAAGTGTCTCGCTGGGGTGACTCGAACGAGACCAATCGTGTCCAGCGACATTCGGAACTGACCCGGGGGCGACATTAAGAACTGGCCCACCCTCATGTTGATGCGGTTGTGGTTTCGTGCGCCGCATCGGGCTTTTGCAAAAGCCCGCTGCGGCGCTTTTCGCGAAGGCGGTAGCTGTCGCCCCGGATGGTGATGACGTGGCTGTGGTGGAGCAGGCGGTCGAGGATGGCGGTGGCGACCACCGGATCACCGAA
>Ga0209024_1000680_pt1 | contig 47640 bp, 46 predicted proteins | sample AutmiccommunBRH5_FD_187380 | JGI IMG/M metagenome (GOLD analysis project Ga0209024, IMG submission 187380) | Deep subsurface microbial communities from Mt. Terri, Switzerland - Autotrophic microbial communities BRH/5 (SPAdes) (version 2) | ecosystem: Environmental > Aquatic > Deep subsurface >... | reverse complement strand
GGTCATCCACCCGCGGCTTGCCTCTGGAGTTCGGAAAGAACGGCCGCAGCCGCTCCATCTGCTCGTCGGTCAACCAGAAATGCCCGCTCATCATGCTTCCTCTGTTTGGGAGCTTGAATCACGCAGCCTGTGGAGCCTCAAGCAGGTTTATGGGTCCTGACCCTAGTGTGGGTTCCCACTTTTGCGCGACATGCTCTAATTTTGAGGACAGTGATCTGGCCCGGCAATACCCGGCCATTGCCCCGAGCTGGCGGCGGGCCTGGAGTGAGGTCATCCCGTTCCTCGACTATCCGCCCGAGGTGCGACGGCTGATCTACACCACGAACGCCATCGAGGCGCTGAACTCGAAAATCCGCCGTGCCGTCCGCACCCGGGGCCACTTCCCCAGCGACGAGGCTGCGGCCAAGTTGATCTATCTCGCGCTGAATGCTACCTCTACCGAGTCGAAGCGTTCAGTGCGCGAATGGCACACCGTCAAAAGCCAGTTCGCGATCATGTTCGAAGACCGCTTCCCGATGGCGTAACGAAATGCGCCAGGGCACAAAATTCTGCACAATCTCCAAAGGCCTACATCAAGTGGGAATGCCAGGATGCCTGACCCGCTCTCAACAGAATTTCCAGACCTCAGGTTGGGCAATCCCTGAGGCTCAGCGGCCCCGGCCGCGCCAGTCGGCCACCATCGCGGTGGCGGCGACGATGATCGCGGCGCCCGCCAGCATCCCCGCGCTCGGCACCTCGGCGAACACCAGGTAGCCGACGCTGAACGACAGGATCAGCGTCAGGTAGCCCAGCGGGCCCAGCACCCCGGCGTCACCCAGCCAGTGCGCGCGCAGAAAGCAGTATTGCGCCGATTGCGCAAAGGCCCCCACCGCCAGCAGCGGCAGCACATGGCCCGGCGCCAGCGGCACCCAGGTGGCGGCCGCGACGGGCGCCGTCAGCACCGCCAGCCCGGCGGTATAGAACAGCATCATCACCATCGGCGGGGTGCCGCGCAGCTTGCGGGTGACGATCACCGCGCCGTTGCCGGCCAGCACCGTCACGAACGCCGCCGGGATCCCCCAGGTCCATTCCGCGCTTCCGGGCGAGACCGCGACGAGCACGCCGCCGAACCCCACCCCCGCCGCCAGCCAGCGCCGCGCCGGGATGCGTTCGTGCAAGATCAGCGCGGCCAGCGACATCAGCACCAGCGGCCGGGTGAAGCCCAGCGCCGTGAACAGCGCGAACGGCATCCGCGCGATGGCGAAGAACGACGCCGTCAGCGCCAGCGTCGACAGCGCCACCCGCAGCGTCTGCAGGCGCCAGTGGCGGATCTGCGCCAGCGCCGCGCGTTCGCGCCAGACCCACGGCACGATCACCGCCAGCCCCATCAGCGCGCGCAGGAACACGATCTGCGCCGAGGGATAGCCCGCCCCCAGCGCCTTGACGATGGTCAGCGCCCAGATGTTGAGCGACATGTCGGCGACCAGCCACAGCCCGGCACGGAAATTGTCCGACGGCGCGGTGGCGTCGCTCATCGCGCGGGCGCCACCAGGTTCGCCATCAGCCGGAAGGCGCCGGGCACGAGGTGCTCCATCTGGTGGTGCAGGATCAGCGCGCAATGGCTATGCCGCCCCTGCCCCACCCGCGCCGACAGCAGCGCGCCGCGATGGGGCGCCTCGCCGGGGTCGGCCATCTCCAGCAGCGGGGTATAGGCCGCGTCCCAGTCCTTGGCGAAGTAAAGCCCGCGCTCCTTGTGCCAGCCGGCCCAGTCGTCGGGGCCGATCGGGTTGGGGGTGGTCAGCAGCGGATGCTCGGGGGCAAGGTGGGAAACCGTCGCGCCCTCGTCCGTCACCCGCCAGCGCAGCGAGGGTTGGCCGATTTCGAGGCGCAGCGGCGGCACGATGTCGGGGTTCCAGTTGTCCCACGGGCGGTGGTAGAGCGTAAGAAGGTTGCCGCCTGCGCGCACCCAGTCGTGCACCGCCGGCAGCGCGGCAGCCAGGCCCGGGCGCATCTTCACGGCAAAGACGCCCACCACCAGCGTATCGAAGCCCGCCAGCGGCGCGGCGGCGGCGAGTGCGGCGTCGGACAGGTCGTCCACCTCGGCCCCCAGCGCCCGCAGCCAGTGCGAAACCCGGTCGTTGCCGCCGCCGACATAGGCGATGCGCGCGGGCGCGAGGCTCGCCGCCACCGCGCGCAGCCGCAGCACCGCCGGCGCGGCGCGGGCGCGCGGGTCGACATGGGCATGGGCGATGCGGCGCAGGGTGGCGGCGGGCGCGCCGTCCAGCGCCAGCGGCAGGGTGTAGAGGCCCGGCGCCACGTTGTCGGGCGCGCGCAGCGCCAGCCCCTCGCCCGTCGCCTCGGCCTGCCAGCCGGCGGGCAGCGCGAAGGACGGGGCCGCGCCGGCCGGGTGGCGGGCGGTGATCGCCACCGCCACCCGGCGCGCCGCCGCGCCGTCGGGCCGGGCAAGGTTCAGCACCGCCGCCGCCGGCGCGATCTCGGCCGAGACGGCGGGCAGCACCACCGGCGGCACCTCGAACGGCACCAGCGTTTCCGAGCGCACGCCATGCGCCGTCACCGCAACCCGCAGCGCCGGCAGGCGGGCGGCAAGCGGCGAATAGCGGTCGGGATAGGGATCGGTCGGGCCGGCGTCGGCGGGCACGCGCAGGCAGTCGCCCTCGACGCGCCAGCCTTCGGGCAGGGCGGGCGTGGCCGCCAAGTCGTCGGCAAGGCCCGGGTCAAGCTCCAGCACCAGCCGCGCCGCCTCGCCCGGGCGCAGGGCGTCGCGGTCCAGCCGCGCCCGTGCCTCGATGCCGGCGGCAAGGCGGATCGCGCGGGCCAGTTGCGCGGCCTTGGCCGCAAGCCGGTGGGCGTGGGCCTCGGGTGCCGCAGCCCGGCGCACCGCCGCCATCGCGCGCGCCAGCGCCGGCAGGATCGCGGCGCGGTCGGGCCAGGCGGCCAGCGCCGCGTCGATGGCGGCGTCGGCCTCGGCCAGCGCGCCGTCGCCCCCAAGATCGGCCAGCCTAAGCGGCAGGCCGGAGGTCAGCGCCTCATCCGGCCCGGGAACGGTGCTGCGCGCGAGGTGCAGCGGAAAGTCGCGCCCCTGCCCCGCCGGCACCCAGCGCCCCATGCCCTGCGTGGCATGATACCAGCGCGAGTGCTGCGCCAGCCGCTGATAGCTGTAGCCCGAGGCCGGATCGACCCCGCCGCCCGGCACGATCAGGGTGGCGTTCGGCGGCGGCAATTCGTCGTCATAGGCGCCGCCTGCGCCCGACCAGCCGGGCAGGTAAAGCTTGGCCACCTGCCACGGCGCCCCCGCCGCGTCGAAGCCGGGATCGGCGGCGGCGTCCATCACCACATGCGCAAGCTCGGTCATCGCGCGGTGGTGGCCGTGCTGGCCGGGCACGTCCAGGAAGGTGACGCACAGGATGTCGGGCCGGGCGGCCCGCACCACCTCGACGAAGCGGCGCAAGGTATGCTCGCGGCCCCATTTGCCCAGCGTCTCGGGGCCCGACTTGGAAAAGCCGAAGTCGGTGATCGGATCGTCGGGCGCTTGCGACAGCCAGAACATTTCGGCCCCCAGCACCTCGGCCGCGCGCTCCATCTCGGCGGTGCGCAGGGTGCCAAGGTCGGGCCCGGCCTCGGTTCCGATGTCGTTCTGCCCGCCCTCGCCGCGATTGGCGCAGGCGATCGACACCGCGATCCCGTCGCGCAGTGCCAGCGTCACCAGCAGGTCGGTGATCTCGTCATCGGGATGGGCGCCCGAGTTCATGAACGACACCACGCTGCGCAGCGGCTGAAGCGCCTGCCACAGCGCCAGCATCGGCGATTGAAGACGCTCGGCGGCGATGCGGTCGCGGGGGGAAAGGGGCATGGAACCTCCGTCGGTGTGGCAGGGGATCAGGCAGGGGCCGAAAGGCGCGGGGTGAGGATGTCGTTCAGAACCAGCGCCGCGGCGCCGCGTGCGGCGGTGAACCGCCCCGAGGTGCCGCGCCGCACCCGCGGCAGGGTGCGGTCGGGGCGGTTGGCGACGGTGGCCGCGGGCAGCGCCAGCCCCTCGACCAGCAGGTCGAGCAGCGCGTCGGGCAACACCCCGCCGACGAACACCGTCTCGGGGTCGAACAGGTTCTCGACCAGCCCGACCGCAGCCGCCAGGGGCCCGCGCGCAGCCTTGACCCAGGCCATCAGGCCCGGATCGCGCCCCGCCGCCAGCGCCGCCAGATCGCCGCCCGCGGCCGCGGCGATCGCCCGCGCGCCCAGCACCGATTCGAGCGCGACCACCCCGCCGCCGCCTGTCGCCACCGGCATCTGCCCGATCTCGCCGGCATTGCCGAACGCGCCTCGGTAAAGCTGGCCGTTCGAGACGATGCCAAGCCCGATACCGCTGCCGAAATAAAGGCAGCCGTAGCTGCGCAGCCCGGCCGCGCCGCCGGAAACCCGCTCGGCCAGGGCGGCGGCATTGGCGTCGTTCTCGACCGTCACCGGCAAATCCAGCGCGGCGGTGAACCAGTGGCGCGGCTCGATCCCCGCCCAACCCGGCAGAAAGGCGTAATCGGCGCCCGAAAGCCCGGTCGCCCCGAACGGGCCCGGCAGCACCACGCCGGCCCCCAGCAACCGGTCGCGCGCGGCGCCGGTGGCCTCCAGCGCCTCGTCGCGCAGCGCGACGACCTTCGCGGCCACCGCCTCGGGGGTGGGCGCCCCGAGCGGCGCGGCGCGCACGAACCGCGCCCGCCCGCACAGATCGACCAGCGCCACCGCCACACCGCCCGGTTGCACCTCGACCCCCAGCGCATGGCCGCCGCCGGGGGCGAGCGCGTATTGCACCGCCGGCTGCCCGCGCCCCGAAACCCGCCGCCCGGCCTCGACCAGCATCCCCTCGCCCATCAGGTCGGCGATGATGTTGCTCACGGTCTGGGTCGACAACCCGGTGGCCCGCGCGATCGCCGCCCGCCCCGCCTGCCCGGCGCCATGCACCTGCCCGAGCACAACCTGGCGGTTGTGCGCGCGCGTGCGCTCGGCATTCGATCCCGCGGCGTGGCGCAAGAATGTTTCCCTTTCCAGCCCGGCAAAGAGGATTGACAACTTAAGTCAAATCATTTGAGTTAATTTCTGTCACCGGCCCGCGGGCATTGCAAGCCCTGCCGGCAGACCGACAGGCAAGACCGCCGAGACGGCAACCAGGCGACAGGGAGACGACGATGACGCGCACATTCACCACTTGGGCCGCCGGGGCGGCCACCGGGCTGGCCGGGCTTCTGGCCGGCACCGCCGCGAACGCGGTCGAGATCGAGTACTGGCAGTATTTCTTCGACGCCCGCGTGCAGGCGATGGAGCAACTGATCGACAACTTCGAGGCCGCGAACCCCGACATCACGGTCACCATGACCCACTTCCCCTATGCCGACTACCGCACCAAGGTGGCGGCGGCGATCCCGGCCGGCGAAGGGCCGGACGTGGTGCAGCTTTTCTACGGCTGGCTCAACGATTACGTCGAGGCCGACCTGATCCAGCCGCTGCCCACCGACACCTTCCCGCCCGAGCGTATCGAGGCGGAATTCTTCCCGATGGTGCAGGCGATGAAGATGGACGGCGCCTACATGGCGCTGCCGACCGCGGTGCGCTCGCTGGCCCTCTTCTACAACGAACGCCTGTTCGAAGAGGCCGGCTTCACCGCGCCACCCGCCACCCTCGACGAGATGGTCGAGATGGGCAAGGCGATGACCAAGCGCGACGGCGCCGGCAACATCACCCAGGTCGGCCTGACCACCGGCATGACCGGGCAGGACCACCACTGGTGGCGCGAGGTTCTGGTGCGCCAGTTCGGGGGCGAGCCCTATCTCGATAACTACCAGACGGTGAACTACAATACCGAGGCCGGACTGAAGGCGCTGGAATTCTACACCGGGCTTGAAAGCGACGCCCAGATCACCGTGTCGGGCTTCATGGACGAGGCGCAGGCGGCGTTCAAGGCCGGCCGCGCCGCGATGCACATCGACGGCTCGTTCCGGATCGGCGCGCTGCAGGATACCCGCGGGCTGGAATGGGGCGTGGCCGAGCTTCCGGCCGGGCCGGACGGCACCAGGTCGAACTACGCGTCGTACTGGGTGAACGCGATCACCTCGTCGGCGACGGGCGAGGAATACGACGCCGCGGTCAAGTTCATGGACTACGTCACCTCGGACGAGGCGATGCAGATCTGGCTCGAGGTGGTCGGCGAACTGCCGGCCAGGCCCTCGGTCGGGATGACCGAGGCCAACGCCAACGATCCGGTCTACGGGCCCTTCATCCGCGGCCTCGACTATGCCCACGCCACCATCTTCGCCGACGAATCGGCGCAGCGTCAGGTGCTGGTCGACATGGTCAGCCGGGTCGAGCTGCAAGGCCAGTCGCCGGCCGAAAGCCTGGCGCAGGCCGCGGCCGAGGAACAGCGGATCCTCGGCGGCTACTACGGCAACTAGGCCCACCTCGGGGCCCCGGCCGGCGCGCCGGGGCCCACACTCTTCCCGCATCGACCGCCTGACGCGCCCCGGGGGTGCCATGTTTTCCTATTCCCGACTGACCATCCGCCAGAAGCACATCGTCTGGGCGTGGATCTTCCTCGCCGTGCCGACGGTGTTCTACGTCGTGATCCGCTTCTACCCCACCGGGCAGGCGATCGCGCTGTCGTTCATGGAATGGAACCTGCTGGGCACCAAGACATGGGCGGGGCTCGACAATTACGCCAAGCTGTTTTCCGATCCGGTGTTCTGGCAGGTGTTCCGCAACACCTTCGTCTACCTCATCCTCGGCACCCCGATCAGCCTGGTGGTATCGTTCGTCATCGCCTACCACCTCGACCGCGTGCGCTTCATGCACGGCTTCCTGCGGATGCTCTACTTCCTGCCGTTCATGACCTCGGCGGTGGCGATGGCGTGGGTGTGGCGGTGGTTCTACCAGCCGGTTCCGATCGGGCTGTTCAACAACGCGCTCGCCTCGGTCGGCCTGCCGCAGATCGCGTTCCTCAACTCCACCACCAACGCCCTGCCCGCGATCCTCGCGCCCGCGGTCTGGGCCGGGCTGGGGTTCCAGATCATCATCTTCATGGCCGGCCTGCGGGCGATCCCGACAAGCTATTACGAGGCCGCCCGCATCGACGGCGTCGGCCCGTGGACGGTGCTGTGGGAGATCACGCTGCCGCTGCTGCGCCCGACGATCGTGTTCCTGGTGGTGTTCTCGTCGATCGGCTTCCTGCGCATCTTCGATCACGTCTTCAACATGACGACGAACAACCCCGGCGGGCCGCTCAACTCGACCAAGCCGCTGGTGCTGATGATCTACCAGACCGCGTTCTCGAGCTTCGACATGGGCTATGCCGCGGCGCAAACGGTGGTGCTGTTCACCATCCTGCTGATCGTGAGCCTCCTGCAACTGCGCCTGCTGAGGGACCGCTGAGATGACCGCTGCCGCCGACATCGCTCCGCCGCGCCCGACCGCCGAAGCCGCGCTGCGCGCGCCCGCGCCGCGCCGCCGCATCGGCTGGGGCCAGCCGATCCGCTGGGTGCTGCTGCTGCTGGGCGGCATCGCGATGGTGATGCCCATCGCCTACATGCTCTCGACCTCGCTCAAGTGGCCGCACGAGGTCTACAACCTCAAGCTCATCCCGGACGAACCGACGCTCGAGAACTACACCTACGTGCTCGAGGACAGTCGCTTCTACTTCTGGTTTTTCAACTCGCTGGTGGTGGCGACGCTGACGACGCTGTCGAACGTGTTCTGGGATGCGCTGGTGGGTTACACGTTGTGCAAGTTCAAGTTCCCGGGGCGCTACATCGTGTTCATCGCGATCCTGTCGACGCTGATGATCCCGACCGAGATGCTGGTGATCCCGTGGTATCTCATGAGCCAGCAACTGGGCTGGCTCGACACCATGTGGGGGATCATGTTCCCCGGTCTGATGACCGCCTTCGGCGTGTTCCTGATGAAACAGTTCTTCGAGACCGTGCCCGACGATTTCATCGAGGCCGCGCGCATCGACGGGCTGAACGAGTTCCAGATCTGGTGGACGGTGGCCATGCCACTGGTGCGCCCGGCGCTGGCGGCGCTGGCGATCTTCGTCTTCCTCGGCAACTGGACCGCGTTCATCTGGCCGCTGATCGTCACCAACTCGCCCGAGAACTACACCCTGCCGGTCGGCCTGACGACCTTCAGCGTCGAACAGCAGGTGGAGTGGGAACTGATCATGACCGGCGCCGCGATCTCGACCCTGCCGACGCTGGTGGTGTTCCTGATCTTCCAGCGGTTCATCATCCGCGGCGTGGTGATGGCGGGGCTCAAGGGATGACGGGGGCGCCGGTGGCCGCGATGCAAGGTGAGTATTTTTGCCAAGATGAAAGGGCGAAGCGCGCAGTTTCATCTTGGCCCAAATACTCAATTCCGACGGCGCGGCCGACACGCGGCCGGCGGGGGGCGCGATGACGGACACCAGCATCTTTCCCGATCCGGTCTATCGTGACACGGTGCTCGCGCCACTGTTCGAGGGGGTGAAGGCCCATTACGCGGGCCACATGGACGCGATCAACCGCGCCCACCTGGTGATGCTGGTCGAAACCGGCATCCTGACCGAAGCGCAGGGCCGGGCCATCGCCGGGGCGCTGGCGGCGATCACAGCCGAGATAGATGTCGCCGGCCTCGTCTATACCGGCGAGCACGAGGATTACTTCTTCCTGGTCGAGGCCGAGTTGAAGCGCCGCCTCGGGCCCGACCTGGGCGGGATGCTTCACACCGCGCGCTCGCGCAACGACATGGACCACACGCTGTTCAAGATGGCGCTGCGCGAGCGGGCGGATACCGCGCTGGCCGAGGCGCTGGCGCTGGGCCGGGCGCTGCATGCCAAGGCGCGGGCCGAGCGCGACACGCTGATCGTGGCCTATACCCACGGCCAGCCGGCGCAGCCCACCACCTTCGGCCATTACCTTGCCGCCGCGATCGAGGTGCTGCTGCGCGACATCGCGCGGCTGCAGGCGGCGCGCGCGGCGCTCGATCATTGCCCGATGGGGGCGGCGGCGATCACCACCACCGGCTTTCCCATCGACCGCGAGCGGGTCGCCCTGCTGCTGGGCTTTGCCGCGCCGCTGCTCAATTCCTACGGCTGCATCGCCGCGGTCGACTATATCACCGGGCTTTATTCCGCGCTGCGGCTGATGATGCTGCACCTGGGCCGGCTGGTGCAGGACATGGCGTTCTGGTCGGCGTTCGAGGTCGGCCAGCTTTACGTGCCCAACGCGCTGGTGCAGATCTCGTCGATCATGCCGCAAAAGCGCAACCCGGTGCCGATCGAGCACATGCGCCACCTCGCCTCGATGGCCGCCGGCCGCGCCGAGGCGGTGGTGGCGACGATGCACAACACCCCCTTCACCGACATGAACGACAGCGAGGGCGAGGTGCAGGCCGCCGGCTATGCCGCCTTCGACGGCGCCGGCCGGGTGCTGCGGCTGCTGGCCGCCTTCGTGCCGGCGTGTTCCATCGATGCCGACAGGGTGGCGCGCAACGCCGATGCCGCCTGCGTCACCGTCACCGAGCTGGCCGACACGCTGGTGCGCGCCGAGGGGCTGAGCTTTCGGCAGGCGCACGAGATCGCCGCCGCCACCGCGCGCGCGGTGATCGCCGCGCGGGTGCCGCTGGCCGCCGGCCACGATGCCTTCGCCGACGCCTTCCGCGCCGCCACCGGGCGCGCCGCCGCGCTCGACGCCGCCGCCTATGCCGAGGCGGTCGGCGCGCGTGCCTTCGTCGCCCGGCGCGACCGGCCGGGCGGCCCCGCGCCGGCGGCGATGGACGCGGCGCTGGCGATCTACGACACCGCGCTGGGCGAGGCCGAGGCATCGCTCGAGGCCGGCCGCGCCCGCCTGCGCGCCGCAACCAACGACCTGACGCGGGCCTTCGCGGCCCTGAGATCGGAGTGAGCCCGTGGCCGAACTGAACCTGCGCGACCTGGTGAAGACCTACGACAAGACCGAGGTGCTGCACGGCATCAACCTCGACGTGGCCGACGGCGAGTTCGTGGTCTTCGTCGGCCCCTCGGGCTGCGGCAAGTCGACGACGCTGCGGATGATCGCCGGCCTCGAAGAGGTGACGTCGGGCAGCATCGAGATCGGCGGGCGGGTGGTCAACAACCTCGAGCCCAAGCAACGCAACATCGCGATGGTGTTCCAGAACTACGCGATCTACCCGCACATGAGCGTGCGCAAGAACATCGGCTTCGGGCTGCGCACCTCGCCGCTGTCGCGGGCCGACCGCGAGAAGCGGCTGGAAGAGGTGGCCGCGATCCTCGGGATGACCGAGTATCTCGACCGCAAGCCAAGCCAGTTGTCGGGCGGCCAGCGCCAGCGGGTGGCGATCGGGCGGGCGATGGTGCGCGACCCCGCGGTATTCCTGTTCGACGAGCCGCTGTCGAACCTCGACGCGCAATTGCGCACCCAGATGCGCCTCGAGATCAAGAAGCTGCACCAGCGGGTCGGCAACACCATCGTCTTCGTCACCCACGACCAGGTCGAGGCGATGACCATGGCCGACCGCATCGTGATCATGAAGGACGGCCACATCCAGCAGGTCGGCACGCCCGCCGAGGTCTATCATGCGCCGGCCAACACCTTCGTCGCGCAGTTCATCGGCGCGCCGTCGATGAACATGCTGGCGGGCCGGGCCGAGGGCCGCGAGATCGTGCTGGAAACCGGCGCGCGGGTGACGCTGGCACGCGCCGGGCTGGCCGAGGGGCGGCGGCTGCTGGTGGGCGTGCGGCCCGAGGATCTGCACCCCGCGGCGGGCGATGCGGCGCTGGTCTCGGGGCCGGTCGCGGTGGCCGAGCCGCTGGGCTCGGAAACGCTGCTGCATGTCTCGGTCGGCGGGCAGGAGATCATCGCCGAAGGGCCGGGGCGCGACGCCCCGAAGGTGGGCGAACTGGTCGGGCTTGCCGCCGATCCCGCCGCGCTGCACCTGTTCGACGCCGAAACCGGGCAGGCGGTGGCGTGAGCGGGGGCGCCAGCAGGCGGGGGGCGATCCTCTCGGTCGGGCGGGTCTATTGCGACCTGGTGTTCACCGGCCTGCCGGCGATGCCGCAGCCCGGGCGCGAGGTGTTCGCCGAGGCGCTGACGCTGGCCGCGGGGGGCGGCGCCTACATCACCGCGGCCTATGCCGCGGCGCTGGGGCGCGGCGCGCGGCTGTGCGCGACGTTGCCGGCGGCGCCGTTCGCGGCGCTGGTGCGCGCCGAGGCGGCGGCGAACGGGGTTGACCTTGCCCCCTCGGCCGAGGGGGCCGGGGCGCCACAGATCACCGTGGCGATGGCCGCGGGCGGCGACGACCGCGCCTTCCTGACCCGCCGCGAGGGCCCGGCCCTGCCGGCCGGCTGGGCGGCGGCGGTGGCGGCGCCGGGGCTTGCCCATCTTCATGTCGGCGAGGTCACGACGCTGCTGGAAGAGCCCGGTCTGATCGCGGCGGCGCGCGCGGCGGGGCTGTCGATCTCGCTCGACTGCGGCTGGGACGACGCGGCTTTTGCCGACCCGGCCCTGCCGGGGCTGATCGCGCAGGTGGACGTCTTCCTGCCCAACGCGGCCGAGGCCGAGCGGTTGTCGGGCCTCGCACCGCTGGCCGACCTGGCGCCGCTGGTGGTGGTCAAGCAGGGCGCCGGCGGGGCAACGGCGCTGGCCGGGGGGGGTGTGCGGGTGCATGCTCCGGCCGAGGCCGCCAAGGTGGTCGACACCACCGGCGCGGGCGACGCCTTCAACGCGGGCTTCGTGCTGGGCTGGCTGGACGGCGCGGGCCTCGCCGAGGCGCTGGCGCAGGGCGCGCGCTGCGGCGCGGTGGCGGTGGCGCGTCCGGGCGGGGCCGGCCACCTCGGGCGCGGGGCGCTGGCCGCGGCGGGCGCCGGGGTGAACGCGGCCGAGTAGGGGCCGCGGCCGCGTGCTCTTGCGGCCCCGACGCCCCTCCATGCGGGGCGTCGAGCCAACCGGACACGCCCGCGCCGAGGGGCTGCGCGGGCGCTGGCCTGGCCGCAGGCGGCGCCCGGCGGGGTTCCTGGAGCGGATCGCGTTCATCCGCATTCACGCGACCCACTCCAACCTTTTGATTTCGCATGTCCGAGAAGCGCAAAACCGGTTCCCACTCTTGCGCGACATGCTCTAGGCCCACACACCGAGGCAATCAACCGGATCGCGTATGACGCCCCGGACTGCCTGCCGCCGGGCCGCGGTGGCGGGCGAGGTGCAGCGGCGTGCGTGACTTGGGCACCGCGGCGATGAAATTATGCCGCGCGACGTGGTACGAGGTGTCGAATCCGAAGAAGTTGAGCTTCATGCGCTCCAGCTCGGCCGCGCGGTAGGCGGCCAGCGGGCGCGCGGCCTCGTCGCGGCGGCGGCGGGCGGCGCGGGCGGCAAGCCGTTCGGCGAAGTCGGGCGCGCGGACGCGGGCGCGGGCATGGGCGATGGCGGCGGCCTCGGCCGCGGCGGGATCGCCGGGCAGGGTGGCGTCGATCAGCCCCAGCCGCGCGGCCTCGGCCGCCGACAGCGGCAGGCGGGTTTCCATCAGCGCCGCCGCCGCCGCCTCGCCCAGCCGGCGGGGCAGCAGATACGTCCAGTATTCCGAGCCGTAGAGGTTGCCCATGTTCTTGTAATGCGGCGACAGCACGACGCCGTCGCGGGCCAGCACCTCGTCGGCGGCAAGCGCCATGAACACCCCGCCGGCGCCGGCGTTGCCGCGCAGGCAGGCCACCACCCAGGCCCCCTCGGCCTCGAGCAGCGCCAGGCAGACGTCGTCGATGGCGTTGATCGCGGCCCAGGATTCCTCGGCCGGGCTGTCGGCGGCCTCTATCGTGGCAAGGTCGATCCCGTTCGACCAGAACTCGGGCCCGCCGGTCAGCACCAGGGCGCGCGCCGGGCCCGCCGCGGCGGCGCGGATCGCGGCCTCCAGCGCCCGCGCGCGCGCCACGGAAAGCGCGCCGTTGAGGAACGGAAAGTGGATGATCGCAACCTCGCCGTCGGTTTCGGTCGTCACCCGGTTCGGCGCGGTGGCGTCGTCCACCTCGGGCGGCAGCGCCACCCCCAGACGGCGCAGCGCCGCGACCGCGGGCAGCTTGATCCGCGGCCCCCCGGGCTCGAGCGGCACCCGCAGGTGGCCGATCCACACCGCGCCGTCGCGGCACGCGCGCACCACCGCCTCGTCCGAGCGCGCGACCAGCGCGCCGGGCGGGCCGGCATGGCCGGGCGCGGGGTGGGCGTCGTGCAGGTGCAGCGCGTGGCCGGCGATGGTGTCGCGAACCCCGGGCCGGCCGTCGGCGGCGCGCAGCCGCGCCAGCACCTCCGCCACCCCCATCGCCGCCCAGTCGATGGCGCGGTCGGGCTGGCGCATCGCCGGCCTGGCGCCCTCGGCGCCGGTGTTGGCGGCGATCAGCGGCGCCTGCCCGGTCGCCAGCCGGCCCAGCGCCTCGCGCATCGCCGCGACGGCGGCCTCGGTCACCTCGCGCCGGTAAAGGTCGGACTTGGTGGTTGCGCGCATCGCGAAGGCGCGGTGGGCCCAGACCGGGCCGGCATCGAGCCCGGCCACCGCCTGCAGCACCGTCACCCCCCACGCGGGCCGGCCCTGCTGCACCGCCCAGTCAAGCGCCGAGGGCCCCCTGTCGCCCGGCGGGCCGGGATGGACCACGAGGCAGGGCACCGCGCGCCACACATCCTCGGGGATCGCGCGGCGCAGGAACGGCGCGATCACCGCGTCGGGGCGCCAGCGCGCCACCGCGTCGCGGGTGACGGCATCGTTGATGTCGTATTCGAGGCTGATCTCGTGGCCGTCGGCGTGCAGTTCCAGCCACAGCCGCTGCGTGAGGCTGTTGAACGCATCGGCAAGGAACAAAAGCCGCATCAGCAGATCCGCGGCAATTGCTCGCCCGCGATCCAGTCGACGATGCGCCGGCCGCCCAGCAGCGTTTCCATCTCGACGAAGCGGTCGGGATCGTCGCGCACCTCGCCCACGATGGCGGCCTCGCGCCCGAGCGGGTGGGCGTGCAGCGCGGCCAGGCCGGCCTCGGCCTCGGCCGCCGGCAGCACCGCAACCAGCTTGCCCTCGTTGGCGACGTAAAGCGGGTCGAGCCCCAGCAGTTCGCACGCACCGCGCACCCCGGGGCGCACCGGCACGCGCGCCTCGTGCAACGCGATGCCGACGCGCGAGGCCTGCGCGATCTCGTTCAGCACCGCCGCCAGCCCGCCGCGGGTGGGGTCGCGCATCAGCCGGCAGCCGGGCGCGGCGTCCAGCAGCGCCCCGGCCAGATCGTGCAGCGCGGCGCAATCGGAAACCACCTCGGTCTCGAAGTCGAACCCGGCGCGGGTGGCCATCACCGCGACGCCGTGGTCGCCCATGCTGCCCGAAACCAGCACCGCGTCACCCGGCCGCGCGTTGCACGCCGACAGGCAGGCGCCGTCGCGCACCACGCCGATGCCGGCGGTGGTGATGAACACGCCGTCGCCCTTGCCGCGCTCGACCACCTTGGTGTCGCCGGCCACGATCCGCACCCCGGCCGCGCGCGCCGCCTGCCCCATCGAGCGCGCGATACGCGCCAGATCGGCCAGCGCGAAGCCCTCTTCCAGAACGAAGCCCGCGGTCAGCGCCAACGGCCGCGCCCCGCCCATCGCGATGTCGTTCACGGTGCCGTTGACGGCCAGCGTGCCGATGTCGCCGCCGGGAAAGAACAGCGGCGAGATCACGAAGCCGTCGGTCGACAGCGCCACCCGCCCCGGCGGCAGGTCGAGGGTGGCCTGGTCCTCCTGCCCGGTGCCGCCGAAGGCCGACAGGAACAGCGCCGCGATCAGGTCGGTCATGTCGCGCCCGCCGGCGCCGTGGCGCATCTCGACCACGCCCGACGGCGCCGGCGCGCCGCTCATGCAGGAGCCTCGGTGCCACGGGCGCGGCGGCCATAGCGGTAATAGGCCGCGCAGGCCCCCTCGTCGGACACCATGCACGAGCCCAGCGGCGTCTGCGGCGTGCACTGGCGCCCGAACAGCGCGCAATCGGTGGGCCGCGCCGCGCCGCGCAGGATCTGCGGGCAGGCGCAGGCGCGGTTCTCGGGCGGGTCGCTCTGAACCAGCCCGAAGCGCGCCTCGGCATCGAAGCGGGCGAAGCGGGCGCGCAGGCGCAGCGCCGAATAGGGCACCGTGCCCAGCCCGCGCCATTCGAAGCTGCGGCGCAACTCGAACACCTCGGCCACCAGCGCCTTGGCGGCGGCATTGCCATGGCGGCCGACCGCGCGGGTATACTGGTTCTCGACCTCGGCGCGGCCTTCGTTGATCTGGCGCACCAGCATCAGGATCGACTGCATCACGTCCAGCGGCTCGAACCCCGCGATCACCACCGGCTTGCCGAATTCCTCGGCGAAGAATTCGTAGGGCTGGCTGCCGATCACCACCGAGACATGCGCCGGCCCGAGAAAGCCGTCGATCTCCACCCGCTCCATCTGCCGGATCGCCGGCGCCTCGAGGATGTTGGTGATCGCCGCCGGGGTCAGGACGTGGTTGCACAGCACCGAGAAATTGGCCAGCCCCAGCGCCTCGGCGCGGCGCAGCGCCACCGCAGTGGGCGGCGTCGTGGTCTCGAAGCCGATGGCGAAGAACACCACCTCGCGGTCGGGGTGGGCCTGCGCCAGCCGCAGCGCATCGTCGACCGAGCCGACCATGCGCACATCGGCGCCCTCGGCGCGGGCGCGCAGCAGCGTCATCTTGCGGCTTGCCGGCACCCGCAGCATGTCGCCGTAGCTGCACAGGATCACCTCGGGGCGGCGGGCCAGATCGATCGCCATCTCGAGCCGGCCGATCGGCAGCACGCACACCGGGCAGCCGGGGCCGTGGATCATGCGCACGCTGTCGGGCAGCAGATCCTGCACGCCGTAGCGGAAGATCGCGTGGGTGTGGCCGCCGCAGAACTCCATCAGCCGGTAGCTGCGCCCGGGGTCGGCCTCGGCCGCGATCCGGGCGGCGACGCCGCGCGCGAGGCCGGCATCGCGAAACTCCTCGACGTATTTCATGGCAGGGCCGCCTGCCCCGGCACGACGCCGATCTCGGCCAGCGCGGCCAGCGTCGCCTCGGCCTCGTCCGGGTCGACCCGGCCAAGCGCGAAGCCCACGTGCACCAGCACGAAATCCCCCGGTTCGACCGCGCCGACCAGCACCGTCGAGACGGTCTTGCGGGTGCCCGAAACCTCGACGATGGCGTGTTCGTCCGGCAAAACCTCGACGACGCGGGCGGGAACGGCATGGCACATCAGGCGTTCTCCTTCAGGATGCGGCGGGCGACCAGCGCCTGGCCAAGCGACAGGCCGCCATCGCCGGGCGGCACCGCGCGCGGGATCAGCGCCGAAAGGCCGGCGCCCTCAAGCCCCGCCACCAGCGCCTCGGCCAGCGGGCGGTTGGCGAGGCAGCCGCCGGTCAGCGCGACGTGGCGGCGGCCGGCAGGCAGGCGCGCCCGCACCAGCGCCACCAGCCCGGCGGCCAGCGTGCCATGGAACAGTGCCGCGCCTTCGGCCGGCGCGCAAGTGTCGAGCGCGTGAAGCAGCGGCGCGAAATCGAGCACGCCGCCAGCCAGCGTGTAGCCGCCCGCCAGCACCCGCGGGCGGGCGCACAGCGCCTCGAGCGCCATCGCCGCCTCGCCCTCGAAGCGGTTCTCGTGGCGCACGCCCAGCAGGCCCGCGGCGGCATCGAACAGCCGCCCCGCCGAGGTGGTTTCGGGGCAGGCCGGGCCCGCGGCCAGCATCCGCGCCACCGCCGCCGCCTCGGGCGCGGGAAAGCGCGCGGCGATCGCCTCGGGCGGGCGGCCCAGCCGGTGCAGCGCCGCCGCCGCCATCCGCCACGGCGCCCGCGCCGCGCGGTCGCCGCCCGGCAGCGGCAGCGGCGCGAGGTGGCCGAGGCGGGCGCAGCCGCTGCCCGCCATATCAAGCAGTTCGCCCCCCCACAGGGTGCCGTCGGGCCCCAGCCCGAAACCGTCAAGCACCAGCCCCGCCAGCGGCCCGGTGACGCCGTATTCCGCCGCCACCGCGGCAAGGTGGGCGTGGTGGTGCTGCACCCGCACCATTGGCAGGCCCATGGTCTCGGCCAGCCGGGTCGAGGGGTAATCGGGGTGCAGATCGCACGCCACCGCCGCCGGCCGCACCCCCAGCAGCGCCGCCAGATGGTCGGCCGATTGGCGCAGGAAGCGGATCGTGGCGGCACTTTCAAGCGTGCCGACGTGCTGGCCCGGCACCGCCTCGGGCCCGCGGGTGACGCAGACCGCGGCCTTGAGCAGCGCGCCCAGCGCCAGCACGTCGGGCCCGTCCTCGGCCAGCGGCAGCGGGTCGGGGACATGGCCACGCGAGCGGCGCAGGAACACCGGCGCGCCGGCGACGACGCGCACCACCGAATCGTCGCAGCGGGTGACGATCGCGCGGTCGTGCCCGGCGACGGCGTCGGCGATGCCGGCCAGATCGGTCGTGGCGCCGGCCTCGTCGGTCACCAGCGGCTCGCCGGCGCGGTTGGCCGAGGTCATCACCAGCGCGAGGTCTTGCGCGCGGGCGCGCCAGCCGGGGTCGGCCGGGTGGCCGGCGGCGGCGTGGAAGATCAGCCAGTGCAGCGGCGTGTAGGGCAGCATCAGCCCCAGGGTCGGCAGCCCGTCCGACACCGCCGCCGGCAGCACCCCGCGCGCGGCCACCACCACCACCGGGCGCGCCGCATCGGCCAGCGCCGCGCGCTCGGCCGCGTCCAGCACCGCCAGCCGTTCCGCCGAGGCGAGGTTGGCGACCATCACCGCGAACGGCTTGCCCGCGCGCCGCTTGCGCCGGCGCAGCCGCTCCACCGCCGCCGGGTTGCGCGCGTCGACGGCAAGGTGGAATCCGCCCAGCCCCTTGATCGCCACCACCTCGCCGGCGCGCAGCCGCGCCAGGATCGCCTCGGGCGCGGTGTCGAGGCGCGGGCCGCAGGCGGGGCAGGCCACCGGCTCGGCGTGGTAGCGGCGGTTGGCTGGGTCGGTGTAGTCGGCGGCGCAGGCGGGGCACATCGCAAAGCCCGCCATCGAGGTCTGCGCCCGATCGTAAGGCAGCGCGCGGGTGATGGTGAAGCGCGGCCCGCAATTGGTGCAGGTGACGAAGGCGTGGCCGGCGCGCCGGTCGGCCGGCGAGAACACCTCGTCCAGGCAATCGTCGCACACCGCCACGTCGGGCGGGATCACCGCGGTCAGCGCCCCGTCGGTGGCGCTGTCGAGGATGCGAAAGCCGGCCTCGGCCGCGCCGCCACACGCGGGCGCGATCGCCTCGCACTCGATCGCGGCGATGCGCACCAGCGCCGGCGCGGCGCGCGGCAGCGCCGCGGCGAAGGCATCGCAGCCCGCCCCCTCGACCTCGATCACCACGCCCGCCGGGGTGTTGCGCACCCAGCCCGTCAGCCCGTGGCGCTGCGCCAGCGTGTGCACGAAGGGGCGAAAGCCCACCCCCTGCACCCGCCCGCGCACTCGCAGCCGCAGCCGCCGGGAAGGGCCCGCGCCGTCCACCTCAGCCCGCCAGCCGCGCCATGCGGCGCGCCGCGTCGATCCAGCCCAGCCAGTCGTCGAACCCCTCGCCGCTGCGGGCCGACAGGCGGATCACCGCGATCCCGGGGCGCACCTTGCGGGCGTTCGCGATCAGTTGCGCGACATCGAAATCGAGGTGCGGCAACAGATCGGTCTTGGCGACCAGCATCAGATCGGCGGTGGCGAAGATGCCGGGATACTTGAGCGGCTTGTCCTCGCCCTCGGTGACCGAGGCGATCACCACGCGGTGGGTTTCGCCCAGGTCGAACGCCGCCGGGCACACCAGGTTGCCGACGTTCTCGATCAGCAGCACGCCGTCGGCGGGCGGCGGCTGGTGCGCCAGCGCGTGGCCGACCATCGCGGCATCGAGGTGGCAGCCCTTGCCGGTGTTGACCTGGATCGCCGGGGCGCCGGTGGCGCGGATGCGGTCGGCGTCGGCGGTGGTTTCCTGGTCGCCCTCGATCACCGCCACCGGGGTCTGGCCAAGGCGGCGGATGGTCTCGACCAGCAGCGTCGTCTTGCCGGCGCCGGGCGAGGACATGAGGTTGAGCGTCAGCGTCCGGCTTGCCGCAAGCTGCGCGCGGTTGGCGGCGGCGATCGCGTCGTTGCGCGCCAGCACGTCCTCCTCGATCGCGACCAGCCGGGCCTGGCCGATGCCGGGCACGCTGTTGCCCGCCGCCCCATGGCCATAGTGCAGCGCCCCGTCGGGGGTGTGGTCGGGGGCGTGGTGGTGGTCGTGGCCATGTTCGTGGGCGTGGTGATGATAGCGGCCGTCGGCCGGCGCATGGCTGTGGGTGGTGCCGTCGGCGTGGGTGTGGGTGTGCCCGGAGGTCAGGGGCTGGCCGGCGACCCGTGCCTCGCCCTCGCCGCAGCCGCAGGTGGTGCACATCAGACGATCTCCATATGCGTTACCTTGAGGTCTTCGCCGCCGGCAACGTGCAGGGCGTGGCCGCCGCATCCGGGGCAGGCGTCACCGCGCGCGGCGATCTCCACCTCGTGGCGACAGTCGAAACAATAGGCGCGCCCGCCGGGGCGGACGATGTCGAAGGCGCATCCTTCCAGCAGCGTATCACGCACCGCGCTGGCAAGGCAAAAGGTCAGTGCCTCGGGCTCGACATGGCCCAGCGCGCCCACCGCAAGGCCCACCCGCGTCACCCGTTGCGCGCCCTCGGCACGGGCGCGTTCCTCGACCAGCTCGACGATGGACTGGGCCAGCGACATCTCGTGCATAAGTGCTCTCCGCGTCGGTCACGATCCTGGCTTAGGGGTCGAGGGCGGCGCAGGCCAGCGCCGCGTCGCGGGCCGGGGCCGGCGGCGCGGCGATGGTTGCGGTGGCGTGCATCGGCAGGGCGGCGGTCGGGTTGCGGGTGTGGCGGCCAGCATGCGGCACCGCGCCGCGCCCGTCCTTGATCCTGCTCAACCCGCCCGATGGCCGGCGCCAGTGCCGGGAAACGCCGGGCGGGCGCGGCGCCATCGCGGGGCTTGCCGCCGGCGGCGCCGCAGGTCCACACTTGCCGCCATGAGCGAACCCGACGACACCCCGAGGCTGCGCATCCGGATCGTGTTCGGCGACGGCGGCATGCTCGGCCCGGGCAAGGCCGAACTGCTGGCGCGCATCCGCGACACCGGCTCGATCGCCGCCGCCGGCCGCGCCATGGGGATGAGCTACCGGCGCGCCTGGCAACTGGTCGAGACGCTGAACGCGATGTTCCGCGATCCGCTGGTCGAGCGCTCGCGCGGCGGCGCGCACGGCGGCGGCGCCCGCCTGACCGAGGCCGGGGCGGCGGTGCTCGACAGCTACCGCGCGCTGGTGTCCGAGGCCGGGCACGCCGGGCAACGCCACACCGACAGGCTGCACGCGATGCTGCGCGGGGCGGGCGGCGGCGCCAGCGGCGGCCACGACGAAAGATAACGCTTGCGCGGGCCGGGGCGGCTCTGCGATGTTTCCGGTGAAACATATCGCTTGCCCGGAGCGCCGCCGATGTCCTTCCCCCGCGCCCTGCCCCCCGTCGCCGCCGCGGCGATGATGCTTGCCAGCGCCGCCACCGCCGCCGGTGCCGACGAGATCACCGTCTTCGCGGCCGCGAGCCTCGCCAACGCCATGGCCGGGATCGAGGACCGGTTCGAGGCCGCCACCGGCCACGACCTGATCGTGTCGCTTGCCGGTTCGTCGGCGCTGGCGCGCCAGATCCAGCAAGGCGCGCCGGCCGATATCTTCATCTCGGCCAATCCGGGCTGGATGGATACCCTGGAGGCCGAGGGCCTTGTCGAGGCCGGCACGCGGTTCGACCTGCTGAACAATTCCATGGTGCTGGTGGCCCATGGCGCCGACGCCGGCCCGGTCGAGATCGGCCCCGACATGGACCTCGCGGGCCTTCTGGGCGGCGGGCGGCTGGCCATGGCGCTGGTCGACGCGGTGCCGGCGGGCATCTACGGCAAGGCGGCGCTGGAAAACCTCGGGCTGTGGGACGGGGTCGCGGACAGCGTGGCGCAGGCCGACAACGTGCGCGCCGCGCTGGCGCTGGTGGCCCTGGGCGAGGCCCCTTACGGCATCGTCTACGCCACCGACGCGGCGGCCGAGGACGGCGTCGGCATCGTCGCCACCTTCCCGGCCGACACCCATCCCCCCATCGTCTACCCCGCCGCCGCCATGGCCGAAAGCGACAACCCGCTGAACGAAACCTTCCTCGACTATCTGCGCGGCCCCGAGGCGCGCGCGGCGTTCGAGCGGCAGGGCTTCGTGGTCGTGGCCGACTGACCCATGACCGACTGGCTGGGCCCCGAGGAATGGAAGGCGGTGGCGCTGTCGCTGCGGGTCGCGCTGTGGGCGACGCTGGCCAGCCTGCCGCTCGGGGTGCTGACCGCCCATGCGCTGGCGCGCTGGACGTTTCCGGGCAAGCATGTCCTCAACGGGCTGGTGCATCTGCCGCTGATCCTGCCGCCGGTGGTCACCGGCTATCTGCTGCTGCTGACGTTCGGCATCCGCGGGCCGGTGGGCGCGCTGCTGGCCGACTGGGGCATCGTGCTTGCCTTCCGCTGGACCGGGGCGGCGCTGGCAGCCGGGATCATGGCGTTTCCGCTGATGGTGCGCGCGATCCGGCTGTCGATCGAGGCGATCGACCCGAAGCTGGAACAGGCCGGCGCGACGCTGGGCGCCTCGCCGCTGTGGGTGTTCGCCACCGTCACCTTGCCGATGGCGCTGCCCGGCATCGTTGCCGGCGCGATCCTGGCCTTCGCCAAGGCGATGGGCGAGTTCGGGGCCACCATCACCTTCGTCTCCAACATCCCGGGCCAGACCCGCACCATCCCCTCGGCGATCCATGCCTTCCTGCAGGTGCCGGGGGGCGAGGGTTCGGCGATGAAGCTGGTGATCGTGTCGGTGGCGGTGGCGATGGCGGCGCTGCTGGGCTCGGAGGTGATCGCGCGCCGGGTGGCGGCGCGGGTGGGGGGCGCGTGATGCTGTCGGTCGCGCTGCGCCATGCCTTCGCGGGTTTCACCCTCGACATCGCCTTCACCGCGCCGCCGGGGATCACGGCGCTGTTCGGCCGCTCGGGCGCCGGCAAGACGAGTATTGTCAACGCCGTCGCTGGCCTGCTGCGGCCCGACGCCGGCAGGATCGCGGCGGGCGAATGGGTGCTGCTCGACACCGACGCCGGCATCCGCCTTGCGCCGCACCGCCGCCGCGTCGGCTATGTCTTTCAGGAGGGGCGGCTGTTTCCCCACCTCAGCGTGCGCCAGAACCTGCGCTATGGCGCGTGGTTCGCGCCGCGCGGCGCGGTGCGCGAGGATTTCGGCCGCGTCGTCGAGATGCTGGGCCTCGGCCCGCTGCTGGATCGTGGCCCCGGCGCGCTGTCGGGTGGCGAGAAGCAGCGCGTGGCGATCGGGCGCGCGCTGCTGGCGGCGCCGCGCCTGATCCTGGCGGACGAGCCGCTGGCGGCGCTGGACGAGGGCCGCAAGGCCGAGATCCTGCCCTATTTCGAGCGCCTGCGCGACGAGGTGGCGGTGCCGATCCTCTATGTCAGCCACGCCGCCTCCGAGGTCGCGCGGCTGGCGACCACGGTGGTCGCGCTCGACGCCGGGCGGGTGGTGGCGCAGGGCCCGGCGGCCGCGGTGCTGGGCGATCCCGCGATCACCCCCGCCGGCGCCCGCGCGGCCGGCGCGGTGCTGGCGGCGCGCATCGTCGCCCACCACGACGACGGGCTGACCGAGCTGGAGGCCGGCGGCTGGCCGCTGTTCCTGCCGCGCTTCGCCGGGCAGCCGGGCGCGGCGGTGCGCATCCGCATCGCCGCCCACGACGTGATCGTGGCCCGCACCCGGCCCGAGGGGCTGTCGGCGCTCAACATCCTGCCCGGCACGGTGGCCGAGGTGCGCCCCGGCGAGGGGCCGGGCGCCATCGTCGCGCTCGACACGCCGGCGGGCCGGCTGCTGGCGCGCGTCACCCGCCGCTCGGCCGCGGCGCTGGGGCTGGTGCCGGGGGTGGCGGCGCATGCGGTGATGAAATCGGTCGCCATCGCGCCGGCCGATGTCGGCGCCGGGCCGCGCGGGCCGCACGTGCCCCGCCCCGGGCCTTGACGCAGATCAAGGCGGCCGGGACTCGCCATCCCTAAAGGTTCCAGCATGGGAAGGTTTCGCGACTCGATGATGGCCCGGACACTGGCAGCGCTGTGCGCGCTGGCGCTGGTGCTGGTGTCGTTCGCGCACCGCCCGGTCGATGCCGGCACCGGGGCCGTGACGCCCGAGCTTGCGGCCTGGGTCGCGGTCGGCGGATCGCTTGACGATCTGTGCCTCGGCGGCGCCGACCCCGGGCATGCGGGCGGCGGGAAATGCCCGGCCTGCCTGCTGGCCAAGGCGCTGGCGATGGCGCCGGCCGCGATGGCGCTGCCGGTTCCGGCCGACGCCCACGGGATCCGCCGGCACTGGCCCGACGCGCCGGCCGTGGCAAGCCACGCGCCGCATGCGCCCGCAGCCCGCGGCCCGCCCCTGCGCCTGATCTGAGCCGCCCCGGGCACCCAGCCGCCGCCTGTCGCCGGCCGGCCCCGCCCGCCCCTGACATTGGAAACGATCGACGGCCTGACCAGCGCGGTTCGCGCGGCCCTCGGTTCCCCCCCCTCGTGCCGGACGGGCGACCGGCCGGGGAGTGCCCTTCCGCGCCCGCCAACCCGAGCAACCCGAAAGGAACTTGCGATGAAACCGCTTGCCTGCCTCTCTGCCCTCGCGCTGCCGCTGGCGCTGGCCTCGGCCGCCTCGGCCCATGCCACCTTCGCCGAATCCGACGTGGTGCCGAACCAGACCGCGCGGCTGACCGTCCGCATCGGCCACGGCTGCGGCGAGGAAGCGACGCTGCGCGTCCGCGTCCGGATCCCCGACGGGATGATCTCCGCGCAGCCGATGGTCAAGGCCGGCTGGACGCTTGAAACAATCACCGGCCCCTACGACAAGCCGCACGACTCCTTCGGCCATCCGCTGACCGAGGGCGTGAAGGAAATCGTCTGGTCGGGCGAACTGCCCGCCGCCTATTACGACGAATTCGTGTTCCGCGGCCGGGTGACCGACACGATCCCCACCGGCGAGATGCTCTACATCCCGGTGGTGCAGGAATGCGCCACCGGCGCCGAACGCTGGATCAATATACCGGCCGCCGGGCAGGACGCGCACTCGCTCGATCATCCCGCGCCGGGCGTGATGGTGGTTCCCGCCGCAGAGGCCCACGGCCACTGACGCGACGGGCACAGGCGATGCCGCGGCTCTCTCTCCCCGCGGCATCGCCGACGCACGGAACGCGCCATGCGCGCCCGGCTGCGAGGTCTGCCGATCCTGGCGGCAAGGCCGGCCGAGGGCGGGGGCCGAGCCGAGCCGCCTTGCCACCCTTCCCGGCGGCGGCGGGTTCTGACATGCTGGCCCGGTCGCGCTGCCGGGGGCCGGTGCCTGGGACGTGACGCTGCGCAACCTTGTCACCGACTGCCAAAGCGTCACCTTGCGCGAAACCATCACCATCGCCCCCTGACCCTGCGCCCCCGGACGACGGAGACCGCCATGCGCCGCCTGAGCCTTGCCCTGATCCTTGCCGCCCTGCCCGCCACCGCCCACGAGGTGACGACCGGAACCCTTGTCATCGACCACCCGCACGCGCTGGAAACCCCGCCCACCGCGATGTCGGGGGCGGGCTACATGACCATCACCAACACCGGCCCCGAGGTCGAGCGGCTGCTGGGCGTGCGCGCCGACTATCCCAGCGTCGGGCTGCACGGCAGCGAGACCGACGCGCAGGGCACCACGCGGATGATCCCGATCGAGGCGGTCGAGATCGCGCCGGGGCAAACCGTGACCTTCGCGCGCGGCGGCATGCACGTGATGTTCATGGGCCTGAACGGCGACCCGTTCGAAGAGGGCGAGGCGATCCCGGCGACGCTGATCTTCGAACATGCGGGCGAGGTCGCGGTGGACTTCACGGTCGAGCCGCTGACCGCGCCCGAAACCGGCCACGACGCCCAGTCCGGCCACGGCGGCTGAGGCCGGGCGGCTTCGGCAGCCCTCAGCCCGCCCGGCGCGCCAGCATCAGCGCCCCGTCAAGCGCCGATCCGACGGCCTCGCGCAATTCCCACCTGCCGGCCAGGCGGGCGGCGTGGACAGCGCCAAGGCCGCCCAGGAACACCACCGGCAGCGCGCCCGCGCGTTGCAGCAGGTCGATGGCGCGGGCGACATCGGCGGTGGCGCGGGCCATCACCGCGGCGGCGGCGGGATCGTCGCCGGCCGCCACGCGCGGCGCCAGCGCGGCGAAATCGGCCGGCCGCGCGGTGACCGCGAAGGCGGCGATGCCGTCCGGCCCGCCAAACTCGACCAGCAGCGCGTCCAGCAGCGGGGTTCGCGCCACGAACCCGTCCACCGCCCGCAGTGCGCGCGCCAGCACCGCCCGCCCGATCCACGCGCCGCTGCCCTCGTCGCCCAGCACCAGGCCCCAGCCGCCGATCTGGCGCACCCGGCCCGCGCGCTGCACCCCGTAGACCGAGCCGGTGCCCAGCGCCGCCACGATCCCGTCCGCCGTGCCCAGCGCGCCGAGGGTGGCGGCCACCGCGTCGGTCTCGATCGTGACGCGCGCGAAGGGCAGCGCCGCGCGCAGCCGCGCGACCGCGCCCGCCGCGTTGGCTCCGGCCAGCCCCAGGCCCGCCGCCGCAACCGCGCCTTCCCCGGCCTCGGCCAGCGCCGCGCGCGCCGCCGCAAGGATGTTCGCCGCCGCGCCGTCGGGGTCGGAGGCGATGTTGGCCGGCCCCGCGGCGCCGCGCCCCACGATCCGGCCGGCCGCATCCGCAACCGCCGCCCGGCACCCGCTGCCGCCGCCGTCGACGCCGAGATGGAATGCCATGCCCGCCCCCTGCTTGAAATACCAAACAAATACCAAAGCGGCCGTGCCAAAGTGAACCCGCCGCATCGGTGCCGGTTCCAGAGGTGCGCACGAATGGGCTTTACACATGGTATTAAGTTGGCATCATCACAGCAAGGGGGAATCGCATGACCGAGCGCTCGACCGAGGCCCGCCATCCGCACGCCGTGGGCCTGCACGCGCGGCCACCGGCCGAGGTTCTGGCGCGGCTGCACGCGGGCCAGGCCGCGGCGCTGGGCGCGATCCCCGCCGCGCTGCCGCGGATCGAGGCGGCGGCCGAGGCCGGGGCCCGCGCGCTGGCGGCGGGCGGGCGGATGGCCTATGCCGGCGCCGGCTCGGCCGGGCTGATGGCGCTGGCCGATTGCCTGGAACTGGCCGGCACCTTCGGCATTCCGCCGGCACAAACCCCGATGCTGCTTGCCGGGGGCAGCGCGGCGCTGCTGCGCCTGACCGGCGCGGTCGAGGATGATCCGGCGTTGGCACAGGCCGATTTCGCCGCCGCCGGGATCGTGGCGGGCGACGTGGTGATCGCCGTTTCGGCCTCGGGGCGGACGCCCTACACGGTGGCGCTGATCTCGGTGTGGCAGTTCGTGGGCATCCCGATGATCCTGGTCTACACCGCGCAGGGGCTGCCGCTGGCGGCGTTCATCCTGACCGAGGTCATGAAATCGGTCTCGGCCGACCTCAAGAACGCCGGCCGCATCGACGGGCTGTCGGAATACCGCATCTTCTTCGTGCTGGTGCTGCCGCTGGTGCGCCCGGCGATGGCGACGGTGGCGGTTTTCACCATGATCCCGATCTGGAACGACCCGTGGTTCCCGCTGATCCTGGCCCCGGTCGAGGTGCGCGGCATGGGCCTGCGGCTGTCCGACGAGATCGCGGCCGATATGTAAAACTACGCCCATTTCCAGGTGCTGTTCGCCGATGGCTCGGTCGGCTGGTACGAGGCCGGGTGGGTGGGGGTCGATGATGTCGGACACCGCCTTCTTCGTGAAGGACGTGATCAGCCCGAACGGCGCGGTCTCGATCCGGATGCCCGAAAGCGCACGCTCGGACGACATCGACACCCATACCCGCACCGCGTTGATCCGGGTGCACCGCGCGCGGGGCGGCGACACCGATCTCGCGATGGACGACGAACCCGGCCACCAGGACTTGTGCGAGCGCGAACAGGCGTTCGTGGCTCGCGCGATCCGCGAGAACCTCGACCTTGGCTGCCACCTGCGCGACGCGGAACGCTCGCTTGCCGTGTGCCTTGCGGCCGACGAAAGCGTGCGCTGGGGCGGACCCGTCAGATTGTGAAGGAGCGGCCATGGGTGCCCTGACGCTGGCCAAGGTGGCGAAATCGTTCGGCAAGGTCGCGGTCATCCGCGATGTCGACCTGACCGTCGCGGACGGCGAATTCGTGGTTTTCGTCGGCCCCTCGGGCTGCGGCAAGTCCACGCTGCTGCGGATGATCGCCGGGCTTGAAGACGTGACCTCGGGCGACGTTCTGCTGGACGGCGTGCGGATCAACGATGTCGCCCCCGCCAGACGCGAGATCGCGATGGTGTTCCAGACCTACGCGCTTTATCCGCACCTGAGCGTGCGCGACAACATGGGGCTGGCGCTGAAGCAGGCCGGCACCGCGCGCGATGAGATCGACCGCTCGGTCGCGCGCGCCTCGGCGATGCTCGAGCTTGACGCCTATCTCGCACGGCGCCCGGCCGAGCTTTCGGGCGGGCAGCGCCAGCGGGTGGCGATCGGGCGGGCGATCGTGCGCAAGCCCAAGCTGTTCCTGTTCGACGAGCCGTTGTCGAACCTCGACGCGGCGCTGCGGGTGGCGACGCGGATCGAGATCGCACGGCTGCACCGCGAACTGGCCGCCACGATGATCCACGTCACCCATGACCAGATCGAGGCGATGACGCTGGCCGACCGCATCGCGGTGCTGCGCGACGGGCGGGTGGAACAGGTGGGCGCGCCGATGGAGCTTTACAACGACCCCGGCAACACCTTCGTCGCCGGCTTCATCGGCAGCCCGCAGATGAACTTTCTGCGCGCCGGCCCGCTGGGGCGGCCGGGCGAGACGCCGGGCATCCGGCCGGAACATCTGGCCCCCTCGCGCGAGGGCGGCGAGATCGCCGGCCGCGTCAGCCATGTCGAGAAACTGGGCGGCGAGACGCTGGTCTACCTTCGCACCGAGGCCCACGGCCTGCTGACGCTGCGCCTGTTCGGCGAGCACGATTACCGCGTCGACGAGGTTGTGCATGCCACGCCCGAGGTGGCGCGCCTGTTTCATTTCGACGCCGACGGACAGCGGCTGCGCGCCGGCGTGCCCGGCTGAAACCATCCTCACGGCCCCTCCCGCGCAGGTCGTCGGGCAGCGGGCCGGCCGGCGGGTTCCGGGCGCGCACCGGGCGCCGCGCATCCGGCGGCGGGGGGCTACGGCCTTGCCGGCAAGGCGCTGGCGTGATGAGCTTTGCCGCAGCGCGTCATATTGAAATCTTATCAGGAAATACCAGACTGCAATTTGACTTGGGCCAAGACGTGCCCCTTGATAAAAAAGCAGCATGGCACGGAGGACAAATGCCCGACCGCTCGCTTTACATCGCCTTTCCCGACGACGACGTGCGCGCCGGCGTCACCCTGTATTGGGAGAACGCGCCGGTCACCTGCGCGACGCTTTGGGACGCGCTTGCCACGCCGTTCCGGGCCGAGGTTTCGCACGCGATCTTCTCGGGGCCGGAACTCATGACCGGGCTGCCGGAAAGCCACCGCAGCTTCGATCCCCGCGCGATCCCGGTCGAGAACCAGACGGTGATCCCCGAGGCGGGCGAGCTGTTGTGGTTCTACCAGCCGAAGAACTTCTTCCGCATCGACCCGTCGGAGTTCTGGGAGATCGGGTTCTTCTACGCCCACGGCGGGCGCACCTTCGGGCCCACCGGCTGGATCCCCTGCAACTATTTCGGAAAGATCACCTCGGGGCTGGACGAGGTTGCGACGATGGCCCGGCGGGTGCGCCGCGAGGGCGTCAAGACCATCGAGATCGGCCGCGCCTGAAAAGCGGCCCCAACACGGAGGACGGACCATGACTACACCGGGAAAACTGCTGGCCGGCACCGCGCTGGCCACCTTCGCCGCAACCGCGGCGCCGGCCCAGACGCTGACCATCAACTCGTTCGGCGGCGCCTATGAAGAGGCCCACCGCGCCTGCGTGATCGACCCCTTCATCGCCGAGACCGGGGCCGAGGTGCAGATCGTCACCGCCTATTCGGCCGACGCCTTCGCGCAATTGCGCGCCCAGAAGGACGCGCCGCAATTCGACATCCTGCACTTCTCGGGCGGGCAGGAGATCGTCGGCGCCGCCGAGGGGCTGCTGGCCCCCATCGACGCGAGCAAGCTGTCGAACGCCGGCGACCTTTACGATTTCGCCGGCGCGAACATGGAAAAGGGCGAGGGGCCGGCCTATTCGATCGCCGCCATCGGGCTGCTTTACAACACCGAACTGCTCGACACCGCGCCCACCCGCTGGGCCGACCTGACCGACCCGGCGCTGGCCGAGGGGCTGGTGATCACCGACATCTCGAACGGCTACGGGATGCTGGGCTTCCTGATGCTCAACCAGGCGATGGGCGGCAGCCTCGAGGATATCCAGCCGGGCCTCGACGCGGTGGCGCAGATGCTGGAAAACGGCGCGATCGTGGTCAACACCTCGCCCGAGATCCAGCAGGAGTTCGCGCAGAACGGCGCCGTTATCGCCGCCTATGCCTCGGACTACGCCTACACGCTGCGCAACGCCGGGCTGCCGGTGGCGTTCGTGCAGGCCGAGGACGGCACGCCGGCCAGCTACATCACCGTCAACCTCGTGGCCGGGCGCGACAACACCGACCTCGCGCACCGCTTCATCGACATCTCGATCTCGCCCGAGGCGCAGGCGTGCTTCGCCAACGCCTTGCGCTACACGCCCACCAACCGCAAGGTGGAACTGTCGGACGAGGTTGCGGCGGACGTGGTCTACGGCCCCGACGCGGCGGCGGGCATGATCCGCTTCGATCCCACCGTGATCGAGGCGAAACGCTCGGAATGGGTGGACGCGTGGAACCGCACCATCGCGAAATGAGGCGGCGGGCGCTCGCAGGGGCGCGCGGGGAGTGATACCGTTTCCGGTTGATAGCCTCGGAATGCCGCCCTCGGGAACCCGCCCGGGCCGCCCCCCCGGGGCGGGCGCTGCCCTCTGTCGCGCGCCGGCTCGACCAAGCCGAACAGTTCGAACGGATTTCGCATGACCGACCGGCGCGAAAACCTGCTGCTGCTGCTGCCCGGCCTGCTGCTGCTTGGCCTCGCCTTCTTCCTGCCGATCGCGCGGATGCTCGTGCTGTCGGTCGAGGGCGAGGCCGGCACCCTGACCGGCGAACATTTCGCGCGCTTCCTGACCGATCCGTTCTACCTGGGTGTGCTGTGGCGCACGGTGCGCCTGTCGCTGCTGATCACCGTGCTGTGCGCGCTGATCGGCTTTCCGCTGGCCTACATCATCGCCCGCGCGCCGCCGCGCCTGTCGTTGTGGCTGATCGTGATCGTGATCCTGCCGCTGATGACCAGCGTCGTGGTGCGCACCTTCGGCTGGATGGTGATCCTGTCGCGCAACGGGCTGATCCCCTCGACCCTGCGCGATCTTGGCCTTGTCGGGCGGACCTTCGCGCTGATGCAGACCGAAACCGCCATCGTGCTGGGCATGGTGCAGGTGCTGCTGCCGTTCATGGTGCTGTCGGTGCTGGGGGTGCTGACGCGGCTTGACCCGCGGCTGGAAGAGGCCGCGCGCACGATGGGGTGCAGCTTTGCCGGCAGCGTGCGGCGGGTGGTGCTGCCGCTGGCGCTGCCGGGGCTGGCGGCGGGCTCGGTGCTGGTGTTCACGCTGTCGGCAAGCTCGTTCGTGACGCCGAACCTGCTGGGCGGCTCGCGGCTTCAGGTGCTGGCGGCGTCGATCTACCGCGCGGTCACCCAGACGCTCGACTGGCCGTTCGCGGCGGCGCAGGCGGTGATCCTGTTCGCGGGCATCGTGCTGGTGCTGGCCCCCTACATCCGCCAGACCGCGCGCGCCGCCCATGGTTAGAGAGGTGCCCCCCGCCCTGCGCCTCGCGGCGTGGGTGTTCACGCTGGCGGCGGCGGTGTTCCTGCTGGCGCCGCTGGTGGTGGTGATGGGCGTGTCGGTGTCGGAGAACCAGTTCATCGCCTTCCCGCCCGAGGGCTTCACCCTGCGCTGGTACAAGGCGGTGCTGGGCGACGCGCGCTATCTGTCGGCGGCCTGGGTCAGCCTGCGGCTGGCGCTGATCGTCACGGTGCTGGCATTGGTCGTCGGCGGCGCGGCGGCGATCGCGCTGCACCGCCGCACGCTGCCGGGGTCCGAGGTGCTGGCGACGCTGTTCCTGTCGCCGCTGATCCTGCCCACGATCATCTTCGCCATCGGCATGCTGATGTTCTGGAGCGCGGTGTTCGGCCCGGTGGGCTTCGCCACGCTGGTGCTCGGCCACCTGCTGGTGTGCCTTCCGTATGTCGTGCGCACCACGCTGGCGGTGCTGGCGGAATCCGATCCGTTCCTGGAGGAGGCCGCGCGCACCATGGGCGCGGGCCGGCTGCAACGGCTGTGGCGGGTGGTGCTGCCGCAATGCCGCCCGGGGCTGGCCGCCGGCGCCTTCTTCGCCTTCAACATCTCGTTCGACGAGGCGGTGCTGTCGCTGTTCCTGCGCCGGCCGGGGCTGACGACGCTGCCGGTGCAGATCTACGGGCAGATGGAATTCAGCCCCGATCCCTCGGTGGCCGCGGTCTCGTCGATCATGATCTTCATCACGGTGGCGCTTCTGGTCGTCATCGACCGGGTGCTGGGCATCCGGCGTTTCTCGACGGGGTAGCATGGCCGATCTGGTGCTTCACGACATCCGCAAGTCCTTCGGCCGGACCGAGGTGCTGCACGGCGTCTCGACCCGGATCGAGGCGGGCAGTTTCGTCAGCCTTCTGGGCCCGTCAGGCTGCGGCAAGACCACGCTTCTGCGCATCGTCGCGGGGCTGGAATCGGTCAGCGCCGGGCGGGTCGAGATCGCGGGCGAGGATGTCACCGCCCGCCCGCCCGAGGCGCGCGACATCGCGATGATGTTCCAGTCCTACGCGCTGCTGCCGCACCTGAGCGTGGCCGGGAACGTCGCCTTCCCGCTGCAGATGCGCCGCATCGGCCGGCCGGAAGAACGGCCCGGGATGGTGCGCGCGGCGCTCGACACGGTGCAGCTTGGCGCGCTGGCCGACCGCTTTCCGCGCCAGTTGTCGGGCGGCCAGCAGCAGCGGGTGGCGCTGGCGCGCGCGCTGGTCTCGCGCCCCAGGGTGCTGTTGCTGGACGAGCCGCTGTCGAACCTCGACGCCCGCCTGCGCGAGGACATGCAGGTGGAGCTGATCGCCATCCACGAGCGGCTGAAGCTGACAACCGTTTTCGTCACCCACGACCAGGAAGAGGCGCTGAGCCTGTCCGACCGCGTCATCCTGATCAACGACGGCAAGGTCGAGCAGGAGGGCACGCCGAAACAGATCTACGACACCCCCCGCACCCGCTTCGCGGCCGATTTCCTCGGCGCCTCGAACGTGCTGGCGGTGACGGTGCGCGACGACGGGCACGCCGAACTGGCCGACGGGCAGGCGCTGGCGCTGGCAGCACCCGCCCCGCCCGGGCCGGCGGAACTGGCGATCCGGCAGGAGGATGTTGCGATCCTCGACGACGATGACGCCGACGGGCTGGCGGCCGAGGTCGCGGCGCGGGTGTTCCTGGGCGCGCGCAGCCGCTATGTGCTGCGGCTGGCCGGGCAGGAGGTGCGCGCGCTCGGCCCCGACCGGCCGGGCCTGCGCCCGGGTGCCACGGTGCGGCTGCGCCTGCCCCCCGACCGGCTGCGGCTGCTGGCCCGGCCATGAGCGCGCGCGCGGCCCCCCCCCGCACCGCCGGGCTGCGCGTGAGCGACATGCAGACCTTCGTGGCGCTGGCGGCCGAGCGCCATTTCGGCCGCACCGCCGAGCGGCTGCACACCTCGCAGCCGGTGATCTCGACGCGGCTGGCGCGGCTCGAGGGGCAGTTGGGGGTGCGGCTGATCGAGCGCGGCGGGCGCGAGTTCTCGCTGACGTCGGCCGGGCAGACGGTGGCCGCCGCCTTCCGCGCGGTGCTGGGCGAACTGGCGGACCTCGAGGCGCGGCTGGACGGCAACGGCGACGCGCCCGAGGAATTGCGCATCGGCGCCATCGACAGCGTGGTGGCGACGTGGCTGCCGGGGCTGGTCGAGGCGCTGCGGGCACGGTTCCCGGGGCTGCGGATCGAGTTGACGGTGGACAGCACCCACAACCTCGTCGCCGCGCTGACCGGCGGCGCGCTCGACATCATCTTCGCGGTCGATCCGGTGCTCGACAGCCGCTTCGGCAATTTCATCGCCTGCGTCTACGAGATGAGCTGGGTCGCCGCGCCGGCGCTGGCCCCGCCCGGGCGGCTGCATTCGGTGGACGACCTGGCGCGGATGGCAATCATCACCTTCCCCCGCGACACGCCCCCCTACCGCGCCATCGCCCCCTATTTCCAGGACGAGAAGGTGCTGGCCGACAAGCTGACCTCGTGCAACTCGCTCTTCGCCATCGTCTCGCTGGCGGCCGACGGATTCGGGATCGGGGCGATCCCCACGGTCGCGGTCAAGCGCGAGCTGGACGCCGGCACGCTGGTGGCGATGCGGGTGGCCAAGAGGTTCCCGCCGTTGCCGGTGGTGGCAAGCCACCGGTTGCAGGCCGGCCCGCTGATGGCCGAGGTGATCGACGAGGTGCACCGCGAAGTGCGCGCCTTCTGCGCCCGGTTGGACCCGCCGACGATGTGGACGGAATAGCCCGCGCGCGGGCGCGCGCGCCCTGGCCTCAGCCCGCCACCGCGTGGCCCTCGGCGTCGAAGCCGTGCACCCGGCCGGGCGCGAACGACAGGCCCACGGTGGTGCCGGGGCGCAGCGCGGTGTCGCCGTCGGTGCGCACCACGATGCGTCCGGCCTCGCCCGCCTCGACGATCAGATAGGTGTCGGCGCCAAGGTATTCGGTGACGTCGACGGTGCCGTCGATCTCGCCCCGGCCCGCCTCGACCAGGCCGATATGCTCGGGCCGGATGCCCACCTGCACCGCGCCCGCCGGCGCCACCCCCGGCACCGCCCGCGCCGGCATCACGTTCATCCGCGGGCTGCCGATGAACTGGGCCACGAACAGGTTCGCCGGCCGGTCGTAAAGCGCGCGCGGGCTGCCCACCTGCGCGATCCGGCCGCCGTCCAGCACCACGATGCGGTCGGCCAGCGTCATCGCCTCGACCTGATCGTGGGTGACATAGACCATCGTCGCGGCCAGCGTCTGGTGCAGCTTGGCGATCTCGTAGCGCATCTCGACCCGGAGTGCGGCGTCGAGGTTGGACAGCGGCTCGTCGAACAGGAACGCCGTAGGCTCGCGCACGATCGACCGGCCGATCGCCACCCGCTGGCGTTGCCCGCCCGAAAGGTCTTTCGGGCGGCGTTCGAGGAACGGGACCAGCTTCAGCACCTCGGCCGCGGCCGTCACGCGGGCGTCGATCTCGGCCTTCGGCGCCCCCGCGGCCTTGAGCGCGAAGCCCATGTTGTCGCGCACCGACATGTGCGGATAAAGCGCGTAGGACTGGAACACCATCGCCAGCCCGCGCTTGCTGGGCGGCTCGGCGGTGGCGTCGCGCCCCGAGATCACGATCTGCCCGCGGCTGGTTTCCTCGAGCCCCGCGATCATCCGCAAGAGCGTGGACTTGCCGCAGCCCGAGGGGCCGACGAAGATCACGAACTCGCCTTCCTCGATGGCGAGGTCGACGCCGCGGATCACCTGCACCTCGCCGAACCATTTCTCCACCGCGCGAAGCTCGATCGACGCCATCAGCCCGCCCTCCGTGCCGCCTCGGCGTCCGGCCGCGCCCAGGTCAGCCACACCGCCGCCGTCCAGGTGAAATCCGCCCCGCCGCAGGGGGTGCCGTCGATCGGGTCGAAATATTCGTAGAAGCCGTGGCGCGCGATCACCTCCGCGGTCTCGGCGCGCAGCCGCTCGGCCTGCGCCACGCGGCCCATGTCGCGCAGCCCCATCGCGATGAGCGCGTTGACCACCGGCCACATCGGCCCCCGCCAGTAGCGGCGCGGGTCGAAATGCGCGCCCTCGGGATCGGCCGAGGGGATGCCGTAGCGCACCCGCCTCCACACCCGGTCAAGCTGCGCGTCCATCCCCTCCACCCCGGCAAGATAGGCAAGGAACGCGCCCGACCCCAGCACGCCCGCGAACCGCCCCGAGCGCAGGTCGCGCGCGTCGTAGGCCCCGAGATCGCGGTTCCAGAGCGACGCGGCCCCGGCGCGCAGGGCGGCGGCCCAGCCTTCCACCTCCGCCACGTCGTGGCCAAGCTCGCGGCCGATGGCGGCGAGGTCGTCATGGGCGCGCAGCAGGATGAAGCTCACCCCCGGATCGGCCATCAGGAATGGCCCCTCGGCCACGATCCGCGCCTGGTTCCAGCCGACCGACCGGCCGAACTGCACGAGGGCGAGGTAGCGGTCGTAATCCGCCTTGCCCGGCCGCATCGACGCGTCCACATGGCCGGTGTCGCGGCGGGTGTAGGCGCCCACGCCCGAACCGTCGACCGCCGCCATGCCGATGTCCCAGTCGGGGCAGTTGTCGCGCCCGGATTCCCACGGATGCACGATCGCCGCCACGCCCTCGCGGCAACGCACCTCGGCCCACCAGCGGTGCCACGCCAGCAACCGCGGCCAGAGCGCCGCGATCCGCGCCCGCCCGCCGTCGCGGTCGGCGTCCCAGATCGCGCGCGCCAGCGTCGCGGCCACCGGCGGCTGGCTGATGCCCGAGGTCGGCGGCACCGTCCCCGTCCCCCAGACCTCCGGCCCCGGGAAGTAGCCCGGATCGTCGCGGTGAAAGACGATGTGCGGCACCATCCCCCCCGGCCATTGCGCAGAGAACAGCGTGTCCAGTTCATCCCACGCCCGGCCGGCATCGAAGGTGGAAAACCCCCAGGCGGCGAAGGCGCTGTCCCAGTTCCACTGATAGGGATAAAGCCCCGCGGTGGGCACGGTATACCCGCCCCGGTCGTTGCCGCGCAGGATCGCCCGCGCCCGCTCGTCCAGTTCCATCGTCATCCCTTCACGCTGCCCGCGGTCAGCCCGCGGGTCATGAACCGCTCCAGCCCCAGAAACAGCGCCAGGATCGGCACCGTGGCCACCACCGACCCCGCCATCAGGTGCTGGCGCGGCACTTCCGAGGAATTGAGGCTCGCGATCCCCCGCGTCAGCGTGAACTTCGAGGGATCGTCAAGCAGCATGAACGCCAGCAGGAACTCGTTCCAGGCGATCATGAAGACGTAAAGCGCCACCGAGGCGAGTGCGGGCAGCGACAGCGGCAGCGTGATCTTGCGGATCACCGCCAGCCGCGACAGCCCGTCCATCAGCCCCGCCTCCTCGATCTCGGCGGGCAGGCCGCGGAAATAGCCCTGCAGCATGTAGAGCGCCACCGGAATGGTGGTGACCGGGTAGATCATCACGATGCCCGCATAGGTGTTGCGCAGCCCGGTCATGGAAAAGGCGATGTAGATCGGCAGCGCCAGCACGATCATCGGCACCATGTAGATCAGCAGGATCGACCGCGACAGCGCCGCGCTGCCCGCGAACCGCAGCCGCGCCACCGCATAGGCCCCGGGCACCGCGAACAGCAGCGTGATGAGCACGGTCAGCACCGAGATGCCGAAGGAATTGGCCAGGTAGATGCCGAAATCGAACTGCGTGAACAACTCGCGGTAGCTGCGGAACAGGTCGGCGCCGCGGCTCAGGTCGATCGAGAAATCGAGCGGGTTGCGCATCAGCGCCGCCTGCGGCTTGAGGCTCGTCATCACCATCACCCAGAACGGGATCAGCACCGCGGCGGCAAAGACGATGTGCCCGAACCCGGTCAGGAACCGGATCCACGCGCCCTCGGCCTCGTGGCGGCTGAGCAGGCCCGGCCCGCAACCCGCCAGCATCCGCACCGCGCCGGCCGCCGCCGCCAGCCCCGCCAGCGCCCCGGCCAGCGCCCCGCCGCCCGGCCCCGCCGCCGCCACCGGCCCGGCCCCGACAAGCCCGGCCAGCGCCAGCACCGCCGCCGCCCCCGGCACCGGCCAACGCCCCGGCGCGTGCACCGCCACAAGCCCCAGCGCCGCCCCCCACGCCGCCGCCAGCCACACCACCGGGCGAAACGCCCCCCCGGTGACGAACGACAGCACCACCGCGACGCTCACCGCCACCGTCACCGCCCAGGCCGCGCCGATCGCCGCCCCGGTCACCCGCCCCTGCCGCCAGACGCTCATGCCCGCCCCTTCATCTTGGCGAAAATACTCCGGGGGGGCACGCCGCAGGCGTGCGGGGGCAGCGCCCCCACCCCGCTCAAAGCCCTTCCTCCCGGCTGACGTAGCGCAGGAACAGCAGCGAGAAGACCAGCAACGCCGCGAAGATCAGCACCGCCACCGCCGCACCCGCGCCGATGTTCGACACCGCGAAGGCCTGCTCGTAGACGTTCACCGTCAGGGTGCGGGTGCCGGCGTTGCCGCCGGTCAGCAGGAAGATGTCGTCGAACTTGTTGAAGGTCCAGATGAAGCGCAGCAGGAACAGCACCGACAGGATGCCGGCAAGCTGCGGCAGTGACAGGTAGCGGAACTTCTGGAACGGCGACGCGCCGTCCATGTCGGCGGCCTCGTACATGTCCTGGTCGATCGACTGCATCCGCGCCAGGATGAACAGGAACGACAGCGGGAAATAGCGCCACACCTCGAACAGCGTGACCATGATCAGCGCCAGCGGCCGCTCGCCGAAGAAGTTGATGGCGCCCTCGCTCACCCCCATCCGGATCAGCAGCGCGTTGGCCGAGCCCGCGAAAGGGTCGAACAGGATCAGCCAGGCGAAGGCCACCGCGATCACCGGCGCGACATAGGGAAACAGGTAAAGCCCCCGCAGGATGCCCTTGCCCCGGAACGAGCGGTTGAGCAGCAGCGCCGCGAACAGCCCGACCATGAGCGCGCCGAACGTGCCGAAGACGGTGTAGAACAAGGTCGCGCCCAGCACCGCCCAGAACTCGCGCCCGTCGAAGACACGGGCGAAGTTTTCCCCCGTGAACTCGCGGCTGGTCAGCACGTTGGGCGCGCGGCCGGTCATCTCGGGCGCGCTCGCGCGCGGGTCGGCGCCGGCGTCGAGGAACGCCGCGCCCACGCTCACCTCGATCGCCACCTCGTCGCGGTGCCCGCCCGGCCAGTCGCCCAGATCGCACGACAACACCGCCCCCGACAGCGTGCAGCGCGGGTCCATCGCCACCGGCGTGAGCCCCGCGGGCCAGGCGTCGGTCAGCGTCACGTCGCGGATCGTCACCTCCTGCGAGGAATTGCGCAGCCGGTAGCGCAGCGTCGCCGCGTCGCCGGGCGCCTCGGGGCTGCCGCGCAATTGCTCGTTGACCACCGGCGCCGGCGGGCGCAGGTCGGCCAGCCCCACCGGCTTCACGCTGATCCAGAACACCGCCAGCAGCGGCAGCACCACCACCAGCGCCACCGCGCTCAGCGTCGGCAGCAGCAGGCCCCAGGCGAGCCTTGCCTCGCGCCGGGCCAGCGGCCCCGCGCCCCGTGGCGGTGTTGCGCTCATCGCGTCCCCTTCGGCCCGATCCGGCCCGGGCGGCGGCGCCCGGGCCGGCGCTCGGTCACTGGATCTTCGCCAGTTCCTCGTTCAGCGCCACCACCGTGGCCGCCGCGTCGCGCCGCCCGTCGAGATAATCGCGCACCAGCCGGTTGATGACCTGGCTGTTGACCATCTTCGAGGCCAGCGCCAGTTGCCCCTCGGCCACGCCCCAGCGTTGGGCGACGTCGAGCCCGCCGACGATCTCCTCGATCATCGACGCCTCGTAAAGATCGCCCAGCGGCACCTTGCGGTCGACGCCGGCAGGCAGCGTCGCCCAGGCGTCGACGAAGGCGGTGGGGTTGTCGGGCGTGCCGCGGCGCACCGGGAACTTGCCCTCGGGCGCGATCGACAGGGTTTGCGTGTAACCCTCGTCAAGCGAGAACTTGACGAAGTCCATCGCCGCGTCGGTGGCGGCGTCCATGGTGATCCCGAAATAGCGCAGGTCGGCCCAGGCCGCCCCGTCGGGGTTCGAGGGCCCGGCGAAGTTGGTCACGATCCCGGTTTTCGAGGCCAGTTCCGGCGAGGTCGGATCGTCGTTGATCATCGGCGGGTTGGAATCGCGCAGGCCCGCCAGCTCGTCGAGGATGAACGGCGACCAGATGATCATCGCCGCCTGCCCGGCGAAGTAGAGGTCGCGCGACTGCTGCCAGTAAAGATCGCCCGGCGGCGAGGCTTCGGCGATGGCCTTGTAGAACTCCAGCACCTCGATGGTCGGCCCCTCCTCCAGCGGCGCGAAGCCGTTCTCGTCGACCGGCGACACGCCGTTGGCGAGGAAGACATGCTCCAGCACCTGGCTCATGAAGTTCTCGTCGACCCTGGTGGCGGCGACGAAGCCGTACATCTCGGGCGGGTTGTGCAGCGCCTCGACGGCCGTCAGCACGTCGGCGTAGCTGTCGGGCGCGCCCAGCCCGGCGGCGTCGAACAGATCCTTGCGGTAGAGGATCATCTGCGTCCAGCCGTCCACCGGCACCGAGGCATAGCCGCCGCCGGTCGCGGCCATCTCCAGCGCGCCGGGGGCGAAGGTGCCGGCGCCCAGATCCTCGATCACCTCGGTCGCCGCCTCGGTGTCGAGGATGCCGGCCTCGGCCCAGGGCAGCGCGTATTGCAGGGTGTGATAGATCACGTCCGGCAGGTCGCCCGCGGCGAAGGCGGCGGTGGCGCGGGTGCCGAGATCGGATTCGGTGACCGGGATCACCTGCACGCTGTGGCCGGTCGCGGCCTCGAAATCGGCGGCCATGGCCTCCTGCCTTGCCAGCCGCTCGGGCTGTTCCTCGGTGGTCCAGAAGCGCAGATCCGCGGCCGGGGCAGCGGCGGCGCTCAGCGCCAGAACGCTTGCCGCGGCGGCGAGCCGGCGGATGGTGGTGGTGTGGGGCATGGTCTTTCCTCCCTGTGGTTCGGTCATTCCCTGTGGTTCGGTCATGGCTGTGGTTGCGCGCGGCCGGCGGCGTTCGCCCTCGGGGCCGGCCCGGACGAGCCGCCGGCGACGAAGCGCGCCTCTTCGGTGATGCGCAGGTCTTCGGGGGCGGTGCCGCGGATGCGGGCGATCAGCAGCGCGGCCAGGCGCGCGCCGGCGCGGCGGTGATCGACCGCGAAGGTGGTCAGGGGCGGGCGCGCCGTCGCGGCTTCGGGGATGCCGTCGTATCCGGTCAGCGACAGGTCGCGCCCCACCGCAAGCCCGTGGTCGGCCGCCGCCCGCGCCAGCCCCAGCGCGATCATGTCGGTGGCCGCGACGATGGCGGTGGGCCGGTCGGATCGGCCAAGCAGGCCGGGCGCGAGGCGCGCGGCGTCCTCGGAGGTCAGCGCGCCGGCACGGCACAGCGCGGGGTCGGCCACCAGCCCGGCCTCGGCCATGCCGCGCGCGAACCCCTCGGCCCGCAGGCGGGCATACATGTAATCGGGGTCGGAGTTGACGAAGCCGATGCGGCGGTGGCCAAGCCCGGCCAGCCACGCCACCGCCCGCGCCATCGCCGCCTCGCCCAGGATGTCGTACCACGCGCAGCCCGCCGGCTCGGCCACCCGGCCGAACAGCACGAACGGCACACCGGCGTCGCGCAGCAGGTCGACGCGCGGATCGTGGGCGCGGGTGCGCGGCAGGATGAAGCCGTCGGCCTTGCGGTCGCGCACCAGCGCGCGCATCGCGTCGAGGGTCGAGGCCGCGCCATCCGAGGCGGCGACGGTCAGCGTCCAGCCCTCGGCCGAGGCGGCCTCGGAGATGCCGGCCAGAAAGTCGGCCAGGAACGGGCGGTGGGCGTCGTGATCGCCCATCTGCACCACGAAGCCCAGCGCCCGCGCCCGGCCGGTGCGGATCGCCTGCGCCTGCGACAGCGGGGCATAGCCCATCCGTTCGGCGGCGCGGCGCACCCGCAGCCGCGTTGCCTCGGAGATGTCGCCATAGCCGTTGAGCGCGCGGCTGACGGTGCCCTTGGTCAGCCCGAGCGCGGCGGCGAGCTGGGTGATGGTCACCCGCCCCGGCCGTGCGATTCGCGGCATGTCCTGTGGCAATTCGGCGTCCCCCCAGGATCACGCTGCGCGCCGAAACCGGTTTCGGCAAGCGGAAATGCGCACCGCACGGGAACCGCCACGGCCCTCCGCGCCCTCGCGAAGACGTGCGTGGCGTGGCGGGCTTGATTTGCATCAATTGGAATATCGCTTTTGTCGTGCATGACCGCGGCACGGCCAGACACCAAGCACGGCCGGACACCAAGGAGAGACGTCATGCGCCTGACCCGCTTCACCGACCTCGCGCTGCGGGTGCTGCTGCTGGCGGCGTCGGACAATGGCCGGCTGATCACCATCGAAGAGACGGCCGAGGCGCTGGCGGTGTCGCGCGCGCATCTCAAGAAGGTGGTGCTGCTGCTGGCGCGCGAGGGCTATCTCGAAAGCCGGCGCGGGCGGTCGGGCGGGTTCGCGCTGGCACGGGCGCCGGCCGAGATCAACCTCGGCGCGCTGGTCCGCAGGACCGAGCCCGATTTCGCGCTGGTCGAATGCTACCTGCCCGACCATGCGTGCAACCTTTTGCACGCCTGCGCCCTGCCGCCGGTGCTGGGCAAGGCGACGCGCGCGTTTCTCGACGTGCTCGACGCCCACAGTCTCGAGGATGTCCGCCGCGGGCCGGTGCGGCTGGGCACGCGCGCCGCCGCCGCCGGCTGACGTGCCGCCGGTCCCGCCCCCTCCGGCGGGCGCCGGGACAAGACGTCATTGCACCCGGCGGCGGGGCGGCTACAAAGGGCGGGTGAAACCGGGAGGAGGAAACACGACATGACGCGGATCAGCCGCCGCGGCTTCGGCCGCCTTGCGATCGCCGGGGCCGCCGCCTCGGCGCTGCCGATGCCGGCGCTTGCCCAGGGAACGAAGGCCACCGTGGGCCTTCTGTCGCTGACCTCGCACGCGCCCTCGATCATCGCCGGCGCGAAGGGCTATTTCGCCGACGCCGGCCTCGACGTCGATTTCGAGATGTTCCAGGCGGCGCAGCCGATGGCCGTCGCCATCGCCTCGGGCGATGTCGACTTCGGGGTGACGGCGATCTCGGGCGGGCTGATCAGCCTGGCCGAGCGTGGCGCCGTCAAGGTCATCGGCGGCGCCTTGCAGGAAGAGGACGGGATCGAGGGCCAGAAGATCCTCGCCTCGAAGGTCGCCCACGACGCGGGGCTGACAACCCCGGCCGACCTCGCCGGCAAGCGCTTCGGGATCACCACCGCCGGTTCGTCGTTTCATTACATGGCACACAAGATCGCCGACGGCGCCGGCATCGCCCGCGATTCGATCGAGCTGGTCACGCTGAACTCGGTGCCCGCGGTGATCGCCGCGCTGCGCTCGGGCCAGATCGACGCGTGGTCGATCGTGCCCAACATCGCCGGCGGGCTGGTGCGCTCGGGCGACGTGATGGAAATCGGGCGGGTGGCCGATTTCATCGAGAACTACCAGGTGACGACGGTGTTCACCTCGTCGCGGATCGCGGCCGAGGCCCCCGAGACCGCGCGCGCCTTCCTCGAAGGCTTTTCGCGCGGGGTCGACGACTACAATGCCGCGCTGGTCGACAAGACGATGGACGAGGCCGGCATCGCCGAGATCACCGCGATGGTGCACCAGTACGTCTATACCGACCGCCCGTTCGAGAACGCCGACCCGGCGATCCGCGCCGGCGCGATGCGGGTGAACGCGAACGCGCGGATGAACCTCGGTTCGATCGCCGACCAGCTCGAATGGTTCAAGTCCGAGGAACTGGTGCCGACGGACGCGACGCTTGAAAACCTCGTCGACACCTCGTTCGTCGAAACCTACTGAGTGCCGCCGCCCCGGCCGTCGCGCCGGGGCACGGCCCACCGGGGGGGCGCATGGAGCTTCAGATCCGCAACGTAGGCCATCGCTACGACGACACCGAGGTGCTGCGCGACATCTCGTTTCAGGTGGGCGCCGGGCAGATCGTGTGCCTGATCGGGCCGTCGGGCTGTGGCAAGTCCACCCTGCTGCGGCTGATCGGCGGGCTCGAAGTGCCGGCGGCGGGCAGCATCACGCTGGCCGGCGCGCCGCCCGAGGGCACGCTGAACCCGCTGACCTTCATCTTTCAGGATTTCGCGCTGCTGCCGTGGCGCACCGCCGCCGGCAACGTCAGCCTGGTGCTGGAGGATCACGGGCTTGGCGGCGCGCGGGTGCGCGCCATCGTCGCCGACGTGCTGGCGCGCACCGGGCTGTCGGATTTCGCCGACGCCTTTCCGCGCCAGCTTTCGGGCGGGATGAAGCAGCGCGTGGCCATCGCCCGCGCGCTGGCGGTGCGCCCCGCGGTGATGCTGATGGACGAGCCGCTGTCCGCGCTCGACAGCCAGACGCGCGAGTTGCTGATGGACGACCTTCTCGCGCTGTGGCTGCGCGAGCGGTTCTCGGCGGTCTATGTCACCCACAACCTTGCCGAGGCGGTGCGCCTTGGCCACCGCATCGTGGTGCTGTCGCGCCGACCGGGCCGCATCCGCGAGGTCGTCGAGATCGACATCCCCCTGCCCGAGCGGCCAGACCGGGTGATGGAGCTTGACGCGATCCAGCGCCGGCTCTGGGGCCTGATGCGCGACGAGGCCGCCGCCGCCGACCGGGAGCTTGCCGATGCCCGCTGACCTCGCCGCCGCCGCCCATGCCGCCCCCGGTTCCGCCGACGGTGCCGCCCCCGCCACCCCGCGCCCGGTGCCGTTCCGCGGCGGCGGCTTTGCCGCGCGGTCGCGGCCGTGGGTCTCGCCGCTGGTGTTTGTGGCGGTGATCGGGCTGTGGGAGGCCGGCGTGCGCACCGGCGTCATCGCCTCGATCGCGCTGCCCGCGCCCTCGGCGGTGCTGGGCGCCTTCGCCGACCTGGTGCGCACCGGCAAGCTGTGGGAACACCTCGGCGCCAGCCTTTACCGGCTGGTGCTGGGCTGGGGGCTGGGCACCATCGCCGGGGTCGCGGCGGGGTTCGCCATCGGGCTGTTCTCGGTCGTGCGCGCAGGGCTGTCGCCGGTGGTCTCGGCGCTGTTCCCGATCCCCAAGATCGCGCTGTTGCCGCTGTTCATCGTGTGGTTCGGGATCGGCGAGGGCTCGAAGGTCGCCACCATCCTGTTCGGCACCTTCTTTCCCACCGTGATCTCCACCTATGGCGGGGTCGACGGGGTCGACCGCGGGCTGATCCGGATGGGCCAGAGCTTCGGCATGCGGTGGTCGTCGATCGTGCGCAAGATCGTGCTGCCGGGCGCGCTGCCGGCGATCCTGTCGGGGTTCCGCATCTCGGCCTCGATCGCCATCGTGCTGCTGGTGGCGGCCGAGATGATCGGCGCGCAAACCGGGATCGGGGCCTATATCCTGATGGCGGGCGCGCTGTTCGCGGTCGAGCAGTTGATCGCGGGGGTGGCGATGCTGTCGATCCTGGGGCTGATGGTGGGCTGGCTGATCGGGCGGGCCGAGCGGCGGTTGCTGCGCTGGCGCGGCTGACCGCCTGATGTCGCGAGGTTGACTGCATGATCGCTGGCCGGGCCGGGCGCTGTCATACCAGCATCCGGCGCGGATCGGCCAGCATCGCGGCATGGGCGGCCAGGAACCGCGCCGCCTCGGCGCCGTTGACCACGCGGTGGTCGTAACTGAGGTCGAGCGGCGCCATGGGCACCGGGCGAAAGGCGATGCCGTCCCACCAAGGCTCGGTGGTGGTGCGGGTCAGCCCGAGGATCGCCACCTCGGGCGGGTTGACGATCGGGGTGAAGCCCTGCCCGCCGATGCCGCCAAGGTTGGTGATGGTCATCGAGGCGCCGCCGATCTCGTCGGGACGGATGCGCCGGTCGCGGGCGCGGGCGGCCAGATCGGCGATCTCGGCGGCCAGCGCCCACAGCCCCTTGCGGTCGGCGTCGCGGATCACCGGCACCGACAGGCCGTGCGGCGCATCCACCGCGATGCCGATGTGGACATACTCGCGCAGCACCAGCGTCGCGCCGTCGGCCGAGAGCGCGGCGTTGAAGCGCGGGAAGGCGCGCAGCCCCCGCGCCAGCGCCGCGACGTGGAAGGCCAGCGCGGTCAGGCGCAGCCCGCGCGCCTTCGCCTCGGCCGCCCAGTCGCGGAGCAAGGCGTCGATGGCGGTCATGTCGGCGCGGTCGTGGTGGGTGACGGCGGGGATGTGGGCCTGCGCCGCGGCAAGGTTGGCGGCGGTGACGCGGGCGAAGCGGCTGCGTTCCTCGGTCCGCACCGGGCCCCAGGCGGCGTGGTCGACCTGCCACGGCGCGGTGCCCGGGGCGGCGCCCTCCGCCGCCCCAGCGCCCGCGCCCGCGCCCGCGTCTTCCAGATCCTCGCGCGCGATCGTGGTGCGCCCAAGCGCCTGCGCGCGCTGCTCGATGTCGATGCCCTTGCGCTGGGCCAGTGCCCGCACCGAGGGTGCCGCGATCACCTCCGCCATTGCCCCCTCCTACCAGCTTGCCGAAATGTATTGGGTTTCCATGAACTCGAACATGCCCTCGTGCCCGCCCTCGCGCCCAAGGCCGGACTGCTTGACGCCGCCGAAGGGCGCGGCCGGGTCGGACACCAGGCCGCGGTTCAGCCCGACCATGCCGTAGTCGAGCCGCTCGCATACCCGCAGCCCGCGGCGGAAGTCGCCGGTGAAGACATAGGCGACAAGGCCGTATTCGGTGTCGTTGGCGCGCGCGATCACCTCGGCCTCGTCGGTGAAGGGCAGGAGCGCGGCGACAGGGCCGAAGATCTCGTCATGCACGCATTCCGCCGTGTCGGGCACGTTCGACAGCACCGTGGGCGGGTAGAAGAAGCCCGGCCCCTCTGGCGGCACGCCGCCGCATTCCAGCCGCGCCCCGCGTGCCAGCGCGTCGGCCACGAAGGCGCCAACCTTGTCGCGGGTGGCGGCGTTGACCAGCGGGCCCACGTCGACCGCCGGATCGGTGCCGTCGCCCAGCTTCAGCTCCGCCATGCGCGCGGTCAGCCGGCGGGTGAACTCGGGCGCGATGCCCGCCTGCACGTAGATGCGGTTGGCGGCGGTGCAGGCCTCGCCCAGATTGCGCATCTTGGCCAGCATCGTGCCCTCGACCGCCTCGTCAAGATCGGCGTCGTCGAAGACGATGCACGGCGCGTTGCCGCCCAGTTCCATCGCCGGCTTGAGCACCTGGTCGGCGGCGCCGCGCAACAGCGTGCGCCCGACCTCGGTCGAGCCGGTGAAGCTGACCACGCGCACGCGCGGGTCGTGCATCAGGTGGTCGACCAGCGCCCCGGTGCGCCGCGACGGCAGCACGTTCACCAGCCCCGCCGGCACCCCGGCCTCGGCCAGGATCGGCATCAGCGCAAGCATCGTCAGCGGGGTGTCCGAGGCCGGCTTGATCACCACGCCGCAGCCCGCCGCCAGCGCCGGGGCAATCTTGCGGGTGCCCATGGCGGCGGGGTAGTTCCACGGCGTGACCAGCACGGCAAGGCCCGCGGGCTTGTGCTGCACCAGGATGCGCGCGCCCGAGGCCGGGGCGCGGGTAAGATGGCCGTCGGCGCGCGCCGCCTCTTCGGCGAACCAGCGGAAGAATTCGGCGGCATAGGTGGCCTCGCCCAGCGCGTCGGCGCGGGCCTTGCCGTTCTCGAGCGTGATCAGCCGGGCGATGTCATCAAGCCGCGCGCTCATCAGTTCCCACGCGCGGCGCAGCACCTCGGCGCGGTGGCGCGGGGTTTCGGCGGCCCAGGCGGCCATCGCGGCGGCGGCGGCGTCGAGCGCGGCGTCGGCGTCGGCGATCCCGGCCGAGGCGACCGAGGCCAGCACCCCCTCGGTGGCAGGGTTGACGACGTCGAAGCGGGCGCCATCGGCGGCCGGGCGGAAGGCGCCGGCGATGAAAAGGTCGGTCTGGTCCATCTGGTCCATGGGGGTTCCCGAGCGGGTCAGAGAAGGTGGCGAAGCGGCTGCGAAAGCCGCCCGGCGAAAGCCGACACCAGCGCCAGCGCCTGGCGCGCCGACAGCGCGTCGGCGGCGCATTCCAGCGTCAGCGCCAGGGTGCCGGCGGTGTCGGCAAGGCTCAGCACCGGGCAGGGCTCGGGGCCGAGGTGGATCGCGGCGATCCAGCCGCCGCGCAGGTCGCGCACCACAAGGTCGGGGGCGGCGGCATCGTCCGGCGCGGCGGCGGTTACGGCCGAAAGCGGACCGCCGGGGACGTGGTAGCGACGAACGGGGCCGGGGCCGTCGACCTCGACCAGTGCCGTCGCCCGCCCGAGACCGGCGGCCGCCAGCCCGGCCAGCAGCGCCGCGGGATCGTCGAGGCCCGCGTTTTCCGCGGCCCAGGCGGCGAAGGCGGTGAAGCCCTCGGCCGGCACCTCGGCGGTAAGGCGGCGCGCCTGAAGGGCGGTGGCGGCGGCGGGGGCGGCAGCGGGCAGCGTGCGCAACACCTCGAGGTCGCGAACGTGGTAGGGCTGGGGATGGCCGGCCGCGGCCAGGCGGCCAAGGTCGAGCCCGGCCTCGCGCGCGAGGCGGCGCGCCTTGGGCGAGGCAAGGATGCGGCCACCGGGCGACGCCTGCGGCGGGCGGGGGGGCCGGGCCGGCGCC
>Ga0209024_1000679_pt1 | contig 47741 bp, 37 predicted proteins | sample AutmiccommunBRH5_FD_187380 | JGI IMG/M metagenome (GOLD analysis project Ga0209024, IMG submission 187380) | Deep subsurface microbial communities from Mt. Terri, Switzerland - Autotrophic microbial communities BRH/5 (SPAdes) (version 2) | ecosystem: Environmental > Aquatic > Deep subsurface >... | reverse complement strand
CGTGAACGGAGCGGCCGCCGATGGTTCAGTCTGCCCGTGCCTTCTCCACCGCCCGCGTCCGGCGGATCGAGTACGCGATTCCTGTGCCCAGGATCAGGAAGGCGATCGCCAAGCACCATTCCGGCGACACCCTCTCCCAGCCCCGCAGATCGGCAGTGCAGGCCTTGCCGCCGATGAAGATCGGCAGGGTGGCCAGCGCCTGTTTCAGAAAGGCGAAGCGGTGCTGCACCGCCGCCAGCGCAAGGAGAGGACGCGCCGGAGGTGCCCCAAGACAAAAAAATTGGCCGGAGCAGAGGCTCCGGCCAAGTAGAACAGGGAGGCTTCACGTCTGGGAGACTCCGAGGAAAAAACCTCGAAAGTCGAGCTTGCGCCCGAAAGGGGAACAAGAGGTCAAATATTGCGGGGTCGCAACGTCTGACTGTGGGAAATGTATACCTACCGCCGGCCGGCACCACCTCGGATTTGGCAGTGCCGCCATGCACATGCCGCATGGCTAGTCATGAGCCCCGCGCGCAGCGCTCAGCCCTGATCGTCCTCGGCGATCTTGCGCACCAGGAAGTCACGGAGGACGGCGATTCGCTTCGAATGGCGCAGCTCTTCCGGATAGACGAAATAGGCCATCGTCTCGGGGCCTTCGAGCTCCGGCAGGACGTGCACCAGGTTGCGCGTCATGCGCGCCATGTAGCTGGGCAGCGCCGCCACGCCGAGGCCGGAGACCACCGCGCGGTAGATGCCGTAGATGTTGTTCACCTTCAGCACCGGGTGGCGCGGCTCGCCCTCGCGGTCCTGCCACAGCAGCCAGTTGATCGTGCGCGTCGGCTGCGGCGCATCCTCGCCGTAGACGATGAGATGGTGGCGGTCGAGATCGGCCGGCTCGCTCGGGATGCCGTGCTCGCTGAGATAATCCGGCGATGCGTAGATGCGCGACCGCACCCGCTTCAGCTTGCGCTGGATCAGGTCGGGCTGGCGCGGCGGCGTGAACCGGATGGCGCAGTCCGCCGCACGCATCGACAGGTCGAGTTCGGTGTCGAGGAGCACGACGCTCAGTTCGATCTCCGGGTAGAGATCGAGGAACTCCTTCATGTGCGGCGTCAGCCAGGTCGAGCCGAACGCCACCGTGGTGGTGATCTTGAGCGGTCCCTTCGCCCGCTCCTTGCTCTCCGAGATCATCGCCTCGGTCATCGAGAGCTTGGCGAAGATCTCCCGCACGTTGCGGTTCAGCACCTCGCCCTGCTCGGTCAGGATCAGGCCGCGGGCATGGCGATGGAACAGCGAGACGCCGAGGCTGTCCTCGAGCGAGTGGATCTGTCGGCTGACCGCCGACTGGCTCAGATTCAGCGATTCACCCGCATGGGTGAAGCTCCCCGCCTCGGCCACGGCGTGGAAGATGCGCAGCTTGTCCCAGTCCATGTCCCCTGTTCTCCAGCCCGGAGTCGGTCAGCGCCCGCGGCGCCCGCCCCGGTGTGTCCCGCCTTTGTGGCGGTTGTCTGTTGAGAGACGACGTAGCTACTGCGCGGCGGCGGCCACCGCCTCGTCCTCCATGGCCGCGATGAACTTCTCTGCGTCGAGCGCGGCCATGCAGCCGAAGCCCGCCGCGGTGATCGCCTGACGATAGACCTTGTCCTGCACATCGCCGGCGGCGAACACGCCCGGGATGTTGGTCGCGGTGCTGTCCGGCGCCGTCACCAGATAGCCCTCGCCGTCGGTGTCGAGGACGCCGGCGAAGATCTCGGTGTTGGGCCGGTGCCCGATGGCGACGAAGACGCCGTCGACGGCCAGATCCCGCAATTCACCGGTCCGGGTGTCGCGCAGGCGCACGCCGGTGACTTCCGGGGGCATGGGATTGCCCACGACCTCGTCCAGGACCGCGTTCCAGACCACCTCGATCTTCGGGTTCCGGAACAGGCGCTCCTGCATGATCTTCTCGGCCCGCAGATGGTCGCGGCGATGCACCAGCGTCACCTTCGAGGCGTGGTGCGTCAGGTAGAGCGCCTCCTCGACGGCGGTGTTGCCGCCGCCGACGACCACGACCTCCTTGCCGCGAAAGAAGAAACCGTCGCAGGTGGCGCAGGCCGAGACGCCGAAGCCCTGGAACTTCTTCTCGCTCTCGAGGCCCAGCCACTTCGCCTGGGCGCCCGTGGCGACGATCACGGCGTCCGCCTCGTAGGTGTCGCCGCCGTCGCCCCACGCCTTGAACGGCCGGGCGCTGAAATCGACCTTCACGACCACGTCGGAGACCAGCCGCGCGCCCACATGCTCGGCCTGGGCGCGCATCTGCTCCATCAGCCAGGGCCCCTGGATGACCTCGGCAAAGCCGGGATAGTTCTCGACGTCGGTGGTGATCGTCATCTGGCCGCCCGGCTGCAGCCCCTCGACGACGACAGGCGACAGTCCGGCACGGGCGGCATAGACCGCGGCCGTGTAGCCGGCGGCGCCGGATCCGATGATCAGCACCTTGCTGCGATGCGTCTGCGCCATACGGCTGCCGCTCCATTCGCGGAGGAATCAGCCCTCAGAATTAGGCATGAAGGCGGACCGAAACAACCCGCCGGATCCGGGGGGTAACCATCTCGCCCAGGGGCCCGACCGCCCGCCCGCCCGCGGCCCCGCCCAGGCCCCCGGCCGAAGGCGTGTCAGTTCGGCTTGCCGGAGTCCTGCCAGGCGGGGTCGGCGGAAGGGTCCCAATCCTCGCGCCTGCCGTCGGTAATCGCCCCAAAAAGGCCGCGCAGGAAGCCGGGTGCCAGGATCGAAAGCGGGTTCACCGACAGGTCCGGCTCATCCAGAGGGCCTTCCAGCGCATAGGTGACGGCGAACAGGCCACCGCCTTCGCCACCCGTGAGGATGTTGCCGAGCAGCGGCACGGCGCCGAGCACGCGGTTGACCGCGTAGAAGGGGACGAGAGTTCCCACGACGTCGGCCGTCTCCGCGCGGAAATCCAGCCCACCCCGCCACGTCATCCCGACCGACGAGCCGAAGGCCCGGCCCGGCTCCAGGTCCAGCTTGCCCTCGCCGTAGGTGAAGGGCGCGGTCAGGCCGGCGAAGGCGACCCCCTCGTCCGCTGAGGCCAGGTCGGCGAGGCCGGTGAGTGCCGCCGCGGCGAAAAGGCGGGCCGCCAGCGGCGCCTTGACCAGCCGGAACGCTTCGACGTCGAGCTTGCCCACGTAGCGCGCCCCCCCTGCACCCGACGACGAGGTACGCGGCGCCGCGAGCGGACGTGTCGCGGACAGCGTGAACGGGCCGCCGGCGATGGTGTCGAACAGGCCCGCCGCCCGCAGCGTCCGGCCGAAATCCTGCCCGGTCAGCGCCACGTGAAGGCGGCCGTCCCCCGCGCTCGCCAGATAGCGGACCGGTGCGGTACCGCCGACGAGGCCGCGCAGGTCGCCGGGTCCGGGACCGTCATGCCACCTTACATGGCCGGCGACGCGGTCGATCGGCAGCGCATCGCTCACCCAGACGCGGCCGATATCGGCGACGACGGCAATCGGCGGTCCCGGCTCGTCGGCGGGCTCCTCGGTCACCGCCCGATCGCCCGCCGGCCCATCCCCCTCGTCCCGCGCGGCGATGAGCGGGGCCAGATCGATCGCAGCACCACGCGCGTCGATATGCAGGCCCGCATCGGCGCCGCGGCTCACGGACAGGGCCAGATCGGTGCGCTCGCCGAGCCGGAGCCGCCGCGCGTCGATGCGCCGCCAGGCACCGGTTGCCGGATCGACGGCGGCACGGCCGTCCACCGATGCGCCGGGCGCGGTCAGGGCGAAGCGGTCGATCGCCGACATCCTGCCGTCGGTCAAGACGATGTCGGCCTCGGCCTGCGCCGCGACGCCGGCCGGCTTCTTCCAGCCGGCCTCGGACACGGCCAGCGCCGCCTGCGACAGGTCGGCGCGCGCCGAGATGGCCGACCGGCTGCGACGGCCCTCCATGTCGACCCGCACGTCGACCGGGCCGGTGAGATAGGGAACGAGATCGTAGCCGAGGCGCCGCCGGGCGGCATCGTCCACCGTGGCGCGCGCCTTCAGCCGCGTTCCCCCGGCGAACACCTCGTGCAGGTCCAGTTCCACCGGCGCACCGGCCAGCGTCCCCCGGCCGACGAGGTCCATGCTCGCCTTGTCGAGCCGGAGCTTCAGCGCGCCGTCCCGCAGATCCTGGCCCAGCGCCGCATCGGGCCAGCGAACGCCCGAGAGGTCGGCATTCGCGGCGATCTCTATCTGATCGAGGGAAACATGCTGCAGCAGCGGCAGCTGTACGCCGAGGCTCGCCCGGGCCGTGCCGCCGACTTCAGCCGGCGCGACGCCGAGCCACTCCGCGTAACCCAACGGCGGCCGATCGAGCACCGCGATGATCTCCGACAGCGGGCCCTCGATGTCGACCTTGATGTCCGCGAATTCGCGGTCGCGGCCGTCGTTCAGGTTGGTGAAGGCCATGTCGCCGCCGCGCACCCGGATGTTCCGGTAGCGGCCGCCGTCGACATGCAGGTCGAAGCGATCCTCGGTGAAAGTGGCGGTCCCGCCGACATCTTCGAACGGCGGCAGCGGATCCCAGTAGACCGCGGTGACGCCGTCGATGCGCATCTCGCCCGACACGCTCGCCATGGCGACCGAGGGCCCCTCGCCGGCCAGGACCAACGCGACGCGCGCATTCGCCTCGCTGACGCCGCCGCTCGACAGATGCTCCAGCACCCACCCCCGGGCGCCTTTCGCCACCCCCCTCGGCCACAGCCGCTTCAACTCGTTCGTCGGAACGTCGCGTGCCTTCACCGCCGCCTGTACCGCGGCGCCGCCGTCCACGGTCTGCAGCACGGCGCTGCCCTCAACGCGCGGACCGCCGAGACCGAGCGACAGGCGATCGAGCCGGAGCCGGCCGGCGGCCAGATCCGCGGTGCCGTCGATCTCGAGGCCGGAGATGCGCACCGGTTCCGGGAACAAGTCGCCCCAGGCGATCCGGCCGCCGTCGGACCGCAGGCCGAACGCGATCTTCTCGGGCGTCACGCCCGTGGGCATGAAGGCGTCGACCCAGCCGTCCAGCGGCAGGTCGATGCCGGCGGCCGGGGCCAGGTCGGGCGCGAACGCCGCCAGGACGGCCGGATTGAGCCCGACGAACCGGATCACGGCTCGCGACCCCTCCTCCGACCAGCGCAGATCGCCGGTCGCGGCGATCTGCTGCCCGGCCGCGTCGAGCGTGAACTCCGCGACCTCGAAGCGCCCCGCGCCCGCGGTCGCCCCGCGCAGCACCATCCCGCGCAGCGGCAGCGACCGGCCCGTCCCGGGGACGCCGACCGATCCCGCGCCGGCGGTGAGATGGACGTCGGCGTTCTCGATCCCGCCGCGCCGTGTCACGCGGAAGGCGAGGTCGCCCGAGATCGGCGCGTCGAAGGCGGAGAGGAAGCCCAGAACCGGCAGGATCTGCGTGACGATGTCGGGGCGCACGTCGCCGAGCGACACCGAAACCTCGGCGACGGCCGTGGCCAGGTCCAGCCGCGCCTTGATCTGGGTGCGCTGCGGGCGGCCGTCCACGTCGAGCACGCCGCCGATCGAAGCCACCACGTCGCTGTCGCCGCGCAGCAGTTCGAAATCGGCGTCGGGAATGCGCCAGGACCGCTTCAGCTGCGCGTCGCGCATGAGCACGTCGGCATCGTCGACCGATACCCGGCGCAGATATCCCGTGATCCGGTCGGGGTCCGGCGGTTGCAGCAGATCGGCGATGATCCAGGCGGCGGCGCTCTCCTCGCCCGCCGCGGCAGCGTCGGCCTTCACGGCTTCCCCCGACGGCGGATCGGCAGGCTGGTCGAGGCCCAACTGGACGGAACCAGACTCGGAGCGGGACAGCCGCACCCGCACCCCGCTCAGCTCGATCGCCTGCGGCGCGATCATCCCCCGCGCGAGAGCCCGCGAACTGAGCGTCAGGCGCAGCCGCGGCGTGCCCGCCACCGAAACGCCCGCGCCGTCGACGACCCGCACGCCCTCGGCCTGAAGCTGAAGTAAGCCAACGGGGTCGACGAGCACGCGGTCGACCCGCACGAAGAGGCCACGCTCGGGCTGGCTCAGCGCGCGCTCGATCGGCGCGACGAGGAGATCCAATGCGATCGGACCCTGCGACATCCGCCAGGCGATAAGCCCGACCAGCACGAGCAGCCCCGTGACGCCGGCGGCCAGACTCCATGCCAGCGAGCGGAAAATCCGGGATCTCAAGATGAGGTTTCGCCCCAGGACGAGCTTGACCGCGCTCGCCGCTTTCGCTCAGTGTGCCTCCAGATTTCGACAAGATGGCCATGTTCCTAGACGGCATCAAGGAAATGCCGCTGCCCGCCAGCGCGCAGGCGGCGGCGACCGGTCTGTCCGCCTGGGCGGATGCGGCACGGCGGGGCGAGGATGCGGCACTGGCCGCCCGGGCCGAGGCCGTCGCCGTGCATCCGGCGGGCCGGGCGCTGCTCGAAGGCATCTTCGGCTGCAGCCCCCACCTCACCGCCGAGATGACGCGCGACCCGGCCTTCGCCTGCGGCCTGCTCGAGACCGGGCCCGATGCCGCGTTCGACGCCGCGATGGCGGAAGTCGCGGCCCTGCCGGCGACGCCGCTGCCGAACGATGCCGTGATGACGGCGCTCCGCCGCGGCAAGCGACGCGGCAGCCTTGCGATCGCGCTCGCCGACATCACCGGCACCTGGCCGCTCGAACGGGTGACCGACGCCCTGAGCCGGCTCGCCGAGGCGACGCTCGACGGGGCCGTCGCCCGGGTGCTGCGGGAGGCGGCGGAGCTGCGTGGGATAGACATGCCGGAACAGGGCGACCCGCTACCGGACTGCGGGCTGATCGTGCTCGGCATGGGCAAGCTCGGCGCCGGCGAACTCAACTATTCCAGCGACGTCGACCTCATCCTTCTCTACGACGAGGAGCGGGTCCGGACCTCGAAGCCCGACCGGCTGAACCAGACCTTCGTGCGCATGGCCCGCAACCTCGTCCGCCTGATGAGCGAGCGCACCGCCGACGGCTACGTCTTCCGCACCGACCTGCGGCTGCGGCCGGACCCGGCATCGACACCGCTCGCCATGTCGACCCAGGCGGCGGAGGCCTATTACGAGAGCATGGGGCAGAACTGGGAGCGTGCCGCCATGCTGAAGGCGCGTCCGGTCGCCGGCGACCGGACTGCCGGCGAGGCCTTCCTGCAGCACCTGCGGCCGTTCGTCTGGCGCCGCAGCCTGGACTTCGAGACGATCCGCGACATCCACTCGATCAAGCGGCAGATCAACGCGCACCGCGGCGGTGCGAGCATCGCGGTCGCCGGCCACAACGTGAAGCTCGGCCGCGGCGGCATCCGCGAGATCGAGTTCTTCGCCCAGACGCAGCAACTCATCTGGGGCGGCCGCGATCCCGCCCTGCGCGAGCGCGCCACGGTGCCCGCCCTCGCCGCCCTGGCGGCGGCCGGCCACATAGACGACGCCGCGCGCGACGAGATGGCCGAGGCCTACCGTTACCTGCGCCGGGTGGAGCACCGGCTGCAGATGGTCGCCGACCAGCAGACCCACAGCCTGCCCGCTGCCGAAGGCCTGACGGCGATCGCACGCTTCCTGGGCTATGCCGACGGCCCGGCCTTCGAAGGCGAGATCCGGCAGCGGCTGGAGACCGTCGAGGGACACTACGCCGTCCTGTTCGAGGAGGAAGCCTCGCTGAGCGGACCGGGCAACCTGGTCTTCACCGGCGCCGACGACGATCCCGACACGATCGAGACCCTGCGCGGCATGGGGTTCCGCGAACCCGCCACGGTCGCCGGCATGGTGCGCGGCTGGCATCACGGCCGCGTGCGGCCGACGCGCAGCGTGCGCGCCCGCGAGCTCCTGACCGAGCTGATGCCGACCCTTCTCGGCGAGCTCGCCAAGACTCCTGACCCGGACGCGGCGATCCGCAAGTTCGATGCCTTCCTGGCGGGCCTTCCGGCGGGCGTGCAGCTCTTCTCGCTGTTCCACGCCAATCCCAGCCTGCTCTCCCTCGTCGCCGAGATCATGGGCGCGTCGCGCCATCTGGCAGACCGGCTCAGCCGCCACCCGGTGGTCCTCGACGCCGTGCTGACCGAGGGCTTTTTCGCGCCACCGCCGCCGAAGGCGGAGATCGAGGCCGAACTGAACGAGGCGTTCGGGCTGGTCGGCGACCTGCAGGACGCGCTGGATGCCGCGCGGCGCTGGGCCAACGACCGCAAGTTCCAGATCGGCGTGCAGATGCTGCGCGGCACGCTGGACCCGCTCGACGCCTGCCGGGCGCTCTCTGACGTCGCCGACATCGCGATCGCGCGCCTGCAGGCCGCGGTGACCGCCGATTTCGCCGCACAGCACGGCGACTTCCCCGACGACGGGCTCGCCGTCGTCGCCTTCGGCAAGCTCGGCAGCCGCGAACTCACCGTGACGTCAGACCTGGATCTGGTCACCGTCTACGATGCGCCGGTCGACGCCCGCTCCGGCGGCCCCCGCCCGCTGGCCGCGGCGCCATATCACATCCGGCTCACCCAGCGCCTGGTCACCGCGATCACCAGCCAGACCGGCGAAGGCAAGCTCTACGAGGCCGACCTGCGGCTGCGGCCGGCCGGCAACGACGGGCCGCTGGCGACCCACCTCGACTATCTCAGCACCTACGAACGCCAGTCCGCCTGGACCTGGGAGCATATGGCGCTGACCCGGGCCCGGCCGATCAGCGGCCCAGCCACCCTGCAGGAACGGATCAGGGCGCTGCGCGACGAGGTGCTGCGCGCCGAGCGCGACCCGCTGCGCCTGCTGGCGGACGTGGCGGGGATGCGCGAGCGGATCGCGAAGTCGAACCGCACGCCCCAGGCGTGGGACGTCAAGCACATGCGCGGCGGCCTCATCGACGTCGAGTTCATCGCGCAGTACCTGATCCTCCGGCATGCCCGCGCGCATCCGGAGGTCATCGCCGTCGAGACACCCGAAGCCTTCCGGCGCCTCGCCGCCGCCGATGTCCTGTCGCAGACGGCCGCCGACGATCTGGTCGCCGCTCACGCGCTGTGGCTCCGGACCCAGCAGATCCTCCGCCTCACCGCCGACGAGCGCTTCGATGCGGAACAGGCGCCGGAGGCGCTGCGCGAACTGATCTCCCGCGGCGCCGGCTGCGTAGACTTCGCGGATCTGAGCGAGCGTTTCGCGCACTATGCCGAACGCGCCCGCTCGCTCTACGAGGAGATCGTCGCCGGCCCGGCGGCGGAGATCGCGGACGACACCACGGACAGGACGGAGTGAGGGGATGAGCGTCGAACCCGGCAAGCCCGCACCGGCATTCACGATGAAGACCGACGGCGGCGGCGAGGTCTCGCTGGACGGCCTGCGCGGCAAGAAGGTGGTGCTGTATTTCTACCCGAAGGACGACACCCCCGGCTGCACCAAGGAGGCCTGCGGCTTCCGCGACAGCATCGCGGATTTCGACGCGGCCAACACCGTGCTGATCGGGGTCTCACCGGACGGCGTCGCGTCGCACGACAAGTTCAAGGCGAAGTACCAGCTGCCCTTCACGCTGGGCTCCGACGCCGAGCATGCCGTCGCCGAGGCCTACGGCTCCTGGGTGGAGAAGAGCATGTACGGCCGCAAGTATATGGGCGTCGACCGATCGACCTTCCTGATCGACGAGACCGGGCAGCTCAAGGCCGTCTGGCGCAAGGTGAAGGTGCCGGGCCATGTGGAGGAAGTGCTCGCCGCCGCACGCGACGGCTGAGTCCGGCAGCCGATCACTCGTCTTCCTTGGCGCTGTTGCCGGCGCGCTGCTGCAACACCTCCTCCAGCGACCGGAGACGGCGTAGCAGATAGGGGCTCACCTCGCGCTGCACCGCCGACGGGCGGGAGGTGCGCAGTGCCGCTGGCGCCTCCGTGGCCATCGGGGGCGCCTCGCCGGCCTCGCGACCCTCCGGCACCGACCCGCCGAGCGGCTCCCCGTCGCGTTGGCAGTCGCAGCGGGGATGGCCGGCGGTGCGGTTCGTCAGTGGATCGGGTCCGTACCAAGGCGGGCGCGCCATGATCGGGCGGCCGTGCATCAGTCGGTATGCCGGGTTGATGGACATCGAGGATCGCCGTGGACGTCCAGCCGCGGGGTTGGATGTCGGCCGCGTCGCATGGAGCGTTGCAATCTGCGACGCGATCCGCGCCGCCGGAAGTCGGTTGAGAGGGAGAACAGCGCCGGAATCCAACGGTTCCCGTGCCGGCCCATTTGGTCCGTCGATTGCTTAGCCCGCCACGACAGCGCAGACGGAGTACCCACGATGGACCATGCCACCACCCTCACCGTCATCCACGCCGGCTTCGGCGACATCCTGATCCAGGCGGCCATCGTCGCGGTGGCGGGCCTCTGGGCCTGCGTGCCCTTCTCCGTGTTCGGCGTACGGCGGCGCCTGGATTCCATCGCGGACGCGCAGCGCGACCATTCGGAAGCGCTCACCGAGGAACTTCGGCGTTTCCGCAACCTCGCCGTCACCACCACCGCCGCCCCGGTCCGGCGAGAAACCCCGGCGGCTCCCGCGCCGATGCCGCGCCGCAGCCCGCGGGTCGTATCCGCAGCCTGACCGGCTCCCGTCGAATGGGCGCGATCTAGCGGTCCGGCAGGTCCCGCCGGGGCGGCTCGTCGTCGGGCCGGCGCGGCGGCTCCCGCGGATCGACCTCGTCGAAGTCGCCTTCGATGATCGGCCCGGTGCGGCCGTCACGCGCTGCCCCCGCCCCCCGCCCCCAGGGGCTGCCGCCGGGGGTACCGCCGAAGGGCCCCGGGTCGGGGCCGCCACCGCCGCCGAAGCCGCCCGTCATGCCCGGCCCCGGCCGCAGAGTGACGTGCCGCATCGCATAGGCTCGCAGTACCTCGCGAACCGGCGGCAGCAGCAGAAGCAGGCCGACGGCATCGGTGAAGAAGCCCGGCGTCAGCAGCAGCACGCCGCCGATCAGGATGCACACCCCGTCGAACAGCTCACGCGCCGGAAATCCCCCGCGGTCCAGGGTGGCGCGGGCACTCTGCAGCGCCCGGAAGCCCTGGGACCGCAGCAGCGCCGTACCGGCGACGGCCGTGGCCAGCACGATCAGCAGGGTGGGGAACAGGCCGATCAGTCCGCCGACCTGGATGAAAATCGCGATCTCGATGATCGGTACGGCGACGAACGCCAAGAGCACTGCGTATGCCATCCTTGCCCTTTCCGGGGCGACCACTTATGTCTCTTCGAGCCCTAGTCGTCCGCACTGCCGGCCTGTCGTCTCGGCATGCAAGGCAACGGGCGTTCTGGTTGCCGGCGCCGGATTTCTCGGGCGTCCCCCGAACGACACCGTCCCACCGGAGCGGTCGTAATGGAAGGCGGATTTCCCTTCGTCGACATCATCTTCTTCGCGATGGTCGCCGCCTTTCTTGTGCTGCGCCTGCGGAGTGTGCTCGGCCGTCGTACCGGCAACGAGCGGCCCCGCAACGCCGGCTATGGGAAACCTGCCGCCGACTCGCGAGCGAACGACAATGTGGTCGCGCTGCCGGACCGCAGCAAGTCGACCGTCGCGGCCGATTCTCCCGCGGCGGCCGGGCTCGCCCAGATCAAGATCGCCGCACCCGCCTTCAGCGAAGCCGAGTTCCTCAAGGGCGCCCGCGCGGCGTTCGAGATGATCGTCACCGCCTTCGCCAACGGTGATCGCGACACCCTGCGGCCGCTCACCAGCGGCGAGGTCTATGCCAATCTGGAGAGCGTCATCCGTGAGCGTGAAGCCGCGGGACATGCGCTCGATTCCACCCTGGTGGGCGTGAAGTCGGTGGACATCGTCGGTGCCGGCATCGACGAACGCGAGGCGCACATCACCGTGAAGTTCGTCTCCGAGCAGGTGAACGTCACCCGTGACGGCGAGGGCGAGGTGGTCTCCGGCCGCACCGATCTGGTCGACGAGGTGACGGACATCTGGACCTTCGCGCGCGACATCCGCTCGCAGGATCCCAACTGGTACCTGATCGCCACCCGCACGCCCGAATAGGTCGTTCCCCGATGCCGTTCGCGATCCGGGGGCTGCGGCGCCTCGCGGCGCTGTCGCTTCTGTGTCTCGCCGTCGCCTGCGGCAGGGAGCAGCAGACCGAGACGACCGCCCCCGAACAACCGGACCGGCTGACGCTGGCGGCCGTCGGCTTTGACGCCCTTCCCGGCTGGGGCGCCGACGATCCCCGCAAGGCGTTCGACGCCTTCCTCCGCTCCTGCACCCGCATGGCCGGCCTGCCCGCCGACCGCCCGATGGGCGACCTGCGCGAGTTCGGCAGCGCCGGCCGGTGGCAGGCGATCTGTCGCGAGGCCGCGGCCGCGAAGCCCGCCGACGCTGCAGCGGCCCGCCGCTTCTTCGAGGATCGCTTCCGCCCCTGGCGTGCGGCGAACGGCGACGAGGCCGAAGGACTGTTCACCGGCTATTACGAGCCGGAGCTGCGCGGATCGCGGACCCGGCAGGGTCCCTACACGATCCCCCTCATGAAGCGCCCGCCGGATCTCGTGACCGTCGATCTCGGCGCCTTCCGCGACAGCCTCAAGGGCGAGCGGATCGCGGGCCGCATCGTCGACGGCGCGCTCCGCCCCTATGCAGACCGGGCTGCGATCGAGACCGGCGCTCTCGACGGGCGCGGCCTCGAACTGCTCTGGGTGGACGACCCGGTCGCGGCCTTCTTCCTGCACATCCAGGGGTCGGGTCGCGTCGTGCTTCCCGACGGCGGCGCGGTGCGGGTCGGCTACGCCGCGCAGAACGGCCATCGCTACTTCGCGGTGGGTCGCGACCTGATCGAGCGCGGTGCCGTCGCCAAGGAAGACATGTCGCTCCAGGCCATCCGCGACTGGATGCGCGCCAACCCCGACGAAGCGCCCGCCCTGATGCGGCGCAATCCGTCCTACGTCTTCTTCCGCGAGCTGTCGGGCGAGGGTCCGATCGGCGCGCAGGGCGCCCCCCTCACCCCCGGCCGCAGCCTCGCCGTGGATCCGCGCTTCGTACCCTATGGCGTGCCGGTCTGGCTGGACGCCGACCATCCACTGACGGACGACCGCCCGATCCGCCGCCTGCTGGTCGCCCAGGACACCGGCGGCGCGATCCGGGGCCCCGTCCGCGGCGACCTGTTTTGGGGCGCCGGCGCCGAGGCCGAGGCCGCCGCCGGGCGCATGAAGTCGCGCGGCGGCTACTACCTCCTGCTGCCGAAGTGACCCCCGCTCCCCGCGCCCTCCCCCGCGTCAGCGGAGCAGGGTCGCGGCGTGGGCGCCGCGCCGCGTGAGCGTCGCGACGAAGGCCTCCTCGAAGCCGTCCGGCACAGAGCCGCGGACGGTTTCGTCGGCAAGCAGCGCTTCCGACCAGGCGCGGATCAGCGCGAACGGGCCGAGCAGGCCGCTCTGCAGCCGCCGCTCGACCAGACCGAAGCGCTGCAGGAACGGCGCGTAGGCGGCATCGACGAGACTCAACCGCTCGCCGTTGAAGTAGGGGCCGTCGTTGCCCCGCTCCTCCGCCAACGCCTTCTCTACCCGCCCGAGGGCCGATGGCGCAGACTTCAGCCCTTCCTGCATCGCCGCCTCGGAGGTGGCGTAGTAGACGCCGCTCAGGGCACGCGCGAAGTCGGGCACGAAGTCCGTCCAGGCCCGGTTGCGGGCCCGCTTCAGTGGATCCTCCGGGTGCAGCCGCGGCGACACCGTCTCGTCGAGATATTCGGCGATGGCGTTGGATTCGAAGAGCGGGACGTCGTCGACCCGAAGCACGGGGACCTTGCCGTGCGGCGAGATTCGCAGGAACCAGTCCGGCTTGTCGCGAAGGTCGATATAGGTCGTCTCGAAGGCGACCCCTTTGGCACGCAGGGCAATCACGGCCCGCTGTACCCAGGGTCAGGTGATCGAACTCACCAGATGATAGCGAACGCTCACGCGGGATGCTCCTCTGCCCTGTCGATGCTGCCGAAGGTAGCACGACAGGACGCGGCACGCATCGCCGCATCGGCGCCCTGCGTGCGATCCGACGGATGCCGAGCGGCGTCGGCGTCCCCATCTCATCCTTGCGGAGCGACACGTCCGCGGCGGGAGAGTCCGATGCCCAGATTGCCCATGCTCGCTTTGTCGGCGGCCCTCGCGGCCAGCGCCTGCACCGGGGACGGCCTCGGCGGGCGGAGCGCCGGGACAGCGGCGCCGTCGGGCACCTCGCACGACGATCCGCAGGGCGTCGAACTCAACTATTTCAAGCGGGCGCACGAAGGGACGATCCCGCTGCTGACCGGTGGCGGCGAGACGGCACAGGTTCGCGAGGTGGTCATCCGCACCGGGCGGGGCACCCTGGCCGTATCGGCCGCCGACGGCGTCGCCACGATCGACCAGAACCGCCTACGGCTCAGCGGCGCGCCGGTGGTTGGCGGGCTCTTCCAGCACCGCTACAGCCTGGACGACATCCAGGAGCGCGACCGGGTCGGGACCGCCTATCTCGGCGACGGACGGCTGTTCGTCGATCTCGACCGGACCGACCGCTACCAGCCGGTCACGCGCGTCGTCGTGCTGAACCAGCAGAACGCCCACGAACTCCAGGCGCCGCCGCGGTCCAGCCGCGACCTCAGCCTGCCGACCGGAACGCCGGCCGGCGGCGCTTACCTCAAGGACGGCGAGACGCTGATCGTCGTCATCGAGCCGACGATCCTGCGCAGCAACATCTTCAAGAACCTGCTGTAGGTCTCGCCACTCCCACTGTCATCGCCGGGCTCGACCCGGCGATCCACGGCCGCGTCTCCGGCCCCGGGTGCCCGGATCAAGTCCGGGCACGACACGGGGTAAGGACGATCAGGCGAGCGCCTTCTTCAGGTTCTCGTCCAGCTTGTCGAGGAACTGCGTCGTCGTCAGCCACTTCTGGTCGGGGCCGACGAGCAGCGCCAGGTCCTTGGTCATGTAGCCGGATTCGACCGTATCGATGCAGACCTTCTCCAGCGTCTCGGCGAAGTGGCTGACGTCCGGCGTGCCGTCGAACTGGCCGCGATAGTTCAGGCCACGTGTCCAGGCGAAGATCGACGCGATCGGGTTGGTCGACGTCTCCTTGCCCTGCTGGTGCTGGCGGTAGTGGCGCGTCACCGTGCCATGCGCCGCCTCGGCCTCGACCGTCTTTCCGTCCGGCGTCAGCAGGACCGAGGTCATCAGGCCCAGCGAGCCGAAGCCCTGCGCCACCGTGTCCGACTGCACGTCGCCGTCGTAGTTCTTACAGGCCCAGACGAACCCGCCGGACCACTTCAGCGCCGCCGCGACCATGTCGTCGATCAGGCGATGCTCGTAGGTCAGGCCCTTCGCCTTGAACTGGTCGGCGAACTCCTTGTCGAAGATCTCCTGGAAGATGTCCTTGAAGCGACCGTCGTAATATTTGAGGATCGTGTTCTTGGTCGACAGATAGACCGGATAGCCACGCTGCAGGCCGTAGTTGAAGGACGACCGGGCGAAGCCGGCGATCGACTCGTCCAGGTTGTACATGGTCATCGCCACGCCGCCGCCCGGGAAGTCGAAGACTTCGCGCACCTCGGCGGGGCTGCCGTCGGCCGGCTGGAACGTCACGGTCAGCTTGCCCGCACCCTTCACGACGAAGTCCGTCGCGCGATACTGGTCGCCGAAGGCGTGGCGGCCGATGACCATCGGCTGGGTCCAGCCCGGCACGAGGCGCGGCACGTTCTTGCAGATGATCGGCTCGCGGAAGATCGTGCCGCCGATGATGTTGCGCAGCGTGCCGTTCGGCGACTTCCACATCTGCTTCAGGCCGAATTCCTCGACCCGCTGCTCGTCCGGGGTGATCGTCGCGCACTTGACGCCGACGCCGTACTTCTTGATCGCGTTCGCGGCGTCGACCGTGATCTGGTCGTCCGTCTCGTCGCGCTTCTCCATGCCCAGGTCGTAATACTTCAGGTCGATGTCGAGATAGGGCAGGATCAGCTTCTCCCGGATGAAGTGCCAGATGATCCGCGTCATCTCGTCGCCGTCGAGTTCGACGACGGGGTTTACGACCTTGATCTTCGCCATTCCTGGAGCTCCCTCGGAGTCTATCGCGCGCAGTAGAAAACCGCCGGCACGGGGTGCCGGCGCAGCCGCGCGAACCTTACCACCGCCGCCTAGCCGTGCAAGGTGGCAACCGGCGGCCGTCCCGGTGGACCGGCCACCCCGCCCTTCGAGACGCCCGCTGACGCGGGCTCCTCAGGCCGCGGTTGTCCTACCCGACGGACTCAATAAGCCTCATGCTGAGGAGGCCGCACAGCGGCCGTCTCGAAGCAACAGGCCGGCCCCCCTTTGCTTCCCCGGACGGAGCGCAGCGAAGATCCGGGCTCCAACCTTCCGCCCGGACCTGTCGGCGGCGATGCGGCACGACCATGGACCCCGGATCGCTGCGCGTCCGGGGAAGCAGACGGGAACCGCACCGATGAAACAGGAGGCAGCGGCTCAGCCCAACAACGCGCTCTGCTTGAACGAGTGCGGCATCACGCGGCTCATGCCGTTCTGCTCCTGCCGGCGGACGACGCCGCGGGCGATGGTGCGCAGATGCACCTCGTCGGGGCCGTCGATGAACTGCAGCGCGCGGCCCCAGGTCCAGAGATAGGAGATCGGCGTGTCCGGGGTCAGGCCCATGGCCCCGAACACCTGCATCGCCCGGTTGGTCACGGTCGTCTGCAGGCGCGCCGCCACGACCTTGATCGCCGAGACGTCGTCACGCGCCGCCTTGTTGCCCTCCTGGTCGATGCGCCATGCTGCGCGCAGCACCAGCAGGCGCGCCTGGTCGATCTCGATGCGCGACAGGGCCACCGCCTCGCGCACCGTGTCGTGGTCGATGGTGCGCTTGCCGAAGGTCTTGCGGTTCAGGCCGCGGTCGATCATCAGCTCCAGCGCCACCTCGCACTGGCCGATGGTGCGCATGCAGTGGTGGATGCGTCCCGGCCCGAGCCGCGCCTGGGCGATGGCGAAGCCCGCCCCCTCCTCGCCCAGGATGTTCGACGCCGGCACGCGGACGTTCTCGAACACCACCTCGCAATGGCCCTCGGGCGAGATGTGGTGCATCACCGGGATGTTGCGCGCGATCGTGACGCCCGGCGTGCCGGGATCGACCAGCACCATGCTCTGGCGCCGGTGCACCTCGGCGTCGGGGCTGGTGACGCCCATGACGATCATGACGCCCAGCAGCGGGTGCGCGGCGTTGGTGATGAACCACTTGCGGCCGTTGATCACCCACTCGTCGCCCTCGCGGCGGATCGAGGTCTGCACGTTGGTCGCGTCGGAGGAGGCGACCTCGGGCTCGGTCATGCAGAAGGCCGAGCGGATCTTGCCGTGCAGCAGCGGCTTCAGATATTTCTCCTTCTGCTCGGGCGTGCCGAACATGTGGAAGATCTCGGTGTTGCCCGTGTCCGGCGCGTTGCAGTTGAAGATCTCGGGCGACCAGTAGACGCGCCCCATGATCTCGGCCAGCGGCGCATATTCCAGGTTGGTGCAGCGCGTGCCCGGCTCGTCGTCCTTCAGGCCCGGCAGGAACATGTTCCACAGGCCCTGCTCGAACGCCTTCTGCTTCAGGTCCCAGTAGAAGTCGGGCGGGAACTGCCCGGCTTCCGCCTGCTGGTGCCAGGAATGGTCGCGCGGCACGATCTCCTTCGCCATGAAGTCGGTGAGCCGCTGCTGCAGCTCCTTGACCTTGTCCGTATAGGCGAAATCCATGGGCGTGCTCCTGCTGGGCGACATTCGTCGTGCGATCCGCGCCCGATCTTGCACGGCCGGCCCGCCCGCGCAACCGCCCCGCGACGGCATCGCCCGCGCCGCGGCGCCATGACGCCGAGGCTCGCGGCCCCCGCACGCTATGCCCGCCGCGCCACCTCCGCGGCGAGGGTCCGGATCAGCGCTTCCGGGTCCACCGGTTTCTCCATGCGCGGTACCCCGGCATAGACGTCGGGGATGATCCAGGCGTCATAGCCGGTAGCGAAGGCGAAGGGCACGTCGCGCGCCAACAGGGCGTCCGCCACCCTGTAGACCCGGTCGCCGGCCAGATTGACGTCCAGCACCGCAGCATCGAGCCGCGCCTCTCCGGCCATCAGCTGCAGGGCCTCCTGGACCGAAGCGGCCGGGCCGATTACCTCGGCGCCGTGCGTCTCCAACGTCCCGGCGAGGCTGCTGGCGATCAGGTAATCGTCTTCCACCACCAGCACGCGGCGCTCCTGGAGGCCGTCGCTCTTTCGCGTCGTCACGGTCGTCCCCCCTCGTTCGCCGGAACTGGAATGGAGATCGAGCACCGGACCCCGTCGTTCCGGAAATCCAGCCGCGTCCGGGCCCGTAACTGGTAGCGCAAGGCCCGCTCGATCAGTTCGCTGCCGTAGCCGCGCCGCCGGGGCGTTCCGGCCGGCGGCATGCGGACGCCCGCCTCGCGCCAGTCCAGCTCCACCCAGGACTGGTCGCTTTCCGCGGCGACCCGCCACGTCACCGTCAGTTTCCCGGACGGCTGACCGAGCGCTCCATATTTCACCGCATTGGTGGCGAGTTCATGCAGAGCGAGCGCCAGGGCCTGGATCGCACCGGCGGGCAGGCCCACGGTGGGTCCCCCCACGGTCACCTTGCCCGCGATGTCGGTGTTGCCGCCCAGGGCTGCAAGTTCCGCCTCGACCAACGTGCGCAGGTCGACCACGCCCCGCTCGGCATGCGGCAGCAGCCCCTGGACGCGACTCAGCGCGCGCAGCCGGTTCTCGAATTCGACCTCGAAATCATCCAGCGAGCCGCTCGTCCGCCGCGTCTGGTGCGCGATCGCCTGAACCACGGCGAGCAGGTTGCGGGTGCGGTGCTGCAGCTCGGCCAGCAGGACCTGCTGACGCTCCTGCAGCCCGCGGATCTCGTGGATGTCGGTGGAGGTGCCGACCCATTCGCCCCCGACGCCGCTGTCGACCAGCGGCTTGGCCCGGGTCTGGTGCCAGCGATAGGTGCCGTCGGCGGCGCGGAAAACACGATGCTCGACATAATATTCGCCGGCCGTAGGGGCGACCTGCCAAGCCTCGACCGTCGCCTCGCGGTCGTCCTGATGCACGGCGTCCAGCCAGCCATATCCCAGACTGTCCGGCTCGGACAGTCCGGTGAAGTCGCACCATTGCGGGCTGCCCCAGGTTCGGTCGCCGTTGCCGCGGGTGGCGAAGACCAGCTGCGGAATGCTCCGCGCCAGCAGGCGGAAGCGCGCCTCGCTCTCGCGCAGCCGCTCGCCGACGAGGTGGTGCTCGGTGCGGTCGCGCACGATCTTGGCGAACCCGCGCAACGTGTCCCCTTCGCGCAGCGGCATCAGCAGCCCGGACCCCCAGAAGCGCGTGCCGTCGCGGCGCAGGTGCCACCGCTCGTCGATCGCCCGGCCTTCGGCCACGGCCATGCGACGCTCCTGCTCCGGAGCCCCTGAGGCACGATCCTCCGGCACGAAGATCGCGTCGGCGGGCCGCCCGAGCATCTCCTCCTCGGTGTACCCGACCAAACGTTCGGCACCCGTGTTCCAACTGGTGACGATGCCGTCGGGATCGGTGGTGAAGATCGCGAAATCGGCCGCGCTCTCGACCACGAGTTCCAGCAACTCGCCTCTGTCGATCGCCCATCCCTCGTCCGCTTCGTCACCTGTGCCGCGCAACGCCGGCCTCCTCCTGTTCGGCCGGCATCACACGTCGCCTCGCCGTACTCGCAGGAGATAATCGCTCCTCGATCAGGAAGTTCCGGCTCATCGCCGCCGGACCCTCCCCGGCCCGGCCCAGCCGCCCTACCGCCCCTTTTCCGGGAGCCGGGCGGCGAAATAGGCCGCCGCCGCCGGATGCAGGGGCAGCGTCAGTCCGGTGCGGGCGCGGCGGGCCGAAACGAGCGCGCCGGCCGCGCTGCCCGCCGCGACGAAGTCGACCCGTTCGAACACCGTGCGCAGCACCGCCTCGACCTCGACCGCCGGCATCTCGGTGCGCGCCGCGAGCACCGCCGTCACGGCCACCGTTGGCACCGCGACGGCCTGTCCCGCATAGGTGGCGGCCGGCAGGACCAGCGCGACGAAGCTGCGATCCTCCGCCGCGAGGGCCGAGACGGCCGCCGCATCCAGGGGCAGCAGCCGGATCCGCGTGCGTACCGACAGGCGCTGGATCACGCGCGCCGGCGCGGTGATGACGCTGATGAAGGCGTCGATCTCGCCGGCGGTCAGCGCCGCCGCAGCCCGCACCGGCCCCGACCCGCCGGCCGTGCCCAGGTCCTCCGGCCCGATCCCGTGCGCCGCGAGCACCGCCAGCGCCGTCGGACGCGACCCGGAGTCGGGCAGGCCCAGATCCACCCGCCGGCCGCGCAGGTCGGCGACGCTGCGGATCGGGCCGTCGGCGCGTACGACGATATGGACCGGCTCCGGAAACAGGCTCCCCAGCGCCCGCAGCGACGGTGCCGGTCCGCGACCGCCGAACAGTCCCTGCCCGGTCGCCGCCATGGCCGCCACGTCGTTCTGCAGGATCACCACCTCGGCCGAACCGTCGAGCAGCAGCTGGAGGTTCTCGACGCTGCCCTGGGTCGAGACGCCGGTGGAGCGGATGCCGGCCGCTTCGTTGCCGGCGGCGATGGCGCGGGCGACCAGATCGTATTCGCCGCCCGCCGGACCGCCCGCGACGACGAAGGCGCGCTGCAGCCGGTCGAGGCGCAGGCTGATCAGCCGGTGCGCCGCCGCCAGTTCTTCGGTGATGATCGCCCGCGCTTCCGTCTCCCGGCCGGGCGGGTCGTCGAACAGTGCGGCGATGCTCTCGATCAGGCTGCGGGCGAGCGCCGGCGGACCCGTATTGTCGGGCGGTGGCGGCGCCTCGACCGGCGGCGCCACGAAGGGTGCCGCGCGCCATCCGTCGCCGGTGCGCACGAACGACACCGCACCGCGCACCCGCAGCACGTCGCCGCGCGCGTTGCCACCCGGCCGGATCCCTTCCAGCCCGCGGTCCGCCGCGCCGAGCAGGCTCGCCAGGGCCGCCGCGTTCAGCGCCTCCCAGTCGCCGAACGCATAGTCGCGCAACAGGGTGAAGCTGGCGTTGTAATAGACGATGCGCCGTTCCGCGCCGTCCTCGCCGTCGGCCAGCGGGCCGCTGCCCAGGCGCTTGAAGTCCGCGATCTCCAGGACCGGGTCGGCGAACGCGGCATCGAGGCGCTCCTGCACCGTGGCGCGCACCGCCGCTTCCTCGGGCGCCGGGCTGCAGGCGCCGAGGAATGCGATCGGCAGAACCAGGGCCAGAAGGGCGAAGAGGCGGACGAACGGGCGGGTCATGGCGGCCTCCCGCTCAGAGACCGAACATCGGCAGGGCGAGGAAGCCCTGGATGATCAAGGCGTTGGTGATGTCGATCAGGAAGGCGCCGACGATCGGGATGATCAGGAAGGCCTGCCGCGACTGGCCGTAGCGCGCCGTCACCGCCTGCATGTTGGCGATCGCGGTCGGCGTCGCCCCCATGCCGAAGCCGCAATGGCCGGCCGCCATCACCGCCGCATCATAGTCGCGGCCCATCACCCGGAAGGTGACGAAGGTCGTATAGAGCGCCACGACCGTGAGCTGCGCCGTCAGGATCAGCAGGATCGGCAGCGCCAGGGACACGAGCTCCCACAGGCGCAGGGCGATCAGCGCCATGGCGAGGAAGAGCGACAGCGACACCGTGCCGAGCAGGTCGACGGTCGCGTCGTCGACCCGGCGCAGCCCCGTCAGCGTCAGCAGGTTGCGCAGCACGACGCCGGTCATCAGCGTCCAGACGAAGGCCGGCAGAGTCAGCCACGCCCCGTCCAGGAGCGCCGCGATGGTGCGCCCGGCGACGATGCAGAGCACGATCAGCAGCAGCGTCTCGGCAAAGGTCTCGGGCGAAAGGGTGCGGCGCGTGGCGGCGGCGATCTCGCCGGGAACGGCGTCCTTGGCGCCGCCCTCGCCCCGGGCGGGCGCCAGCTTGTGGCGCGCGATCAGCCGCTGCGCCACCGGCCCGCCGACAATGCCGCCGAGGACGAGCCCGAAGGTGGCACAGGCCATCGCCAGCTCCATCGCCCCCTGCAGATTGTCCACGTCGGCGAAGCGGGTCGCATAGGCGGCGCCGGTGCCGTGCCCGCCCGACATGGTGATCGATCCGGCGAGCAGGCCGGTGAGCGGATGCAGGTCGAGCCCCCAGGCGGCCGCAACGCCGACGATGTTCTGCAGCGCCAGCATGACCACGACGACCAGCAGGAACACGACGACGCTGCGGCCGCCGCGCAGCAGCGTGCGCACGTCGGCGCTCAGCCCGATCGTGGCGAAGAACGCCAGCATCAGCGGCGCCTGCAGCGACATGTCGAACGTGATCTCGGCGCCCAGCCCGGCGCGCGCGGCGGTGATCGCTGCCGCGGCCAGCGGTCCGCCCACCACCGGCTCCGGAATGTTGTAGCGCTGCAGGAGGGCGACCCGGGCGATGAGGAGGCGGCCGATCAGGAGAACGACGATGGTCGCGACCAGCGTCGTCATCACGTCGATTTCGAACTGCATCCCACCGTCCCTGCACCCGTCCCGTCCTAACCAGATAGGCCGCAGGGCCGGCCCGGCCAGACGAAGACGTGGGACCCGAAGACGTGGGACCGAAGACGTCGGACCGAAGACGTGGGACGGGGCCGTGGGGACGACGGCGTCGGGCGACGGCGGCTCGGCATCTGTCGCCTCGCGTCGCCGAGGCGGACTTTTCTTTTCGTTCCGGGCAGGATCGAATCCCGCGCGGGCTCGTTGAACCGCGCAGCAGATCGATGGGGTGTGCCGTCAAATGGACTATCTGATTGCCCTTGCCGGCGATCCCGCCGCGTGGATCGCCCTCGTCACCCTGGTGGTGATGGAGGTCGTGCTCGGGATCGACAACCTCATCTTCATCTCGATCCTGACCAACAAACTGCCCGAAGAGCAGCGCTCGCGAGCCCGGCGCATCGGCATCGGCGGCGCCCTCGTGCTGCGTCTCGGCCTCCTCGGCACGGTGGCGATCATCGTGCAGCTGACGGAGCCGATCTTCTCCGCCTTCGGCCACGGCTTCTCCTGGCGCGACCTCATCCTGATCGCCGGCGGCCTCTTCCTCGTCTGGAAGGCGACGAAGGAGATCCACCATAGCGTCGACCCGGATCCGGGCCCGGACATGTTCGGCGGCAAGGTGACGATGACCGCGGCAGCGGCCATCGGCCAGATCCTGCTGCTCGACCTCGTCTTCTCGATCGACAGCATCATCACCGCGGTCGGCATGACCGACCACGTGCCGATCATGGTGATCGCGGTCCTCGTCGCGGTCGGCGTGATGCTGCTGGCCGCGGATCCGCTCGGCAACTTCATCCACGCCAACCCGACCGTGGTGATGCTGGCGCTCGGCTTCCTGCTGCTGATCGGCACCACCCTGATCGCCGACGGCTTCGGCGCCCACGTGCCCAAGGGCTACATCTACGCCGCGATGGCCTTCTCGGCCCTGGTCGAAGTCCTGAACATCTTCTCCCGGCGAGCGCGCCAGCGGCGAGCGTCAGTCACCGCGTCCACGCCTCCGGCCGCGCATTGAGGCTGCCCGCGTTCACCTCTGCTTCGGCGGGACCTTCGACGGCGGTTCCTTCGGCGGCGGCTCCTTGCCGGACGGAATCTCGACGCGGAACTGCCGGACGGCGTTGGCCTGCAGCATGAAGGTCTCCGGGTCGCGGTGGATGATGGTGCGGCCGCGGCGGACGACGAGCGAGAACTGCGCCTTGGCCTCGATCAGCTTCTTCACCAGGTCGGCCGGATAGGTCGCATAGAACTCGCCGTCCTCGTCCGTCGTCGCCGGCGCCAGTTCCGCTTGCTTGCCGGTCGCCGCGACGAAGCCCACCTCCACGCCGGCGAGCGGCTTGCCGGCCGCCTCGCGGACGCGGCCGGTGGCCGTCCAGCCGCCGGCGGCGGGAGCCGCCGTCGCCTCGATCCGCCGCGCCAGCGCCTCGGCCGATTTCGCCTGCCGCTCGACCGATTCCAGCGCTGCGGTCACCCGCATGACGCGCGGGTGATCCTTGCCGTGCGCCTTGGTCAAGCGCTGCACTTCCTCGGTCAGCATCGCGGTTTCGGCGCGGGTGCGAACCGCGTCGAGCTTCACCTGCTCGCGGCGCTCGTCCTCGATGCGGTCGAAGGCGGCGGTGAGCGTCGCCACTGCGGTCGGCTCGCGGGCCACGGCCCCGAGCGCCTCGGATCGCGCGCCGCCGACGGTCTTGCTGGCTGCTTTGGCCATGGTCACATCGCCCCGATGATGTTGTCTTCAGCGCAATATTGCGGGTGCGGCCAGATGACCGCGTTGTTGCCGATGAAGGATTTCGGCGAGAAGCCGAAGGCCCGGATGCAGCTGGTCGCCTGGTTGTTCGTGCAGTGGTTGAACAGCCCGAGCGACAGGATCGAGAAGGCCGTGAGCAGCGGCGTCGACATGAAGCCGTTGCCGGTGACCCGGGTCGTGATGGCGAAGTTCAGCAGGTCGCACAGCAGCAGATCCCGGCCCAGCACGCCCTCGCTCTGATTGTTGGCCACCGAGGTGTCGTCGAGCGAGAAGATCAGCATGTTGGCGAGTGCCAGCTCCGAGGTCGGCGCCGTGAGATCGAGCCTCACCTGATTGCCGGTGAACTGCACCTGTCCGCCGACGACGAGCCGCTCGACCGGCTGCCCCTGCAGCGTGAAGCCCTCCTTCAGCCCGTCGAAGCCCAGCGCCGCGAGCCAGCCGGCCATGTAGCCCGGCAGGCCGCGGTTCATCAGATAGACACTCCCGACATAGGCGTCGGCGGCGTCGGTGATCTCGTCCTGGAGGTCGGCGAGGATGTCGATGGCGGCGAGCCGGTTGTCGCGGATCTGCATCGCCCCCATGCCGGCGATCCAGAGCGCCGGCCCGCGCCGGCTCTCCACCACGTTGCCGTCGATCCGCACGGCCGCCACCGCGCTCACGCGGAAGGTGCCGCTCTCCTTGCCGTGCGGGTCGATCACCGCCGTCGTGCCGGCGTCGCGCAGCATGATCCCCGCCTGCGGCCCGGGCAGCAGTTCGCCATCGGGCAGGCGGCCGTTGTCGCGCAGCAGGTTGCGGGTGATCTGGACGTTGCGGCTGTGCGCCGCGAAGATGCCGCACACCGCGACGCGCGCCTGACCGCCGTTGCGCTCGATGCGGTTGTCGTGGATCTCCAGGTCGTAGACGCGGCCGAGCACGATGCCGCCGAACGGTGCTCCGTTCTCCCGCTCCACCTGCTCCGTCACGCAGTCGATGATCTCGTTGCCGACGATCCGCAGCCCCATCACGATGCCGTCCTCGACCCCCTGGGGATCGAAGAAGCCGCCGGCGATGCCGTTCTCCATCGCGCCGCGGATCCGGTTGCGCAGGATGTCCACGTCATAGGCGGGCTTGCGCCCGCCCAGGTGGACGGCGCTGGATCGCGAGCCGATCAGGTCGTTGTCCTCTATGCGGACCGTGTCGGCGCCCTCGGCGACGCGAACCGGGCCCTCGGCGATGCGGTTGCCCTCGAGCACGATGCGCTCGCCGAGCAGTCGAACGCCGCCGGATGCGCGGATGCGGCAGTCTTCCATGGCGAAGTCGGTGACGCCCTCCGCCGATACGGCCGCACCGGATCCCTGGTTCCAGAGGTCCAGGTCCAGGAGCCGCTGGCCCTCGCCGCGCAGCAGGACGATCGGCGCCTCGTTCTCCGCCACCGCCGAGAAGGATTCCAGCACGTCCCCTTCCCCGGCGATCATCAGGCCCGGACCGCGCCCGATGCTCAGCCGCGACTCCGGTCCGCAGCCGAGGACCCGGACGCGGGCGCGGTCGATGACGACCGGCGCCTCGATCTCGTGGATGCCGGGCAGCAGGCAGATGGTGACCGGCACCTCTTCGTCGGGCGCGATACCCGGCAGTGCCGCGACGGCGGCCGCCAGGGTCGGATAGTCGCCCTGCTGATTCTCGGTGCTGCCGACGCTGACGGTGCAGCAGCAGGCGCAGTCCTGCGGCCGCGGCCGGCAGTCCTGCACCTCCATCGCACCGCCCAGGCCGCTGATCACGCCGATCTGCAGATAGTGGTGCTCGATGCCGCGCGGTGGGGCGTCCGTCAGGATCTCGACCGAGGCATCTGCCGTGCGCGCGGCGAAAACCCAGTAGTCGCCGAGGCGGAACGCGCCGCCGGCCGGATCGACCGAGAAGGCGACGTTCACGCCGTCCTCGATCGCGATCGGCCCCGCTACGACGTCGATCAGGCCATCCGCGTCGATCGTCGCATTGCTGGAATTCTGGTCCCAGCGCTGGACCCGCGTATGGCGCTCGGCCAGTTCCGTCGCGTTCGCGCCGAAGGCCCGGCCGCCGCCCGTCGGCAGCGCCCGATCCAGCGTGATGGTCAGCGCCGCCTCGTCCGTGTCGACGACCCGTGCCATCTCGCCGGGCTCACCCATCAGCTCGCGATGGTCGTCGGTGACGGTCACCCAGTCGTCGGCGCGGAAGCGCAGGACCTTGTCGCGGCCGATGCGCGCCACGGTCAGCACGGTCTCGGTGCCGCTGACCGCGACCGCCTCCACCGGCGAGACGATCGAGCCGTTGTCGCGCGACCATTTGAACTTCGCGGTACCGAGCGGCCCCGGCGTCTGCACCTCGACCCGGTAGAGCCGGTTCTCGAGCCCGCGATAGCCGCCGGTCGGCGACAGGATGCAGGGGTCGCCGCTCGGCGGCGGCGCGAAGGCCGAGGTCGTCAGGCGCCCCGCGGACGGCGGGAACATTGCGTCCAGGTCGACGCCGCACGCCGCCTCGCCCTCGACCGCCGCCCACTTCACCTGCCAGACGCGCTGCACCCGCGTCGTCGTGTCGGGCCCGCCCAGCGCCTTCTCCAGCAGCAGCGGGTCCTCGACATAGGTCACCTCGCGCAGCCAGACGTCGAGATAGGCGATGACGTCGCCCTGCGCCGGCAGCGGCGGCGGATCGGGCAGGAAGGGCTGCGACAGGTAGGTCGGCGCCTCCGCCTCGAACGCCTCGGCGAGCAGCCCGTCGAGATAGAGCCGGCCGGGCCCGATCGAGACGTCGGCCGGCGGTCCGGCGAGCGGCGCGATCAGGAAGGCGTCCGGCGTGTTCAGCCAGGCCACCGCGGCCGGCCCGAACGTGTCGAGCGCCTGGATGCGCAGCTGGCGCGCGGTGATCGCCGTCTGTTCGTTCCAGTCGGCGTCCAGCGTGACCCGGCCCTGCTGCATCAGGACGCCGGCATAGCGCCGATCCGGGCGGTGCGTGAACCGTGTGTAGTCGCCTGTCATGGCCCTGTCCCCGACCCTCTGGCTGCCGATCGCGGCAGTCTGTTATCGCGCGTCGATGCGGTACGAAGCGGTGCGCCGCGTCACGTCGCGTAGATGATTCCCGGCTCCAGCCCGAACGGCAGGTATTCCTCCAACCGCAGGCGGAGGTTCGCTTCGCGCTGCGGCTGCTTCAGATGGCAATAGGCCCCCATCTCCGATCCGTCCTCCGCCCCCTTGGCGATCTCGGCCGGCCCGTTCAGGTGGAGCTGTCGATAGGCCGGCTGGCCGTAGCGTTCGGAGGTGTATTCGGGCGTCAGCCACAGCCGGACCCGGTCGCGGATCGCGTCCTTCTGCGCCTGGCCGAGCGCATCGCCGCCGGCCGCTTCGATCTCTTCGGCGATGCGCAGGTCCGGCTGGCAGCGATAGCGCTGCGGCGTCTCCGACCCCGACGCCAGCCAGGAGAAGCGCACGCAGCCGGTCTGGCGGCGCTCGCACAGGACGACGCCGTCGAAGATCACCTCGCTGGCGAGCGTCAGTTCCTTGACGTGCGTCGCACCGATGACGGTCACCCGCTCCAACCAGGCCGGCGGCCCCGGCGCATCGTCGGCCGCCGGATCGGCGATCGCCGAAACGTCGACCCCGTCGATGATCGAATCGAGCGCCCAAAGACCTTCGATGTGGCGCGGCAGACGCAGCGGCCCGGTCACCGAGAAGGCCAGTTCGATGCGCAGGTCCTGGTTGATCTCTTCGCCGCCGGCCTCGCCCTCGACCAGGATCGCGGCCGGCGTCGGGCCGGCTGCCGGCGGCGGCAGGTCCGGATCCGGCTCGGCGATGCTCCCGCCGGGCACCAGCGTCGAATGCAGCAGCCGCACCCGGTCGAGCGAGCCCTCCACATGGACCGTCCCCTCGATCAGCAGGCCGCTCAGCGTGACCGACGCGCCTTCGTGAATCCCCGTGATCGTCAGCGGTGCCGGCAGCCGCAGATGCGGGCGCACGCCGTCCGCCGCCTCGATCGCCAGCCACGCACCATCCGCCGGCTCGATGGTCAGGGCGTCCGCATAAGTGCGGTTGTCGCGCACCGAGACGACCGTGTTCGGCCGACCCAGATTGACCCACTCCGCCAGGGCGTCGGCGATGGTGGCGAACGTGCCGGGATCGCCGCTGCCGTCGACCGGCAGGGTCCGGTCCTGAAGGTCGCGCCGCACCTGCCAGGCGCGACGCCGGTAGGGACCGCCGCCCAGGTCGGCCGGGAACCCGTGATGGAACCAGACCTCGACCGGCAGCGCCGGATCGAGCAGCGCACCCAACGCCAGACGGCCCCGCGCCACGTCGACGGCGATGGTGTCGTCCGCCGGCTGCGACCAGATCGACAGGTTGGAGCAGCGCACCCGCTCCGGCGGCACCGGTATGCCATCGAGGAAGACCATCAGGCTGGCGTCGGGCGCCTGCGGCAGCAGCGATCCCGGCACCACGTCGAACAGGCCGTAGAAGCCGGTGAAGCCCGGCGGCGGCAGGACCCCCCCATAGGCCTCCAGATCCTCGTAGAACAGCGCCGGCCGGATCGCCTGCGGCACGTGGAACTCGGTGGCGAGGCCGCGCGCGTCGCCCTCGCGCCGCAGCCGCGAGAACAGCGGCGCGTCCTGGCCGAGCGGGCTGAAATGCAGCCGCCAGTCGTCGGCCGCCGTCACGCGCCGCGGCGTCACCCGCTCCGCCTCGAAGCTGCGCAGGCGCCACAGGTGGAAGCCGATGTTGCGGATGTTCCACCAGCCCTCGTTCTGGGCGATGGCGCGCACGTCGGCGGTATGGGCGACGTGGTCGAACGGCCCGTTCAGCCGGTCGATCGCCTCGGGCGAGCGGATGTCGGGGCAGAGCAGCGCATGCTCGCGGATGTGGTTGCGCACGAACTGCGTCCAGCCCAGCAGTTCGAAATACTCGACGGCATGCGCCGCCCAGCCGGTCACGTCGCGCGCCAGTTCCTCCAGCATGGGCAACGTGCCCTTGCGCCGGCGGTAGTAGATCGTCTTCGCCACGTCGGCCCGCGCGCGGAGCGCGACTTCGGGGACCAGGGTCGGCCCGGCGAGGTCGGGGAACAGCGCCTTGGCCGTGTCCGGCTGGCGGATGTGCGACGCGTCGAACAGCGGCGTCGTCCCGACCAGGTCGCCGATATAGGGGACGACCCAGGAGGCGGCCGTCTCGACGAAGGCGTTGTTCCACAGCGCCCCGATGTCCGCCTCGATCGCGTCCGCCTGGCGCTGGACGATGCGCAGCAGCGCGCGCAGCGGCTCGCCCTGCTCGGCGTCCTGCTCGCGATAGAGCGCCGGCAGCAGGTTGTAGAGCTTGTCTTCGTTCTGTTCGGTGCCGTTCATTGCCCGCCCAGTCCTTCGACGATGGTGAGGGTCACGTCCGTGTCGGGGCTCTCGATGAAGGCCTGTTCGGCGGGTATCACCGCCGGCGGCGCGCCGCCGAAGACGCCGGCGACGACCGGGTCGCCCGCGAGCGCGCCGCCGGTGTTGGGCCGCGCATCGAAGATCCGCACATGGCGCTGCTGTGCCGCCGCCGTGGCACCGCGCAGCGCGCGCTGCGCCGCGGTCCAGGTTTCGGCTCCCTTGCAGCGGAAGACGTCGAGATCGACCGCGACGACGCCAAGCGCACCCTGCAGCACGGCGAAGACGTCGCTCGCATGCACCGACCGGCCGAGGGGCATCGCGGCAAAGGCGAAATGATCGAGCAGCGCCTTCAGCGCCGCCGCCCGCACCTCGTCGGCGACCCGTGCCGGATCCGCCACGATCTTCGCCCGCACGACGACCGGCACGCGGATCAGGTTGGCGATGTCGAGGCGCCGGTTGATGTCGCGCTGGGTGTCGAGCGCATCGTGCAGCGACTTCAGCGAGTCGGCCGACAGCGTCGCCCCCTCCTGCGCCGCCACGGTCAGGTGGACGGCCTTCTCCAGCCCCTTCCAGACCCAGGTCGCCCGCGACTTCGCCACCAGCCCGGAGGTCGCCAGCAGCGCCTCGAAGTCGCCCAGCGAGATCGCACGGCCGAAGGTCTTCACGGTCGTCGGCGCCGTCTCGCGCGCCGTCTCCAGCGGCTCCGGATCCGCGCCGCCCTCGGCCGGCAGCGGATTGCGCACCGCGCGCAGCCCGACCGGCCGGGTCAGCAGGATGGAGAGCTGCTCGGCCGCCATCCGGCCGCCGAGACCGAGCCCCTGACGATAGCTGGCGACGACGTTGCCCTGCCCGGTCGGCACGCGTGCCCCCGTCCGCCCGTCGCCGAACTGCACCACCGTGCCGCCGTCGTCGTTCTGCCGCGCGGTGAAGACGCGCGCGTTCGGTGGCTGGCCGTAGAGGCTGTCCGTCTCGGTCCAGGCCTCGCCGTTGACGCGCAGGGTCAGCGTGCTGGCGCCGGCCACCGACTTCGAACTCGGCAGGCGGGTCAGCGGCGGCTTGCGCAGGACGAAGCGCTGGAAGGCGCGGGTCGCGTCGCCGTTGCCGAGCGGCTCGTCGGCGACCGTCTCGCCATGGCTGGCCTGCGCCACGTTGCCGAGCAGCACCGCCGTCGCCGACGACAGCGGGGTCGCGGGTGCCGGCGTGAAGTCGACGGCGAGATGCGACGGCTCGCCGCCCCAGATCGCCGCGACCGGCGTCGCCGCCGTCACGGTGGCGACGTGCGGCGTCGCCGCCCCATCCTCGATGATGATGCGCCGGCCCTTCTCGATCGTGGCGAGATCGGCGAGCGGCGCCACGACGCGGCCCGTTTCGATCCGCTCCGGATAGTCGAAGCCGCGGAACGCGATCTCCGGCGACTCCAGATGCCAGATCCGCGCCTTCCGCCGGTCGGCGATGCCGCCGATGCCGTCGCCGCGCGAAATCCACGATGTCCAGGGGCTGCCGTTCCAGCTGCGCTGCAGCAGCGTTCCGTCGGCGGCCCGTACGAAGACGTAGATCGCGGTGCCGACGGCGATCGGCGCCGGCGCCGATCCCAGCGTCCCGCCGAGCGACGTCCAGGCGCTCCATTTGACCCCGTTCCAATAGGCCGTCTTGAGCGCGCCGTCGCTGCCGCGGGCGAACAGGTCGATGCGGCTGGCGCCGGTCGATACGGCCGCCGGCTCTTCGACGATGTCGCCGCCCAGCGACGTCCAGTCCGACCATTTGGCGCCGTTCCAGGCGCGCCACGTCACGCTGCCGTCGTCGGCCCGCACGAACAGGTCCAGGCGGTTGGCGGCGCGCGCCACCGCGACGGGCTGCGACGCGGCCGCGCCGCCCAGCGACTGCCACGCCGCCCACGACACGCCGTTCCACGATCGCCGCCAGATGGCCCGGTCGACACCGCGGACGAACACGTCGATCCGGTTGGGCCCCCAGGAGGCCGCCGATATCTCCGACATCAGCACGCCGCCGAGCGGCTGCCAGCCGCCCCACACGCCGCCGACGCGGCTGCGATACCAGAGCCCCAGGTCGAAGCCGCGCACGAAGACGTGCAGCGCGCCACCGGTGTGCGACACCGCCGCCGGTCCGGAGGTCAGGCCGCCGCCGAGCGACGACCAGCCGCTCCAGCCGCCGGGGCCCATCGTGTCGACCCAGAGCGCGTTGTCGAGCCCGCGACCGAACAGCTCGATCCGGTCGAGCGCCGACGAGACGGCCACGGGCGGCGTCGTCAGGATGCCGCCGTCGCGCGCCTGCCAGCTGCCGTCGCCGACGCCGCCGTCGAGGATCATCGACAGCGCCGCATCCGTGCCGCTGCGGGCGAACACGGCATAGGCGCCCGGCGCCCGTGACACCGCCGCCGGCCGGCCGTGGATCACCTGGCGCAGTGCCACATGGGTGACCGTGTCCTGGATCTGGCCGAGCTTGGCCGGCTCGTCCTTCGTCTCGGTGACGCGGGCGAGGCGCATGCGCGGCACGCTGCCCGCACCGGCGTCGACCAGCATCAGCGCCCCCGGCTCCAGGTCGGGCGCGCGGGACTCCAGTGGGAGGAAACCCGTCGCCGGCAATCCCATGAGATAGCCGCCGGACCCGGCCGTCACCGTCTTCCAGCGCTGCGCCGGCGGGATCGCCGGGTTCGCGTCGTAGAAGGAATAGCTGTCGGGCGCCCCGCGGCCGAAGAAGCCGAGGCTGCGCTTCAGTTTCGCGGCGTGCGCCGCGTCCGCGCGCCAGTTCGCCGCCTGGATGCCCGGCGCCCAGCCGAGTTCCCGCCCGCCGTCGCGGTTCTCCAGCGACGTCGCCGTCTTCTCCTCCGCCGCCCAGGCGGTGAAGAAGACGAGCTTGTTGCCCGGCGCCAATCCGTCCGGTGCCGCGAGAAGCGGCGCGCGCGTCCCACCCGGAGCCACTGCGTTGAAGAGCAGGGGCGGCGCGAATACCCGCACCCGGTTCAGGGCCGCGAGCGCACGGATCTCCTCGATCGTCTCGAAGAACTGCGGACGCTCGTCCTGGCCGGGAACGCTCATCACCTTCAGGCCGACCGGGATGCGCGTCGTAGCACCGCTGTCCAGGGTGAAGGCGAACTGCGTCGTCGTGGCGAGCCCGGCGCGCAGGTGGTAGTCGAGCAGCCGCGCCAGCCGCAGCACCGAATCGCGCTCCCGCGCCGTGCGCAGGAAGAACTCGTTGGCGTTGCGCTCCTGGTAGAAGGTCAGCACGTCGCCGACCGCCGCCCAAAGCTCCAGGATGGTGATCGCGTAGTCGTCGCTCTCGCGCGTCGTCAGGCCCGCGAGCGCGGGTTCCTCGGCGATCGCCTGCAGCATGGCGGCCCGGAACGAGCCGAACGTGCCGATCCGGTAGGCGAGCGCCGACAGGCCCGGCCGGTTGAACAGCAGGCCCGGCGCCGGCGCCACACCGGGTGCGCAGCAGGCGCAGAAGGCGGGATGAGGCAGCATCTGTGCCATGTTCACAGCCCTCCCACCGCGGTCAGCCGCAGCACGCCGTTCTCGCGGAAGTTCGGATCATTGTCCAAACGGGCGATCTCGAAGTCGCCCATGGCGATCAGGCCTTTGCCGATCTCGCCGTTCGCCGCCTCCCAGTACCGCTTGAAGACGGTGACGTGCGCCGAATCCACGCCCTCCACCGCTTCCACCGCGGCGTAGAGACGGCTCAGATAGACCGGCTGGCCGAAGGCGAACTGCGTGAGCGCGAAGAAGCCGGACAGCGCCTTCGACACGGCCTCCAGCACGTCGCCGCGGAAGTGGCCGCGCGCGACGCAGATCTCGATGGCGATCTCCAGCGGCACATACTGCGCGGCGCGAACCCGCAGGTCGTAGCCGGCGAGCTTGTAGCCGATCAGGTGCGCCGTCAGCCGCTCGCGCAGCGGCTCGGTCAGCGCCGCCCCGCCGCCCGGCAGCACGATCAGGTCGTCGCGCGACACCGGATGCGCCGCGACGAACACCGTGTGCCAGCTGCCGGTCCAGCGGAAGGTCGCCTTGGCCGCCGCGATCTCCGGCAGCTTCAGCGCCGCCTTCTCGTAGTCGGCCTCGGTGACCGCCCGGAACTGCTCGGCCTGGAAGGCGCGCGGCGCCAGCTGCCGCACCTCCTCGATCGTCTCGGGGTCGGTCCCGTCCCGCGCCGGCAGCGGCTGCCGGACGCGCAGGATGCCGGGGAACGGCGCCGCGGGTGCCCCCGGATTCGCCGGATCGACCAGGTCCGCGGCCGACGGCGTCGCGACGTGCACGAGCGCGCCATGGCCCAGGTTGCCGGCCCTGCCGTTGCCGATCCGGTAGCGCGCGGTCGCCGCCACCGCGCCGAGGGGACGGGCGCCATAGGCGCCGTCGCCGACACGCAGCACCGCGCCGCCGTCATTGTCGATGTCGACGACGAAGTGCCGGTCGAACGCGCCGCTGTCGAGCAGGTCGGGGACCGGCGTCCATATCTCGATCTCGGCCGGCGGAAACGCGAGGATGAGCACCGCTGCGGGCGAGACCGTCCGCACGTCCGCGCCCAGGTCGTGCCGGCCCTGCACCATCCGCCCGTCCGCGTTGAAGGTCGGCGCTGCGGGCGCGGCGTGCAGCGTCAGCGGCCCGTCGGGAAGCGGCAGTTCGGTCACGCCGTTCAGGCCGCTGCTCGACGCCGGCGGCTGCAACGCCCGGATGACCGTCCGTCCGTGGTCGCAGGGCGCCACGTTGCCGCGTGCCACCGTCAGGTTGGCGATCGGCCCCGTCTCCGGCGTATCGACCGACAGGCAGGCGGTAAAGGACAGCCCGTCCGTCGCGCGCCAGACCACGCGCTGCAGCGGCAGTGCCGGATCGCCCGGCGCGCCCAGCAGGTTCAGCGCCCCGTCCGTCAGCGTGACGCCGTAGACGGGATCCTCGGTATCCTCGACCGCCTCGATCCGCACGACCTGACGATGCGCCGGATCGGCGTCGGCCGGCGCGCCGGTGACGACCCCCCGCACCTCCTCGATCAGCAGATAGTCGCCCACTGCAAGCTGCGGCCGGTAGGCATCCTGGTTGCCGCCGCCCGCGGGCAGTCCGTAGAGCCACGCCTCGGTGGCACCCCGCGCCAGGCAGCACTGGGCGTCGCCCCAGGTGTGGAAGCGCAGTTCGTTGTGATCCGGATCGACGGTGGTGCGCGCCGCCGTCTCGAACACGGTCACCGACTGCAGCGCAGCGTCGCCGTCGAAGTCGAGCAGGCCGGGCGCGATCACCGGGCCGGGTGCCGCCGGCTGGCCGCGCAGCGGCCGCGCGACCCGCGTCAGCAGCTGCGTTCCCTGCGGCACCACGCCGGCCCCGTCGGCCTCGAACTGCACGAAGGTCCAGGCGTTGCGCCCGTCATGGACGCGATAGTCGACCAGCCGCGCGTGGCGCTTGGCCGAGATGCGGTGCCGCGCCGTGTCGAGATAGGCCTCGGTCGCGACGGCGTCCTGGAAATAGGAGAGATGGTCGCCGGCATAGGCGAACAGCTCGACCAGCGCCATGCCCAGGTCGGCCGGATTGCGCTCCAGCCAGCGCGGATTGCGCTGCGGAATCAGGTCGAGCAGCAGGCGGCGGAAGCTCTGATAATCCTTGGCGAGATAGTCGATCAGCGGCTCCGGCGGCGCGTCGGGCGGACACTCCGTATCGGTGCGGCAGTCGAAATCCGTCGGGCAGGATGCCTTGAAGCCGAAGGGTGCGGCGGCGAGCTGCGGATCCATGTCCGCATGCATCACGGACAGCAGGTAGGTCGAGAAATCGCCCGCTTGGTCGACGAAGACGTTCAGCCGCAGCGGCTCCATCGCGTGCGCCGTGACGTCGAGCACCGCGATGCCGACGATGCGCGCCCCGCCGCTGACGGCGAAGCTGCCCGGGCTGCCGACCAGGGCGGCGGGCGGCGGCTTCAGGAACGTCGCCTCGATCCGATGCTGCTGGCCGGGCGGGGCCGCGTCGTCCTCGAAATATTCGACGAAGTCGAGCCCGTTGAGCGCGCCCGGATGATTGACGACGTCGCCCCTGCGGCGATCGTCGCGGCACCACATCAGCCCTGAAGCGTCGATGGTCATGGCCGTTTCATCCCGTCGCCGTCATGTGGTGGGCCGCCGGAAGACGTCTTCGTGGCGCTCGGCGGTCTCCCGCCGGACGTAGCCGACGGTGACCTCCAGCACCTCGTCGCGCGCCGTCACCTTCACCGCGTCGACGGCGATCACGTCGTTCAGCCAGCGCAGCAGCGCGCCGTGCACCAGCGTCTGCGTCGCGGCGGCGAGCGCATCGGAGTTCGGCGCGAAGACGAGCTGGCGCAGGCCGCAGCCGAAGTCCGGGCGGTTGACCCGCTCGCCGGGGTTGGTGAACAGCACCTGGCGGATGAGATCGCGCACATGATCGTCGGCGTCGGTTTCCGCGGTGCGCCCCGATGCGTCGAGCCCGAAGGGCACGTCGAGATAGCGAAGCTCGGCCATCTACAGGCCCTCCACCGTCATGGTCGGCGACACCTGGCTGGCGTCCAGCCGCTGCACCTTGATGGCATCGAGATTGTCGTGCAGGTGGCGGACGACGCCGCGCGCGATCGCCGCGAACAGGCGCCGCCGGTCGCGCGATTCCGGCGTGTTGTCGATGTCGAGGGCCGGCAGCCCGTCCGCGATCAGCAGGGCGTTCAGTTCGGCCTCGATCGCGGCGGCCATCGAGTTGGCGAACGCCGTCGGAATCGGGAGCGGGTCGACCTTGGAACCGAGATTGCCGGGTTTGATCGCCATGCCATCCGCATCCTTATTCCAGCAGGACCTTGACCGAGAGCAGGCTCGGCGTCGCCGCGGGCAGCGGCGGCACGGGCGGCGCCGGCGTCACCGGCAGGAACCCGCCGGCCAGTTCGCCCGGATGGACGTGCGCGTTGAACATCGCGACGATCTGGTTGAGATACGCCAGCAGCTGATCGCCGAAGACCGCCGGATGCGCCGCCCCCTGGCTGCCCACCTGGATCAGCGCGGAATCGACGACCACGCGTGCCAGTCCCTTGACCGTCACCGTCTGCATCGCCGCGTCCACCACGACCTGGTTCATGCCCGCCGCATCGGACAGCGTGATCGTCTGCGCCACGTCGTCGAAGGCCGCGATCAGGCCGAAGTCGCTGCGCAGGATCTTGGTGGTCGGCGTCGTCGGCACGCCCATCGGCTTCATCGGCACTTCCGCCGTGCCCCACCAGCCGCCGACCCAGATCGGGCGCGATACGTCGCCCGCCTCGAACTCGATCCAGACGCCGGAGCCGACCTGTGGGATCGCGTAGAACCCGGCCTGCATCCCGGCGAACGGCGCGCAGGGCGACGCCCAGCCGGTGGGGATCTCGCCCAGTACCTCCGGCACCGTCGCCTGGATGCGGCCCTGGCTCAGGGGATCCATGTTGTTCAGCACGAGGCCGCGATACTTGCCGTAGTGGCGCTCGGTGGCGCCGCTGCCGCCGGGATCGGATGCGCCGGAATCGGGCATGCCTATCTCCTTCCGCCCGTCATGCGCTCGCCTTCACGCGATCGCCGCCAGGGGGTCGACGAAGATCTCCGCCCCCGTCAGCCCGACCGCGTTGCGCGACGCCTGGAAGTTCTGTGAATAGCCGTCTTCCGAGATCGTGTGCGTGACCTCGGTCACGTAGTAGAGGCCGCTGTGCTGCCGGCCGGCGCCGCGGATCAGCACCGGCAGGCCCGGCCGCACGGGCCGGCCGTATTTCAGCGAGTCGACCTCGCCCGAGCCGCGCACCGAACGGCTCGCCGCATTCACCTCTGCCTGGGCGCGGACCTGCACCTCGGCGGGACTTGCGGCATCCGACGGACCGGGCCGCGAGATCGGCGGCGGGATGATCCGTGCCAGCGTCGGCTCCAGCCCCATCGGCGGCTCGATCGGCGTCGGCGCGATGGCCGGGATCGGCGCCTTCGTCAGGGGATCGATCGACGCCTTCGCGACCGAGGTCGGCCGCAGCGTGTCGTTCGATACGTTGAAATCGAGCAGGTTCGTCTCGATGCCGAGATCGACCGACAGCACGCCCTGCGGCGGCATCACCGTCTGCGGCGGATGGAAATGGCCGACATCCATCCCCGCCAGCGGATCCGGCTGCACGTAGAGCTCGTAGGCGTTCCGCTCCGCGAGCTGCTTCACATAGCGGATGTCCGGCACGCGCTGCGTCGTCGTGACGTCCACCATCGTGCGCAGCGGCGGCGTCGGCAGGACAAAGGGCAGAATCGCGTACTTGGCGAAGATGGTGCGCACCACCTCGCTGTCCGGCAGGTTCGGCCAGGTCATCGGCTGCTGGATGTGGTTCATCAGCGTGGCCGTGGCGTCCAGGCCGACCACGTCCAGGGTGGAGGCGCCGGGCTGATTGCTGTTCTTCACCTCCACGTCGCGGACATAGCCGTTGATCAGCGTCTGCGGCAGGCCCAGCCCGAAGGCGACGGAGATGCGGATCGGCACCAGCGGCCGGAAGATGTCGAACTGCAGCAGATCCCAGTCGCCGAGCATCGTCCGGCTCAAGTCGAAATGCAGACGGAAGATGCTCGCCCGCTCGATCGAACATTCGACCTCGATCTGGCGCAGCGCGAACATGAAGGGCGGCGGCAGCGGCGCGAACGCCACCTGCACCGTGAAGAAGGATGGCAGCAGCGGCACGGGTCAGCTCCCCGGCGCCGGAATGCGGATCAAGCTGCCCGGCTCGTCGGTCAGTTCGTCCGGGCGCATCACGCGGTTCGCGTCGCACAGGCGCCAGAAGAGCTCAGGATCGCCGGCGGTCTTGTAGGCGACGAGGTCGGGGCGGTCGTCCGGCTGCACGCGATAGGGCACCGTGCCCGCCGTCGTCCCGCCCGTGTCCGGGATGAAACGGATGCGCTTGTAGCGGATCGTGCGCCCGTCGGCCGTGGCGAGTTCGGCCTCGGGGACCCCTTCGTATCGGCTGCCGCGGAAGAACATGGTGACGCTCCGTCTGGGGCTCGGTTCAGAACGGCAGGATCTGCCGGACCGACTGGATGTTGCCGATGGTGTTGATCGCCGACATCACCTCCTTCTGGGTGAAGGCGGCCATGTAGACCCAGTAGGCCGGGCTCGTCGGATCGAGGTCGCGGTAGGTCATGACCTTGAGCGACAGGTCGGCCTTCGCCCGCGTCGGATTCAGGTTGGTGTCGAAGGCCTGCTCGGTGATGGAGAGGCTGCTCACCTGCACCGGCAGGACGCGCTTCGGTCCCCAAATCAGCAGCGCCAGCGGCGCCGGCTCGCCGAGGATCATCGCGCTGCCCGCCAGCGCCATGATCTGGTTGGCGATGACGACCGGATAGGACGGGTACATCAGCCCTTCCAGGGCGGCGATCACCGGGTGCAGGCCGTTGTCGACCGCCACGCCGTTCTCGCCCGGATGCTCCAGCTGGTCGGTCGCGTCGATCTCGACGCTCAGGGAGATGGTCTCGCTGGGCGGCCCGTTGGTGCGGCCCGCATCGCCGCGCCCGCCGCCGGCGGTCGCACGGCCCTGCAGGTTCCGGCTGACCTCGTCCGGGTTGTACTGGAAGACGATGATGGTCGGGATCAGGTCGGGCAGCTGGTAGGCGACCAGGGCGCCCTTCAGGATCCGGGGACTGCGCGGGAAATCGGACGCCATCATCCACCTCAGAACCGTATCGTCAGGACGCCCAGGACCTTGACCCCCTGCGGCCCGCCGGCCGGATCGGGGATGGGGCCGGGGCCGCTCGCCTCGATGCCGAAATTCACGCCCGCCTTGGTCGCCGCTGCGCCCTGCGCCGCCTTGACCGCCTCCTTCACCGGCTCCAGGTGCGGCGAGACGGCCTTGGCGATTTCGGGAATGTCCTCGATCCGCTCGAAGCCCGCCGTCTGGGCGAGGATCGCGCGCATCGCCTTCTCGCCCTTGCCGAACACGTCGGAGAGCCGGCTGAGGTCCGGCGTATAGTCCTCGCCGGGGAAGGTGAGGCTCATCTCCCACTTGTCGGCTTCCATGCTGCCGGAGAAGTGGAATCCCTCGTAGGACGTCTCCACCGCGAACCCGCCGCTCCAGGAGACGCTGCCCGCCGCCTCGAAGCCCTTGCCGCGCAGGCCGATCGTCGGCCCGCCCACCTTGATCTTCGCGTAGCCGTGGCTGCGCTCGACGCCGACCCCGTCGACGATCGCCTCGATCGCGCCCTTGACGCTGGAGACGATCGAACTGTCGGCGATGGAGGGCCCGGCGGGCGCCGGCGGAATCGGCTCCGGCGCCAGGGTGACGCCGGCCGACGCCGCCCACTCCTTGACCAGATACTCGATCGTGCCGCGCCCCTGCCCCGCCGCCTTCGGCACCTCGCGATAGACCTCGGCGACGATCGAACTCAGCGATCGGATATGGAGGCGGCTCGTGTTCGCCTTCAGCCACTCCCGGATCGGCCGTTCGCTCTCGGCGATGATCGCCTGGAGCTGCGCATGGCTGAGCATCGGGAACGGGCTCTGCATGCCGCCGATGGTGGCCTGGTTCCCGACGGCCGGCGGCGCCGACCATGTCGTGCCGGTGGGCGCCGCATGGCTTGCCGGCGCCGGCTTCCGCATCGAGAGATCCCTGACCCGGTCGTTCATGGCTCAGATGCTCTTGATGTGTTCGGCGTAGCGCGGGTCAGGCGAGATGTACATCTCGGTGACGGCGCGCTGCGGGTCCTGGTCGACCACCGCCTCGACGCGCCGCGAATCGCCCGACGCGACGCCGCCGCGCTGCAGCGCCGCCAGCCCCGGGGCGCGCGTCGACCAGATGCTGCCCAGCCAGTTGTTCATGGCCTGCCCGCGCAGGGAATGCTTCATGAACAGGCGGATGTTCTGGGGATCGGCGGCCGCCTGCACCGGCAGGACGAGCGCCATGTCGAGATAGTAGCGGAGCTTCTCCTCCGTCGTGAACGCGTCTATCCGCGCCAGTTCGGCTTGAAGCCGCGCCACTTCGCCTTCCGCCAGCGAATAGATCGGATTGCGCATCTGCGGCAGGCCCAGCCCGACGCCGGGCGACGCGGGGCGCGTCCCGAGCAGGCCGGGCGGCTCCAACTGCATGCCGCCCAGGCGCGGCAGCAGCGGCGGCAGCAGGCCCAGCCCGTCGGGCGGCACCAGTCCGCCGAGCAACGCACCGCCCGGCTGCGGCCCCGACAGGCGCAGCCCCTCCGGCGCACGCTCCCGCTGCTCGCGGATCAGCAGGTCCATCCAATAGATGATCTGGCCCAGCATGTAGGAACGGACACCGGTGACGCCGAACCAGTGATCCAGCGCCGTCTGAACGTCCGTGTCCGCCGCCTGGGTGGCGATGGCGGCATCGACCAGCGTCTGGAAGCCGACCGTCGGGAAGCTCTGCCACCAGTCGGGTGCCGACACGTGCGGCTTGTCGGCACCGGCCCCGAAGAAGTTCGACACCGCCTGCAGATAGGTCAGGTTGCCGCCGACCCGGCAGCCGCGGATGTCGATCCAACTCGAAGTGTCGAACCGCGCGCGCGCCCCGTCGAGGTGGGCACGGAAGCCGCGGCCGATCGCAGCGTTGGCCGTCGCGATCCCGCCGGCGAAATCGGCGGGCTGCGCACCCAGCGTGAAGGTGAACGCGGTATTCGCGAGGATGGCGTCCTGCAGGTCCTGAGCCTGCTGTGCCGTCACGCCGGCGCCCGCCGGAGCCGGCTGCTGAACCTGCTGTCGCAGCCCGGCCAGGATCGTGCGCAACGCCGTCTGGAACGTCCCACGCTGTCCGGCGGCGGTCGTCTGCTCGTCCTGCGGAGCCGCAGGGTCGACCTGCCCCGCGGTGAACATCAGCAGATCCGCGCTGCGCTCGATCAGCCGCTGCACCGCGCCGGACGGTGTGCTCGTCGGCGTATCCAGGCCGAACGGGCGCAGGACGGCGGGATTGTTCGTCCGCAGATCGTTCAGGATGCCCGTATAGGTCGAGGCGACAAGCAGGCCGCCGCCATACAGCGCTTCGAGGCCCGCCTGGTCGCCGGCGGCGAAGCCGCTGAGCACCGGCTCCAGGATGCCGGGCGTGCCGCCGCGGAAGAGCGCAGTGAAGAGGTTGTTGGTGCTCGCGTGGGTGATGATCCGGATCCGCCCGACCTTGCCGCGACCGCCGCGCAGATGATCGACGATCTCCTCCACCGAATTGACGATCCGCGGGCGCAGTCCCCAGGCCTGGTGATAGGCGGTCGCGTCCTGCAGGAAGCCGTCGTTCCGCGGGTCCTGCCCGGCGATGTAGGTCGTCTCCGGCACGTGCTGCGGCTCGCCGAACAGATGCGGGCGCCGTGCGTCCCGCCCCACGGACAGGCGTGCCGGACGGCCCCGCATCATGTCGCTGGCGGCCCGATCCGCGTCCCGCTCGACCGCCGCGTCGGCCGACGGCGCGGCAGCGCTGCGCGCCCCTCCGATTCGAGCTTGGCCGACATGGGCGAGTTCGTGTGCGAGCAGCCAGCGTCCCTTCGGCGTCTCGGGCCGATAGCGCCCACTGCCGAACACGACGTCGCTGCCGACGGTGAAGGCCTGCGCGCCGAGCGACTTCGCGGCGACCGACGCCGCGGGACCGTGATGCAGGCGGACGCCGCCGAGATCGGTGCCGAGTCGCGGCTCGAACCACGCGCGCAGCGACGACGGCAGCGGCTGGCCGTCGCCGAGGCGCGCCAGCGCCATCTGGTTGCCGACGCCGGCGCGGCCGCGCTCCGCGGCCACGGACCGCGCGTCGCCCGATGCCTTCCCCGAAACGGGGCCGGCTGCGGTCTTCGCCGTGGCGGTGCTGGATCGCATGGCCGCCCCTATTTCCGCCGGAAGACTTGCGGCGAGCCGGTGGAGATACCGGCATAGGCGCGCCGGATCTCCGCCAGACTCGCATTGGTCAGCGGCTGCTGCCCGTTCTTGGTGTCGAGCCGACTGGCGTCCTCGTCGAGCCGGCCGCCCGGCGCCGATACCGAGGTGAAGCGGGCCGAATGGTCGTAGGTCGGCGTCCAGACGGCGATGTCGCCGGGCCGCGCCGTGTGCGCCGGAACCGCCTGCCACTCGTCGCGCACGACCTGTTCCATGGGCGGGCCGGAATAGACCGAATAGCCGAACCGCTCGAACGAACCGAGCGAAAGGCCGTGGCACCAGTAGTGATACTGGATCTGCCAGGGCGAATAGGCCTGCCAGCCGGCAACGGTGCCGCCGCCATCGGTCGCAGCTTCCAGGTTGGAGCCGGAGATGTCGTCGCGCCACGGGTGGACATCGTGGGCGACCATCCGGCGCGGTGCGGAGAGGCGCGCGATCCGTGCCGGTGCCGCGGCACCGGCCTGGGCGACGGCGTGACCGGCGGTTGGGGCAGCGGCGCGGCTGACGGACGCACGGTCGCCCGCATCGCCGCGCCGCGCAGGCGGCGACGTCTGCTGCACCACGTGCGCCAGTTCGTGCGCGATGATCCGCCTGCCCGCCGCGCTCTGGGGGCGGTATTCGCCGGGCGCGAAATAGAGGTCGGAGCGCCAGGCGAAGGCGCGCGCCGAAACCGCCTCGGCCAGCCGCGCCGGCTCGGCGCCTTCGTGCACCCGGGTCGCCGAAAAGTCGCGGCCGAACCGCCGCTCCATGAAGGACCGCACCTGCCGGTCGAGCGGCCGGCCCTGGCCGGCACGGGCGGCGACCCGCGCCGCCACCCCGGCCGGTGCGGTCTCCGCGCCGCCGCTGCCGCGCGCCTTGCGCTGGAGCCGTTCCTCGGGCGGTGCTTCGCCGCCGCGGACCTGCGCATCCTCCTCGCGCGGGCTCAGTTCGGCGGTCATCCGCTGGATGCCGCCGGCGCCGATCCATCCCAGTGCGGGCATCCGCGCCGAACCCATCACGGCATCGGCCGCCCGCTCGGCGGCGATCTCGTCGGCGTCGCCCGGGCGGCTCACGCTCATCGCGGGACCGGCGGCCAGTATCGCCTGGGTGCGCTGATTGCTCTCCGCCGTTACCGCCGCCTGCTGCCGCGGGCCCGTCGCATGGCCCGCGGATGTGGTGCCGTGCCGTGAACGACGTGTCTGACGGATGCTCCGCATGGCTATCCCTCCCTCGCCGCGCCGGCCGCTGCCCGGGCGACCGCAGCGGCCACGGCCGCGGCGATGTCGCCGGCACCCGCCCCCTCGGGGAGGCGGATCTTCAGGGCGTCCACGGCGATGATCCCGGACACCCCCGTCTCCACCCCGCGCAGCGCCTGCACCAGCGCCGTCTCCAGCGCCCGGCCGAAACCCGCGCCGTCGTGCAGCGCCGCGGGCGCGCCTGCGACGCTTACCCGGCCGATCTCGATCCGTGCGCTCTCGCCGGTCATGCCCGCCGCTCCCCCGCGAACTCGGCCAGCGGCATCTGCCGGTCGATCTTCTCGAACTCGGCGCGCGCCGCTTCCGCGATGTCGCGCATGCCGAGCGGCCGGCCGTGCTCGGCCGCCAGGAAGGCGGCGTTGAGCGCGATGTTGCGGATGTTGCCGCCGGCCACCTCCAGTCGCGCCAGCAGGTCCAGGTCGATGCCCTCGGCCGGCGCGTCCGGCGGAAAGGACATGGCCCAGATGCGCCGCCGCAGCACGCTGTCCGGCATCGGAAAGTTCACGACGAAGCGCAGCCGGCGCAGGAAGGCCTGGTCCAGGTGCGTCTTCATGTTGGTCGCGAGGATGGCGAGGCCGCGATACTCCTCCATCCGCTGCAGCAGGTAGGAGACCTCGATGTTGGCGTAGCGGTCGTGACTGTCCTTCACGTCGCTGCGCTTGCCGAACAGGGCGTCGGCCTCGTCGAACAGCAGGATGGCACCACTGCGCTCGGCGGCGTCGAAGATGCGGCGCAGGTTCTTCTCGGTCTCGCCGATATACTTGCTGACTACCCCGGCGAGGTCGATGCGGTAGAGGTCGAGGTTCAGGCTCCCGGCGATCACCTCCGCCGCCAGCGTCTTGCCGACACCGCTCGGCCCGGCGAAGAGCACGGAGATGCCCTGGCCGCGGCTCATGCGGCGGGCGAAGCCCCACTCTTCGTAGACCCGGCCGCGCTGCGCCACCTGGGCGGCCACCGACTTCAGCCGCGCCGCCACCGCATCGGGCAGGACCAGGTCGTCCCAGCCGTTGCGCGGCTCGATCCGCTGGGCGAGATCGCCCAGGTCGGCTCCCGATTGCCGCCGGGCGATCCGCCAGATCGTTTCGGCGCCCGCGGCAGCGGCGTCCTGGGCGACGCGGAGGATGTCGGTCGAGGCGAAGTCGAAATGCGCGGCGAGTGCGGCGACATCGGCATCGGCGCCCCCGCTCTCCGCCAGCGCCCCCGCCCAGATGGCACGGCGCGAGGCTGCGTCGGGCGGCGTCAGTTCCAGGCGGCGGATCTCGCGGTCGCTGGCGACGGCTCGCTCGCCGACGACGATCAGGAAGGCTTCCAGCCGCTCCACCGCATCCGCCAGCGCCGTCGGCCCGGCCCCCGGTCCCGGCTCCCCTGCCGCGTCGGCGTCGAGCAGGACGGCGAAGCGCAGCAAGGCCGCCTCCCGTTCGATCAGCGCCAATACGGCGAGTCGCGCGGCGGGCTCCGCGGGCAGGCGGTCCAGGCGCAGTTCGAGCAGGCCCATGCCCGCCCGGTCGGCGACCGCGGCGGCGACGCCGCGCCGGCCGCTGCGCGGCGGGCCGATCAGGTTCACCGCCGGCCGCGCCGCCTCGGCCAGCACCGCGACGAGCGGCGCCACCAGCGGCAGGTGGCAGGGCGCCGGCACCGCCGGCGACGCCGGCTGGAGCACGTCGCGGGCGCGCGGATCGAGATAGTCCAGTCCGCACAGGGCATCCGCCATCCGCTCGTCGAGCAGGATCGGCGACAGCGGCCCGCCGTCACCCGGACACTCGACCAGGCGGAAGCGCCGTAGCGGCATCGTCGGCAGCAGCGCCCGGCGCACGTCCAGCGCCGCCACGTCCGGCGCCAGCAGCGCTTCGATCAGGTGCGGCGTGGCGTGCGCCACCGAGATGCGGTCGTGGACATAGCCGTAGAGCTGCCCGAGGCCGGCATCGAGCTTCGGCGCGAGCGCCGTGAGCAGGATCGTCTGCTCCAGCGGCGACAGGCCGAACAGGCCTGCGACACGGTCGATCGGCGCGGGCCGGCCGTCGCGAACGAGCCGCCGCCGCAGGACTTCTGCGTCCGCCTCCGCCGCCGCGATGCGTCGGCCGAGGGCGCATGCGTCCGCATCGCGCTCCAGGAACCCGGCGTAGGCGGCGCCGCCGACGCCGCGCAGCAGCCAGTCCGCGCGCGTGTCGCTGACCACCTGCTCGCCATAGCCGTGCAGCCGGTCGTCGGTCCATGGCGCGGCACGCAGCCACAGAACCCGCCGTTCCAGCCGCAGGCGCAACGCCGCGAGCGAGAGGTCGAGCCACGCCGTCTCGGCGGCAGCCCCGGCGTCTCCGTCCCTCGCGCGTCTGGCGGCGGCTTCGGTCATCGGCTCACGGCCTCAACAGGAAGGTGGTGCCGTCGGCGCGGCTGCGTGCGCCATTCACCTGCACGCTGACCGCATAGGGCTGCCCGCCGGCCGGCGGCGTCGGCAGCGCGTCGGCCAGCAGGCCCAGCGGCACCTGCACGCTCGTCGCCGTCGGCGCCGCCCAGGGATCGCCAACGCCGGGCTCGCGCACCTCGATCGGCACGTCGCCGACGATGACATAGGTGACCAGATCCGGGTCCCACAGCCGCTCGCCGTCGACGCGCAGCAGGCCGGCAGCGGTTCCGTCGGCCGGGTCGATGCCCGTCACGGTCGGGACCAGTTCCAGCACGACCTGGTTGGAGCGGAAGCTGCGCGGCTCGCTGATCGGCGTGCCCCGGTCGAGGGCGCCCTCCACACCCTCCACCCCGTGCTCGATCAGGACCTGCACCAGCAGCGGCCCCGGCTGCAGCCGGTCGGCGGCGGCGATCGGCCGCGGCGCCGGGTTGTCGAGATCGATCGGATACGCATCGTCCGGCACCGCGATCTCGATCCGCTCCGCTCCGGCGGGCACCACGCGGATCGGTTCCAGCTCGCCGAACCGCACGAAGGTGCGGTCCGCGACGAAGTTCCGGCCCTCGATCACCACGGTCTCGCCCGGCCGCACCCGCGCGTCGCGCGGCGGGTCGCCCGGCACCGGCTCGTGATAGGCGGCGGCGATCTCCGGGCGCGCACGCGTCGACACGAAGATGCGGCGCACCGCCACCGGCGGCGCCAGGCGGCGCTCGGCCAGGCTCTCGATCTGGATCGCGGTCGCCTCGTAGATCACCGACCGGCGGAAATTCACGTCGTGGATGGTCGACCAGAGCTTCGACATCTCCTCCAGGCCGGAGGGGACCAGCGTCACCTTCACCCGCTCCACCTGGCCGCGCAGGGCGAGATCGAGGATCGGGTCGCCGACCGTGCCGGCCGCCGGCCGCCCGATGACCAGGCTCTCCGTGATCAGGGCATGGTCGTGCAGCGCGCGCATCGCGTCGCCCAGCACGATCTGCGCGTTGAGATCCGACTCCTCCTGGTCCTCCGTCGCACCGTGGCAGGTGAGCAGGTAGCGCAGGTTCAGCGACAGCGGCGGCCGGCCATAGCGTCCCGGATGGCCGCGGCCCGGCAGGTCCTGGTTGCGCAGCTCCGGATTCTCGCCGACGTGGAACAGATAGAGGTTCACCCGCGCGTCGTTGATGCCGGCCACCGTCACGTCCGGCGGCGCCAGCGTGACCGCCACCGGTGCGGCCATCCGGTCGCGCAGCAGCGTCCGCAGGCTGCGGCTGACCCCGGCTATGGCGGTATGGTCCGCCATCTCTATCGCTCCCCATAGGCGCGCAGCCGCGCATAGGCGTCGAAGCCGCGCGGCCGCTCGCGTACCGGGGCGGGGGCGGCCGGCGTCGCCGCCGGCGGCGCCGCGATCTCGACGTCGATGCGGCCGATGCGCACTTCGATCCGCGGCGGAGGCGGTGCCGCGGCGCGTTCCATCGCCTGCTGCCGGGGGAGCGGCTGTTCGGCCGCCACGCGCGGCCGCAGCGTGGCGGCCGAAGGCGCCGGGGTCGGCGCCGAGGACTGAGCCTTGCGAGCGCTTCCGTCCGGCGCAGCCCGCGCCGCGACGATCGGCTCGCTACCCGCTGCGCGACTCGCGCCGACCGGCGCCGGCGATTCCGGTCGCGGCACTACGACGCGCTCGGGCTCGGCCGGCTCCACGGTCACGGGCGCCCCCCTGGGGGCGCGGGCGTCCCGCCCGCCCG
>Ga0209024_1000675_pt1 | contig 47982 bp, 45 predicted proteins | sample AutmiccommunBRH5_FD_187380 | JGI IMG/M metagenome (GOLD analysis project Ga0209024, IMG submission 187380) | Deep subsurface microbial communities from Mt. Terri, Switzerland - Autotrophic microbial communities BRH/5 (SPAdes) (version 2) | ecosystem: Environmental > Aquatic > Deep subsurface >... | reverse complement strand
GGGAGCCGCTGGCCGCGGTGATCGCCCTGGCGCGCGAGGCTGCGGCCGCCAAGTCGGCGGCGCTGGGCGTCGAGCCCTACGCGGCACTGCTCGACCAGTACGAGCCGGGCGCGTCGGTGCCGCGCATCGAAGCCTTGTTCGCCGAGTTGGAGGCAGCCCTGCCGCCGATCCTGGCAACCGTGCTGGAGCGCCAGGCGAGCGAGGGCGAGCCGTTGCTCCCGGCCGGTCCGTTCCCGCCGCCGGCGCAGCGCGCGTTGGCCCGCGAGATCATGGCCACCCTCGGCTTCGATTTCGCGCATGGCCGGCTCGACGAGACCCTGCACCCGTTCTGCGGCGGCGTTCCCGATGACGTGCGGGTGACCACCCGGTTCTCCGAGACCGGCTTCGTCTCCGGCGTCATGGGCGTCATCCACGAGACCGGCCACGCGCTGTACGAGCGGGGGTTGCCGGCGGCATGGCGCGGCCTGCCGATCGGCGAGGCCCGCGGCATGGTGATGCACGAGAGCCAGTCGCTGCTGATGGAGATGCAGGCCTGCCGGACCCCGGCCTTCCTCGGCTTCCTGTCGGCCAGGGCGAAGGCGGCGTTCGGCGGCGACGGTGCGGCCTGGGACCCGGCCAACCTGCGGCGGATCTACACCCGGGTCGAGCGCGGCTTCATCCGCGTCGAGGCCGACGAGGTGACCTACCCGCTGCACGTCATCCTGCGCACGCGGCTGGAGCGGGCGCTGCTGTCCGGGGATCTCACCGTGGCCGACCTGCCCGCCGCCTGGGGCGAGGGCATGCGCACGCTGCTCGGGGTGATTCCGCCCGACGATGCCCGCGGCTGCCTGCAGGACATCCACTGGTACGACGGCGCGATCGGCTACTTCCCGACCTATACCCTTGGGGCGCTGGCCGCCGCCCAGCTGTTCGGCGCCGCCACCGCCGCCGACCCGGCGATCCCCGAGGCGATCGGCCGCGGCGACTTCACGCCGCTGCTCGCCTGGCTGCGGCCGAACGTGCATGCCCGCGCCAGTTCGGCGACCACCGACGAGATCCTCCAGGCCGCCACCGGGGCGGGGTTGGGCACCGGCGCTTTCCTGGGGCATCTGAAGCGGCGGTATCTCGACGGGCAGGCCTAGCGGATGACCTTCGGCCAGTTGCCGTCGGCCTTGCTGATGTTGCCGGGGATGTCCTTCTCCCAGGTCTGCTGCACCTCGGTGTTGTAGTTCAGGTACAGCCTGCCATCGACGATCCGCCAGTTCGCCGGGTCGCCCTTGGCGGTATAGCCCTGCGAGACCGCCCAGGCGCAGTAGCCGCCATATTGCGGCGCGTACTTGGCCGGGTCGGCGTCGAACGCCGCCTTGTTGGCGGCGGAGGCGAAGCGCCAGGTTGCGTCCTTGTAGCGGCTCTCGAACTTCGGCGAGCCCTCGACCGGCTTGCCGTCCGTGAAGTAGGCGACCGGATCGTGGCCGTTTACCGCCAGGCTCGACAGGAAGCCGGTGTAGACCGGCGGCTCGGCGGCAAGCGCGACCGGCAGGGCTACGGGGGCGGAGACCACCAGCGTTGCAGCGAGCAGGGCTCCGAGGTGAAGAGTTCTCATGATGGCTTGCTCCCGGTGTCGGGTACGTCGACTGCGGGGGAAATGCCGGCGAAGGCGGGTGAGTTACCGTCCGCGAACGGCGGTTCGAGAATGCGGAGTTGATTGCCGACCAGCATGCGCGAGGTTCCGTGGTTCTACCCCTGCCTTGACCATTGTATCGCTATGCGATACAATTCAGGATGATTGCCGGATTTCGACACAAGGGACTTGAAGCCTTTCATCGAACCGGTTCGATCCGCGGCATTCAGCCGGCACATGCGCACAAGTTGGCGCGCGTTCTGGCGGCGCTCGAAGCGGCGGCGGCGCCGTCGGAATTGAGTCTGCCAAGCTTCAGGCTGCATCCGCTGAAGGGCGAACTGAAGGGCCACTGGTCGATCTGGGTCAATGGAAACTGGCGCGTGACCTTTCGCTTCGTTGGGGTCGACGTGGAGCTTGTCGACTATCAGGACTATCACTGAAGGAGACCGCCATGGCCGCCAACAACCCGCATCCCGGCGAACTGCTGCGCGAGGATGTCCTGGCGCCGCTCGGGCTGACGGTGACGGAAGCGGCAGAGCGGCTGTGCATGTCGCGGGTCGCGCTGTCGCGCGTCCTCAACGGCCGCGCCGGCATCAGCCCGGACCTCGCCATCCGGCTGGAGCGCGCCGGGGTCAGCACGGCGCGGTTCTGGATCGCCCTGCAGGCCAACCACGATCTCGCCCGTGCCCTCGGCCGCGCGCAGCCGGAGGTCAAGCCGCTGCAGTCATCGGCCGCTTAGCGGGGCGCGCACCCTTGCCCCGCGCGCCTCGCGGGGTAGAGTCCGGCGCCCGATCCGAAGCCGCCCGAGAAAGGCCTGATGATGGCCGTGTCCGATCCGATGCCCGAGACCGTCGCCGCCCCGCCGCCCGCCAAGGCCGGGCAGCCCCACCTCTATTTGGTCGACGGCTCCGGCTACATCTTCCGCGCCTATCACGCGCTGCCGCCGATGAGCCGGCCGGACGGCACGCCGGTCAACGCGGTGTTCGGTTTCTCCTCGATGCTGGTGCGGCTGATCGACGAACTCGACGCAGACCACCTGGCGGTGATCTTCGACGCCGACCGCACCAACTTCCGCAACGCGATCTACCCGGCCTACAAGGCGCAGCGCCCGGAGGCGCCGGAGGACCTGGTGCCGCAGTTCCCGCTGATCCGCGAGGCGACGCGGGCGTTCAACGTGCCGTGCATCGAGATGGAGGGCTTCGAGGCCGACGATCTGATCGCGACCTACGCCCGGATGGCCAGCGAGCGCGGCTGGCGGGTCACCATCGTGTCGTCCGACAAGGACCTGATGCAGCTGGTGGCCGACGGCATCGACATGTTCGATCCGATGAAGAACCGGCCGATCGGCCGCGCCGAGGTGATCGAGAAGTTCGGGGTGCCGCCGGAGAAGGTCATCGACGTGCAGGCGCTGGCCGGCGACAGCGTCGACAACGTGCCGGGGGTGCCGGGGATCGGCATCAAGACCGCCGCACAGCTGATCGTCGAGTATGGCGACCTGGAGACGCTGCTGGCGCGGGCCGGCGAGATCAAGCAGCCGAAGCGCCGCGAGACCCTGATCGAGAACGCCGACAAGGCGCGCATCTCCAAGCAGCTGGTCACCCTGCGCCAGGACGTCGAGGTGCCGGAGCCGCTGGAAGACCTCGGCGTGCGCCGCATCGATCCGGCCGGGGTGCTGCCGTTCCTGAAGGAGCAGGCGTTCAAGCGACTGATCGCCCGCTTCGAGGGCGAGCTGGCCGAGGAGAACGCCGGCCGCTCGCCGGCGACCGTGGCGATCTCCGAGCCGACCGGCGAGGCCGCCCGCTATGAGCTGGTGCAGGAGGTCGGCGACCTGAAACGCTGGATCGCCGAGGCCGTGGATCGCGGTGTTGTCGCCTTCGACACCGAGAGCACCGGGCTCGACTGCATGCGCGCCGACCTGGTCGGGGTGTCCCTGGCGCTCGCCCCCGGACGGGCCTGCTACATCCCGCTGCGCCACCGCGCGCCGGCGCCGCCGCAGGCCGACCTGCTGGGTGCGGCCGAGCCGGAGCCGGCGGTGCCGGAGCAGATTCCCTTCGACGAGGCGATGGCGCTGCTGAAGGGGCTGCTGGAGAACCCGGCGGTGCTGAAGATCGCGCACAACGCCAAGTACGATTGCCTGCTGCTGAGCCGGGCGCGCAACGGCGGCATCACGGTGGCGCCGATCGACGACACCATGTGCCTGTCCTACGTGCTGGAAGGAGGCATGCACGGCCACGGCATGGACGAGCTGTCGACCCTGCATCTCGGCCACTCGACCATCAAGTTCGAGGACGTCTGCGGCAAGGGCAAGAGCCAGATCACCTTCGGCGAGGTGCCGCTCGACAAGGCCCGCGACTACGCCGCCGAGGATGCCGACGTCACGCTGCGCCTGCACGCCCTGCTCAAGCCGCGGCTGGTGCCGGAGCACATGGCGACGGTCTACGAGACGCTTGAGCGCCCGCTGATCCCGGTGCTGGTGGCGATGGAGCGCGCCGGCATCAAGGTCGACCCGGCGATCCTGCGCGAGATGTCGGCGGACTTCGCCCGGCGCATGGTGACCCTGGAGGGCGAGATTCACGCGCTGGCCGGCGAGCCGTTCAACGTCGGCTCGCCGAAGCAGCTGGGCGAGATCCTGTTCGACAAGATCGGGCTCGGCGGCGGCAAGAAGGGCAAGACCGGCGCCTACGCCACCGGCGCCGACGTGCTGGAGACGCTGGCGGCCGAGGGCTCGGAACTCGCCCGCAAGGTGCTCGACTGGCGGCAGATCACCAAGCTGAAGTCGACCTACACCGACGCGCTGGTCGAGACCATCAACCCCGAGACCAAGCGCGTCCACACCTCCTACTCGATGGTCGGCGCGGCAACCGGGCGCCTCTCGTCGAACGACCCGAACCTGCAGAATATCCCGATCCGCACCGAGGAGGGGCGCAAGATCCGCACCGCCTTCGTCGCCGAGCCGGGCAACGTGCTGCTGTCGGTCGACTACTCGCAGATCGAGCTGCGCCTGGTCGCCGACATCGCCGGCATCGAGAGCCTGCGCAAGGCGTTCCTCGATGGCATCGACATCCACGCGCAGACCGCCTCCGAGGTGTTCGGCGTGCCGCTGTCGCAGATGACGCCCGACATCCGCCGCAAGGCCAAGGCGATCAACTTCGGCATCATCTACGGCATCTCCGGCTTCGGCCTGGCGCGCCAGCTGTCGATCCCGCAGGGCGAGGCGCAGGCCTACATCAACGCCTATTTCGAGCGCTTCCCGGGCATCCGCGACTACATGAACGCGATGAAGGCGTTCGCCCGCGACAAGGGCTACGTGGAGACCAAGTTCGGCCGCAAGGTCTACATCCAGGCGATCCGCGACAAGAACCCGGCGATGCGCAGCTTCGGCGAGCGCGCCGCCATAAACGCGCCGATCCAGGGCACCGCCGCCGACGTCATCAAGCGCGCCATGGTGCGGCTGCGGCCGGCGCTGGAGCGCGCCGGCTCCCCCGCCCGCATGCTTCTGCAGGTGCATGACGAGCTGGTGTTCGAGGTGCCGGAGGACGCGGTCGAGGCGACCGCCGCGCTGGTGCGCGAGGTCATGGAGGGGGCGGCGGCACCCACCCTGAACCTGTCGGTGCCGCTGGTCGCCGAGGCCGGCTGGGCGAAGAGCTGGGCCGAGGCGCACTGACGACGGAGCGCGCTGGAGGCCCTTCGTGGCCCGGAGCTGCGCTCCGTGCACCTCAGGGCGATAGAGTGTTGCAAATTCGCGCTTTTTCTGCCGCCCTGAGGTGCCGCGCAACGCGCGGCCACGAAGGGCCGGCTGGACACATGCGCGGAGTGGCAGTTCAGGCGACCAGCGTCCCGCCCGACCCGTCCACGTCATAGCCCAGCGCCGCCTTGTTCGCCGCCAGCGCCCGGCCGTACTCCATCACCCGTGCGACCTCCTCCGCCACCGCGGCACCGTGGCTGCGGGCGAGGCAGTGGAACATCACGTCGATCCCCAGGGTGACGCCGCCGCCGGTGACCACGCCGCCGGATTCGACCACGGCGGCAGGCCGGGCGTCGCGGCGCGCCGCCAGCAGGTCCAGCGGCGGCGTCTCGCCGGCAAACACCTCCCGCTTGGTGGTCGACCGCCGGCCGTCGAGCAGCCCGGCAGCGTCGAGGATCATGGCCCCGGTGCACATCGACGCGACGCGCGCCCGGGTGGTGCGGATGAAGTCGAGCGTCGCGGCGTCCTTCGCTGCCTGCACCCAGCCGGGGCCGCCGGTCACGATCAGGTCGGTCATACCGGCCGGGGCGGAGGCGAAGTCGTGGTCGCTGACCACGCGCAGGCCGTTGGCGCAGACGATCTCGCCCTTGCGGGCGGCGATGCCGGCGAACTCGAGGCCCGGCGCGATCCGCCGCGCCATCGACAGCACGCCGAAGGCGGCGCCGACGTCGATCGGCTCGACGCCGTCATAGAGCAGGATCCCGTACATCGCCTCGCCTCCGGTCATTCCAGCGTCTCGAACAGCCGCGCCAGCAGCCTGGTGCGCGGCACCAGGCAGGACAGCAGCAGGTGCTCGTGATGGGTGTGCGGGCCATCGCCGACCACGCCCAGGCCGTCGAGGGTCGGCAGTCCCATCGCCCCGGTGAAGTTGCCATCGCTGCCGCCGCCGGCCACCCGCTCGCCCGGGATCTCGAAGCCGATCTCGCGCGCCAGGCCGCAGGCGTGATCGTACAGCGCCTGGATCTCCGGGCTCTTGGCGAAGGGCGGCCGGAACAGGCCCGGCGTCACCTCCAGCGTCACGTCCGGGTCGACCGGCCGCAGCGACGTGAGCCGCGACCGCACCTCGGCCTCGTTCTCGACGGTCGCCACCATTGCGTAGACGCAGGCCCGGCACTCGATCGGCACCAGGTTCTCGTGGGTGCCGCCGGCGATGGTGCCGACGTTCAGCGTGATGTTGCGGGCGTAGTCGGTCATCGCCTCCGATCTCGTGACCTGGTGCGCCATCTCGCGGATCGCGCTGCGGCCCTTGGCGTGGTAGGCGCCGGCATGCGCCGGCCGGCCGGTGGTCTTCAGGTAATAGCGGGCGATGCCGTGGCGGGCGACGGTGATGCGGCCGCCGTCGCCGGACGGCTCGACCACCAAAGCGAGGCGGTGCCGGCCCGCCTCGGCCTCGATGCGGGCCCGCGAACTCGGGCTGCCCATCTCCTCGTCGGGGATGAACATCACCGTGACCGGCAGCTTCGGGCGGCCGCCGCGGGCGTGGATATGTGCCAGCGCCTCCAGCGCCATGACGTTGCCGCCCTTCATGTCGTAGATGCCGGGCCCGTAGGCGCGATCGCCCTCGACCCGCCAGGGCAGCGGCCCGGCCAGGGTGCCGACCGGGTGCACGGTGTCCATGTGCCCCAGTAGCAGGATGCCCTCGCCGTTGGTCTCGCCCGGGATGCGGCCGATCAGGATGTCGGCGAAGCCGTCGGCGCCGGGCACCCGCTCGATCGCGGCGCCAAGGGCGCGCAACTGAGCCTCGGCGAGGTCGGCGACCCGGTTGACCGCATCCCTGTCCTGGGTGGGGCTCTCGATTTCGACCCAGCGCCGGACGGCGGCGAGCAGGGCGTCGGTGGTCAGTTCCTGCATTCCGGAAGGCTCGCGGTTGGAGGCGGTTCTAGGGCGCCAGGCTCTTCAGCGGGATCGACAGCTTCACCTGGACGCCGTCGGGATGCCAGGCGTGCTCGATCGCTCCGCCCTGACGTTCGACCGCCCGCGTCACCAACGACGTGCCGAACCCGGTGGTGTTGGGTGGAGCATCGATCGATGGGCCTCCGGCCTCCGACCAGAGCATATCGACGCTTGAGTCGTCGGAAGTCCAGGTGACGCTGACCGTGCCGGACTCCGCGCCCAGGGCGCCGTATTTGGCGGCGTTGGTCGCCAGCTCATGGAACACCAGTGCCATGAGGTTGGTGGCATGCTCCCCGAGCGCGATCGGCGGTCCCTCGATCCGTGTCGTCGAATGGCTGTACGGCTTCAGCACGGCACCGATGACCTCGCCCAGATCGGAGGCCCACTGCGTTCGCTCCAGCGAGGCGAAGGTGCGGCGGATGAGGGCGTTGGCGCTGGCCAGCGCGTGGAGCCGGCCGGACAGCTCGGTGGCCATCTCCTCCTTGCTGCCCGCCGATCGGGCGGTGCTGCGGATCATGCCGTCGGCGATGGCGAAGAGGTTCTTGACCCGGTGCCCCATCTCGCGGGCCAGGATCTCCTGCTCCTCGAGCGCCGCTTTCAGCTGCTCTTCCGAACGGATCATCTGCAGCGCGATCCCGGTGAAGCCCGCGAGCTCCTGCATCAGCGACGCGTGGCCGGCGTTGAAATGCCCGGCCGTCTCGGAGACGATCCACAACGTCCCGAGCGCCTCGGCCTCGCCGACATACAGCGGCACGAGCAGGCATTCCGGAATCGACACCTTCGCGTCGATCAGCCACGAATACACGCGCTCCGGGTGCTGCACGAGAACCGCCGCCCCGGTGTCCAGGGTGATGCCGCAGGGACTGTCGTCGCGCGGGGTGGTCGCGCCGGAAAAGCATTCCAGCCTGCCCCGCAGATGGTGCCATCTGAAGAGGCTTTTCTCGGGCTCGTATAGGCTGAGGCCGCCGCTGGTGGCGCCGCAGAGTTCGATCGCGAGGTCGACCAGCCGGGGAAGGATTTGCGTCGGGTTGTTCATCATCTGGCGGGCGATATCGCGCAACGCCAGCTTTTCGCGAAAGTAGTCCGGCGGCCCCACTGGCCGCACGTGCAGCTGGTCGGTGATGTACGCCTGGGAGACGGCCGACGGGATGCACAAGGTGGGGTCCGCCTATTCTGACTTTTACATTCGTAATATCGAGCCATTCCTCCGATAAATTAGTCGCGGTGGGATATCGGGACAAGCATTAGGCGACCGGTGGGATGCCGGTCCGGCGCCTCAGTTCAGCGACTCCCGCGTCTCGAACACCATCGGCGACAGCTGGTCGGCGGTGCGCCCGGCCCAGTCCAGGCTGGGGATGCTGCGCATCGAGCGGGCCTGTGCCGCCTGCAGGTCGTCGAGGGCGGCCCGCAGGTCGATCGTGGTCACCTCGCCGTCCTTCACCACCTGCTGCCCGTCGACGAACACGTCCTTCACGGCGCGGTCGCAGGCGGTGAACACCAGGCTGCGGATCGGCTCGCGCACCGGCATCATCGAGGGTGCGGTCAGGTCGACGCACACCAGGTCGGCGCGGGCGCCGACCGCCAGCCGCCCGATGTCGTCGCGGCGCAGCGCCCGGGCGCCGCCGACGGTGGCGGCATTGAAGATGTCGGAGGTGTTGAGGTCGTCGACGGTCTCGGCGACCGCGCGGGCGACCGTGCCGACGTTGCGCATCTCCTCCAGGAAGTTGTGCGGGTAGGTGTCGGTGCCGATGCCCATGTTGATGCCCTCGCGGACGTAGCCGCCGAAGGTGCGCAGCGCGATGCCGCGGCGCATGAACACGGTCGGGCAGTGCGCCACCGTGGCGGCGCGGTCGGCCAGCAGCCGCAGGTCGTCGCGGGTCGACCAGTGCACCCAGGGGTGATGGTCGAGGAAGATGCCGTGGCCGATGATGCTGTGCTCGCCGAGCACGCCGATGTCGTCCATCCACTGGATCGGGGTGCGGCCGTGGCGGCGGATCATCTCCTGGAACTCGTTGACCGACTGCGCGGCGTGGGTCTGCCAGGGCAGGTTCTTCTCCTGCGCGTAGTCGTAGGCGTCGCGCAGCAGGTCGGCCGAGCAGGTGTCGATCTGCGACGGCGCCATCATGCCCATGAGGCGGCCGGACGGGTGCTGGTTGGCGAGGTCGATGACCCGGCGCGCCCGCTCGAAGCCGGCGCGGCCGGCCTTCTCGTCCCACTCGTAGTCCAGCGTGTGGCCGTTCTTGGTGAACCAGCGGGCGTCGCGGAAGGCCGGTGCAATGCAGGCGCGGATGCCGGACTCCGCCAGCACGTCCAGCCAGGCGTCGAACGGGGCGGAGAAGTCGACCACGGTGGTGACGCCGCTCTTCAGCAGCTCGGCCATGGCGACCCGTACGCTGGCGGCGAGGCCCTCGGGATCGTTCTCGAAGATCGTCAGGAACTCGTAGAGCGAGGAGTGGTAGAAGCCGGGGCTGCGGATCTCGTCGGTGATGCCCTTGCGCAGCGGCTCGCTGGTCGGGTGGCTGTGGATGTTGATCATCCCCGGCATCACCATCAGGTCCGACCCGTCGATCTCGCGCGCCGCCTCGCCGGCATAGCGCCCGCCGACATGGGTGATCGCCCCCTCGGCGAACGCCACGTCGGCGCCCTGCAGGTAGACGTGCCGCCCGTCACGGGCGCTCCAGGCCACAACCCAGGCGGCGTTGCGGATGACGGTGGTCGCGGGCATCGGGAACCTCTCGCGGTGCGCGGATACGGGGCAGGCGGCGGGAGCCCGAGCAAAGCACGCCGGGCGCGGGCCGGGGAAGGGGTGTCGCGGATCTGAGGGAGCGGCTGCCGGATGATCCGCGCGCCAAGTGTCCCTTGCACCGCCCGTCGCTCCGAGGGTCCCGGAGCCGTCCGCTCTCGCGGACTCTCCGGGATGACGATGGAAAGGCGCTCCTCCACTTTCGTCGTTCCGGAGAGGGTGCGTGAGCACCCGGCTCCGGAACCCACCAAGCGACGGGCGCCAGCAACCGGCCTAGATCGAGCCATGGATTGTTCGAAAAACGGATTGTTGACAATCCTAATGTACTTCAGCATCGTGCCGCTCCCGCTTCCTGCGCAAAGACGATCCGATGCCGACCCCCGAGATCCGCTACGTCTCGTTCGACTGCTACGGCACCCTGACCAACTTCCGGGTCGGCGCGGTCGCCCGCGACCGGCTGGCCGGCCGCGTTCCGGTCGGCGCCATGCCGGCCTTCCTGGAGGATTTCACCGCCTACCGGTTGGACGAGGTGCTCGGCGCCTGGAAACCGTATCCGGAGGTGCTGCACCGCGCGCTGGAGCGGACCTGCCGGGGCTGGGGCGTGGCTTTCGATGCGGCCGACGCGCAGGCGATCGTCGGCGCGGTGCCGACCTGGGGGCCGCATGCCGACGTGCCGGCGCCGCTGGCGCAGGTCGCCGGCAAGCTGCCGCTGGTGATCCTGTCGAACGCCTCGAACGACCAGATCCAGTCGAATGTCGACAAGCTCGGGGCACCTTTCCATGCGGTGCTGACCGCCGAGCAGGCGCAGGCCTACAAGCCGCGCTTCCAGGCCTTCGAATACATGTTCGACACGCTCGGCTGCGGGCCGGAGCATTTCATGCACGTGTCCTCCAGCCTGCGCTACGACCTGATGTCGGCGCATGACCTGCGGATCGGACGGCGGGTGTTCGTCGACCGCGGCCACGGTCCCGGCAACCCCGCCTATGGCTACCAGGCGATCGCCGACCTGGGCGGCCTGCCCGGCCTGCTCGGCCTCTAGGCATCGCCATGGCCGCCGTTCCGCTCGCCCAGCGCCGCCTGCCGCGCGCCACCCTGTCGGTCCAGGTCGCCGAACGGATCCGCGACGACATCCTGTCCGGCGCGCTGGCACCCGGGGCGCAGCTCAACGAGATGGAGATGGCGCTGGAGTTCGGCGTCAGCCGCGGGCCGCTGCGCGAGGCGATGCAGCGGCTGATCCAGGAGGGGCTGCTGCGCAGCGAGCCGCATCGCGGTGTGTTCGTGCCGGACTTCACCGAGGCCGACATGGCCGACATCTACTTCGTCCGCGCCACCCTGGAGGCGGCCGCCGTGCGGCGGATCGTGGCCGGCGACCGTCGCGGCGCCGTCGCAGAGCATCTGACCGCCATCGCCGAGGGCATGGACCGGGCGATGAAGGCCGGCGACTGGGGGGCGGGCGGCGAGCTCGACTTCGCCTACCACCGTGCCCTGGTCGACGCGGCCGGCAGCGACCGGCTGTCGCGGACCTACGCCACCGTCCAGGCCGAGACGCGGCTGTGCCTGCACCGCCTGATGGGCGGCTACCGGCGCAGCGAGGCGCTGGCCGACGAGCATCTGCGGCTGGCGCGGCTGCTGGCCGCGGCACCGGTCGAGGATGTGCTGGCGGAGCTGACCCGGCATTTCGGCGATCCGGCCGAGAATCTTCGCAAGGCACGCGCGATGCGCGACGAGCAGACGAGTCCGGCCACATGAGCTGCGACGGCAACTCCCTAGATCCGGTTTCGTCCTCCGACCTCGGGGCGGTCTCGGCCCTGGTCACGGCGATCCGCTGGCCGCACCGCCGCGCCGACGTGCAGAGCCTGATCGAGCTCGGCCACGGCCGGATCGCGCGCGACCCCGGCGACGGCAGCCTGCTGGGCGTCGGGCTGTGGTGGCCGTTCGGCGAGCGGGCGGCCCGCATCGGCCTGGTCATCGTCGACCCCGCCCGCCAGGGCCGCGGGCTCGGCCGGCGGATGATGGAGACGCTGGTCGCCGATGCCGCCCGGCCGATCATGCTGCTCGCCACGCGGGCCGGACGGCCGCTCTACGACCGGCTCGGCTTCGTCGAGACCGGCGCGGTGTGCCAGCACCAGGGCGAGTATCACGGCCGGACTGTCGTCGACCCGCGCATCCGGTCCGCAGCACCCTACGACCTCGCGGTCATCCAACGCATCGACGCCGAGGCGACGGGGCTGGACCGCACCCGTGTCCTGCGGCACCTGATGGGACTGGGGCGCACGGCGGTGCTGACGGAGGGCGGCGCGGTCGTCGGATACGCGCTCGAGCGCGCATTCGGCCGCGGCTCGGTCATCGGCCCGATCGTCGCCCCGACCGAGGACGGTGCCATCGCGCTGTTCGACGCCCTTGCGGCCCCAGGCTTCGTGCGGGTCGACCGGTCCGCGGGCGCGACCGCGCTCGGCCGCCACCTGGAGTCCTGCGGCCTGGCGCTCGACAGCGAGTCGGCGGCGATGGTGCTCGGCGACTGGCCGGGCGACCACAACCCGCCTCGGCTGCACGCGCTCGCCAGCCACGCCCTCGGATGATGGAGACGGAACGCATGTACCGGGTGATCGTGATCGGCCGCGGGCTGATCGGCAGCGCCGCCGGCCGGCATCTCACGGACCTCACCGACGGCGTCGCCGTCCTCGGCCCCGACGAGCCGGCCGACCGGGCGTCGCATGCGGGGGTGTTCGCCAGCCACTACGACGAGGGCCGGATGACCCGGGTGGTCGATCCCGACCCGGTCTGGGCGGTGACCGCCAAGCGCTCGATCGACCGCTATGCCGAGCTCGAGGCAAAGAGCGGCATCCGCTTCTTCACGGAGTCCGGCTATCTCGGGATCGGCGGTCCCGGCGCCGAGTACCTCGCACGCTCCGAGGCGACCGGGCGGGCGCTCGGCGCCGACATCACCCGCCTGGACGCCGCCGGCATCCGCGGCCGCTTCCCGTTCCTGAGCGTGCCCGACGATGCCGAGGGGCTGCACGAGGGCCGGCGCGCCGGCCATCTCAGCCCGCGGGCGATGGTGCGGGCGCAGACCGAGGCGGCGCGACGGCAGGGGGCGACGATCGTCGCCGACGAGGCTACCGCCGTCCGCGCCGTGACCGGCGGCGTCGAGGTCGAGACCGCCGGCGGCCGTACGCTGCGGGCCGAGCGCGCGCTGGTCGCCGCCGGCGCCTTCACCGATGCCTGCGGCCTGTCGCCGGTCGACCTGCAACTGCGGATCTTCGGGCGCACCGTGCTGCTGGCCCGCATCGACGACGACATGGCCGCCGACTTCGCGGGCATGACCACCATCGGCCATGCCGAGACCGGCGCCTACATCCTGCCGCCGATCCGTTACCCGGACGGGCACAGCTACCTGAAGATCGGCATCGGCACGACCGCCGACGCCGCATTGCGCAGCCGCGCCGACCTGATCGGGTGGTTCAAGAGCCCGGGGTCCGAGGCCAACCGGCGCGATTTCCAGGCGTTCCTGACCGCGATGCTGCCGCCGCTGGAGCGCTGCCGGTGGTGGCACACCGACAGCTGCGCCGTGACCTGGACCGCCACCGGCCTGCCCTACATCGACCATGTCCTCGACGACCGCATCGCGGTGGCGGTCGGCGGCAACGGCAAGGGTGCCAAGTCGGCCGACGACTGGGGCTGGCTCGCCGCCCGGCTGGTCACCGGCGCGGCGTGGGACCATCCGGTCGACCGCGAGCGGCTGCGGCTGCCGGCCGGTCTGCGCAACGCCTGATCGGCATTGCCGTCAGTCGCGCAGCAATGCCGCTGCCGCCTGCAGGGTGATCATGATCACGAACGCCCGGACCGCCAGGATCCGGAAGGCCGGCTTCAGGGTGGCGACGGCCTCCGGGTCATTGCGCTTCAGCCGGCGGCGCAGCAGCAGCAGCCGGATCCACTGGTAGAGCGTATAGGTGATCGCGGCGCCGTAAACGGCCAGCACGGCGATGACGATCCAGCCCTTGCCCGGGTCGCCGGCGTCCATCACTGCAGCGGGCAGTGGATGGTCTTGTTCGTCGGGGTGGCGCCCGGCGCGATCTCGATCGTCGGGTGCGCGTTCGCCGCCCCCGAGGCGGGAGATCCCGGCCGGCTGTACCAGCCGACATAGCTGTCGCCCCAGATGCCGTTGCCGAACTCGATCCGGCCCGATGCCTGGTCGAAGCTGTAGCGGCCGCGCTTGCCGTCCGGGTCGGCATAGGTCGCACGGTCGAGGATCTTGATCGTCCCGACGCCGTTGCCGCCGTAGATCGTGCAGGTGTAGCTGCCGTTCGGCGGCCAGGCCGGGCCATCGGGGGAAGCGGCGGCCGTGCCGGCGGCGTGCAAGGCCGGCTGGATCACCTTGCAGGGCTTCAGCTCGACGAAGTTGAATACGTCGCCGACGTCGAAGATCTGTGCCTGCACCACCACCGCGGCGCCGATCTCCATGGTGGCGAAGGTGTCGTAGGTGCGGGTGTCGCGGCGCGGGAAGCTGCACTGGATGGCCATCCGCGGGGTGAAGCGTTCCTGCGGCTGGATGAACTCGAAGGACACGTGGTCGCCGACCGCCAGGTCGGTGAATTTCTGGAACCGGCCGCTCACCGTGACGGTCTTGCCGCGGTATCTGGCGAACATGCCGGCGCGGCGCAGCTCGGCGGCCTCCTTGGAAAGCGCCATGGCGTCGATGGTCCCGGCCGGGCCCGCGGCGACGGCTGGGGCGGGCGCTGCGGCAGGCGCCGTGGGCAGCGGACCGACGGGCCGCACCGGCGTCGGCCGAGCCGACGGTGGCGGGGCCGCCTGGCCGCCGGCCCGTATCCGGGCGAGGGCCGCGAACCTGCCATTCGGGAAAGCCTGCAGGTAGGCGGCGTACTCCGCCGGGGAGCCGCCGGCCTGGATGCTCTGCCAGAACGCCAGGTCGGCCGGGTCGGTCTGCTGCGCCGTGGCTGGCGGGGCCCACAGCAGCAGTGCCGCGACGAGGAGGCGCTTCATTGAACGCGGATCGCGACGCTGCCGATCAGCGTGTCGCCGCCGGTCAGCATGTTCGTGTAGAAGCGGATCCAGTAGTCGCCCATCGGCAGCGGCTCGAATGTCTGGGTGCCGGTGTCCTTGTAGCGGTTCGGCCCGGAGGGATCGGGGTCGTGGTCGAAGTAGTGGATGTCCTCGCGCTGGACGATGTCCGGCGAGTCGTAGCGCCAGTTCGGCACGTCGCCGCCCGCTCGCATCACGATGATGCTGAGCTTCACCTCCGGAGGCAGGTTGCTGTAGCGCACCTGCGGCTTGGCGCCGATGCTGACGACCTCGCGCACAGCCTTGAAGACGAAGCGGCCGCCGCCGAAGACCGGGGCATCGTCCTGCGGGATCGGCTCGCCTCCGCCTGCCGCCGACGTCGGGGCCGCCGGCAGCGGTCCGGCCGGCATCGGCAGCGTGCCGGTCCCCGGGGCTCCGGCCGGCTGGGCAGGAGCCGGCAGCCCGGCGCCGCCGGCCCGCAGCCGCGCCAGCGGCGCGAAGCGGCCATTCGGGAAGGCCTGGAGATAGGCCTGGTATTCAGCCGGGTTGCTGCTGTTCAGGATGCTCTGCCAGAAGGCGAGATCGGCTGGGTCGGTGGACTGGGCCGTCGCGGGCGCGGACAGCGCCAGGGTCGCGGCCACCAGGATCGCGTGCCGGCGCATGTCAGTTCGGCTGCTGGGTGACGACGAGATTGCCGCCGCCGGCGGCGATTATGTTGCCGCCGCCGGAGGCGACGATGTTGCCGCCGCCCGATCCGACGATGTTGCCGCCGTTGCCGTTGATCATCCGGTCCGCCCCCTGGAGCTGCTGCAGTTGCTGGCTGGTCACGCCGAGCCCGGCGGCCTGCGCGATGCCGGCGACGCGGCCAAGCACCCACTTCTGGTTCGACCGGCCGTGGCACTGCCACACGATCACCGGGGTGCCACGCTGCCGGCCCTCGCCGGCGATATCGGCGCAGTAACCCTCCTCGTTGCGCAGCGCGCGGGCGGCGCTGTCATAGCCCCAGCGCTGGCTGCGGGCGTTGCTGCAGCCGGTCAGCACCAGCGCCTCGCCGGCGCGTGACTGGCCCTGGCGCCCGCCGCTCTGGGTGTCCATGCACTGGTTGCCGACCCGCACCGGACCATATCCCGAGAACGCGAAGTTCTGGTTCGAGCCGCCGTGGCAGTTCCAGATGATGAACTGCCGGGTGGTCATGTTGGCGTCGAGGCAGTAGCCCCGGACATGGTCGGTGACCAGCACCTCTGCCGCCGCCGGCACCGCAGACAGGGTCAGAACGGCAACGGCGACGGCGGTCAGCAGCTTGGGCATGGCGCGTTCCTCCCGCTTCAGGTCGGCGGCCGCTGTGCTATTCAGGCGGTGGCCGAGGCAGTGATTATGTTCACTGAACTATCCAGTGAACATATCAAAGACCGAATGGGAGTCAACGAGGAGTCGTCGGTGGTCGAACGCGAGATCCGTGCCGATGCCGTGGCGATCCTGCTCGAGCAGGTGGCGCGCATGATCCACGGCGCCGGCCATGCCGAGGGCCTGTACCCGGCGCAGTGGGTGGCGCTGCGCTACTTCGCCGAGGCCGACGCGCCGGCGCGCACCGTCGCCGGGCTCGCACGCTATCAGGGCCTGAGCATCGCGCCGGTCGCGCGCACCGTGCGCACCCTCGTCGAGAAGGGCCTGCTGGCACGGCGGCCGGGCAGCGGCCGCGCCGACCTGGTCGAGGTCAGCGAGTCCGGGCACGGGCTGCTGAAGCTGGACCCCAGGCAAGTGCTGGTGCAGGCGCTGGCACAGCTGGACACCGCCGACCGCCGGCCGCTGGCCGAGGCCCTCGAGCGGGTGGCGCGGGCGCTGGCCGCCCGCGGCCTCGGCGATCACGGATAGCCGGATCGTCCCAGGAGGCCGTCCAGCCGGGCGACCAGCGTGCTGTTGTCGAACGGCTTGTACAGGACCGCGTCGGCGCCCCAGACCTGCGCCAGCGTCGCCGACAGGTCGAGCGGCATTGCCGGCCCACCGCCCGATATGACGATCACCCGCAGCTCCGGCCGCTCGCGGCGCACGCGCTTCAGCAGGTCGATGCCGTCGACCCCGGGCATCCACAGGTCGGTGACCACCGCGTCGAAGCCGGACTTCGCGAGCTGCGCCAGCCCGGCCTCGCCGTCGGCCGCCTCCTCGACGCCGTAGCCGGCGGCCTCCAGACTGATCCGCAGGGATTCGCGGATGGCAGCGACGTCGTCGATGACCAGCACGCGTCGCCCGTTGCCGTCGCCTCCGCTCATGCGCCTGCCTCCGCCGGTATGTCGATGATGAACTGCGCCCCGCCTTCCGGGCGGTTCTCGGCGGCGATGCGACCGCCCCAATGCCCGACGATGTCGTACACCAGGGCGAGGCCGAGCCCGGTGCCCTGGCCGCTGGCCTTGGTGGTGAAGAATGGCTCGAAGATCCGGCCGAGCGCTTCCGGGTCGATGCCCGTCCCGTCGTCGGCGACGGTCAGGCGCCAGCCCGCGTCCCGGCGGTCCAGCGTCACCTCGACCCGAACCCGGTCGCCGGCCTGCGCGGCGTTGGTCAGGAGATTGCCGACGACCTGGCCGAGTTCGACCGCGGTCACCCGTGCCGGCGCCGTCGGCACTGCCGGTGCAAAGGCGACCGAGAGGCCCGGCCGGCCGGCGCTCGCCAGCTCGATCGCCTCGCGCAGCAGCGAGACCAGGTCGGCGCTGCCGCTCGGCGGCTGGTCGCGGCGGGCGAAGGACAGGATCTGGTGCACGATCTCGCCGGCCTGATGGCCGCTGGCGGTCACCAGGTCGAGGAAGCGGCGGTTGCGGGCGTCGCCGTCGGACAGGCCGGCCTTGGCCTCGCGCGCGAAGTTGACGATCGGGTGCAGCAGGTTGTTGAGCTCGTGCGCGACGCTGCCGGCGAGCTGGCCGAGCGTCGCCATCTTGTCCTGCTGCCGGCGCGCCTCCTCGGCGCGTCGCGCCTCCGTGACGTCGGCGGCCGCACCGCGGTAGCCGACGAAGCGGCCGGCCTCGTCGTGCAGAGGCACGCCGGCGATGCGCAGGTATCCGGCCGCGCCGGCAGCGAGGTGATACGGCACCACCAGGTCGCGGAACGACCGGCGTGCCTCGAGCACGGCGCGGATCGTCGGCGACGCCGTGCCGTCGAGGTCGCCGGCGAGCCGGCCGACCAGGTCGCGCGGGACCAGCCGGCCGGCCTCCTGCCGTCCCTCGACGGTGATGAAGCGCAGGTCGGCGTCGGTTTCCCAGAACCAGTCGGAGCCGGCGCTCGCATAGGCCCTGAAGCGCTCCTCGCTGTGGCGGAGGGCCCGCCGCGCGGCGTGATCGCGGTCGCGCAGCCGGACCGACAGCGCTGTCGCGAACAGCAGGCTCGACAACGCCGCGCCGATGTAGACCAGGTTGATCGTGACGGCGTTGGCCGGTAGCGCGAGCAGGTCCAGGCTCTGGCGGACGACGCCACCGACCAGCGCCGGCGCCCAACCGGCGAGAAACACGCATGCCGTCGGCCGCCCGCGCCACCAGGCGTAGAATCCGACCGCCAGGAAGCCGGTCAGCACCGCCATCCCGATCGCCGGCAGGATCGTCCGCACCGCCGCCGGGGCAACGACGCTGGTCGCGGCGAGGACCGCGAACGCGGCGGCGGCGCACACCAGCGCGCGGGTCAGCCGCCGGTGGGTCTCCGCCAGTTCCAGGAAGCTGGCGACGAACAGCGCTCCGAGGCCGTAGATCGCGATGACCGACAGCTGCACGGCGATCCGCGCCGCCGGGACGGCTGCCGGCGGCAGGAATTCGTACATCATCCCAGTGGAGCCGATCGTGTAGACCGTCAGCGCCACGGTGATGAGGCTCAGCAGCAGGTGGCTGCGCTCGCGCAACGCCAGCCAGACCGCGAACAGATAGACCGCCAGCGCCGCCAGCAGCCCGGTCAGCAGGCCGAAGACGCCGAACGACCAGGTCTCGTCGGCGAGGTAGGCGGTGGCGGTCTCGAGCGTCAGCGGCAGGCGCAGCGAGCCGTTCTTGGCGATCCGCAGCACGACCACCTGGTCCTCCAGCAGCGGGGCCAGTGCGAAGGCGACGTAGCGCCGCGACAGCTGCCCGGCCGGCGGCACCCCGAGCCCCGCCTCCTGGATCGCATGGCTGCCGTCGGCGCGCGGCTGGTAAAGCGTGGCGCGGTCCACCAGGGTGGTGCGCAGAACCAGGTACCAGGGCCGCTCGTCGGCGGGATCGGCCGTCAGCCGGACCCTGATCCAGACCACCGACCGGCCCATTCCGAGGTTCGGTATGGCGGTGCCGTCGGTTCGGTAGTCGGCGTGCTGCGCCTCATCGAGCGACCAGCCGCCCGACGGATCGACGGCGATCTGCATGGCCGGGCCGAGCACATGGCGCTCGGCAGCACCCGGGCCGATCTGGCCCGACGCCGGCCGCGGCGCCAACAGCATTGCCGCCAGCACCAAGAGGCACAGTCGCCGCACGAGGTAACGAGGCACCGTCGCGTGCCCCTCCCCAGGCCGGCGATCCGTGTTCAGCGTAAGACAGGACGCCGCGGGTTCGTCAACGCGGATGATCGGATTCGAAGTGGCGACCGGCGATTCCCAGGCCGATCAGCCGGCGGCGACGGCGTAGATGTCCTTGACCTGACCGGGCAGCGGCATGGCCTGCCATGTCCGGCCGCCATCGCGGGTGCCGAACACCTCGCCCTGGTAGCGGGCGCCGACATAAACCCGGTCGGGATCCGAGGTGTGCAGGCCGACCGACATGATCGTGCCGTGCACCTGCACCTTGTCGAAGCGCGACCAGGTGCGGCCGGCGTCACGGCTGCGGTAGACGCCGCCGTCATGGCTGGCGGCCGCCACCGACAGCGCCGCGTACAGGGTCTTCGGGTCGTGCGGCGACACCTTGATGTCGCGGCCGTAGGTGGTCGGCGAGAACCGCCCGACCTCCAGGTCCTGCCAGGTCCGGCCGCCGTCGCGGGTCTGGAACAGCCCCATGCGCAGCGCGATGATCGGCGCGTCGGGATCGGCCGGGCTGACGGTGATGGCGTGGCCGTCGAGCATGCCCTCGGCCTCGGTCTCCTTCTGGACGATGGCGCTGCGCAGATGCGGCAGCGCCGACAGCCGGACCAGGTCGTCGCTCAGGTCCGCCCAGGTCTCGCCGCCGTCGGTCGTGCGCATGGCGCCGGCGATCTCCATCGCGGCGTAGATCTCGTCCGGCCGTCCCGGGCGCTGCGCCAGGCGCATCACCCGCGGCGCGAACGGCCCCGAGCAGCGCTCGCGGATCCCGGGGTCGGGCAGCAGGCGCCAACTGGCGCCGCGGTCGTCGGACCGGTAAACGCCGATCGGCGAGGCGCCGGCATACATCCGGTCCGGGTCGCCGTCGATGGCAAGGAAGCTCCACACCTGCCGCGCCGGGCCGGGGCAGGCGGCGCGCCGGAAGCTGGCCCCGTGGTCGGTGCTGCGCCACACGCCGTCGGGCGTGCCGGCGAACACCAGCGCCGGATCGGCGGGATGCACGAAGACCGTGAAGGTCTCCAGGTCGCGGATCACATGCTCCCATTCACCGTCGTCGGTCGGCCGCCGGAACAGGCCGACCGCACCGGGGGCGTCGGGGCGGCCGACATAGCCGGCTACCGCGGCGTAGACATTGGAGCCAGTCATCGCAGCCTCCGCATCAGCCCGGGCAACCGTAGGAGCGCGCCCGCGGCCGGTCAATCAGGCGCCGCCTCCGGGCGGGCACCGCTTCCGGGACGGCGCCGCCGCCCGCTACACTGCCGGCCCCGCAATCGCGCCGGACCGCCCGTGGACCGCCTCTCCGCCCTGCGCCTGTTCCTCCGCGTGGTCGACACCGGCAGCATCACCGGCGCCGGCCGTTCGCTCGGCATGTCGAGCACCGCGGCCTCCAGGCGCCTGCAGGATCTGGAGGCGGAGCTGCGGGTGCGGCTGCTGGACCGCACCACCCGCACGGTGTCGGCGACCGAGGCCGGCCGGCATCTGTACGACCGGGTGTCGGTCCTGCTCGACGACCTCGACGCCGCGCTCCGCCAGGCCGGCGAGCTGCAGTCGCGGCCGACCGGGGTGCTGCGCATCACCGCGCGGCGGTCCTTCGGCATGCTGCATGTGGTGCCGGCGCTGCCGTCGTTCCGGGCTGCCTGCCCGGAGGTCGAGGTCGACCTGACGCTGACCGAGACGGTCGAGATCGCGCCGACCCGCGGCGTCGATCTGGTGGTGCGGCTCGGCGCGCCGGCCGAGAAGTCGCTGGTGGCCCACCGGCTGGCGTCGGCCGAGCGCTTCATGTGCGCCAGCCCGGCCTACTTCGCGCGCAACCCGCCGCCGGCGGGGCCGGACGACCTCGCGCGGCACGACTGCCTGGGATACCGCCGCGACTTCGAGCCGCCGGTGTGGGTGTTCGAGACCGCGGCCGGCCGCCGCGAGGTCGCGGTGTCGGGGCCGCTGCGCTCGAACAGCGGCGAGGTGCTGCGGGCGGCGGCGATCGACGGCCTCGGGCTGGCGCTGCTGCCGGGCTGGATCGTCGCGGCCGACCTGCGCGACGGTCGGCTGCTGCGCTGCCTCGCCGACACCGTCTGCTACCCCGAAGGCTACCGCGAGGAGATCTTCGCCGTGCATGCGCGCAGCGCCCTGGTGCCGGCGAAGACCACAGCCTTCGTTGCACATCTGCGGGCCTTCCTGGCAGCCAACGGCCCACTCTGATCCCGGATATCGGGATGGTGTTTCCCTGACTTTCCCACTTCAAGCGATTAATGCCAGCAGGCATCGTCGCTGCAGTGATTGGCCGAAAGGAACGCCGCCATGCTCCGCATCGCCCCGCTGCACCCGCTGTTCGCCGCCGAGGTCACCGGCCTCGACCTCGCCGCCGGCCCGGACGACGCGGGGTTCGAGCGCATCCGCGAGGCCTTCGAGCGGCACTCCGTGCTTGTGTTCCGCGACCAGGACATCGACGACGAGCGGCAGATCCGGTTCAGCCGGCGCTTCGGCCCGCTGGAGACCACCAAGGTCGGCACCAGCGGCGCCGGCAGCCAGCTGGTGGTGCTCTCCAACATCGGGCCGGACGGCTCTCTGGTGCCGCCGACCTCGCGGCAGATGCTGAACAATCGCGCCAACCAGTTCTGGCATGCCGACAGCTCGTTCAAGCCGGTGCCGGCGCGCGCCTCGATGCTGTCGGCCCGCATCGTCCCGTCGGCCGGCGGCGACACCCAGTATTGCTGCATGCGTGCCGCATATGCGGCGCTGCCGCAGCGGCTGAAGGACGCGGTCGAGGGGCGCGTCGCCATCCACGACTACAGCCACTCGCGCAGCAAGGTCGACCCGGACCTGGTGACCGAGGACGAGCGCCGGGCGGTGCCGCCGGTCCGCCAGGCCATGGTGCTGGACCACGGCCCGGGGCTCGGCCGCTCGCTGTATCTCGGGGCGCACGCCGCCCGGGTCGAGGGCATGAGCGAGGCCGAGGGGCGGGCGCTGATCGACGAGCTGATGGCGTTCGCCACGCAGGAGCGCTTCGTGTACTCCCACAGGTGGCGGCGGCACGACTTGATCCTGTGGGACAACCGCGCGGTGCTGCACCGGGCCACACCGTTCCACGGGGCGGTCGAGGCCCGGCACATGGTGCGCACCACCATCGCCGGCGACGGCCCGACAGTGGCGCAGGCCGACGCCGCCTGAAAGCGTGACCGGGGAGGCGAGCCTGTCGGAAACCTGGGACTACATCATCGTCGGGGCCGGCTCGGCCGGCTGCGTGCTGGCCAACCGCCTGTCCGCGGATCCGGGCGCCCGCGTGCTGCTGCTGGAGGCCGGCGGCTCCGACGCGCATCCCTACGTCAAGGCGCCGGTCGGCTTCCTGAAGACCTTCCAGGATCCGCGCTTCAACTGGTGCTACACGACCGAGCCCGGCCCCGGTGTGGACGGCCGCGCGATCTACTTCCCGCGCGGCAAGGTGCTCGGCGGGTCGAGCTCGATCAACGGGCATCTCTATGTGCGCGGCCAGGCCCGCGATTACGACACCTGGGCGCAGCTCGGGAACCGCGGCTGGTCCTACAACGACGTTCTGCCGTATTTCCGGCGGGCCGAGGACCGCTCCAGCGGGGCCGACGCCTATCACGGTGCCGGCGGGCCGCAGCACGTGTCCGACATCCACGAGCGGCACCCGATCTGCGAGGCGTTCATCGCCGGCGCCGAGGCGCAAGGGGTGCCGCGCAACCCGGACTATAACGGCGCCGTCCAGGAGGGTGTGGCCTACTACCAGCGCACCATCCGCGGCGGCCGCCGGCACAGTGCCGCCACCGGCTACCTGGATCCGGTGCGCCGCCGCCGCAACCTGCGGGTCGAGACCGGCGCCCAGGTGCAGCGGATCGACTTCGACGGCAGCCGCGCCACCGGGGTCACCTGGAGGCTGCACGGCCAGACGAGCCGCTCGCGGGCCGCCCGCGAGGTGATCCTGGCGGCCGGCGCCGTCGGCTCGCCGCACCTGCTGCAGCTTTCCGGGATCGGTCCCGCGGCGCTGCTCGGCAATCTAGGCATCGCGGTGCGGCACCACCTGCCCGGCGTCGGCGAGGGACTGCAGGACCACTATGCGATGCGGGTCGTCCACCGGGTCACCAGTCCGATCACCCTCAACGAGCGGGCGCGGCCACCGCGGCTGTGGTGGGAGATCGTCCGCTGGCTGGCGACCGGCGGCGGCCTGCTGGCGTTCAGCCCGGCGCATGTCGGCGCGTTCGTGCGCTCGCATCCCGGGCTCGAACTGCCCGACCTGCAATTCGTCTTCACCCCGGCCAGCTATTCGGACGGCGTGGTCGGACAGTTGCAGCGTGAGCCCGGCATGACGCTGGGGGTCTGGCAGATGCGGCCTGAGAGCCGCGGTCATGTGCGCGCCCGCTCTGCCGACCCGGATGTCGCACCGGCGATCCAGCCGAACTATCTCGCAGCCGAGACCGACCGGCGAGCGGCGGTCGACGGGCTGCGCTGGGGCCGGCGGCTGCTGTCGAGCCCGCAGCTGGAGGCATATCGCGGTCCCGAGACGCTGCCCGGGCCCGAATTGCGCTCCGACGACGAACTGCTCGGCTACGCGCGGGCCCGCGGCGCCACCGTGTACCATGCCATCGGCACCTGCCGGATGGGCGTCGATCCGGGCGCCGTGGTCGGCCCGGATCTGCGCGTGCACGGCCTCGCGGGCCTGCGGGTGGTCGACGCCTCGGTCATGCCGGCGATGGTGTCGGCGAACACCAACGCCGCCACCCTGATGATCGCCGAGAAGGCCGCCGACCTGATCCGGGACGGCGGCTGAGCGCCGCCCCGGCCCGGTCGGTCACTTGCCGGACAACATTTGCCGAACGGTCACATGAAGGTGTCGATCAGGAAGCAGACCCCGAAGAACATCAGCGCGATGACGGTGAGCGAGTAGACGTTCGCCCGCAGGATCGTTGTGGTGGAGTCGTCGGCGGGCAGTTGCCCGGCCGGCGCCGGACGGCGTTTGACGCCGAGCACCAGCATGGCGATGCCGAGGCCGATGGCGGCGATGGAGAGGATGAACTCGATACCGGCGAGCATGGTTATTTCCTTTCGGAGTGGAGCGCTGCAGATCCGCGCAGGTGTCGGGGCAGGTGTCGGGAGGGCTCAGTCGTCGGAGCCGTGGCGCTCGACCTGCCAGACCCGCCGCGCCAGGGCGGCACAGGGCAACAGGCAGGCGGCCGCGGCGAGGATCGCGACGCCCTGGGCCCAGGTGTCAGGGACGCCGATCAGGTACAGGGCGGCGCCGACGATCACCGCCGTGACGGTGCCGAGGGTCGAGGCGGCGAGCAGGCCGACGGTGACCGCGGCCAAGGCCGCGAGCAGCGGCCCCGAGCGTGTCATCGGCATGGCGTACATCCCCGCGCTCACGACGCGGTCCTCGCGCCGGCGACCGCCGGCTGCGGGCCGATCCAACGCCAGACCGCGATCGGCAGCAGCATTGCGAATGCCAGGGCGGCGAGCCCGGCCGGCAACCGCCACAGGCCATCGACGCCGGTGACGGCGTTGACCAGGTAGAACAGGCCGCCGACCAGAAGGGCGACCAGTGCGACGGAAGCGAAGGACGTGGCGAAGAAGCGGTCGACGCCGATATAGGTGCGCCTGAAGTATACGGCTCCGCGCGCGATCCCGATCGCGGCGGCGCCCAGCAGCACGGCACCGATGGCGGCGTGCTCGATGGCGGTCATCATGGAGATGGAGTCCTTGATTGGCCCGGGTCGTCCCGCAAGGCGGCCGGACCGGGCGTAGGGCGCGCGATCCGGCGCCAGGGGTCGGCGGCGCGTGACGGCGTAAATTGGATTGTGGCGAGGCCGCTCGTGCGCGGCCGGCGGTCATGCCGCGGTCGGTGGACCCCGGGCGGCGAAGGGGCACGCGGCAACGGCGCGCGGCGGCCCGGCATCGGACGTATCGGTCACGGTCTCGGGGATCGCGGCGATGCCGTGGATCGCCGGAACCCCGGCGACCTCGACGTCGTCGGCGCCGGAGGACAGCGGGCGTCCACCGGAAGAGCGCTTCTCGGCGACGACGACGGCGGGTGCCGCCCGAGCCTCGACCACGGTGGGTGTGGCGCGGTCGTCCGTCGAGAGGCCGGCCTCGCCGGCCAGGAGCCGCTGGAACAGCGACGGGTCCACCGCTGGAGCCGACCACTGCAGCACCGACAGCGCGGTCACCAGCCAAAGCAGCGAGGCGACGCGCGACAGGAAGTCGGCGCCGCGTCGGCGATCAGGCAGGCGAGGGCCCGGCATGGGCTGGCATCCGCTCCGCGGACCGGAAAGCGGCCGCGACGAGGTCGCGGCGGCCGGCCCGAACTGAGCCGTCACTATATCGCAATCCCGGCCGCTCGCCACAAGAACCGCGGCGGCGGAGCGTCAGCGGCCGAGCACCAGCATCAGGATCCCCGCGACCACCAGGAGGATGCCGAACACCTCGGCGCGGCTGGTCTTCTCGCGGAAGACCACCACCGAGAAGAAGAAGGTGAACACCAGCTCGATCTGGCCGAGGGCGCGGACATAGGCGGCGTTCTGCAGGGTGAAGGCGGTGAACCAGGCGATCGACGCCAGCACCCCGGACAGCCCGACCACAGACGCCCAGCGCCAGTGCACGAACACGTCGCGCATGGTCTTCGGCTCGGTGAGGGCCAGGTAGACCCCCATGCCTATGGTTTGCAGCACGACCGCCACCGTCAGGCTGAAGGCCGCCGGCATCCAGGCGCCGTGCTCGTAGCCGAGCGCCAGCGACGCGCCGCGGAAGAACACAACCGACGCGCCCAGGAAGGCGCCGCAGGTCAGCCCGATCAGCGTCGACTTCTCGGTCATCCCGGCGAGCAGGCGGCCGACCGAGATCTGCGCCTGGCCGGCCGACATCGCCATCACCCCGACCATGGCGACGGCGATCGCGATCATCGGGATCACCTCGATGGTGTCGCCGAGGAGCAGGAATCCGAGAACCGCCACCTGTACCACTTCGGTCTTCGAGTAGGTGGTGCCGACCGCGAAGTTGCGGAACGAGAAGAGCCAGACCAGCAGGGCGGTGAACACGATCTGCGAGACGCCTCCGGCGACGCAGTAGGCCAGGAATAGCAGGTTCGGCTCCGGCCAGGGCAGGCCGGTAGCCGCCTTCAGGCTGAACAGGTAGAGCAGCGCGAAAGGTGCTGCGTACAGGAACCGCACATAGGCGGCACCCAGCGTCGTCAGCCGGCCCTTGAGATGCTTCTGCACCGCCGAGCGGATGTTCTGCATGAAGGCGCCGACGATGGTGGTCGGAATCCACAATTCCATGGGCAACACCGACTGTGGGCTTGATCGGGACGCCGGGCGGCGCTCTGCTGGCGGAAGTCAGGACGCCGAGAGTGACTGTTTCCGGGCGGCCCCGCCAGGGGTGACCGGAGCGATGCGGCCCTGCGGAAAACGAGCCATGGAGCGGAGATCCCGATGACCGGACTGGTGAAGAGCGAGGCGGAACTGGCGCTGATCGAGACGGCGAAGCGCGTGCTGCCGGCCGGCACCTTCGGCAATTTCTCGGGCGATGTCGTCATCCGCGAGGGCCGCGGCGGCCGGGTCTGGGACGAGAGCGGCAACGAGTATGTCGACTTCCTGCTGGGTTCGGGGCCGATGTACATCGGCCACGCCCACCCCGAGGTCACCGAGGCGGTGCTGGCGCAGGTGCCGAAGGGCACCACCTTCTTCGCCAACAACGCCGCGGGCATCCATCTGGCCGAGGCGATCTGCGAGGCGGTGCCCTGCGCCGACAAGGTGCGGTTCGTCAGCGCCGGCTCCGAGGCGACGTTCTACGCCATGCGGATCGCCCGGGCGCATCGCGGCCGCGACAAGATCCTGAAGTTCGAAGGCGGCTTCCATGGCATGAGCGATTACGCGCTGATGAGCATGGCGCCGAAGCGCCCGGCCAACTTCCCGCAGGCGGTGCCGGATTCCGCCGGCATCCCGGCGAAGGTGCGCGACGAGATGCTGATCGCGCCGTTCAATGACCTGGAAACCGCCGCCAGTCTGATCCGCGAGTATCACGACGAACTCGGCGGCGTCATCGTCGAGCCGTTCCAACGCCTGCTGCCGCCGGCGCCGGGGTTCCTGGAGGGTTTGCGCGCGCTGACCACGCAATACGGCATCCCGCTGATCTTCGACGAGGTCGTCACCGGCTTCCGCTTCGCCTATGGCGGCGCCCAGGCCTATTACGGCGTCACCCCGGACCTGTGCGCCCTCGGCAAGATCATCGGCGGCGGGTTCCCGCTGGCTGCCGTCGCCGGCCGCGAGGCGCTGATGGCGCATTTCGACCGCGAGAGCGTCGGCGAGGAGGCGTTCGCGCCGCAGATCGGCACGCTCAGCGGCAATCCGGTCGCTGCGGTCGCCGGCCTCGCCACCCTGGGCGTGCTGAAGCGGCCCGGAACCTACGAGCAGGTGTTCGCCACCGGACGCCGGCTGATGGCCGGGCTGCAGGAGGCGCTGCGGGGCGAGGGGTTCGCGGTGCAGGTGGTCGGCGAGCCGCCGCTGTTCGACGCGGTGTTCACCGACCAGCCCGTCAGCGACTACCGCAGCACGATCCGCGGCGATGCCGCCACGCTCCGGCGCTTCAACGCGCTGCTGCGGCAGCGCGGCATCCTGAAGGGCGAGAGCAAGTACTACATCTCGCTGGCCCATGACGAGGCCGACATCAGCCACACCCTGGAGGCCATCCGCGACGCGGCGAAGGCATTGCGGGCGGGGTGAGCGACGGTCACCCGATCGCCAGCCACCAGCGCCGGGCGAGCAGCAGGGCGAGAAGCCCCTGCGCCGCCAGGGCGACCGTGGCGGCCTGCGCCCCGAGCACCTCGGCCAGGAAGCCGAGGTAGAAGAAGCCGACCGGCCCGACGCCGATGCACACCGACAGCAGGCCGAGGATCCGTGCGCGCATCTCCACCGGCGCATACAGGTAGACGAGGGTCGCCTGCATGACGCTGAAGCCGGCACCGCCGAGTCCGAGCAGCAGCAGGGCGGCACCGGCCGGTGCCACCAGAGGCGACAGCGCAAACGCCATGGTCATCGCCAGGAAGATCGCGGTGCCCGACACATACACCCGGCCGTACCACTCCGGCCGGCCGAAGGTGGCGATGGCCAGGGCGCCGGCGAAGGCGCCGACCCCGTCCAGCGCCGCCAGCAGCCCGATCCCCTCGGGTCCGAGCAGCAGGAGGTCCTTGCCGAGCACCGGCACCATGCTGGTCGCCGGCCAGCCGAACACGTTGTAGATCACCGTCACCATCAGCACCGCCGACAGCCGGCGGTCACCCCGCACCCAGGCGAGCCCCTCGCGCACGCGCTGCAGGACCGGGGCGGTGTCGGTCGGCCCGGTGCGGCTGCGCAGGCGGATCCGCAGGGCCGCGACCAGGGCCAGGGCGTAGAGCGCGACCCCCAGCCAGAACACGCCGGCGATCCCGAAATGCGCCAGCATCAACCCGCCCACGGTCGGCCCCAGCATGCGGCTGGCGTTGTTGGTGCCGACGTCGAGGGACATCGCCGGGCCCATGCGCGCGACGCCGACGACGTCCCCGATCATCATCCGGCGAATCGGGTTGTCGGTCGCCCAGCCGAGCCCGTTGACGAGGCCGGCGACCGCCAGGTGCCAGACTTCGAGCCGGCCGAGCGTCGCCAGCACGGCGACCGCTGCCGACGTCGCCATCATTGCGACGACAACGAAGATCAGCGCGCTGCGACGCTCCAGCCGCTCGGCCACCGCACCCAGCACGGCGCCGAACAGGCCCATCGGCAGCAGCCGCAGCATGGTCATCATGGCGACCAGGAACGCCGAGGATGTCGCCTGGTAGGTGAACACGCCGACCGCCAGCAGCTCCAGCCAGCGCACCACGAACACGATCAGTCCGACTGTCCACAGGCGTCGGAAGTCGGCGATCCCGAGCAGCCATGCGCGACGGTGCCGGTCGGCGCCGTCCGCCCTATCTCCGTCCACGGCGTTTCCTTGCTTGTCCGCCGGTTGACCCCCGGCTTGCCGCCGACTGTGTCACGACGCGGGGGCCGGGTTCAACGCGCGAGGTGCGTCCCGTGGCGGTGTGCGGGGAAATACGTGAGGGCGATCAGGTGAGGGCGAGCGCTGTTGCGGCGCGACGTGTCCAGCCGATCACCCTGCTCGGTCCGGCCGCCGCAACCCGGCCGTCGATCTCGACGACGTCGACGATGGTGGCGTCGCCGATCCCGCCGACCGACTGCAGGTCGTCCTCGTCGTCCGCCAGGACGAACAGGACCTTGGACGGCGGCTCCGGCTCGTGCCGATGGCGAACGCTGACCTCGAACAGCCGCTTGGTCGCCACGCGTTCCTCCTGTTGCTCTTGTCGTTGAGCGCGCGGAACCGTCGAGACGGCACCGCCCGCTGCTGCCCTAACCCCGAAGGCGGGCTTCGGTTCTGTGTGAGACGTGGAATCGGCCGCCGGGGCGGCTCCGGCGCGGGCGCTCAGTGCGTCACGGGAAGCCGGCAGGACTCCGATATGGCAGCGGCGAGGCCGTCGGGATCAACCGGCTTGGCGAGGCGAACAGCGCTTCGGAATTCCTGCGGGATGATGCGTTCGTCGTCGTAGGCCGTCAGGAACACGAAAGGTACGCGACGTGCCCGGAGCGCTGCCGCGATCGGGAAGCAAAGGCCGTCGCAAAGCCTGACGTCGAGCAGGGCCCCGTCGATCCGGCTCTCGCAGGCCATCTGGAGCCCTGTGCGAAGGCTGGCGAAGGGCCCCACGACCTCGCAACCGTAGCTTTCCAGCGCTTCACAGACGACGTCCGCCAGCAGGAGGTTGTCTTCGACGACGAGTATCCGCAATCCCGTCAGGTCGGAGGGACCGATCGGCATGGCTGTTCTCCAAACCCACGTTCCCCGGAGGGAATTTGGTGGAGAGCCGTGGCAAGCGCAAGCCCAATATGGTTAACGTGGCTGCGGCGCCGACTAGGCCCGGCCGATCGCCCGCTGCTCCGAGACCCAGGTTCGATACATCGCGACCGGCATCGGCCGCGCGAAGCGGTAGCCCTGGAACTCATCGTAGCCGAGGTCGCGCAGCACCGCCGCTTCCTCGTCGGTCTCCACACCCTCGGCGATCACCGTGAGGCCGAGCGCATGGCCGAGACCGACGATCGCGGCCGCGATCGAGCGGCCGTCGGCGCCGGTGACGTCGCGGGTGAAGCTGCGGTCGAGCTTGAGGTAGTCGATTGGCAGGCGCTTGAGATGGCTGAGCGAGGAGTAACCGGTCCCGAAGTCGTCGATGGCGATGCGGATCCCGAAGGTGCGCAAGCCTGCCAGCATCGGCACCACCTCGTCGATCTGGTCCATGGTGGCGCTCTCGGTGACCTCGAGCTGCAGCGCCGAGGGCGGCAGCTTGTGAGCCTCCAGCGCCTGCCGGGCGGTGCGCAGCATGTCGTCGTTCTGGAACTGGATCGCCGAGACGTTGACCGCCACCGGCACCATCACCCCGATCTCGCGGGCCAGCATCTGCTGGTCGGCGCAGACCTGGCGCACCACGAACCGGCCGACGTCCAGGATCTGGCCCGTGGACTCGGCGACCGGGATGAACTCGGCCGGCGAGATGTAGCTGCCGTCGCCGTTCGGCCAGCGGATCAGCGCCTCGGCACCGACCACCCGCCCGTCCCCTGCCCGGACCTTCGGCTGGTAATGCACCTCCAGCGCGCCGCTGGCCAGTGCTTCGGCCAGCCGGTGCTCGATGTCGTAGCGGCGCGACGCCTCGATGTTCATCGACTGGTCGGAGAACACCACCTGTCGGGCCCGGCGCAGGTTGGCGCTGACGCAGGCGCGTTCGGCGGCGAGCGTCAATTCCTCGGCATTGCGGCCGTCGAACGGCCAGACCGCCGCGCCGTATGACAGCGTCGCCTGCACCAGTTCGCCGGCGATGTTGAAACGTGCCCGCAGCAACTCGTCGAAGCGCTGGGCGAGGGCGATCAGGTCGCTCTCGTCGTCGGCGTCGGGCATCAGCACGGCGAATTTGTCGCCGGAGAACTTCGCGATCAGCGAGCGGCCGCTCAGCTGCGAGCGCAGCCGTTCGCCGATCTGGCGTAGCAACTCGTCGCCGCCTGCGATCCCCAGCGCGTCGTTGAACCCCGTCATCCGGTTGACGTTGACGTAGAGGATGCCGAGGCGGCCCGGGCGCGCGTCGCGGAGCGCGAATCCGAGTTGTTCGAGGAACAGCGACTTGTTGGGCAGGTGGGTGAGGGCGTCGCGCGTCGCCAGGTCGCGCAGCTCCTGCTCGGCGCGCACCCGGGCGGTGACGTCGATCAGCGCCACCTGGACGGCCCACTCGCCCTCCCAGCGGATCCTGCGGGCGGCGATCTCCGCAAGGAACCGGCTCCCGTCGCGGCGCAGGCGCGGGCGGGTCAGCAGATGCAATTCGTCCAGGTCGTCGCGACTGCCGATATCGACGAAGCCCTCGAGCGACCCGTCGGGGTTGACTGGAAAGGTCCGGCGCAGGTCGCACTGCTCAAGCATCTCTCCGGCGTCGGCATAGCCGAACATCCGCGCCGCGGCGTCGTTCACGAACAGCGGCTGGAGATCGCGGTGGACGACGATCGCCTGGAGCGACCCGTCGAGAATATTGCGCAGCTTGGTCTGCGCGTCCTCGGCTTCGCGGGTCCGATGCGACAGGTCGCGCACCGTCGACACGAAGGCGCGGGTCACCTGGCCGATCTCGTCGTTGCGCCGAACCAGCTCGCCGGCCACCAGGGATTCGGGGCTCAGCGAGCCGCCGATCGCCCGGATGGTCGCCGCGAGGCGGCGCAGCGGCCGTGCGGTGGTCAGGAGCGCGATCACGAAGATCGACGCGGTCAGAACCAGCCCGAACACGCCCACGGTCCAGGCCATCTGCTCGAATTCCAGCAGCACCAGGCGGTGGATCGCTCCGTAGTCGGCGTGCAGCGCCAGGGTGCCGACGGGTTGCGGCGCCTCGCCCGGCAGGGTGCCGCGGCGGACCAGTTCGCGATGCTGCGTCAGCTCGGGACGCTGGCCGGTCAGCAGCGAGTAGCTGAGCCGGTCGTCCTCGGCGATCTCGCGGCTGGCCCCGGCGACCCGGTCGCCGTTCGGGTCCAGCAGCACCGCCGTCCGCACCAGCTCACCGTCGGCCAGGCCACGCACCAGCCGGTCGGCCTGCACCAGGTTGAAGGTCCAGAGCGCCTCCTCGGCGGCCCCCTCGACCGACAGCAGCCCGGTGAGCATGGCCTTGTCGGCCCGCTCCCAGGCATTGCGGATCGCCAGTTCCAGCGAGATCGTCAGCACCAGCGCCAGCAGCGCCATGGACATGGCCGCGGTGAGGGCCATGAGCCGGGTCGTGAGCGATCGCATCGGCAGGGCGGGCCGCAGCATGCAACATTCCCAGTGCAGGTCTCGGCCGGCGGTGCCGGCCGCGCCGGCTGGAGGCTCCATCATCAGCCGGGCGAACCGGAACCCTACAATTTAAGCTCTAATGATTCGCTAACGATAGGGGGTCTCGGTAGAAGCGTCGGCGCCTCCTCATCCGGCTGCCCCGGCCAGCCGCTCCCCGGCCAGCCGGGTGACCGCGGGATAGTCGGTCTTGCCCGTGCCGAGAAGCGGAACCGTGGCGACCGCCAGGATCTGCCGCGGCACCGCGAGTTCGGATGCGCCGGCCGCCTTGGCGGTGGCCAGCAACTCGCCCCGGCCGGCGCCGGCGTGGTCGGTCACCAGCACCAGCTGCTCACCCTTGCGCGGGTCCGGCAATGCCACGACGGCGTGTGTGCGGCCTGGCCAGGTGCGGGCCGCCAGATCCTCGACCGCGCCGAGCGAAACCATCTCGCCGGCGATCTTGGCGAAGCGCTTGGCCCGGCCGACGATCCGCACGAAGCCGTCGTCGTCGATGGCGACGATGTCGCCGGTATCGTAGACGCCGCCGGACGGCTGCACCTCGCCCGGCCGGTCCGCCAGCATATATCCCAGCATGACGTTCGGGCCGCGCACGGTCAGCCGGCCGCCCTCGGCGACGCCGGGCACCGGCTCCAGCCGAACCTCGAGCCCCGGAACGACACGGCCGACGGTCCCGGCGCGGTAGTGCATGGGGGTGTTCACCGCCATCACCGGTGCGGTCTCGGTGGCGCCGTAGCCCTCCAGGATGCGCAGGCCGAAGCGGTCGGCCCAAACCCGGCGGGTCTCGTCCTTCACCTTCTCGGCTCCGGCGAATACGTAGCGGACGTTGAAGAAGTCGTAGGCATGCGCCATCCGGGCGTAGCCGGACAGGAAGGTGTCGGTGCCGAACAGGATGGTGGCGTTGGTCTCGTAAGCCAGTGCCGGGACGATCCGGTAGTGCAGCGGCGACGGGTACAGGAAGGCGCGGACACCGGACAGAATCGGCAGGATCAGGCCGCCTGTCAGCCCGAAGGAGTGGAAGATCGGCAGCGCGTTGAACACCCGGTCGGTCGGGTTGAAGTCGACGCGCGCCGCGAGCTGGTGGCGGTTGGCGAGCAGGTTGGCGTGGCTCAGCACCACGCCCTTGGGGACGCCCTCAGAGCCGGAGGTGAACAGCACCACCGCCGGATCCCCGGCGATCACCCGGCGGCGGCGGTGGATCAGTCCGGCGAAGGGGCGCGACAGCAGGCCGAGCAGCTTGTCGAGCGTGGTGACGCGATCGCGCACGTCCTCCAGGTAGACGATCCGCACATCCGCCGCGATGGCGGCGATCAGCTCCTGCAGACGGCCGATCTCGACGAAGCGCCGCGACGTCACCACCGTGCGCAGGGTGGCGGTCCGGCAGGCGCCGGCCAGCGCCTGCGGCCCGGCGGAGAAGTTCAGCATCGCCGGCACCCGGCCGAAGGCGACCAGGCCGAACACGCAGACCGCCGCGGCCACCGAGTTCGGCAGCAGCACGCCGACCCGCTCCGCCGGCGCGCTGATCCCGGCCAGCCTGCGGCCGAGCACCAGGGCGCCGGTGACCACCCGGTCGTAGCTGGCCGGCTTGCGCTCGATGTCGTCGAGGATGACGGTGCCGCCGCCATGCACCTTGCGCGCGGCCAGCAGCGCCTCGAACAGCGTCTCGTCGCGGTCCCGGGTCTCGAACATCATCTCCGACATCACGTCGTACAGCTGGTCGCCGGCGATGCGGCGCCGGTGGCGGCCGCGGGCCTCGGCGGGGATGTGGAAGCGCCGCGGCTCGAGCACCGTGATGGTGATGCGCGGGAACAGCCGGCGGCGCAGCTTGCCGCTCATCCGCGAGAACACGCTGGCCTCCGCACCCTCGATGCGCACCGGCACGAGCTCGGCGTCGGCCTTGTCGGCGATCATGCCGGGCCCCTCGTGGACCTTCATCAGGGCGCCGGTGACGGTGATCCGGCCCTCCGGGAAGATCACCAGGTGGTTGCCCTCCCGGACCTCCTTGATCAGCGCCTTGGCGGCGAACGGATTGCCGGGGTCGACGGTGAACACCCGGGCCAGCGCCAGGATCGGCCGCGCCCACCAGCGCTGGGCGATATAGGTGTCGACCGCGAACACCGGCTTGCCCGGCAGGAACACCGCCAGCAGCAGGCCGTCGAGGAACGAGACGTGGTTGGCGACGATCACCGCGCGCGGCCCGACCCGTCGATAGTTGGCGAGGCCGTTCACCCGCACCCGGAACAGCAGGCGCAGCGGGATCGCGAACAGGCTCTTCAGCAGCTCGTCGGGCAGCAGCCGGCAGATGTACAGGGCGGCGACCGCGTTGACCGCGGCGATCGAGGCGAACACCGCGGCCACGCCGAGGCCCCAGGCCAGCATGGCGGCCGCCCAGATCGAGCCCACGACCATGAACAGCGCGTTGAGGATGTTGTTGGCGGCGACGTTGCGGGACCGGTGCTCCGGCTCGCTGCGGGCCTGCAGGATGGCGAACAGCGGCACGCTGTACAGGCCGCCGGCGATGGCGAGGCCGACCAGGTCGACGAGGATCCGCCAGTTGCCTGGATCGGCGGCGAATTCGGCGGCGCCGATCAGCTCGGGGCCGGGCGAGCGGCCGCCGAGGGCGAGGCACAGATCGCCGATGAATACGGTCATCGCGATCGCCGCCAGCGGCACGTAGCGCGCCGACACCTCGCCCTTCAGCAGCATGTTGCAGGCGAGCGACCCGATGGCGATGCCGACCGAGAAGGCGACCAGGAACAGCGTCACCACCGCCTCGTCGCCGCCGAGCACGCCCTGCGCCATCGCCGGGAACTGCGACAGGAAGGTGGCGCCGACCAGCCAGAACCACGACAGCCCGAGGATGGTCAGCAGCAGGGTGCGGTCGCGGCCGGCATGGGCGACGATGCGCGCCGTCTCGGCCAGGAAGTTCAGGCGGATCCGCAGGCCGGGCTCCTCGGACAATGCCACGGGGATGCCGCGGCTGGCCAGCCAGCCGGCGACCGCCAGTGCCAGCAGCAGGGCCGAGACCAGCAGCGTGCCGTCGGCGCGCAGCACCAGCAGGCCGCCGGCGATCGTGCCGACCAGGATCGCCAGGAAGGTGCCGGCCTCGATCAGGCCGTTGCCGCCGACCAGCTCTTCCTCGCGCAGGTGGTTCGGCAGGATGCCGTACTTCACCGGCCCGAAGAACGCCGACTGCGTGCCCATCAGGAACAGCACCGCGAGCAGCAGGTAGGTGTCGCCGAGCCACAGGCCGGCGACTCCGGCGGCCATGATGGCGATCTCCGCCAGCTTGATGTGGCGGATCAGTCGGGACTTCTCCCAGGCATCGGCGAGTTGCCCGGCGGTCGCCGAGAACAGGAAGTACGGCAGGATGAAGATCCCGGCCGCCACAGTGACCAGCACCTGCGCATCGGCGCCGCCGGCCCCGGCCATGCCGTAGAGCACCAGGATCACGAAGGCGTTCTTGAACACGTTGTCGTTCATCGCGCCGAGGAACTGCGTGACGAACAGCGGCAGGAACCGGCGCGAGCGGAGCAGGGCGAACTCGGACTGGGGCATGACCGGGGACTCCGAGGGGCGTTGGGGACGAGGAAAGTAAGTGAATAATCACTTACATATTGTGGATCCGCTCGCAGGTCAACCGCCTGCCGCCGAGAGGGTGCCATGGAATGCCAAGTTCATGGTTGCCCACGGTGCCCGAATGCGGCCTATGATCGTTCAGCCTCATCTCGACGGAGCCGGCCGCGCCGCCCCGACATTCGTGGCCGCCGCCGTTCCGTCGCCCTTGTCCCGGAGTCGACGATGCCCGTGCACAACCGCATTGCGGAGTTCCATGCCGACATGACCGAGTGGCGGCGTGACTTCCACGCCCACCCGGAGATCAAGTTCGAGGAGCACCGGACCGCCGCCGCGGTCGCGGCCAAGCTGGAATCCTGGGGCATCGAGGTGCACCGCGGCATCGCCGGCACCGGCGTGGTCGGCGTGCTGCGTGGCAATGGCGGCAGCGGCCGCAGCATCGGCCTGCGCGCCGACATGGACGCGCTGCCGATGGACGAGGAGGGCAACCCGCCCTACCGCTCGCTGAATCCCGGCCGGATGCATGCCTGCGGCCATGACGGCCACACCACCATGCTGCTGGGGGCCGCCCGCTACCTGGCCGAGACCCGCAACTTCGACGGCACCGTGAACTTCATCTTCCAGCCCGCCGAGGAGGGCGGCGCCGGCGCCCGGGTGATGGTCGAGGAGGGCCTGTTCGAGCGCTTTCCCTGCGACACCGTCTGGGGCATCCACAACGCCCCGCATCTGCCGGCCGGCACCATCGGCGTCCGTCCCGGGCCGCTGATGGCGGCGGCCGACCAGGCGTTCCTGACGGTGCGCGGCAAGGGCGCGCATGCCGCCCGGCCGCAGGACGGCATCGACCCGATCGCCGTGGGCGTGCAGCTCTACCAGGGCATCCAGACGGTGGTCAGCCGCAACGTCGACCCGCTGAAGTCGGCGGTGATCACGGTGGCGCAGTTTCACGCCGGCACCGCCAACAACGTGATCTCGGCGAGCGCCGAGCTGAAGCTGTCGATCCGCACCTTCGACGAAGGCGTGCGCGACCTGATCGAGCAGCGCATCCGGGCGCTGTGCGAGGGTGTCGGCCGGGCTTTCGGCTGTGAGGTCGAGGTCGACTACCGCCGCGGCTACCACGCGGTGGTCAACCCGGCGGCGACCGCCGCCATCGTCGGCGACGTCGCCGAACAGGTGGTCGGGCCGGACAAGGTCGAGCGCGACACCGACGCGGTCATGGCGAGCGAGGACTTCGCGTTCCTGCTGAACGAGCGGCCGGGCGCCTTCCTGTGGCTCGGCGGCGGCGCGCCGGGCAAGGACTACGGCCTGCACCACCCGATGTACGACTTCAACGACGAGGTGCTGCCGGTCGGCGCCAGCTTCTGGGCGAAGCTGGTCGAGACGCAGATGCCGCGGGGGTAAGGGCGAGGCAGCGGGTGGGTCCCGGGTCGGGCTCCGCCCGCCCGGGATGACGTCATATTTTGTTTAATGTCGTCATCCCGGCCGGAGCGGCAGCGCCGCGCAGAGCCGGGACCCACCGGCTCGCTCCGCCGTCCAGGCGCGGCTACCCCAGCAGCGGCGTCAGCCGCGCCACCAGCCCGGCATTCCCCGCGACCAGGCGGTCGGCCGAGGGCCCCAGCCGCCCGGGCATGAAGGGGACGGCGGTGCCGCCGGCCTCCTCGACCAGCAGGATGCCGGCCGCCACGTCCCAGTCCAGCAGATAGGGATCCCAGGTGGCGTCCAGCCGGCCGTCGGCGACGTAGGCGAGTTGCAGGGCGGCGCAGCAGTAGTTGCGGGTCTGGGCGCCGGCGGCGACCACCGCGGCGACGGCGTCGACATAGCGGGTTGCGGCGTGGCGCGGCGAGTGGCCGACGCCGAGCACCGCGCGGTCGAGGGCGTCGATGCCGCTGACCCGGATCGGCGCGCCATCGCGCGACGCGCCGTGGCCGCGCCGGGCGGCGAAGGTCTCGCCGGCGTTCGGGTCGCGGATCACCCCGACCTCGGTGATGCCGGCGCGCCGATAGGCGATCGACACCACGAATTGCGGGATGCCGCGCAGGAAATTCTGCGTGCCGTCGATCGGGTCGACGACCCAGCCGGTGTCGGCGGCGTCGCCGCCATGCTCCTCGCCGACCAGCGGGTCGTCCGGGAACGCGGCGGCGATGATGTCGCGGATCGATGTTTCCACAGCGCGGTCGGCGATGCTGACCAGGTCCTGCGGACCCTTGGTCTCGATCGCCAGTTCGGCGCGGCGCTTGAAGTAGGAACGCGCCAGCGTGCCGGCGGCCGCGGCGGCGGCGATCGCGACGCGCAGCCGCGCTTCGATGGGGTCGTCCGCGGTCATGTCCTTCGCCTGTCAGGTCTTCGGAAGCTTGCCGGCGATGCCGTGACTCTGCTCGCGCTGGTCCATCTCGGCCCACACCTCGGACGGGGTGATGCCCATCCACACCCACAGGACCATGAGGTTGTAGAGCAGGTCGGCCGACTCCCGGATCACCCCGTCGCGATCCGACACCACGGCGTCGAGCGCCACTTCGGCGGCCTCCTCGACCACCTTCTTGGCGACCTTCGGGTTGCCGTCGCGGAGCAGCTGCGCGGTGCGGCTCTCGCTCGGCGACAGGCCGCGGGCCAGATGGACGCCGTGGTAGAGGCGGTCGATCGGATGCGTCATCGGCTGTCGGTCCCGGGCACCGGCGCGCCGGTGCCGACCGCCGACCCGGGCGCTGCTTCGGGCGCCGACGCCGGCGACCGCAGGCGGCTGGCGGCGATCTGCCCGGCATCCTCGAGGATCGGATAGGCGACCGACGTCACATGGCTGTTGATGCGCTTGAGGTCGCGCAGCACGTCGAGGTGCAGCGAGCTGCTGTCGACCGATTCCGGCCGGCCGGCGCCGATGCGGGCGTAGTGCGCCTCGGAGAAGCGCTGCTCCATCTCGCGGATCGCCACCTTCTGCTCCAGCAGCTTGCGGGCGAGCTTGATGTCGCCGGACATGAACACGTTGAGCGCCAGCTGCAGGTTGGCGGCGACATGGCTGTGCATTGCCTCGATCTCGGCGAATCCCTCCTTGGAGAACGAGGATCGCGCCCGGATCTTCTTGGCCGCCAGTTCCATCAGGTTCTTGTCGATGATGTCGCCGACATGTTCGAGATTGGTCGTGAAGCTCAGGATCTCGACGGTGCGGCGGCTCTCCGCCGGGTCCAGCTCGTTGCGGGCGAGGCGGGTGAGATAGATCTTGATGGCCTCGTGCAGGCTGTCGACGGTGTCGTCGGCGCGCTCGACCTCCTTGACCATGTTGGAATCGTCGCGGCGGAACACGTCGAGCGTGCGGACCAGCATGTCGGAGACCACGTCGCCCATGCGCAGCGTCTCCCGCCCGGCGCAGGTCAGCGCGACCGCCGGCGAGTCGAGAGCCGACTGCTCCAGGTATTTCGGCTGCTTCTCGTCGTCCGGCGCCTCCCGCTCGGGCAGGATCCGCATCACCAGTGCTGCGACCACCGAGACCAGCGGCAGGAAGATCACCGCCAGGGCCAGGTTGAACGCCGTGTGGAAATTCGCCACCTGGTGGGCGATGTCGAGCGACACGTCCGCCAGGTAGGGCGAGACGTACGGGATCGCCCAGACGCAGCCGGCGGCACCGGCGGCACGCATCAGCAGGTTGCCGAGGGGCACGCGGCGGGCGGCGGCCGGCTGGCCGAGGGTCATGATGATGGGGGCGATCGCGCCGCCGACATTGGCGCCGAGCACCAGCGCGAGCGCCAGCTGGAGGCTGATGACGTGCAGCGACGCCAGCGTCATCACCAGCACCACCACGGTCAGGCTGGAATGTGCCAGCCAGGTCAGCAGTGCCGCCACCAGGATCGCCAGAAGCGGCTCATGGGTCAGCGGATGCAGCAGGATCGACAGCGTCTCGGCCTCGCGCAGCGGATGCGATGCCAGCATGACCAGGCGGATCGCCAGCAGCATCATGCCGAGGCCGATCAGGATGCGCGACAGGTTGCGGCGCTTCGCATCCTCGGTGCTGAGGAAGCCGATCACGCCGATCAGCAGGAACAGCGGCGACAGCCATGACACGTCCAGCGACAGCACCTGCACCACCAGGGTGCTGCCGACGTCGGCGCCGAGCATCACCGCCAGGGCCGCCGGCAGGGCGATCAGGCCGCGGCCGCCGAACGACGAGACGATCAGCGCCGTGGCGGTGCTGCTCTGCAGGATGCCGGTGACCGCCATGCCGGTGGCGAAGGCGGTGATCCGGCGTCGCGTCGCCACGGCGATGGCGCGCCGGATCGCCGAGCCGAACGCCCGGGTCACCCCGGTGCGCACCATCCGGATGCCCCACAGCAGGAGTGCGATTCCGCCGGCGATGTTGATCAGGATATCCAATACGGATGCCCCCGATTGTATGACGGCCTCCGGGGCCGTCAGATGATGGCGTGCCGGACCCGGGCCGAGACCCATTCGCTGAGCAGCACTGTCAGCAGGATGAGCACGAAGATGACCGTGACCTGCGGCCAGGCCAGGACGTTCAGCGAGTCCTGCAGCGCCAGGCCGAGGCCGCCGGCCCCGACCAGGCCGAGCACGGCGGACTCCCGGATGTTGATGTCCCAGCGGAACACGCAGATACCGGCGAAGGCCGGCAGGATCTGCGGGACGATCGCATAGTCGATGACCTGGGCCGGCGACGCCCCGGTCGCGGTGACCGCTTCCACCTGGCTGGCGTCGATCTCCTCGATCGCCTCGTACAGCAGCTTGGCGACGAAGCCGACCGAGCGCAGCGCGATCGCCATGACCCCGGCCGGGACACCCGGGCCGATGATGGCGACCAGCAGCAGCGCCCAGATCAGCGCGTTGATCGAGCGGCTGGCGACGATCGCCAGCAGCGCCACCGGGCGCACGAAGCGCACGCTCGGCGTGGTGTTGCGGGCGGCCAGGAAGGCCACCGGGATCGCCATCACAATTCCCAGCAGCGTGCCGAGGGTCGCCATGTTGATGGTGTCCCACAGCGGCTGCATCAGGTCCGGCAGATAGCTCCAGCGTGGCGGCACCATGCGCGATCCGAGGTCGAGCGCCTGGGTCGGCGCGTCGGCGACGAAGAGCCAGATGGTGTCCTGGGTCATGACCTCCCAGCAGAACACGAACAGCGCGACCAGCGCGAACCAGCCGGCCCACAGCAGCAGCTCGCCGCGCGTCGTGCGCTTGCGCCAAGTCTCCGGAAACGCGCGCTTCGCCGCCCCGATCGTGATCTCGGCCATCACTGCACCCACTTGCGGATGTAGCTGGAGCTGTACTCCGCGATCATCACGATGACGATGATCATGATCAGGATCGCGGCCGCCGAGTCGTACTCGTAGCGGTCCATGGCGGTGTTCAGCGTCGCGCCGATGCCGCCGGCCCCGACGATGCCGATCACCGACGACTCCCGGAAGTTGATGTCGAGACGGTACAGGCTGAGGCCGATCAGCCGCGGCATGACCTGCGGCTGGATGCCGTAGTTCACCACCTGCCACCAGCCCGCACCGGTCGCCCGGATCGCCTCGGCCTGCGCCTCGTCGATATCCTCGATGTCCTCGGCCAGCAGCTTCGACAGGAAGCCGATGGTGGCGAAGGACAGGGTCAGGAAGCCGGCGAACGGCCCGAACCCGAACATCGCCACGAACAGGATGGCGATGATGATCTCCTGGAAGCTGCGCGACAGCGCGATGATGCCGCGGCACACCAGATAGACCGGCATCGGGGCGATGTTGCGGGCGGCGCCGATGCCGATCGGAATCGAGATCAGGATGCCGACGACCGTGGACGTCACGGTCATCGTCAGGCTCTCCTGCATGCCGAGCGCGATGTCGCTCCACCGGCTCGTGAAGTCCGGCACCAGGAAGCCCTGCACGAAGCGCAGCCCGCGATCCATGCCCTCGTAGACGCGGGTCCAGTTCACGTCGACCGTCGCATAGGCGACGATCAGGTAGAGCAATGCGCCGCCGTAGATCGCCCAGCGCAGGCGCCGGTCGGCGATGAAGGGCGGCCGCTTCCAGACCGTCGGTGCCGTGTAGCCGGTCACGACAGCCCCGCCAGCCGCTCGCGGTCCAGCACCTCGGCCGGTCCGTCGCGCTCGTCGCTGCCCTCCGCCTGCTCGGCCGGTCCGTCGGCATCGTCGTCATGGGCGGTGCGGATGGTGGCCGACCAGTCCTCCTCGCCGTAGATCGTGGTGAGCACCCGCTCGTCGAGCTGGTCCGGCGGGCCGTCGAACACCACCCGGCCGGCCTGCAGGCCGACGATCCGGCGCACGAACTGCTGCGCCAGCGCCACGTCGTGGATGTTGATGATCGCCGGCAGTCCGCTCTCGTCGCAGATCTCCACGATCAGCCGCATGATCTGCCGCGAGGTCTTCGGGTCGAGCGAGGCTGTCGGCTCGTCGACCAGCAGGAGGTCCGGATCCTGGGCGAGCGCCCGGGCGATGCCGACCCGCTGGCGCTGGCCGCCGGACAGGGCGTCGGCGCGCTTGTCGACGTGGTCTGTCAGCCCGACCCGATCGAGCAGGCGATAGGCCTTGGCGACCGCGTCGGGCGGGTAGCGGCGGAAGAAGCTGCGCCAGAATCCAACATAGCCGAGCCGGCCGGACAGCACGTTCTCCATGACCGTCAGGCGCTCCACCAGGGCGTATTCCTGAAAGATCATGCCGATCCGCCGCCGCGACCGGCGCAGCGCGCCGCGCCCGAGCCGGGTGAGCTCGGTATCGCCGAGGAACACCTGGCCCGAGCTGGGCTCCACCAGCCGGTTGATGCAGCGGATCAGCGTCGATTTTCCGGCGCCGGAAGGACCGATCAGCCCGACCACCTGCCCCGGCTCGACGGTCAGGGACACGTCGGTCAGGGCGCGGTCGCCGGTGCGGTAGGTCTTCGTCAGGTTGACCAGACGCAGCATTGGATCGGTCCTCCGGTGCCGTCGCCGGTCACTTGCAGTCGTAGGAGACGCCCATGGCGGAGTCGATCTTGCGAACGACCTCCCAGTGGCCCTTGAAGGTAATCGGGATGAACTTCGCCTCGCCCGACTTCTTGAACTCCTCCTCCAACGACGAGCCCTCCCACTTGAAGGTGAAGAACGCCTGCTTGATCTTCTCCTGCAGCTCCGGCTTCAAGTTGTAGACAAAGCCGTAGCCGGTGGTCGGGAAGGTCTGCGACTTGAAGATCGACACCACCTGGTCGGCCTTGATCACGTCGCGTGCGATCATCCGCTTCATCACCGAGTTGGCGATCGCCGCCGCCGGATAGTCCTTGTTGGCGACGCCGAGGACCGAGTTGTCGTGCTTGCCGGAGAACACCGGCTCGTAGTCCTTCTCGGCTTCCAGCCCATAATCGGCCTTCAGCATAGCCGACGGCGCCTTGTAGCCGGAGTTCGAGGTCTGGGCGGTGAAGGCCATCTTCTTGCCCTTGATGTCCTCGATCTTGGTGATGCCGCTGCCCGGATGGGTGATGATCTCCATCTCGTAGCCGAAGCTGTCGTCCTTCTTCGCCATCATCGCGAAGGACACGAAGCCGGCGCAGGCGACGGCCAGCGGGTTCGAGCCGGTGTTGAAGCCTGCGACGTGCAGGCGGCCGGCGCGCATCGCCTCGATCTGCGCGGCGTTGGACTGCACCGGGAAGAACTGCACCTTCTTGCCGGTCACCGTCTCCATGTGCTTGATGAAATCGCTCCACGCCTTGGCGTAGACCGCGGGGTCCTCGACCGGGGTGTAGGCGAAGACGAGGGTGCTCGGGTCGACCTGCTTGCTCGGATCGGTCGGGGTGTCGGCGACGAGGTCGCCGTTCTCGTCCTTGAAGCGCGAATCGAGCGCCGAGCCCGGGGTTGACCAGGCCAGTACGGTGGCGATGACGGCCGCGACGCCCGTCGCCTGAAGAAATGCTCGTCGAATCATGGGCTTACTCCTCCTCCCGGTAATGGAAACGGCATAATCCCCGCCAGCGGGCATCGTCGGCAGGGAGCGCCTTTTGCTCTTAGGCCCTATTCGATGACGAAAAGATGACAGCCGCAATGGTTTTCGAAAACGATCATCGCCAAGCGGCTGGCGCTTCACAAGCGAGCGAAATGATTGTCGAACGCCAGCCCCGGAATCGGCGTCACCGTGGAGCGCGCGAGCGGGCGTGCCGGATCGAGCGGCCCGATCGCGCCGGCGCCGTCGCTGACCCAGAAATGCTCGGTTCCGGCCTCGACCTGCAGGCCGCAGGCGTCGGGCGCCGACACCAGGCCGACCGGCCGGCGGGTGCGCAGGTCCCAGACGCCGACGCGGTTGCCGCGTGGAAAGCTGGCGGCGAGGTAGCGGCCGCCGGCGTCGATCGCCAGGTCGCCGACATAGTTGCGGGTGTCGGCCGGTGCGGCGTGGTCCTGCGGCAGCAGGACGACGCTGCCGTCGGGGGACCAGAGGCCGGCGAGCGGCACCGCGTCGCCGGCCGGGCCCTGGTACTGCATGCCGAAGCCGATGCTGCCGTCCGGGCCGACCGCCAGGTGCCGTATGCTGAGCTGGTGAAGCTCGCGCGGCAGGGTCAGCCGCCGGGTCGCCTCGCCGCTGCGCGGATCGACCACCACCAGCGACGGTTGCATGGTCGACAGGTTGAGCTTGGCGCGGCCGCTGTCCGGATGGGTGAGCAGCCCGCCATTGGCGATGACCAGGCTGCGCCCGTCGGCAGCCAGGGCCAGGTCGTGCGGCCCGATGCCGTAGGCGTCGACCTCGCCCATCCGGGCATAGCCGGCAGCGGCGTCCCACACCCCGATGACGCCGCGGCCTGCGTCGTAGTCGTTCTCGGTCGTGTAGAGCAGCCGCTCGTCGCGGTCGAACACCGCGTGGCCGTAGAAATGCCGGCCATCGGGTGCCACGAGCAGCCGGCGGACGGCGCCGTCGGCGAGGTCGACGACCGCCAGGAACCGGCCCGGCCGGCGCGCCAGCACCACCACCTCGCCGCGGCGCATCGCCAGCACCGGCTCGTGGCCGCGCTCCGGCAGCGGCGTGGCGAAGCGCACGGCGCCGTCGGGCTCCACCGCCACCACCGCGAAGCGCCGGTCGGGCAGCCGGGCGGTCGACACCAGCAGCCGGGTGTCGGCACGCGGCCGGCGCGGCGCCAGCGCCAGTCCGAACGCGAAGGCGGCACCCCAGAGCAGGGCGCGCCGGCCGATCACCGTGCGGTCAGTCGCCGTCGAGTGCATTGAATCCCACCGTCAGTCCGAGGGCGGCCGCGAGGTCCTGTTGCGTGAGGTCGCGCAGATGGCCGAGCACGACGAACAGGTAGCCGAGCTTGCCGCGCGCGGCCGGGTCGTACACCGCCTCGTCGATCGGCTGCGTCACCGCCTCGGCCGCCGTGATGGCGTTGTCGAGTTCGAACGCCATCGAGCCGCCGAGCCAGCGGTGTTCCTCCGGCAGTTCGAGTGCGAACCCGGCCTGCGCGAAGTAGGCCTTCAGTCCCCGGAGGTCGGCAGCCAGCACCGCCACCGACAGGCCGCTTCGCCGGAACGGTGCGGCGAACGGGCGGGCGGCGTCCATGGTCTCGCCGAGCACTGGTTTCAGCTTGAGGTCCTGCGTGACCTGCAGGCCGGTGCCGAGCGCGCGGTGCAGCTCGGACAGCGCCTCCGAGGGAGTCCGGTACAGCGGGTCGTCGCCGCCGGGCTGCAGCAGCCGCCCGGCGAAACCGTCGGTGTCGTCCCATTCGCCCGCCACCGCCGCCGCGAGCCCGGCCAGCGATCGGGCGGCCGCCGTGGCGTAGGCGCAGCGGAAGGCGCCGGCCTCGCCCGCCGCGCCGGCGGCATCGCCCTCGTCGGCATAGAGCAGGTATTCCAGGGCGGTCAGGCCCTGCAGGGCGACGCTCTTGCCGGCCAGGGCCATCGGATCGGCGACGCTCGGGTCGCGGGCGGCGAGCGCGCCGCGGATCTGCCGCAGGCCGATGCCCTTGGGGTCGGGCCAGTAGGCGACGCGTTCCAACCGGTGCGCCTCGGTGAGCGGCCCGAAGCGCAGGAACTGCACGCCGCTCCAGGCCTCGACCGTGGTCCGGAAGGCCGCGTCGACCGGTCGGCGCGTGGCGGCACCGGGGGCGGCGCAGAACCCCACGATGCTCTGTTCGAGCCGCCTCGCGTCGCCGGCGAAGCGGTCGACGGCCGGGCGGATGTAGCCGTCGACGGCGCGTGCCAAGATCGCCGCGTCCCGGTCGGCGGCGTCCGCGAAGGCCGGCCCGGCGGCAAGCAGCGACGTCAGCAAGGCGAACGCGAGCGTCCGGCGCGGCATGTCAGAGACCTTCCAGATAGGCGAGCAGCCGTGTCTGCTCGTCGGGTGGCAGTGCCAGGTAACGGGCGCGCGCGGCTGCCGCCTCGCCGCCATGCCAGCGCACCGCCTCGTCGATCGTAGCGGCCCGCCCGTCGTGCAGGAATCGGTCGCCCCGCCGCACCGCCATGCCAAGGCCCCACAGCGGCGGCGTGCGCCACTCGGCGGCCGATGCCTTGCCCTCCGGGAAGCCGCCGGCGAGCCCGGGACCGAGGTCGTGCAGCAGCAGATCGGTGAAGGCCGGGACCGGCCGGCCCCTCGCGTCTGCCAGCGCCGGGACGTGGCAGGCGGCGCAGCCGGTGTCGCGGAACACGGCCGCACCGCCGGCGTCGCCGGCCGGCCGGGGCGCCGGCAGCGCTGCGACATATGCCACCAGGGCGCGCAGCGGGTCGGCCGGCACCTCGACACCGTCGGCATGGCCGCCGTTACCGTGCGGTGCCGCCCTGCAGGTGGCCTCGGAGGCGGTGCAGTCGCCGGCGTGCTGCGGCCGGTCCGGGCTGGACAGCCCGAGGTCGAGGAGCAGCGCCGCCGCGGTCTGGCTGGCGAGCGTCGGCTCCAGCCCCTTCCAGCCGAACCGCCCGTCGCCGCGCCGGCCGGAGATGCCGTCGCCGTCGCGGTCGTCGGGGTCGGCGAGTGCGGCGAGGATAGCCTCGGGGACGGCGGCGAGCCGGCCGATGCCGCGCAGCGACGGCGCCCGCCGGGCCTCCAGGCGGGTTCCCGGCGCGAGTGGCCCGTAGGCGAGGGCATCGAGGTGGATCGCCGTGACCGTCGGCCCCAGCGCCGGATCCGGCGAGGCGGCGAGGTGGAGCGCGATCGCCGCCTCCGGGGCGACCAAAGCGGTGCCGAGCGGCTGGATCTGCAGCCCGTAGACCGGGTCGCCCGGACCTGCGTCGCCACCCAGCCGGACCGCGAAGGCGGAGGGATCCAGCGTGCCATCGCCCTGCGCCGCCGTGCGCGAGGCGCCGCCGCCGGCATGGCAGCCGGCGCAGGCGCGCGCGGCGTGCAGCGGCCCCAGCCCGTCGCTGCCGCGGGTCGAGGCCGGGGAGGGCACCCACAGCCGGTCGAACAGCGCCTTTCCGACGGCGACGTCGAGCGGATCGGCCGCCGCCGATGTGGCGAACGCGAAGGCGATGAAGGCTGCGAGCAGCGCCCGTCGCACCGTGGATCCCGGAAGCCGGCCGCTGATGCGGCCCCTCCGGGATGACGAGGGAAGAGTGGGACCGGCCGATACCCGGGTATCGGCCGGTCCCACTCT
>Ga0209024_1000674_pt1 | contig 48018 bp, 31 predicted proteins | sample AutmiccommunBRH5_FD_187380 | JGI IMG/M metagenome (GOLD analysis project Ga0209024, IMG submission 187380) | Deep subsurface microbial communities from Mt. Terri, Switzerland - Autotrophic microbial communities BRH/5 (SPAdes) (version 2) | ecosystem: Environmental > Aquatic > Deep subsurface >... | reverse complement strand
GCAACCGGACAGGAAGGGCCCTCGGGCCCTCCCTGTCCGGCAGAGAAGAGGGGGCTCGGATCATGTGTCCTGCTTGATTGGCAGAAGAGGACAGAAAGGACACGTTATGGATGGGACCTACCACGAGTTGTCGCACTGGACAGGTCATGCCAGCCGTCTGGGGCGCGATCTGAAGAACCGCTTCGGCACGGCGGCCTATGCCGCCGAGGAACTGGTCGCCGAACTCTCGAGCGCCATGCTGGGTGCTGAGCTGGGCTTGCCAGTCACGCATCTCGACAGCCACGCAAGCTATATCGATCATTGGCTCAAGCTCCTGAAGGACGATGACCGTGCCATCCTCACTGCTGCCGCCAAGGCCGAGGAGGCATCGACCCTGCTGCTGAGGCTCGGGGGAAGGATCATGTCCGATCATCTTGACGAAGCGCCGGACGACGCTGCGCTCGCGGCCTGAAGGAGGACGCCATGGGCCGATCGGTCAGTTATCCCAGCGGCGCTATCGTCGCTTTCACGGTTCTCGAGGTCGAGAACGATGACGATTGGGAGTTCGAGTACGAATGGCTGCGTGAGGATCTGCGCGAGCGGGCCGCTAAGGCCTTCCCGTCGCTGATTTCGCACGACGGCTGGCGCGGTCGGGAAGACCGGATCCTCATGCGCAATGCCTATGCGGATTTCGGCCTATCGGTCTACGGCGGGCTGGTGGCCGTCTGGATCGTTGAACGCGATGACGGCGCCTATTGGGACGCCGATTGGCGCACGGCCCGGTCGCCGCGGGCACGGCGCTGGCTGTCCCAGATCGCATCCCGTTTCGATGCCATGTTCGGCGACTATGACTGCCTCGGTCACATGTCGAATGGCGAGGGGGTTTACACCAAACGCGCAGCTTGACCGCCGATAACATGGGTCACGCGTAGCGCTGTGGGTGCCCTTCCTGGCGGATCTTTGCCGGCCGCTCATGGCCTGTCGCCATGCGAGAGAGGCCCTGGGCCAGCCGCCAATCTTGCGCAACCCGGCTTGGACGGGCCCGTGTTGGCCTTCGCCCTTCGGGCTCAAGGCCTGCCCGCGCCAGCCCGCCAAGCCGGGTTTCCCCTGACGGGTGCGCAATCCTGCCTGAATGCTGGCCCTAACGGGCTCTCGCTGACGCAGCCATGAACGGGTGCGTCGGCCTCACGCCAGTCAGGAGGACATCCCATGCACACGTCATTCGCCGATCAACTCGCCGGGTTCGATCTTGCCGGTTTCTCGATTGGACCCGCTCCCGTGTCGACAAGCGATTTTCCGGTCCGGGAGGCGGTGGTCCAGACCCTCGAAGCGGTCTGGTCCGATCTCTTCGCCATGGTGTCCGGGACCGCTCTTGAAACCGATGCCGAGGATCTCGGCTGGGCCTTCGTCAATATCTTCCACCGCTCGGCTGAGCGCAAATCAACAGCTCTCGACCGGGCGACCGACGAAGTCCGCGCGCTCATCGCCACGGCTGACGGTTCCGAGGTTCACACCCATGAACTTGAAACCCAGGTGGAGCGGGCGCAGTGCGCCGAAAGCGCCATGCTGGCGCTCGAAGAGATGCGCGAAGTCGCAGCCGCTCTGTACCTCAACGAGTTCGGTTCCTCCTGGAAGCCGGTCTCCAGTTCGCGCTTCAATCACGGCGCAATGCTGACCTCGGCGCTCGTCGAAGGACGCGATTTCCTGCGCGCCCGCGCCGAGGCAAAACGCCGTGCGGCGGTGCCCGAAGGAACCCCGGTCGTGTTCGCTGGCGGGCGCACCCGTCATGCTACCGAAGACGATGCGCTGACCTTCGGCAACAATGTCTGGGCCACGCTCGACAAGGTCCGCGACCGCGTGCCGGACATGGTGCTCATCCATGGCGGCGACACCAAGGGCGTCGACCGCCTGGCATCGAGCTGGGCTGAACGTCGCGGCATCCCTCAGATCACGTTCTCGCTCGACATGCGGCTGGGCGCCCGTGCCGGCTTCAAGCGCAACGAGCGGATGCTCTCGCTCGATCCACGCTACGTCATCGCCTTTCCGGGCAATGGCGTACTCGAACGCCTCGTCATCGAAGCCAAGGCTCGGCGGATCACCGTGGTCGATCGCCGCGGCCCCCTCGGCACCAATCCGAAGAACACTTCGTCCGGGTCCGATTGAGGCCATGCCGGTCTTCGCGCCAGCGCCGGATCGGCGCTGGCGCCATTCGTCAGAGGAAAGGCGAGCTCGTGTGGTTTGGAGCCAGCGAATGGCCGTTGGCTCCTTGCCACAGGAGACATTCCCATGATCGATATCGAGGCCGTGATGGCCGACTTTGCCGTTCGGCAGGCCGAGCGGCAAACCGAGGTGGCCGAAGAGATCCAGCAGCTCAAGGCCGCCATACTTCCGCGCCTGCAGGAAGCCGGCATTGCCCGCGTCGAGATCCGCTTTGACGGTTGCGGCGACAGCGGCGCCGTCGAAGAATGTGTGTGTCTGGATGCCGCGGGTGCGGCGATTGCATGCCCTGATGATACTCTGCAGGAAGGCGAAGCAGACAAGGCGGATGGTGCCGGCTCCAATGAGCAGCAGTCTCTTGGGCAAGCTCTGGAGCAGCTGACCTATCTGGCGCTCGAACGTCACCATCCTGGCTGGGAGATCAACGACGGCGCCTGCGGTGAACTCGTGATCGATGTGGCTGAAGCGACTTTCGTGCTCGACTGCAGTCTGCGCTTTACCGCGACCGATGATCACCGGGCCGAACTCTAGGAGACCTGGCATGGCCCACTGCTACTACCACGCCCTCTCGTCGGTCCGGAAATGGGGCGGCACGGTCGATGACTATCTCCCTCTGCACCAGTGGTTCGACCAGTCGAAGGTTATTCTCGCAGACCCCCGTCACCGCGCGCTGCGGCACCATGCCGAGGGGATATTCATGCTCGAAACCCTGTTCGGCGAGACCCTCGTCAATGCCGATGGCCGGGTCGTTCCGGTGCGTCTGGTCGGCGAACAGCACGTACGCGAAGACCTGGGCTCGATCCCCTCCTTTGCTGACTGGGCGCGCTTGATCACGCCGCAGGCCTGGATGCTTCGAGGCAACCCTCTGGACGGCGCTGAAGGGGTGACGATCGATATGCCTCTCCCCGGCGAAGCAGTTCCGTCCAGGAGTGCGCCACCGGTTGGAGGAGCGGTCCGTACCGTGATCTGAGAGTGGGTTCTCCGGTGGAAGCCCGGGGGTGGATAATCCGGCCAAGGCATGTCGGAAACGAGGCAGGACAAACCTGTTCACGGCATCCAGCTCCACCCGGCTTCGATGCAAACCTGTCCCTGAATCACCCCCCGTCGAGACGCGCAACCCGGATCAGGTCCGGCCGAGTTGCCGGGCTGTGCCCGGCTGCCCGCACCACCCGAACCAGTTCCGGGTTCCCCTTCGGTGCGCTTCGCCATGGGGCGCTTCTGCTCGGGTTTGCAGCCGGGATGGACCCGGAATGCTCGATCAGGAGAAAGCCCATGACCAATCTCGTTATCCTCGTTGGCCGCATCGCTCGCGACCCCGAGACCCGGACCACCCAAGGCGGCACCGGCATCACCTCGATCTCGGTCGTGACCGACCGTCCCGCCCGCAAGGATGGCAAGACCTACAAGGACGAAAACGGCTACACCGCCAAGGACAGCGAATTCCATCGCATCACCTGCTTCAACGGCCTGGGCCAGAACGTCGCCAAGTACTGCACCAAGGGCCAGCTCGTGACGGTGGAAGGCCGCATCCACTACACCCAGTGGGAGGATCAGAGCGGCGCCAAGCGCTACGGCTGCGAGATCATCGCCGACAAGGTCGACTTCCTCACCAAGGGGCGTTCGGGCAGCAACGAGGGCGCGCCGGACATCGACGAGGACTGAACGTCTTTCCCTCACGACAAGGCCCCGGTGGCACACGCCATCGGGGCCTTTTCTTTTGCTCTGGTGCAAAGCGGCGGCGCGGGGCATCGAACCCCTTGCCGCCGCTGGAGTATTGCTACGCAGGCGCTAGGCGCTTCAGGGTTTCCTCCATCCCAAGCGCCATCGCGGCGCGGACAACCTGGCGCAGCTGGGCTGGTTCGATCGTCTCGGCACCGCACTCGATCAGGATTTGGCCGAGGACGAGAGCGGCTTCGTCGCGGAGCTTGGCTTCCCTGGCTGCCAGCTCGTCGCGCTGTTCCCTGAGCTTCTTCAAGGCATCGACCGGATTGTTCTTGCGGGGCATGTCAGTCCTTTCCGCCCCCTTGGTTTGTGGTCCCTCGAGAACACTTCTGCCACCGCGCGCAGGGTGTAGGAAAACAAGAAAAGGAGCGCCCGCCCACAGCCGTCCGGTGCAGGTCGTGAGGGTAGAGGGGCTGGCTCACGGAATGCCCAGCATGATGTCCGTCCACATGCCGCCTCAAGGACGGCAGGGCCCCACCATTTTGCCGGAGAAGGGATGAATCCCTCCCCCGACAAAATCGTTTCCCCCACCGCCGCTGACGCGGCCGCGCAGGGGCGCGGTCCCTGACCCGTCATGCGCACGAACATCGCACTTCCTCCTGTCGTTCACGACAATCTCAGGAGGATCATCATGGCTTATTTCGCACCTTGCACCGCTTCATCCCGCAGCTACTTCGAGGCCCTGGAACTCGCCGAGCGCCGGGCGCTGCACAGCTACTTCGATCAGCACATCGTGGCAGACGAAGAGCTCGGATATATCGCGCTCGATGAAGGCGACTATTGCGCTCTGCCGGCACACCTGGCGGCGCGTGTCGTCCATACGATCCACGGGTCGATGCTGGATGAGTTTTGACCCCGACCAGGGCGGGAACCGGCAACGGTTCCTGCCCTTTTATTTTGCTCGCAGGAGGAGAGTTCCCATCACCGCCAAGGTTGGCGAGCGGAGCGCGGGCATCGGCGCCCGCGCGCGCTTTGGTTCCGCGCTATCGAGACCCTTCATTCCCTCCAATATGATCGGCGACGTGACCGGATCACCCTCTCGCGGCTTGGTAGACTGAGCACACCGTACGCAACCCTGTTGCATCAAGAAGATGTAAAGGTTTGAAAGCCCCCGGATTTGTTCCTTCTATGAAGGAGCAAGATCAGTGTCAAACAATGGCTATGTGGTTCCGCACCTGAAGGGACCGGAAACCGGTTCGACGGCGAATCTGTACGCGAAATTGGGCATACGGAACAGCGCAAGGGTACACCTGAATGGAAATGTAGCCCGCCGCATCGTGAAAGGGCGTGAATTCTTTTGGTGGGATATAGAGCTGCATGGCTTCGGCTTGCGCTCATTCCGCAGTGGGAAGAAGTGCTGGTTTGTGCAGTTGCGCCAGCGGGGCAAGCAAAAGCGGATCACACTGGGGCACCCCGGCGACATGACCGCCGATCAGGCTCGTGCCGCCGCACGGGCGGAACTTGCAAAAGCTGCGCTTGATGGGCTGCCTGCGGCACCAAAGTCGGCTCAAAAGTCACCGGGTGCCATTCGCTTCAAAGACTATGCGCCGTTGTTTTGGAATGATTATTCGCGCCACTGGAAGCCTTCGACCAGAAGGGGCAACTATCGCGCAATCTTCAGGGAGCTCGTTTCCGAGTTCGGGAGCCAGCGAGTAGATGCCATCCGGCGCGCCGATATTCTCCGGTGGCGGGATAGCTGCGTGGAGAGGGGAGGTGCATTCAACAGAACTATTCCAATCATGTCGGTGATGATGGGCTACGCTGAACAGCTTGGGCTGCGACCGCGCGGTTCGAATCCTTGTAAGGGGACACCTCGATACAAGCGCAAGGCGGTGGAGCGCTTCCTCAGTGCCCGAGAATTCGTGCGGCTTGCCGGCAGCCTGAGGGCGCATGAGGAGATTTTCCCGATTGCCGTGCAGGCAATTCGGCTCATCATCTATACCGGCGCGAGACGAGGTGAGATTGAGACTTTGCGATGGGAATGGATTCAGCCGCCTCGTCTCATGCTCCCCGACAGCAAGACGGGGCCGAAGATCATCTATCTCAACACGCAAGCGCTGGCCGTGATCGACGCGATTCCCGACCGCTGTGAAGCCGGGCTGGTTTTCCCGGCGCGACGATCTGGTGCCGGGATCAATCTCAACGCTGCCTGGGCCGCGATCAGAAGTCATGCGGCATTGCCGGACGTTCGCCTGCATGATCTGCGCCATAGCTTTGCTTCCATTGCCATCGCCGATGGCATTTCGTTGGTCGTAATTGGCAAGCTACTCGGTCACGCGCTTGCCGAGACTACTGAGCGCTATGCTCATCTTGCCGACGAAGCGATATCCGATGCTGCGCGTCGAGTATCCGGCTCATTGGCGCGTTGCCTGGGGCTGGCGGCATGACCCGGCTGACACTGGCAAAGATTGTCGCGGAAGAGCTTGCAACCGTCCGCGAGTTCGAGAAGGGCTCCGCCGTCAGGGGACGTCCTCGTCGTACGGAATGGTCCGAGCGCCTCCCAGGTTTTGGCATCCGCTTTTACAGCACCGGGCGCAGCGTTTACATTGTGCAAGCCCTAATGAACGGCGTCACACGGACTGTAACGCTGGGGAGCACAAAAGTGCTGTCCAAGCATGAGGCGCTCAAGGTTGCGCGGCGCGTGTTGCTGCGTGCACAGGTTGGCGAAAACCCGGCGAGCGAGCGTATCCGCACGCGCAAGACGCCCAGCTACGCCGACTTTCTGGATCTCTACTGGCAGCGAGCCTCACCGAAGTGGAAGGCACGGACCCTCGACACTCAGACCCACTATCGCCGCCGCTACCTCGATAACGCCTTTCCCGGCAAGTTCGTCGACGAGATCGATCAGGCCGATGTGCTGGCATGGTTCAACCGAGTGACGGACATCGGCGGTCCAGGCGCAGGCAATCGCTGCTTCGAAATCCTGCGATCTATGCTCAACCATGCAGAACGCTGGGGCTATCGACCAGAAGGCAGCAACCCGTGCACCTTTATTCGGGCAAACAAGCGCAGAAAGTGTGAGCGTTTCCTGTCTGATCAAGAGGTTGCCCGTCTCGGCAAAGTGCTCGACGCCAGACGGAAAACCGACCCATTACGGGCGATCATCATCTACATGCTGCTTCTGACCGGTTGCCGCCGATCCGAGATCACAGAGTTGACGTGGGGAGAGATCAAAGGGAACCGGCTCCTGCTCCACGACAGCAAAACCGGACCTCGGACTGTCTGGCTGGGCGAGGAAGCCCGTATGCTGCTCTCGACACTTGAAAGGCGTGGGCCAGCTGACCCCGTTTTCTGGAACAAATTCACCAAGAGACCGGTGCGCGACATCGAAGGCTTTTGGGCTGAGGTAAAGGCCGAGGCCGGGTTGCTTGGCGTCCGGTTGCACGATCTGCGCCACAGCTTTGCCAGCCATGCAGCCGCCCGGTCGGAAACCCTGCCGATGATCGGCAAGCTGCTCGGCCATGCCCGACTGCAATCAACATCGCGGTACGCGCATCTGGACGATGCCCCACTGCTCGATGCCGCTGAACGGATCGGCAATCTAATCGTCGAAGCTATGTGCAATGGCCATACATTGAATAGTCACACAAGGTGTGATAGTGAGGGTATCATTCATGTCCGGTAAGCAACGAGCCCGCATCTACAAAAGCCGCTGGTTCGCCAAATTCGCGATCCGGGCTGGCATCAGCGACGCGACACTTGTTGCGGCCATCGATCAGGCAGAACAAGGCCTTATCGACGCCGATCTTGGCGGCGGCCTCATCAAGCAGCGTGTCGCGCGCCAAGGAGAAGGAAAATCGGGCGGTTACCGCACGCTGGTCTTCTTTCGTCACGAGGATAGGGCGGTGTTCGCATTTGGCTTCGCCAAAAGCGGCAAAGCTAACCTCAACGCGATTGAATTTCGGACCTACAAGCGGGCCGCCGGAATTATGCTCGGCCTGACGCAGGCGCAGATCGATACCGAGGTGCGTGAAGGAAGATTGTTCGAGGTGAATGACGATGCCCAAGACCTATAAGAGCGAGGCGCTAGCAGCCGTCCATGAGATGATGGAAGGGCTCCATGAGGCTGGCGCCATCGACAAGCAGACCTTGCGGGAATTCGACGAGGCATGCCTTGCTCCTGCGGTGCCGCTCGCAGCCGAAGAAATCAAAGCGATCCGTGAAGCGCAGCACGTCTCGCAGCCAGTCTTTGCGCGCTATCTCAATGTATCCAAGAACCTTGTTTCCGATTGGGAGCGAGGGAAAAAGAGGCCAGGGGGTCCCGCGCTGCGGCTACTTTCGATCATCCAACGTAAGGGGCTCGACGCAGTCGCCTGAGAACTCGCGCGACCGATCACGTTGAATCCTCCTGGCAGCATTTCGGCGCGTTCCGCGCCGATCGACCTGACAGGCCCATTTGGGCCTGTCAGGTCGATTTGGCCGTGGTTTCCCTACCGATTTGCCCATGGTAGGACTTCGGGCACCATCAGCCTTTCGGGCAGCGGGCCGTGGTTTCCCTACCGATTTGCCCATGGTAGGACTTATGCCCTCGCCTTCATCTGCTCGCGGGCGCCGTGGTTTCCCTACCGATTTGCCCATGGTAGGACGGCAGCATCGGCCAACCTTCGCCCACCCGCGCCGTGGTTTCCCTACCGATTTGCCCATGGTAGGACCGATCCAGCGTGCAATCACCCGCCAGTTGGGCCGTGGTTTCCCTACCGATTTGCCCATGGTAGGACCCGACGCTCAAGCTGGCCAGCAACGATGCCGCCGTGGTTTCCCTACCGATTTGCCCATGGTAGGACCGGTGATGTGACCAAGAAGGCTGACATCATGCCGTGGTTTCCCTACCGATTTGCCCATGGTAGGACCCAACATCATGCCGAGCAACGACCAGCTGCGCCGTGGTTTCCCTACCGATTTGCCCATGGTAGGACGATGACTGGCGCATCGACATCGACCTTGACGCCGTGGTTTCCCTACCGATTTGCCCATGGTAGGACTCGTGGGCTTGTAGGCGTTCGTCACCTCCGGCCGTGGTTTCCCTACCGATTTGCCCATGGTAGGACACATCGCCGGGCCATACGCCCACTTTCCGCGCCGTGGTTTCCCTACCGATTTGCCCATGGTAGGACCGCGACAATCCGCGTTTCAATAAGGCTTGGGCCGTGGTTTCCCTACCGATTTGCCCATGGTAGGACCCACGTATCGCCGTCCGACGCCTGATTGCGGCCGTGGTTTCCCTACCGATTTGCCCATGGTAGGACCATCGCCATTATGGCGACCGCGCTCCCACTGCCGTGGTTTCCCTACCGATTTGCCCATGGTAGGACCACCCATATCGAGAAACCGGCATAGGCGACGCCGTGGTTTCCCTACCGATTTGCCCATGGTAGGACTATGACTGCCTGCGTATGGCCTATGTTCACGCCGTGGTTTCCCTACCGATTTGCCCATGGTAGGACGATCGTGCCGCCGCCTTGAGCCTCAAGCGCGCCGTGGTTTCCCTACCGATTTGCCCATGGTAGGACGATACCTACACGCTCCCCGATGGCGACATAGCCGTGGTTTCCCTACCGATTTGCCCATGGTAGGACCAATTCGATCAGCTTGGCTACGCGCGGGTTGCCGTGGTTTCCCTACCGATTTGCCCATGGTAGGACCGCGGTCATGACCTTGGTGGCTTGTTCGATGCCGTGGTTTCCCTACCGATTTGCCCATGGTAGGACAACCGCCGCGTCGTCGGGCCGCCAACGTCCGCCGTGGTTTCCCTACCGATTTGCCCATGGTAGGACCGTACATGGGCCTGAACAGCTACACGCGGGCCGTGGTTTCCCTACCGATTTGCCCATGGTAGGACCGTACTACGACATGCTGACCATCGTTGCCTGCCGTGGTTTCCCTACCGATTTGCCCATGGTAGGACCACCACGTATTGCTCAACTCTTGTCCACACGCCGTGGTTTCCCTACCGATTTGCCCATGGTAGGACCCGGGACGTCGGCGAGCCAGGCCGCGACGTGCCGTGGTTTCCCTACCGATTTGCCCATGGTAGGACTCCTGCAGACGTGCGGGGGCGCTCTTGCTTAGCCGTGGTTTCCCTACCGATTTGCCCATGGTAGGACAGCTCGACGGTAACGGATTGGAACTGCTGTGATTTTCGCGGAAATACTCCGCCGAAATCACAGCAGAACCATCTGGGATGGCCCGACTTGTTCAGTTTTTGGCGCTGTCCCCAGCATCAATTCCATTCTGCCATACTGCTTGTCAGTAACTTGGAGCGTCCTCACGCTGCCTTCCTTGGGCAGGCTGCTTCGCACCCGCCGGATGTGCTTATCCACAGCATCTTGCCCCCGGCAGACCCTCGCGTAAACCGAAAGTTGCAGCATCATGTAGCCGTCCTTTTTGAGGAACTGGCGAAATTGGCTGGCTCGCCGTCTCTGCGGTTTTGTTTTCACCGGCAGGTCGAAGAATACCATCAACCACATGAAGCGTACCTCATCGGCCTCCATGCTTAGTTCCGCCGGGCCAGCGGAAGCGCCGGTGTGTTCAGCGGTGTGGCGTTGCCGGCTTCGATAGATCTGACCAGGCTGGCGGCGACCGCTTCTGTTGCTGCAAGGATCGTCAAGCGCTCTTCGCCGATCGAGATGTTCTCGCTCAGGATGCCCGCCATATGGCGGCGATCCTCGACGTCCATCTCGTCTCGTTCTTCGGCGGTTACCCGTGCGCGGGCCATCCGATCGACGACCGGTCGGAAAGGTTCGATGAGATCATCGACAAGATTGAATGGGTTTGTCCTGGATCTGTGATGAATCCCGAAGGCGGGAAGCAAGCCGGATGCAGCGCAAGACCGTGCAAGGGCCGCGCGGACCACAGCGTATCCGTAATTCAGCAGGCCATTTCGCCGGTCTTCGTCATGGCGACGGAATCCCTCGAAAAGGCGCTGCCAATAGGCGCGGGCAGCCTGTGCCTCCAGGTTGTCCGGATCGCCCGAACCAACCCGCCCCGCCATGGCGGACAGAGCGGTTGCGTAATCACTTCCAATCCCGCGCAGGACGGCGGCCTGATTTTCGATCTTGGCGGAAACGAGCTTTTGCCACAGCCGCTTTTTCAGCGGCTGGCTCATCCCGATCTGAGCGTGGGCGATGGCGGCTTGCGCATGATGCTGGTGGAATGACATGAGCATTCCAGCCGGATGATGTTTCGCGTCTGGCACAACCATCGCAACACCGTTTTCCGCCAAGGCGCTGAGCAGGGAGCCGCTTACGGAGACTTGCGGGGTATCGAGAATAATCCACGCGACGTCTTCGACCGGGAAGGTGAGCGCCTCATCGCTATCTTCAGGATCGACAACGATCTGACGGCTGCGATGCGTCAGTCTGGCGGGATTGGAGATGTGCAGACCACGCCATGCCATGTGCGGACCTCGGATTTCACTTCGGAACGCACGCCGAAGCGATCCACACTGTACTTTTTCATGGTTAACAAAGTTTTTGCGCCAATGCTTTGCATCGAATTGCCATTGTCGTCGGCTAACAAGCGGGAGTCTCTCGGGTTCGAGAGATTGATGGCGCCGGTCGACCTATTCAGTCCCTGAAAGTATCCAGCCAGCAATTCGCCCGTGGGCTTTGTCACCTCGATATAGCTTCTTGGATGGAGGCTGAACTTGAACTTGTAGCTGTCATCGATCAGCGTCCATTCGTCCTCATCCTTGTATGCGACGACAGACCTCACCGGCGGCGTCGGCCAGTCACGCTTGTTCATAACGTGATGAGGGTAGATTGGCACAAGGTAGAACTCGTCCTTGCCCCGCTTGTTGGGCCGCGCAAACACGTCGACCCGGACGATCTCGCCGCGATCTGCCGTGCCGCCCCTGACATGCACGGCAGGTTTTCCTTTTGTCCGAAGCCGAACCTTGCGGATTTCATCTCCGGCAGGGGAACGCGGCAGACTGTCGGCAGGCCTTCCATTGGCGATCCATTCCCGGATTGCCTCGATCACGCCCTGATTTCGTTCCGGGTCTTTGATGTCTTGCAATCGCTTTTCGGAAAGGTCGGTGATCGACTTCCGTTCATAGACGACAAGCGCGCCATCGCGCTCCTTGACCTGCCGGACGGTCGCGGCGTGACCCTCGCCGCGCGCACGCCGCCGTTCCGGCCTCGCGACAAAAACGCTGTCATATGCTTCCCTGACCTCTCGGCGGAAGCTGGCGGCATCGCCCCATGGCGGATCAACCTGCCGTAACGGGCGGGCAAGGCCTTTCTGTTCCCATTCCTGATAGGACCGGGCGAGCCGCTGCACTTCCCATTCTCCGATCGCAGCAACGACAAGTGCATCGAGAGCGTGGTGGCGGGCATCCTCGACGCGCTTGCCATCAACCTTTTTCAGGGACTCGACGCCCCACGCATGGCGCAGGGCCGAGGTCAGCCCACCCGGTCGCGTGAACACGCGGCGGTTGCCGCCTTTTTCCTGCCGGTCGCCTTCCGGGTAAAACAGCTTCACGGCTTCAGCGAGCAGGCGGCAGGCGTATCGTGTGTCATTGAGGTTGCGGGTGCGGAAGCGTTCTTCCGCCTCCTTCGCATTCTTCAGGACGTAGTTGCGCTTCTTCGCGCCCCGGAACGCAGTGTTCCCTTCGATCCGCGCCAGAAAGGTATTCCAGGCGTCCTCGCCTTGCGAAGACATGATCCATTCGAACGGTGTTTGCCCTTTCTTCTCCTGATTTGCCCGCGCCGTGCAGAGCACCTTGTTGGAGTAGCTATCATCACCGAACCGCGACCATGGGAGGATATGGTCGACCTGGTGGCTGTTGTCGGTTGCAATGATTGCGGTCGCTGGAATCGCCTTGTCCGTGTACGGGCAGCGTCCGGCCTGTTCCTTCCATAAGCGGTAGCGCAGCAACGTATCGCCGTTCACGTCCTCGATGCCCAGCAGTTCGCGGACTTCACTGCGTTGGCGTTCGCGCTCTGCCGTATTCTTGTCGATGCAGCGCTTGATCTCGTTTCGCTTTTCAAGGCTGTTGCCAACATCGCGCGCCATCTCGATGTGCACGGCATCGGGCAGGCCCCAACGATTGCGCATCGCCCAAAGCTGCTTCATCCCTTCGGTGAGGGATTTTCGCGCGACGGGATTGGCGATTTCGTCGCCCATCGATTTCACCAGAGCATTGAATCCCGCCTTGTCCGCTACCTGCTCGCGCTTGCTCCATCGGGACGCCGCATGGTCATAGCCAACGGCCTCGCAAGCCTGATCGTAACGCAGCCCCGCTTCGAGGTGCGGGATCAGCGCGCGCGCCGCCTTTGCGGAGATATGACCCGCCCCCTTGAACCGCGAAAATGCGGCGAGGTCTTCCAGCAGCGCGTCGACTGCTCCGGCGGGAAGGCCCAGCCTCTGCAATCCCTCGCCAATCTTGTCAGCCGTTTCGTGAAAGCTGATGACATGAGCAATCTGGTCAAGCTGCTCCGGCTTGTCCTGCAATTCCGCCCACATCACTTCGCCAAGCGCATCGCGCAGCTTTCTGGTGCCGTGCATCGCCTCGCCAGTGCGCGCCGCGATGTCCTGCGCTTCTTCCTCCGGCTTGAATGCGGTGAAGCGCTGATCCGCTGGCAACCCGATCCGCTTGCGCACCTCCTTGACAGAGAGCTTGGCCGTTTTGCCCAGATCGCCTGTCGCCAGTCTGATCTCCTCGGGCGTGAGCGGGCGCTCACCGTCCGGCGTGGTAATGCGCAAGTTCACCAGCTTGCCGAGCAGGCGGAACTTCTCGAACGACGGGGCAAATCTGGCGGCGCGCTTTTCCTTGGGCTCGAACTGGCACATGCCAACCAGCTTTTCGCTGTCCTGCATCTCCAGCTGGCGAAAGGCGATGGCGGTGAACTCAGCTTCAAGGGCTGCTGAAGCCGTATCATTGCCCAAACGGCGTTGTGCCTCGAACAGCTTCGCAACCTCGTGGATCAGATCATCACGGCTTTGGGTGCGGTCGAACAGGCCATCGCGATTGCGCTTGCGGTCACGGAAATCTGCATCGCGGCCAAACATCTCGCCAACGGTTCGATAGCGACCGAGCCGTTCGCGGGTCGCCTCCAGCGCCTTGAGCATTTTCTGATCGTCACCGGCGGTGTTCGCCTCCTTGCCCTTTCTGGCCGACTTGAACCCACGTCGCTTGGCGATGTGGCCCAGGGCAACGGCGAATTCGGCGGACGACAGTGGCTTATCCAGCCCTCGCGCGCGCAATTCCCAAGGATCAAGCCCAGCGCGCTTCAGCGCATCTGGTTCGTTGCCGACCAGCAACCCGTGCTGGGCAAACAGACGGCGGATTTCTCCCATCCGCTGCGCACGGCGGCGGATCACCCGGCGCAGCAGGCGATTGCTGCGCCTGATCTGGTTGGTTGGCGTGCGCTCCTTGTCGGTCTCGGGAACATCGAACATCCACGATCCCATGGCAACGATCTCGCCGGATGGATCGCCCGGGGTAGGGTGGCGCAGCACGGCCCACCCGCATGATGCAATGCCCAGATCGATACCAAAAACGATGCCGCTCATTACTTTCCCCTTTCTTTCGAAAGAAGCGCCTTGACCCGGCAAGGTCAATCGGCAATCGTGATTTCGGCAAATCGGTAGGGAAGCCACGGTAACAGAGCTTCACTGTGAAGGATCATCCCGAAAGGGAAATTCCTTATTGAAGTACTGATACAGAGGCTTCTGTATTCACAAGACCCTCCCCGGGAAACCGGTGAGGGTCTTGTTGCGTCCGGGCATGTGAAAACAACTGCGCAGGTCAGCCGAACACTTCGCCCAGCATCGCCGGTAGCAGCTGATCGAGATGCGCCGTCGCCTCGGCCTGAGCGGCCTTGGCGGCGCGGGCTTTGGACTGTAGGCTGTCGAACCAGAGTTGGGCGTCGAGCGAGGGCACCGGCACCTTGATGGCTTCAAGCGCCTTGATGCCCAAGGTTCGGTTGCGGCCAGCTCCGCCGGGCGAGGCTTGGCCCAATGCAAGCATACCTTCTTCGCCAAGGAACCAGAAGCGGAGAAACTCGGAAGTCGCCGTGCCGGGGTCCGGGACGCAGGTCAGGAAGCGGTGCGATCCAACTCGGCCCGCATCGGCTTCGGCAGCAACGGCCACGGCTCCTTCCCACGCAAAGACGATATTGAACACGAGGTCGCCTGCCTCAACCGTGAAAAGCTTTTTGCTGCCGACTTCGATGCCGGGCAAAGACGGCTTGTGAAATGTGCCCTTGCCGAATGAGCGGACGCCTAGTTCAGGATAGGAGGCGTCCGGGTCGATCACGACCGGACGACGAACCAGCGGTGCAATTTCCCCCATTGCCACGCGCGGCGCATCCGCGATGATCCGCGCAAAAGCCGCGCGAAGGGTTGCCTCCACTTCCGATCCCACTTGGGCCGATTGGCTTGCTCGAGCCGAAACGGCGGCTGAAGCGCTGTCAAACCGAGCAATGAGCTTACGCTGGACCTCCAAGGGGGGGAGCGGAATACGGATGGTCAAGAACCGTTCCGGCTTCACCCGGTTCTTTCCGCTCGTTCCCTGGGATAGCGCTTCACATTGAGCCCAAGCCAACTTGGATTTGCTGAACCAGTGTACGAAACGCGGGTCGACACGATTAGTGTCGAGGGTGAAGGTCGGAAACTCCGCTGATCCGTAAGCACCGGCAAGCGTCTCGTCTACAATGGCGATGCTGCCATGCCGTGCCCAAATCTTGTTGATTACCAAGTCGCCGGGTTCGACACGGAAAAGCTGTGGTGCTTGAGTATCAGCACCTTGAATGCGCTTGTATTCATAAGCGCCGCCGCCCCACCAACGAACGCCGACCAACCGATAGATTTCATCAGGCTGCGGAACCTCGCCTCGCCAGGTCAGCTTAGCAACCTCACCAAGTGCGGTATCCAGCACTTCCGCCATCAGTGGGTCCACTCAACGACAAGCTTCTGCATCTCTTCGAGAATGCCGACAACCGCTCGCTCACAGTCCAGACTCGCAGCCAGAATCTCAGACGGAGTGCGGTGGTCCTCGACTGCCTTGGCGTTGGGATTCTTGATGTCGAGGTTGACGGCCACGACCTGCCCACCGGTATCGCGCTCGATGAGACTGGGGCCATCCACCAGCCATGCGCGGGGATCTTCGCCGCGTGCGTCCCACCATGCGGTCAGGTCCGCCAGATCGGCAGACAGCAGCGGCGCGGTCTTGGAATATTTCCGGCGACCTTCGGGCGCGGGCTGCTCCCAATAGGCAATTTGACCGGTCGGGCCGGTGGTGTCGAAGAACAGGATATTCGCCGCGATGTCGGTATAGGGCGCGAAGACGCCTTCGGGCAGGCGCACGATGGTGTGGAGGTTGAACTTTTCCAGCAGGTCCGCCTTGATCCGGGCGGCAACGCCAGTGCCGAACAGCGTGCCATGCGGCACGACCACGGCGGCGCGGCCCTGGCCCTTGCGCTTCAGCCTCCGCATGATGAGTTGCAGGAACAGCAGCGCTGTTTCCGCCGTGCGGCGATCGTCGGGGAAGTTGGACAGGATGCCCGCCTCTTCCTCACCGCCAAACGGCGGATTGGTCAGGATCACGTTTACCCGTTCGCGCTCGCCAATCTCGGACAGGCGGAAGCGCAGGGCATTGCCCGGATCGATCTCGGGCGCTTCGAGTCCGTGCAGCAGCAGGTTCATCTGCACCAGCAGGAAGGGCAACGATTTCGGCTCCACGCCCATGAGGGTGCCGGACTGGAGTGCCTCCCGCTTCTCCACGGTATCGGCCTGTTGCTCCATGTGGGCAAAGGCTTCGGTCAAAAATCCCCCGGTGCCGCAGGCCGGGTCGAGCACGGTTTCTCCGATCCGGGGATCGATCCGCTCAACCATGAAACGCACCACGGCGCGGGGCGTGTAGAACTCGCCGCTATCGCCCGCCGCGTCACGCATTTCGCGCAGCAGCGTCTCGTACAGCCGCCCGAGCGTGTGCATTTCCTCGGAACTGTCGAAGTGAATGCCATTGATCAGGTTGATCACGTCACGCAGCAGATAGCCGCTTTCCATGCGGTTGGTGACGCCGCGGAACACGGTCGAGATAACGTCCCGCCGATCGCGCCCGCCGTTGGTGCCGCGCAAGGATCGCAGGTAGGCAAACAGGCCCGGTCCTTCGCTGCCGTCCGGTAAGGTCGTCTTTTCGGCGGTGATAAAGGTCAGCAGGTCCGGCCCGGTGATGCCGTCCTTGTCCGCCGCCCAATCCCGCCAGCGGTATGGCGGCTCGATGGCATGGTCGAAATCGCTGCCCGCCAGTTCCGCCTCGTCGGCGTGCATCCGTTCAAGGTCATCGAGGAACTTGAGGAACATGATCCAGGTGAGCACCGGCAGGCGATCAAGATCGCCGTTCAGGCCCTTGTCCTTGCGCATGATCTTGCGCGCGGACTTGACGATGGAATCGAGGCGCTGGGCGGTGGTCTGGGGTGCAGTCTTCTTCGGGGCGCGGGCCATGGTTATCCTTGTCGATTATCAGGCCGCATAGAGCGCTTCGGTCAGTTCCGCCACCGCCTCGCGCATGGCCTGGGGGCCGCCGAACAGGCGCGCGATTTCACTGGGGTTGCCGAAGTCCGAGATGGGCTGGACCTTGAGCGCTTGGGGCAATGACAACTGGTCAGGCCCGGTCGCGGCATACTTATCGAGCAGGGCGTCGATTACGGCCCGGGCCTGATCGCCATAGCGCTGGAACAGATCGGGCGCCTTTGCGCGAAGCCTTTGGGCGCGCTCCGACCGCGTGGTGAGCGGCGCGTTCCAGGCCAGGTGGCACAGCAGATCGAACGGATCGTCTTTGGGCCTGCCTGCATCGACCTGAAGCGCGGCCAGATCGATCCCGCGTTCGGCCAGGGCATCGATGATCGCGCTGCGTTTGTCCTGGATGGCCCATTCGGCGCGGAAGGCGGCAGGTGTGGGAAACAGCGTCCGCACCTTCTCCCCGGTCCAGTCCGTGAGCTTGCGGCAGGTCAGGCGCTTTCCATCGGAATCCAGATCATAAACCAGATGCGCGACAACCTCGACTTCGCCGCCATCGACATACAGCTTGCGCGGAAGGGTGTCGGGTTCGTCCGGCGGGAGCGTTGTAGGACTGCCTTCACCGGTCAGTTCTGTCGGCTCGACTGCCTGTTCCCCGTCCGTTGTAACGACTTCGCCCTCGGCATCGATCTCTGTCGTAATCTCGTCTGCCGGTTCACCGTCAAAGGACGGGTCTGCGAACTTTTCGGTCGCCGTGCCGGTGTAGTCGAGGATGCTGAACCAGAGCTTCCCGTAGTCCTCGCGCAGCCGCGTTCCGCGCCCGATGATCTGCTTGAACTCTGCCATCGAACCAACGACCCGCGCCAGCGCTACGTTCTTGCAGGTCGGGGCATCAACGCCAGTGGTCAGAAGCTGCGAGGTGGTGAGGATGACCGGCGTTTCGGATTCCAGATCCTGAAACTTGTTGAGCTTGCCCTTGCCAATGTCGCCCTCGTCCGAGGTGATGCGGGTAACGTAATCGGGATACTTCGCCACCATGTCAGAATTCAGATTGATCAGCGCCTGTCGCATTTCACTGGCGTGATCCTGGTCCACGCAGAAGACGATGGTCTTGGCAAAGCGGTCAGTGTTTTTGAGGAAGTCCGTCAGGTGGCGAGCGATGGCCTCGGTCCGGGATCGCAGCGCGACTATCCGCTCGAAGTCTTTGGTCTGATACTCTTCGTCCGGGATTTCCCGCCCATAACGGTCCAGTTCGCCCGCCGAGGGACGCCAGCCAACGGCATCGAGATCGGTGACGATGCGATGCACTCGGTAGGGCGCAAGGAAGCCGTCCTCGATCCCCTGCGCGAGCGAATAGGTGTAAAGCGGCTTCTGGAAATAGGCGTATGTGTCGCGGCTCTCTTCCCGCAGAGGCGTGGCCGTCATTCCGAGCTGATAGGCCGGCTCAAACCATTCCAGAATTTCGCGCCAGGAACTGTCCGAACGCGCGCTTCCACGGTGGCATTCATCGATGATGATGAGGTCGAAAAAGTCCGGCGCGAACTCCTTGTACAGTCCTGGCCGGTTCTCGTCGCGGGCGATGGCCTGGTAGGTCGAGAAGTAAATGTCGCGGCCATGGCTGATGGCGTTCGACCCAAGCTTCCAGCGCGCATCTCCGAACGGCGCAAAGGTTTTGTCCTTGGGGTCATCGACGAGGATGTTCCGATCAGCAAGGAACAGGACTTTCGGCTTGCGATGGTCGCCGCGCTTGTTCCATCCGGCGGACCAGAGACGCCAGCAAATCTGGAACGCAACAGCAGTCTTTCCCGCACCGGTGCAAAGGTTCAAAAGTGCGCGCTTCTGGCCGCCCAGAATCGCTTCCATCGAGCGGTTGACCGCGATCTCCTGGTAGTAGCGAAGTGGTCTTTCCGCATCCGGAAATCCAGGGGCCAAGAGCTTGTCCGCTACCTCGCCGGACATCTGTAGCTGCGCTTCCAGGCGAGCCCATAGTTCACTTGGAGCCGGAAAATCCGGGCGCTGAATCTCCGTACCGAGGGCAAGGTCGATCTCGATGATGTCCCTGCCATTGCTGGCGTAGGCGAATCGAAGACCGAGTATCTCGGCATACTCCTTCGCCTGTTGAACCCCGTCCTGTGCCGATCGGTAGCCCGCCTTCGCTTCGATTACCGCAATGGGGTAATCAGGGCGATACCGAAGGATGTAATCGGCCCGCTTTCGAGCACCACGCCGAGGCACCCCGCCGACGAAAACTACACGCCCATCGGTGAAGGACCGCTGCTCTTGAATGGCGCAAGGCGCATCATCCCAACCCGCAGCTTGCAGTTTGGGAACAATAAACTTTCGGCAGGTGTCCGCTTCGGTGTTCATCTTCGTTTGCACCTTCGCTGAACGCCGCGAGATTGGCAACCGAGATGGCCGTTGGACCGCGCCACGATCCCACTTTTTGGGTTTAGCTTTGTCTGCCTGCTAGGCATTGCTGGTGCAACGGCCTCGGTCCGTTGCGATGGCTATTTGCTTCCGTGGGAGCCAAATGGAGCTCTCGACGGACGAGAACACTGCTTCCCTTCAAGCGCCAATCAGGCTATGAAAACCCCCGGTTCTCGGGACCTTACTGCTTAAAAATGAGCCGGAGATGGCATCGAGAACCGACCCAAAATTGGGGACAAATCCGGGCACACCGTACGCAGTGACACTGCCGGATTTAGTATAGGTATATCAGTATGATACGCTGAATTTTCGGGCCAGTGTCAAACCAATTTGAGGGTGAAGCATGCCTTGGATTCGCGATTTATGGACAAATTGGAACCGCCTAACTCTTTGAAGTGCCGTCGGTTTACTGAGATTGACGCGCCAATGTTCCTGATTTATTCTCGCTACCGTCTTCCGCAAGATCGAACCGGGTTCGCAAGGGTCAATTGGACCCCAGAACATGGATCGACATCTCAGTCTTCAGACCTACGTACCACGCCCACTTGCTGACTGGATCAAGGGCAAGGCCCGGGACCAGCAGGTCTCCGTCAGCATCGTCATTCGCGATCAGCTGGTCGATGCCTGGCAGCGTGAAAACGAAGCGCGAAAGCGGCCTGCGGCCCTCGACCCGGTACGTCAAAACCTGTTCATCACGGTAGCCCTCGAAGCGCTCCTGGCCAGCCATACGGACGGATCGTTGAGGCAGCGTACGCACGAGGCCTACAATCGTCGGCTCGCCCGGCTCGGGCTCAGCGTCTCCGCACCCGAGGGAGGCAGCGATGAAGCGTAACCTCCTCAATTTCACGCGCGGCAGCCAGCTCCTCGGCCACTTCGGCTTCATGTTTGCGGCCGGCCTCAAAGGGCCGCTGTTGATGACTTTCATGGTCACCGCATGGCTCTCCTATTGGGAGGTGACCTCGGCGCTTACCGATCACCAGATCTACCTGGCGTGGATGCATCTCTATGCTTCGGGCTACGCCTTCATGGAGTTCGATCCCGGCAAACTGGTGGAGCTCAAGCTCGTCGGTGGTGGCACCGTCCGCCTGCCATTTGCTGTCGTTCGCGACTTTCCTCCAATGCGCGAGGCCGTGACTGCGCTCGGTGCCGCCATCCGGCGCGGCATGGGCCTTTCAGCGCTCGTCCTCGTCCCGGCCTTTATCGCCTTTTGGTGGTTCGCCGAACGGTTCGGCGGCAAGTCCAAGGAGCGCAAGCACGAGCGCGGCGCGATGCTTGTCACCCTTGACGAGCTCGAGGCTGAAATCGACCGGCACAACCGCACGGAACGTGCCCGTGAACTGCAAGCCGCGCTCGGCTGGAAATGGCGGCTGGCAGGCGCTGCAGAGACCGAAGAGGCAGGTTTTTACAGCCCGGCTCACCTCGCCGGCGTGTGCTGGCCGTGGCGCCTTGAGCAGAGCCATACGATGCTGATCGGCACAACCGGCACCGGCAAGACCGTGGCCCTTAGCCAGCTCCTCGGCGAGGCCCGGATGCGGGGGCAGCGTGCGGTCGTTTTCGACCTCACCGGGGCTTTCATCGAAGCCTTTTACGACCCCGAGCGCGACATCATCCTGAACCCGCTCGATGCCCGCTGTCCGACCTGGAGCGTGTTTCATGACTGTACCAGCGAGGGCGAATTCCACGCCGCCGCCGAAGCGCTCGTTCCGCACGATGGCGGCGGCTCGGAGCAGTTCTGGGTACTGGCTGCCCGCATGCTCTTCGTGGAGATGTGCCTGCATCTCCAGCGCACCGGGCAGGCCACCAACCACGCGCTCGCGACCCGTTTAATGACCGCCGATCTCGCGCAGGTTCACAAGCTCATGCGCGGCACCATGGCCGACCCGCTGACCGCTCCCGAAGCGGCGCGCATGGCGGAGTCGATCCGGGCCGTGTTCAACGCCAATGCCAAGGCGCTGAAGCTGCTGCCCAACAATAGTCCGCGCTTCTCGGTACGGGACTGGACCCGCGGCATCTCCGCCCCGGGCTCGATCCTGTTCCTCTCGGCGCGGTATGTCGACATGTCGATCTGTTCCCAGCTGCTCACTTTGTGGCTCGACACGGCCATGAACACGTTGATGACATTGGAGCGCACGCCTGACCTCAGGCTCTGGTTTCTGGTCGACGAACTGGGGGCACTGCACCGGCTACCCGCGCTGGAAAAAGGGCTCCAGACCGCCCGCAATTTCGGCGGCGCGATCGTCACCGGCGTCCATGCATTTGCCAAGCTCAAGGAGGTCTATGGCGAAAACATGGCGATGACCCTGTCCTCGCTGGCTCGAAGCAAACTGATCCTTGCAACCGCCGACCGCGAGACGGCGACCTGGTGCTCCGATTTCATCGGACATCGCCAGGTGCGCGACATGGAGGAAGGGTACAGCTACGGCTACAACAATGCTCGCGACGCCGTCAGCCTGACACCCCGGCGTCAGATTGAACCACTGCTCCTTCCCGACCAGTTCATGAACCTGCCGAGGCTCTCCGGCTACCTCAAGTTCCCCGACGGATTCCCGGCCGCTCCAGTCACGCTCGTGCCGGGCCGCTTGCCCCGGCTCGCTGAGGGATTCATTGCGCGCGCCTTCGAACCTAGCCCCCAACGGGCTGCCCCGGATGAGGGAGCCGCGGCGGGCACCTCTTCGCCCCCATCGCCTTCCGAAGCCGCCGAAGGTGCGCCAGCCGCGAATGACGATGGCGCTGGCAAGCCGGTCGTCCCCCGGCAGCTTAAGCTCGACCTGCAGGCCGTGAAACCCGCGCCGGATCAGGCAAGCCTAAAGGGCGAGGAACATCTCCGAGCCATGCCTGTCCATGCGGTGCGGGGAGCGCCCGACGAAGGCAAGGCCGGTGCAGATGCCGAAGCAATCGGGACGGCTCGGACAGTCGCGACCCTGCCTCCAGGACCGCTTCTTTCAGGCAGAAGTGAAGCGGCCGATGGGGTGCAGCCGGCACCTGAGGAGAACGCGACCACACGAGGCGACAAGCCCGGTTCGAGTGGCCTCAAGTCACCGCCAGTCGAGCGGCCGCAGGAGCGAGAACATCCGCGCGAAAGGGCCGAACGGGACTTGCTCGAAGGCGGCGTCGAGAGCGGCGAACAGGACTTCTACGAACCCGATCTTTGAGAGCCGCAAAGCAAGGGGGCACCTTGCTTGAAGGGACAGAACCCATGCTTTCGGTCGCCAATGTCCGGTCAGCATCCGGCGCGGCCAGCTACTTTGCTGCCGACAACTACTATGCGAGTGCGGACGCCGACCGATCAGGTCAATGGGTGGGATCAGGTGCCGCAGCCCTTGGCCTTTCCGGAGAGGTCGACGCCGCGGTCTTCGACAAGCTCCTCAAAGGGGAACTCCCCGACGGAACCAGGGTCGGCCACGAAAACCAGCACCGTGCGGGAACCGATCTCACGTTCTCGCTACCCAAGAGCTGGTCGGTCCTCGCCCTCGTTGGCGGCGATAAACGGATCATTGAAGCCTATCGCGAGGCGGTGATCGAGACGCTTCAATGGGCCGAGAGGAACGCGGCCGAAACGCGCCTCGTCGAAAACGGGAAGGTGCGCACCGTTCCAACGGGCAACCTCACAGTGGCGCTCTTCCAGCACGATACCAATCGCAACCAGGAGCCCAATCTCCATTTCCACGCCGTGGTCGCCAACGTCACGAAAGGCGCCGATGGCAAATGGCGGACGCTGAAGAATGACCGGCTCTGGTCGCTCAACACGCTCCTCAACAGCATGACGATGGCGCGCTTCCGCCTCTCGGTTGAAAAGCTTGGCTATGCGGTGGGGCCCGTCGGCAAGCACGGCAATTTCGAGGCTGCCGGATTTACCCGCGAGCAGGTCATGGCCTTCTCCACGCGGCGCCAGGAAGTACTCGACGCGCGGCGCGGCCCGGGGCTGGAAGCCGGCAAGATTGCTGCCCTCGACACCCGCAGCGCCAAGCAGGCAGTCGCCGATCGGGGCGCACTTTTGTCGAGCTGGCAAGGCCATGCTGAGGCCTCAGGCCTCGACCTGCCGGCCATGATTGAAACGGCGCAGGCCCTGGCAAATTCAGCACCTCGCGCACTCGCAGCCGGCGCCAGCCTGATCGAGCGCGGCAAGGCGTGGCTTCGGGACTTTGCCGAGCGAATCAAAGGCAATGCTGCCGATCCGCTAATCCCGGCTCACGTGCTCAAACAGGACCGCGAGGCCATTGCCGCAGCCCAGGCAACAGCCTCAGCTGTGCGGCACCTTTCGCAGCGCGAGGCGGCTTTTCCGCGCGAGGCACTTTACAAATCAGCCCTGGATTTCGGGCTCCCCACAACGATCGCGGCCGTCGAAACGCGGGTCAATGCGCTGGTCCGTTCGGGCGATCTCGTTCCAGGGTCGGGAGAGCACAAGGGCTGGCTGACCTCGCGCGATGCGCTCGCTAGCGAGCATCGCATCCTCGCCGCGGTCGAAGCCGGGAGGGACGCTGTTGCTCCCCTTCTCGACAGCAATGAAGCAGGCGCACGGGTCAAGGCCGTCGCTGCCATCAATCACGGTATCGACCTCAACGCAGGCCAGGAAGGGGCTGCGCGCCTGATTCTCGCCTCGACCCACCGGACAATCGCCATCCAGGGCGTCGCAGGCGCGGGCAAGAGCAGTGTTTTGAAGCCCGTGGCGCAGATCCTCGGCGAGGAAGGCAAGGAGGTCATTGGGCTCGCAATTCAGAACACCCTGGTGCAGATGCTGGAGCGCGATACCGGCATCACCTCGATGACCTTGGCTCGGCTGCTCAAGAGCTGGGCGCCGTTGCTGGAAGATCCTGGAAATACCGCCCTTCAAGCTGAGGCGAAGGAAACGCTCGGCGACCGGGTGCTGGTCCTCGACGAAGCCTCGATGGTCTCGAACCACGACAAGGAACGCCTGGTAACGCTGGCCAACCTTGCTGGCGTCCGGCGGCTTGTTCTTGTGGGCGACACGCGCCAGCTCGGCGCGGTCGATGCGGGCAAGCCTTTCGATCTCGTCCAGAAGGGAGGTATCGCACGCGCGGACATGACGACCAACCTGCGTGGACGGGACCCGCAGCTGCGTCTCGCCCAGGCCGCTGCACAAACGGGCGATGTCCATACCGCCCTTGGCCATCTCAAAAGCTCGACGATCGAGACAAAGGGCGACAGCGCATTGGTCGCTGCCGAGCAATGGCTCGCGCTGGCGCCACAGGATCGCGACGGGACCGCGATATATGCCTCTGGCCGGCTCTTGCGCACCGCGGTCAATGAAGCGGTGCAACGCGGGCTCAAGGCCAATGGCGAGCTCGGCAAGACCCCGCTGGAATTGACCGTGCTTTCACGAGTCAATGCGACCCGAGAGGAACTCCGATACCTTTCGGCCTACCGCCCCGGCATGGTCCTCGAGGTTCGCAGCCCGGACAAGCAGCAGCGCCTCCCACGCGGCGAATACAAGATCGAGAGCATCGACGACAAATCCCGCGAGGTCCGGCTCCGCGATGCCAAGGGAAGGATGCGAAGTCTTCGCCCGAGCCGCATCCGCCCCGGCGAGAAGGACGATCGCCTCGCGCTGTTCGAAGAGAAGCGCCTCTCGGTCCATGACGGCGACCGGATTCGCTGGACCGAGAACGATCATCGGCGAGGCCTGTTCAATGCGGACCAGGCGCGGATCGAGGCTACTGACGGATCCAAGGTGACGGTTGTGACGTCATCCGGCCTGCGTCATGAACTCGAGCGCGGGGACCCGATGTTGAGAAGGCTCGACCTCGCTTACGCGCTCAACGCCCATATGGCCCAGGGTCTCACTTCGGATCGCGGGATTGCGGTGATGGATAGCCGCGAGCGCAACCTAGCCAACCAGCAGACCTTCCTGGTCACCGTGACACGCCTACGCGATCACCTGACCCTCGTCGTCGACAGTGCGGACAAGCTTGGAGAGGCTGTGGCCCACAATACCGGCGAAAAGACCTCGGCCCTGGAAGTGACCGAGCGGCTCCGCGAGGCAGCCGCGAAGGGCCTGGCCGCTGGCGCCTCGAACAAGGACGATCATTCGAAGAAGCCGCCAGAACTGACCAAGGAGCGGACCAAGCCGTTCGAAATCGGCATTTGAGCTTTTCGCGGTCGAGCCTGGACGGCGGAGTGTTCTCCAGGCAATCTGGTGCTTGTCGACTTGGGCTATGGGCGGGATTGTGAAGGGCGTTTTCGAGATCAGCGGCAATTCGCGCTACGATGACGCGATCACCGAGCGGTATCACTTCCCGAGCAATTACCTCTCGATTGCGCGAGAGCTGGTGAGCGACTGGATCGTCTATCGCGAGACCCGCGTCGCTGGCGTCCGCATGGCCTATATCGCTGCCGCCTTCGTCGAGCGGATCGATGCTGATCCCAGCGACCCCAGCCACTTCTACGCGCGCGTGCGCGACTATCTCGAGTTCGATCAGCCCGTACCTTACCGCGACGTCAGCGGCCGCTTTGCCGAGCGGTTCCTGCGCGAGATGGTGAGGCCAGGCGATGCCGGGCGAAGCCTACGCGGCAAGTCGGTCCGCGTGCTCGAAAACGAAGATTTCGTGGCAATCGTCAATGCTGGCCTCGCCGAGACCCTCGATCCCGACAACCGGGTCCGGCTCGAACTCGACGCGCCCCGCATCGACCCGGAAACCAATCTGCTGCTCGAAGATCATATCGCGGAGCGGCGCATCGAGCAGATGCTGGTGAACCGCAAGATCCGAGACGCCAATTTCCGCAATCATGTCCTCGACGCTTACGAGAATACCTGCGCAGTCACGGGCCTCAGGATCGTGAATGGCGGCGGCAAGGCCGAAGCCCAGGCCGCGCACATCTGGTCCGTTGCCGACGGTGGGCCGGACATCGTCCAGAACGGAGTTGCGCTGTCAGCGACGGCCCATTGGCTGTTTGATCGCCACCTCATCACCTTCGATGACAATCTCTGCCTCCTGGTGTCGCACAACAAGGTGCCATCAGAGCTTTTGCAACTCTTCCCGCCGGCAGGGCAGCAAATCCGCTTGCCGCGTGACAAAGGCTTGCACCCGCGACCCGACTTCGTTGCGCGGCATCGTGAACGATTTGCAGGGGTCTGACGCCCGCTCGATCAAACCGAACGCCCGAACCAGATGACCCGGCCGACGACATGGATCGTCGAGCGGTCAACGTCGGTCCAGGTCGGATACGCCGAATTGTCGCTCGAGATCGTTATCTGCCGTCCGCCTGGCTGGATGGTCACGCGCTTCACCACGAGCGCGTCATCGGCGCGCAGCACATAGATGCCATCGCGCAGGCGCGAGCCCTGATCGGACGCGTCGACAAGAACTTCATCGCCGTCTCGGAGTGTCGGCTCCATCGATTCCCCATGAACATGGATGATCGACAGGCTCGCGCTCTTGGCCCGGGTCAGCTTGCCCAGCCACCGCTCGTCAAAGCCGAACCGGGTATGCGCCGCCTCGCTTTCCGCGATCGCGCCAAATCCGGCTGAAGCATCGACATTGAGGATCGGCACCTCGACCAGGCCATCGCGTATGGGGAGCGCGGGGCCGCCAAGCACCTGCTCGTCGACCCCGAAGAAGCGGGCAAGAATCCGCCGGTCTTCGTCGTCCAGCTTGCGCGGAGAGCCGCGTTTGATGAACTGCTGGATGTAAGCGGGGTTACGATTGAGCAGCCGCGAAATCGCGGAGTAGCCCACGTTTCTCTGGCGGATCAGGCGATCCAGCTCTTCTCTGACATTCTCCATCGGCGGCGCCTTTCAAGGGGCGGTCCAGGTTGGCGTGTAGGAATTCATCCTAGACTCGATGGAGTCTTCCTAATAAGAACATAACAAGAACACAAGTGGAATCGGATTCGAGGTAGGCCATGAAGCTGCTGGATCGCATCGAGCGTCATCTCAAGGACACCCACATGTCTGCCACCCGTTTCGGGCGGCGGGCGGTCGGTGATCCGCGCTTTGTGCTGGACTTGCGATTGGGGCGGCGGCCACGGCGACGAACGCTGGAGAAGGTGGAGGCGTACCTCGCGTCCAGATCATCGGCGGAACAATCGCATCAGTAATTTACAGAATCCTCACATCCTGAATGGAACCAGTCTTGGCGGCAGCGGGCGCGTTCGATACCGTTCGATCTGTATGGGGTTCTCCTGCTTGGATGCTATTGGCAGACTTGTCTGCTTCCCAGCAAATGAGTGGGAGCTATCGATTTTGCCGAGTTTCAGGGGGCTTGTGTGGAAATTACCGAATGGCTTGGCCATGGGCTGATCTTTTTCTTTACCAAAATTCCGCTCATCGGCGATGCGATGGCTGCTTTCCTAGCCGTCGTATTAGTTGGAACTGCCTTCGCGATTGCCACTCGTTACAAGCGCGAGTTTCATGAACCTCTTGCAAAAGCAATCGAAGCACGGGTTCGGCTTCTAGATGATGTGACTGGGGGAAGCACGGCGGACATCGATACTGCCCGCCTTGCCTTCGCCCACCGGTTCAACGAAATTGATGAGCAAATGATGGAGGTCGCCCATCCCGAGGCTCTTCCGCTTCGCCGGACCTGGGAGGAATATCGCGAGACAATCGTCGACCCCGCTTCCGACATCCTTCAAAATTCGGCTCGTCCTGAGCACTTCTTTATCAATCTTGGCGAGCGCCATCGCGGCCTGAACTGGTTCGCAAACATCTTTATCGCTGTCGGCCTGCTCATCACCTTCCTTGGCATCATTGCAGCACTTTCGACCCTCGACTTTAGCGGCGGGGTCGATGCGATGCAGGAGCGCCTCAATGACCTGATGAAGGTCGCTGGCGCAAAGTTTTGGGCCTCAGTGGGCGGCATCGTGGCGTCTATTATCCTGCGCTCTTACGATTACCGGTTCGGCAAGCGGATCAACGACGGCCTCTCCATGCTCTGCGACAAGCTGGAACATGGCATGGCCTATCTTCCGCCACAGCGCATCGCGAGCGATCAGCTGGAGCAGCTGAAGGAACAGACGCCGGCCCTCCGAACCTTCTCGGAACAGCTGGCGGCCGCGTTGGATGGCGCTCTTGAAAAGCAAATGGCACCAATGATCACCCATCTTGGCTCGATCCAGCAAGGCATCGACAAGATCAGCGGTGGTGGCGGCGAAGCTGTCCGCGATGCAATCGCTTCGAGCGCTGGTGCTGAGATGGCAGGCCTTGCCGATGCGATCGGGGCAATGACCCTGTCGATGGCTACGATGTCCGAACGACTTGAGAAGCAGACCGGAGAAGCAGACCGACAGATCGAGGAGGCGGTGCGCCGGTTCGGCCAAGCGTCCGAAGAGATGCGCACTGCCTTTGGCGACCTTAATCGCAACTTCGGCGTGATCGCCGACCGCATGCGCGAGGAAAATGAACAAGCGAGCGCACTTGCCCGCCAGAGAATGGATGAACTGCTCGCTAGCCTCGGCTCGACCCTGGACGACATGAAAGCTGGCTTGGCCGCAGCAGCCACTCAACTCGGGGAAGCATCCACCAACGCCGCAAATGACGCTGCCCGCATCGGCCAGGAGGCGATGGAGAAGTCCTTCTCCGATTTCGTGGAGCGCTTCAATGGCGCAGGCTCCCCGCTCGTTGCCAGCATGAAGGATGCCGGCAACGCGATCTCTGTTTCGGCTGACCGGCTATCTTCAACTCAGACCGCTATTGGTGACCACGCACGCGCCATCGAGCAGGTCGCCGCCCGTTCGAGCGATTTGGCGACAGCATTTGGCACCGTCGCCAACGACGTCGAGGCTGCTACGGCCCCTGTCCGTCAGTCTGCCCTGTCGATTGCGGAAGCTGTCAAATCGGTCGAAGGCATAGTTGCAAAGAATGCGCAGTCCTCCGAGAGCGCCCGAGAGGAGATGCGCGAGCTTGCCACATCCCTGAATCAGACGGCAACAGCTGCCTCGTCGGCCTGGTCTGAATACCGGGCCCGCTTCGAGGAGGTCGATCGCTCGCTCGGAGCCGCGCTAGAAAAGATTTCTGACGCAGCAGGCAGCCACGCTACGAATCTCAATGAACGTGTCGGCCAAATCGATCGCGCACTCGGCGAGGGTGTTGCGCAGCTTGCAGGTGCTCTTGAGCCACTGACAACGCTTCGCGACACGGTCGAGGAGCTGGCCGGAATTCTTGCGAACCAAAATCGGGAAGCCGCTGAATAATGGAAGGCGTCGTTCGCAGGAGACCCCCGGAAGAAGGCGAAAGCTACTTCATGTCCATGACGGACATGATGGTCGGCCTTCTTCTCGTTTTTATCATCCTACTGGCTTACTTCGCGCTGAATCTGCAGTCCAAAACTGAAGAGCTTACCGGCGCCAACCGAACCCGGGCAGAGATTCTCAATGACCTTCAGCAGTCATTGAAGGACAAGGGTCTGCAGGTCGAAATTGACACGAAGACAGGTGTGCTGCGCCTGCCTGATGACGTGCTGTTCGACAAAGGGCGATGGGAGCTGAGCGACAGAGGGCAAGCCGCGATCAACAAGGTTGCCAGCGCGATGGTCGAGGTTCTTCCCTGCTACACGACGTCAAATCTCTGCAAAGCGGAGCGCTCAAAGCACATGATCGACGCCGTCTTTGTGGAGGGGCATACCGATTCCGACGCGATGTACGGCGGGATGAACAACTATGGCCTTTCGGTTCGAAGAGCCGAAACGACGTTCACCATGCTTCAGCTCAATCAGCCAGCTTTGCGGGGGTTCCTCAACAAGCCGGCAGGTCAGCCAGGTTCTGCGCCGATCCTGGGCCTGAGTGGCTACGGTCCGGATCGCCCTATCGCGCCAGGTGATAGCGAGGCGGCGAAGAAGCGTAATCGTCGGATCGACTTGCGGTTCTTGATGACCACACCCAGCGCCGGTTTGGACAAAGACATCTTGAGGCAGGCGCAATGAGCTTCCTGCGTGCGGCAATCGATCGGATGGACGCCTTGGCATCTGCCGGGCTCGCCAAGCCTCCTACAACGCAACCTGAATTGCAGCGGCAACTCGCAAAGCTTGATGCGAGTATCGGTGAGGCGGAGCCCGTTGTTGAATTGAAGCCCTTCTTGCGCAGTGCGGCTGAAAGCGGTGCCGGGGCGCTGCCGCGCTTTCAGCTCAACCGGGTACTGCGCGGTGCATGGTGCGATCCAGAGTTCGATGACATCGGATCGGCTGCTCTCGACCGTGCGGTCGACGAGCAGCGACGCAGTTCCGACCAAGCCATGATCGATGGCTACCTCACCTATTTTCCGGTCGACCGGCCTATTATGGGCAAGCTTGCCGATGCTGCCTCAAGTGCTGCCAAGCGGCACGAGTGGGCATGGCGAGAGAGGGCCCGACAATGGGAGCTATTTGCGCCATCCCAAGGCCCTGCACGGGTCGCGCTCGATTTGATCCAGCGCGACGACGATCAAATCTTTCAGCTCATCAGGGAAACCGGGCTAGGAACAAATCTGGCGGCGAGCGGCTTCGGTCAGGCAACCTTCGCCAGACTTTGCGTTGCAACAGCTGAGCTCCCTGCGAGCAAAGCAGTCCCGGCGCAGCGCAGCTTGCTGAGGCTCTTTGATCAAGAGGCACTCGCCGGACAGATCGAGCTGGTCGTGCGGGCCTTGCTCGAACCTTGGATCAGCGAGAAGCCCGAACCTGAGCATCGCAAGGCGATTTCCGAGTTTCTCCTCGACCAGGTTGGCGATCCGCGTCTTCAGCGGCCCCGCTGGGATAGAATCGTCCGTTCGCTGGCAGAGACCATCGGTGAAGAGCGCGCGCTCACGGTTACACAAGTCTTCAAGCGCTGGCTCACTGAAGTCGCGATGCGCGAATTCTTTAGGGCTATCGCGAAGACTACCGATCGACCCGATCAATGGGCGCAGCGAGAAAAGTTCTGGCTTGCATATCTGGAAGCCGATCTTGTGTCAGATGCCTGGCCTGCTCTCGGCCTTCGCGCGCGATACCAGATAGAAAACTTCATTCGTCAAAGTGGTGAAAGGCCTGAATTTGGGATCATCAACGGAGGAACGAGCGCATCCTCGTCGTTGATAATGCAGATTGGGGACGTTCGGATATCTGAATGGAGTGACAACGGTTCTTGTCGATTTTGGGATGCTCGCGATCCAGCAGCGCCTCAGTTGTACAAGAAAAAATATGACCCCACGGTGTTAAGAACGACACACGGTAGAGATGATTTTGAATTTCATAGCCACGTTCCTGCAAGCCCGGGTTGGGAAGGCAAGTTTGCGGGGATAATTCATCGCCGGACATCAATCTTGCACCCGCGGTTTGGGAAAGGCCGTGGGCGGAATTGGAACGAGCGATGGTAATCACCAAGTTCGTCGCAACCCAGCAGAGCGATGGCCGCGAGGCGATCACACTGTTGCGTGAACAACCGGGTGGGCTGTTCAAGCGGGCTTCAAGCGAAACGGTGCCAGTCTCGGACTGGCCCAAAGTTGCTCCCGAAGCAGGGCAAGCGGCCTTGGCGCTCGCACGCTCGTTCGATCAGGAAGGGCAAATTCTTGAAGAGGACAGAGAGGTTGTTCTCCCCCCTCACATTGCAGCCCAACTCGACGAGGCCGATGCCTTTGCCCTCGGCCTGCCGCCTGCCACGCCTCTGACACTACAGCTGAACTCGAGCGGATCGCTTGCCGAAGGAACCATCACGGTGAATCCGAAGTGGATTCGCCGCGGCGGCGCGCCTGTTCGGGCTGATATTCTTGGCATTCGTGTACGAGAGGGTGGACGTGTCAGCCGCATTCCCGAGCCGGTGTTTTCCGTCTTCCAAGCTGCACAAGCCGTTAAATCAGCAAGTGAGCCCGACGAACGAAGAGCAGCCTTTGCCGAGCTTCGTGAACTGCTGGGCGACAAGCCGGGGACTGGGATCGAAGCCGACGGGTTTCTGGAACGCATTCGTATAGCCTACGCTGCGAACTTCTCGCTGAATGCTAAGACCGATCACGGTCGCTTTGACTTTGACCCCGTTCTCTTTTCAAGACACGTGGGCGAGACTTCCGATGGCGACCTCGTCGATGAGCATGAAGCATCCCTGTTGACCCCGCAGGATGCCGCGCACTTCCAACGCAGATTTCGGAGCCAGGAAGGGGGACGGCGCAGTTATCTCCTTTCCGACGGAACGCTACTGTTTCTCGACCCCCTGCTGGGCAAAGCGCTCGATATCGTCCGTGCCAAGCAGGGCGGCAGCTCGCAGGAAAAACGTGAGTTCCTACGCTCTCCGCAGCGGGTTTTGCGCGAAGAGCTCAAGCTCGATGCTTCCGGCGATGACGCAGCGGCGGACCGCCTTTTCATCGAGACGCAACAGTTTTCGGACCGTGTTAGCGGGATCGAGGTCTGGCAAAAGCCAGTCCTGCCTTGGATCAAGCCGAAGCCCAACAGTTGGCTGCCCGAAAGCTTCGGACTGAGGATCGGTGATCCTCCCGAGGCACGGCACATCGCCTTGGCTCCCGGCGACGCTGAGATTCTCGCCGGCGACCTTGAGACTGCGATCAAGGCGGGAGACGAAACCGTCGCCTGGCGCGACGAGAGCATTCCCGCCACCCCTGCCACCCTTCAGGCAACGCGCGGAATTGCCGATCTTGAGCGACAGATCGCAGCAGAAGCAGGAGACCCGGCGCAATCTGAGCATGAGCGTGAATCGGTCGAGATCTTTTTTCTCCAGGTCGGGGAGAATTTCGAGCAACTCGATTATGCGCGCCTGCCTCGGCCGAAGTCCGCTCCAGAGCCATTTCAGGTTCCTGCCCTTCCGCAAGGTCTGAAGTCCGAGCCAAAGCCTCACCAATGCGACGCTTTTGCCTGGCTGACTGAAGCATGGGAACGCAGGATGCCTGGCGTCCTGCTCGCTGACGATATGGGCCTGGGCAAGACATTCCAGGCACTCATGTTCCTGCTCTGGCGGCGGTCTAACTCGGCCCACCCCAAACCAGTACTTATCGTTGCACCAACTGGCCTGCTGAAAAACTGGCAAGCAGAACTGGCTCAACACGTGGAGGCTGGCCTCATCGGCCCTGTGATTGAAGCCTTCGGAACAAACTTGCGCAGCTACCGGCTAGAGGCCGGAAGCGACATTCGCGGCGGTACTTCACGGCTAGATTCCGGCGAGTGGGAAGACGCAGGGATCGTTCTCACGACTTACGAAACGATGCGCGACTACCATATGAGCTTCGCGCGCATTCCGTTCGACGCGATCGTATACGACGAAATCCAGAAACTTAAGAACCCGGCTAGCCAAATGACCCGGGCAGCCAAGGCGCTCAATGGCCGCCTGCAAATTGCTATGACCGGCACACCAGTCGAGAACCGGCTTCAGGATCTCTGGTCGATTGCCGATACGGTCTACCCTGGGTTCCTCGGATCGAGCCGGGAATTCGAAAGCAGCTACCCAGCAAACGATCTGGCGGGCCTTGAAGACCTCCAGCGGCGGTTGGTCGAGCGGGATGACGAGCTGCCTCCGTTCATGCTCAGGCGCATGAAGGACGAAATCCTCACCGGTCTGCCTGAAAAGACGGCGCGCAAATACGCGGTGGAGATGCCGCCTGCCCAAGCGCAGGCCTATGACCTGGTACTCGCAAGAGCTCGCGCGTTACGTGAAAGCGGCGAGCAGGGCGCTATGCTCAAAGTGCTGCACATGCTGCGCGGAACATCGCTCCACCCTTCGGTGCCGCGAGGCGTCACAGATATCAACGCCTACGTTGCCCAGTCGGCGCGTCTGAAGAAGACGTTTGAGATTCTCGAGGAGGTTAAGCAGCGCGGCGAGAAGGCACTGCTGTTTTGCGAAGATCTCGAGATGCAGGCGTTTTTGGCCATGGCCATTCAAGAGCGCTTCGATCTCAAGCAAAGGCCGATGTGCATCAGCGGCAAGGTGGCAGGCCATAAGCGCCAGGAGATGGTGAACGCATTCCAGAGTTCGCCATCTGCCTTTGACGTCCTCATCCTGTCTCCCAAGGCAGGGGGCGTTGGGCTCACGATTACCGCCGCTAATAACGTGATCCACCTCTCACGCTGGTGGAACCCAGCTGTCGAGGATCAGGCTACCGACCGCGCCTACCGGATCGGCCAGACACGCCCAGTCACGATACACATTCCGATGGCTATCCATCCGGATGAGGCGATCGGTCCTTCGAGCTTCGACCAGCGTCTCGATGCTCTGATGGAGCGCAAGCGCTCATTAAGTCGTGGCCTGCTTATGCCGCCTGAGAGCGAGCGGGATGTTGAGGACTTGCTTGCGGACGTGCTCGATGGGAATCGGGCCGAGCAGCAGGATCAATCTGTTACCGCCCCTGAAACGGAACCCCAATCCACCCAGGAGCGGATCAGTTACAGCATTGAGCGACCCGCTCCGCCAGAGCCGCAGGTCAGCGATGAATGGCTCAATGTCTCAGCGAGCGAATCCTCGACGCCCGGCCCTGAGGTCACGGCAACTTCCAGTCCGACAGGGGACGAAAGCACGCGATCAACGGACAAACCCGAAGAGGTCGCGGCCGCGCAGTTTGACAGGCAGTCGGTTCGGCGCCCCACTCTCTCCGTACGAACACCTGTTGAAGCGGCAGAAGCGCGGGCTTCCTACGTTCAGCGGGTGGTCTTCGAGCAACATGGACAGCGAGACTGGACCATCTTTGAGCAATACGCCCGCGATGCGAATATCGCATTGCTTGAAATCCAGGATCCCTACTGCTGCGCTGATGGACAAGCCCGGGGGCGGCTCGTCAATTTCATCAGTCGCTTTGGTCAGCTCGCTTCACAAATCGCAGCGGTCCATGTTGTGACCTTCGATGCGGACTCGGTTCAGACGCGGGAACCCGAAAGCACGAACGATCAACGAAAAGATCTCGAAGATCGGTGGAACCGCATGCTGGCATCGGTGCAGTTGCACTTGGCGCAAAAGTCGCGCCGATCCGTCGGAGACCTGCATGATCGTTTCGTCAAAGCCCGGCTCGCTAACGGGGACTCTGTCATTTGGGATTTGGGCCGAGGTATCGACGGGGTCATGAGCGCCCGCTGGTCCTGTGTAGTCAATGCCTTCTACGATAGAGCTTCGCCGAGTTCGACTTTGATGCACTGAAAGTATCGACCTCCATCGTTGATTATAAAGTAATGTTCATTGATGGTTAGCGCACGGCGGGTAACGCCCGTTACGGGCGGCAATGCAGTTACAGGGGGCGATTCAGCAATGCAGGAACGCGATTTCAAGGCTGAAATCGAGGCTGCACGCAACGACCCCGCTCGGCTGCGCACGCTTGCGGACGAAATTCAGGCGACAGGCGGTTCGCGTCTGCTTGTGATCCGGGCGATCCAGCGGGCCAGGGCTGCAGACACGGGTCCTCATCCATTGGGCAAAGCAAGCGCCGAACTGGGCTTGCCACGGCCAACCGGTCTGCCGCTTTATCGCTACAAGCTTGCGCCCGGAATGTTCGAGCGCATGGAGAAGAAGCTATCGTCTGGCCTCCCGTCTGATTGGCAACGTCCATCACTAGCGCCAGCCTTTGTTCTCTGGGCCGCAGACTGGTTTCGGCGATCCTATCAGGGCGGCGTCCAACGTTGGGCTGACATCGAGAAGGTACTAGGACTGCGGCTTTCGCAAGGCGAATGGCGAGATCTGGCCGACCAGGGGTTTCGCGCCTGGGGTATCGAACCGTTGATTACTGCTCACGGGAATCAGCGGCTGTCCAACCTGGCGCGTCAGGGCGGTTTTCCGGCCGCCGCAATGGCGAGCGGCGCAAGCTGGCCAAGAAAATTTCTCGAACGGGCTGTTGGCGAGCTTTTGGGCGCTGATGTGCAGGACATCGGCACCGCAGTCGCCATATGCGAGCGGAACGAATACCTGCTACCGACGATCTGGCGCAGCCAGGAAATGTACGCGATCTGTGGTGAGCTGGCGCTCAAGATTGTCGAATTGCGCGCATTCGTTGACAAGGAAGTGCCGGCCGATGGTCGTCCTTACTCGGCGCGGCTGGACCAGGCCTATGAGGATTGGCGCGATGAATTGCCAATGACCCTGGATGGGGCGGCGGCGGGTCTGATCGATACGCTGCTGGAAGCAAAGAAGCTCTCCAGCAGCGGCAGCATTCGCGTTGGCCGGATGATGTCTCGGCATGGCGAAGATTGGCGTGAGTGCCTCGATTTCCATCTCGACGGACGATGGGACGATAAGGATCAGCTGCTCTCGCCCGGCAATCACATTCGCGTATTCCTCCAGCCGTCCGATGGCCTGGCAGACCGCATCTCCGGCCGACTTGCTTACCTTGAGCACGACGATGCGAACCGCTGGATCGCGAGACCGATGCGGAGCGAAGCGGCAATCGAGTTTCCATTCGACCTTCCGGTTACGGCCGAATTTCACGCGCGCGGAGATCGGCTGGCACGCAGCTTCATGCTGCCTGGCGGTAAGCCCGTGAGCGGCGGGCTGCGTGTCTTCGAACCGCGCGGCACAGATGCCCAGAGCACAACCTTTGCTCTCATCGGCCAAGGCTCCGGCGCTTACAAAGCGGAGCCTGTTTTTATCGATGTTCCCGAGGACTGGTCAGTTCGAGGAAAAGACGACAACGCCGAGATTGAGCCCGAAGATTTTGCCTTCTCTCCCGGACGCAGTCTTTACCGGTGCGCGGGCTCAATCATAGCTCAGAAGAGCAACGGCGACAGTTTCCTTGTGCGAACCGGACAGAGTGCGGACCGCAAAGACCGCCTCTCGATCGTGGCCAATGCCATTGCCGGAGTACAGGCACCGGATGGCGAACAGCTGGTCAAGCACCCGCTCCATGCGCAGGTGTCAGATGGTCTTTCACACCGGGTCGCATCTCGGGGAGAGGTACGCTGGCGGATTGCAGGCCAACGCAGCTGGTCGGAAGACCCGGCCGCTGCGGGGCCCGGGTTGTGCGAATTCGCTTGGCTCGATGGTGCAACAGGTCATGTGCGCGATCGGCAGACTGCGTTCGTTCTGCCCGCTGACTTTGAGCTGACGCAGCGGAGCAACGGGACTCATTCCGATATCGAGCTGAGCGGTTGGGACGGGGCAGCTGTACTTGGCGACGAAGCACCGAGTTCGAAGCACAGCTGGCGGATACGGATTGATCCTCCTCGCCGGGCCGTGTTGACCTTACGACTGGCTGCCAGTCAAACTCCTGCGTTTGATCTTAAAGTTCCGCTCCAATCGAAGGAATGGCTCACAACCTGGGACGGAGACCTCCTCCCGCGCGACGCAGTTCTTGGCCTGGCCGATCTTCGTGACACGGTGGCCCGCGTCCCCTCGACTTCGATCCTGATGGGGGAAGTTGCCCATAATGCTGACGCAGCATTGGACGCCAACTGGCGAATTGATGGGGAGCTTGGCCTGTCCGCATTGCGAACGGACATTGCAGCTCTCATGCGCCCCCTTGGCATCGACGCTCAGGTCAGGCTCGATTTCCACAACGGGAGCAATGACAACTGGTATGTAACGGAGTTTGGTAACGGCCTAGAGTGGGAGCCAAATGGAGGTTTGCGCCCAAAAACCGGTATAGTCGGTGAGGATGTGAGGGTGTGTGGCCGCTCACTTGGGGCTCCCGAGAAAGAGCTCGAATTTGGCAGCTACGAAGGTCTGCAGAGTGGCCTTGGTGGCCAACTTATTCACTTGCCGCGTCTCAAAGGTGATTGGCTCGTCTATCTTCGTGAGGGCTCGCGCGTCCTCACTCGACCCAAATTTGTCTCAGGTGACCCTGATCCCGAAGTTCCGCAGCACCGGCTCGGCCGGGCCATGGCCCAGCCATTCCTTAAGGCGCAAGAGGACCTGCAGTCCCTCGTTACCGAAATAGCGCAAGATCCAACGACGGCAGAGGCCAGTCAGACGATCCAGGTCGTCATGAAACTGGCCTTGTCGCTCAACGGCCTCCCACCGCAGACATTCGAGATCTTCGGCAAACTGGTACACGCAGGTGCACTTGCTCCCCTGCTACTGTACCGCTGTGAAGAGCAGCACCTGTCGACCATTCTCGAGTTGTTCGACGGGCTTTGCTCGAGCTGGATGCTCCTGCCACACGGCGCATGGGATGCAGCTTTCCAGGCCCAAGGGCTCTATCTCGTTACCCGGCTGGATGATCCCCAGTGGGCATTGACCAGACTCACTGAGCGCCAGAATGAAATCGCTGCGCGTGCCCCCCAGCTAGCTCCTCTGATTTGCCGTGATTATTCGCCATCGACCTGGGAGGAAGTGCGCAGTCACTTCACCGACCACACGAGCGAGGGCATCAGCACAGATGCCGGTGGCTTCAATCCATTTCGTCCCGCTTTCCGCGAGCTACTCCCGAAGGAAAACTTTCTCGATTCCCTCATGCGGGTCTTCGACGCTCCGTTTGTCGCAGCCTTGGCTGCTATGGGGCGGATCACGCTCGACAAGGTACAGATTCTAACGGTGAAAGACGTCGAGCGACGTCATCCCACATACTTCGCCAAGGCCTATGGCTACGCCCTTACGGAGCTCAAGAATGACCGCTGATGATGTGTCCCAGCCCACCCGTCTGTCGCCGATGGATGTCCATCGGCGCTTGCAGGCTGGCCTCGCAGAAGCGGTCGTGTCTCGTGCTGGCATCAGGCATGAGGGCCTGAACGCCTTTCTCCGGCAGAACCTCGCCGGCACGGATGCCTCCAAGGGTGCTTTGCTGTCGGAACAGCTCTTTCAGGCAGCAGCCGGCTATGTTTCGTCGGGCAAGCGCCCTGACGAACTCACTTCACTACTTCATCCGCGCACGATCGACGCGATCACGAAAACGCCCGATTCGGAGTTGCGGTTCGATTATCCTGCCTACGCCCACCAGCTGAGGACCTGGGAGCTGCTGCGCAATGCAGACCCGCAATCTGTGTTGGTCTCTAGTGGGACAGGTTCTGGCAAAACCGAGTGCTTCCTCGTTCCGCTGCTTGATGATCTGGTCCGCGCATCTGAAGCAGAAGGTCAGCTGACCGGTGTGCGAGCCCTCATGCTGTATCCGCTCAATGCCCTGATCGCGAGCCAGGAGAAGCGTCTAACGGCCTGGACCAGACCGCTCACCGGTGACGTCCGCTTCGCCCTCTACAACGGGCTGATGGGAACAGCGCGGAAATCAAACCGCGACAAAGCCGAGCACGATGTCCCGCATCAGGTTCTTTACCGCGAAACGCTCCGCGCGAACCCGCCACCCATCCTCGTCACGAACCAGACGATGCTGGAATACATGACGATCCGGCGTGAGGACCGTAAGATACTCGATGCGTCCAGGGGCAAGCTGCGCTGGATCGTGATCGACGAAGCACATAGCTACATCGGTTCAGCCGCTGCGGAGCTGTCGTTGCTGCTTCGGCGCGTCATGAATGCGTTCGATGTGACGCCCGATCAGGTCCGATTTGTAGCGACCTCGGCCACCATAGGATCGGCAGATGACGCGGAGGCAGTCGCTTCACTGCAGCGCTTCCTCTCCGATATCGCTGGCGTCCCGCTTGAGCGCACGCATGTCGTAATCGGCAAGCCGCAACCGGTGGATCTTTCGAAGGTCCTGACTGCATCCGACGATCCGGCGGCCCGCGTGGTGGCCGAGATGCTCGAAAAGAAGCCGCAGACCATCTCATCTATGTCATCCGTGACGACGTCTGCAGAGAAGATCCTACTCGACCTGTCTGCGCACAATGCCAAAGAGGTGAGACCCGTCCTGCCGATGCGCGCGCACAGTTTTACACGCGCCATTCCTGGCCTGTGGACCTGCATTAATTCGGACTGCAAGGGCGGCGCGCGGCCGGACGGCTGGCCATTCGGACCGGTCCTGTTTGATCAGAAGGACAGTTGCCCACACTGCCAGTCGCTGGTGTTCGAGATCCAGAGTTGCCCGGATTGTGGCGAGCCGTTCCTGCCTGCGGACGATCTGGGGGACAGGGTCTTGCCGCGGCGCAGCGATCAAGACACCGATGAGTTTCGCGAAAATAGTTACCGCGATCGGGATCATGACGAAGACGAGGAGGAAGAGCGGCAACCGGAGGGCATCGGGCATCCGCGCCTGATCGCTATCAACGCGCAATCCCAGTCGACGCCTGTTGGATTTGACGTCGTCAGCGGCGACTTGACCGACGACACGAGCCAATTCTCGCTGACGCAGTTGAACGAGGGGCGTTGCCCGGCCTGCCTCAGCAACAAGCGCCATGGACGGCCCGCGATGCTGTCATTCCGTTTCGGCACGCCGTTCCTGACCCAGAATGCGGCGCCCATCCTCCTGGAGGGAGTTTCACCGCACCAGGCAGAGCATGCCTTGCCTTTCGATGGTCGCCAGTTGATCAGCTTCTCCGATAGTCGACAGGGCACGGCCCGGTTTGCCGCCAACATCGAGACCAACGGCGAGCGCGGATTTGTCCGCGGGTTCATCTACCATGCGGTGCAGAAGGCGGCGCAAGGCAGCGACCTGCCCGAAGAGAAACGGCAGGAGCTAATCCAGAAGCGCGCCAAGCTCGCGAGCTTGGTCGACGAAATGCCATCGTTCAAAGACGACATCGCAAAGATCGATGCCGAGCTCAACGGTGGCGGCGCAGTCGGCATTGCGTGGAAGGACCTGATATCGGCTCTGGCCTCCGAGCCGACCATCGGCATGATGGCCAAGGTCTGGGACCTGGATCGCAGCGAGCGCTATCATGACAATCGTGAAGCACTGGCCCGCTTCATGCTACTCCGTGAACTTGCCCGCCGACCACGCAACGCCAATGCCATGGAAACGCTGGGCCTTGCACGCCTGCGCTTCCCGGACATCGAACGGATCGGCAAGGAAAAGCTGCCCGAGGCTGTTGCTGCAAAAGGGTATGGGATCGAGGACTGGCACGACTTCCTCTACTTCATGGTAGACTATTTGCGTGGTCAGTTTGCGCTGGATGTCGATGACGCGGACGCTCGTTGGATGCCCGGTAGGGCCCGGCCGAGGAACGTCATTGGTCCCGACCAGCCGCCCGGAGCGAAGCGAGATCTCATTTGGCCCTCGGTCAATTCCAAAGGCCGCCAACCAGACTCCGTTCGCCTTTTGGCTACGGCCCTCAACCTTGACCTATCCGCAGCCCGGGATCGCCACGAAATCAATCAACTCCTTCGCACAGCTTGGGAGCACATGACGCCGATTATCTCCGGTGTCGGCGGGACATTCAGCTTGCGCCTGGAGAAGACCGCAGAGATCGAGGCCGTGACCAAAGCCTGGCAATGCCCGCTTACGCGGCGAGTGTTGCCCCGGCTCGTGTTCGGCCGTTCGCCAAACCTAGTCACGACTGGAACTGGCCGTTTCGACGGCAAAATGGTGACGGCAGTTGAACTCCCGAAGCTGCCGCATACCCGTCCGCTCAATGTCGAAGCCAAGGAAAGTCTTGCCGACTGGCTGGCTGAAAACGAAATGGTGCGGTCTCTTCGCAGCCAGCGTCTATGGACCGATATTCACGACCAGGCGGCGCGAGCGACGCCCTATCTGCGCGCCGAAGAACATAGCGCGCAGCAGCCTCCGCACCGGCTGCGGGATTTCGAGGAGCAGTTCAAGCAAGGCGACATCAACCTCCTTGCCTGTTCGACAACGATGGAAATGGGCGTCGATATTGGCTCGATTGAGGCGGTCCTGATGACCAATGTTCCGCCCTCGATTGCCAATTACAATCAACGCGCCGGGCGAGCCGGTCGACGGGGCCAAGGGTTTTCGGCGAGCCTGACGATTGCACGCAACACCCCGCTCGATCTGGAAACCTTCTCCGATCCTGCGGGCTACCTAAGCCGCAAGCTCGCTTCTCCCCGCGTGTCTCTAGATTCCGACCGTATCGCCCAGCGCCACGCGAACGCCTATCTGCTCGCCCAATGGTTCCGGGAGGTAGACGGCGAGTTCGCGCGGACCAAGACGGGCGATTTCTTCGGCTGCAGGGCAGATCTTCGACCCTTTGAAGGGCTGCCGCCCGTGGGGGCCTTCTGTGAATGGGTCCGACTGCCGACTACCGCTGCGACGACGGACGCTGGCCTTGGACGCTTGCTGAAGGGCACGGGTCTCGAATTCGACACTGAGATTCGAGAGCACACGGCCGTGATGTTCGAACAGGAAACTGCAAACTTCCAACGGACCTGGCAGCGCCTGAAGGACGATGCCGATGCGCTTGATGGGCCAGCAAAGAAGGCAATCGAGTTCCAGGCTCGGCGTTTGTGCAAGGAGTTCCTGCTCAAAGAGCTGGCCAACCGCTCCCTTATCCCGGGAAGCGGGTTCCCTACAGCCGTTGTCCCGTTCGATACCTTGTGTGCAGAAACCCAGAAGGCGCAGGAGCGTCTTCGCTCCGACGAGGAGGGAACCCGGGATCGGCGCTATGAATGCCCGACCCGCAATGCTGACATTGCCATCCGAGAATATGCTCCGGGGGCTGAGGTTGTGGTTGATGGACTCGTCTGGAAGTCTGCAGGTGTAACGCTGAACTGGCTAAGCCCGATTGATAGCGGGCAGCGCGAGCCACAGAACTTGCGCTGGGCCTGGTGGTGCGATCAATGCGGCGGGGCCGGTTCCGATCACCAAATGCCCGAGTGCTGCAACCATTGCGGCGATCCGAACGTCAAGACGGAACAATTCCTCGAGCCGGCCGGATTCAGAGTCGACTGGAACGCGCAGCCCCATGCGGACACCGATCAGGCTGTTTACATCGAACCCAAGTCACCAAAGGTCAGCGTGGGAGACGCCTTGTGGCAGCCCTTGCTGCAGCCAACCAGCGGTCGCATCCGTGCTTCGCACGATGGCTACATCTACCACCATTCGCGCGGCCCTAACGACAAGGGCTACGAGATTTGCCTCGAGTGCGGACGAGCAGGGGAAGCCGGCACAGACGCGCTTAAGGATCACTGGCCTCTTACGCCACGCGACAAGATGGCGATTGATCGTTGTCCGGGGAACGATCAAGGGTACGCGATCACGCGCGCGCTGGCTTTGGGGCACGAGGTTCTGACCGACGTGGTCGAAGTCCAGTTGCCGGGGCTCGAAAGCGACGGCGCAGCCTGGGCACTCGGCGCCGCTCTGCGTGAAAGTCTCGCCCGCTGGCTTGGCATTGAGCCACGCGAGCTGGGGATTTCAGTTGCGGCAAGGGATGGACAGTTGGGCCGCAAGACGCCTTCGGTTTACCTGTTTGACGAAGCCTCTGGCGGCGCCGGGTATGCGCCGAGGTTGCTCGACGACATCTATCATGTGTTTGAACGGGCCTCTCATGTTCTCGATTGCCACAAGGAATGCGAAATGGGGTGCTCGGCCTGTGTGCTGGCACCGGATCTCTACAAACAGCAAGGGCGTCTGGACCGTAGCGCGGCGTTGATCGCTGTCCGTGCCTTCCTCGACACGAATGCCGAGTTGCCTGAGGAGGACCGGGCCGTTGCGGACGCGAAAGCTGTCAACGATGCCGCAAACACAATTCTGCTGCGCGCCCGTAGTGGGGATAGCGTAACGGTATTCCTGCCCGACGCATTCGACCTTGCCGAACTGTCGTCAATCAAGATGCGATCATTCTTCTCTTCTGCCTCCGCCCGCGGTGTCCCGGTGACGCTGGTTCTGCCCCGCAAGTCATTCGATAACCTAGCCGAAGTGGAGCGCCGGTTCTTGCGCGACACGGCGGTACGCAACGACTTCCTACTTGCCCTCGGCGAAGCTGCAGGTGGCCGTTTCGGCAACCATCGTATCGCCGAACTGGTCTCCCAGGACAGCGCGACGGGCTTCTTTTCACGCGACGAGAATGCAGCGCAGCCCGGGGAGCGATGGGGGGTTGGTGAAACTCATGCTGTCGTTGCCGGCAGCGTCAATCCGCCGACGTCCTTCACTCAGATCGCTGCCGACGACCTCGAGCGCCAAGTCGCTCCTGGCGACAAGGTGGAGGTCATTCTTGGCTTTGGCCAATGCCCTGTGGGACAGTTTGGCAAGCGCTTCGGCGCAAAACTGAAGCAGCATATGGAAGCCGCAGGCATCTGGCATCCGGGCCAGCTGATCAGGATTTCCTACTCAGACCGCTACCTCAATGCCCCGCTGCCGATGCTTCTGTTCTTGCGGACCTGCGAGGCTCTTGCCGCAGAGTTGAAGGCCGGTGAAACGGTTGAGGTCGACGTCGTCGTACAGCCGTTGAAGAAAGACCGTGTGCCGTATCGGATCTTCAACGACTGGGATCATGAGGGCGACCGGGAGGACGTGGCGCAGTTTCTGGGTGAAAAGCTTGGGCTCGACGTCGCCCTCGAGGTGACCGATAGCGCAATTCATGGACGGAAACTCGAACTGGAGTACGCAGACGGGAGCAAGGCTATCATCCTGCTCGATCAGGGTTTTGGTTACTGGCGCATCGTAGGCAATCCGCCGAGGCATGACTTCGGCGCGGCACCGGCCGCTCAGGCAAGTGACCTCTCCCGGTCAAACGCGGCAGTATCGGGGACTGGGGAAAGCTACTTTGCTGTAGCGCGCCGGTAGCGATTACCGGTTTGGAGAGGATGTTTAATCAATAGGCCGCTGAGCCACCAACGAGTTCGTTGCGATATTACAGGTCACTGGTTACTCGAGCGGAAATGACAATGAGCGATAAAGAAGATCTGCAGACTGATACCTTTGTCGCTCATTGGCGCAATACCGGTGGCAGCGAACTCGCCAACACGCAGAGCTTCATTAACGGCCTCTGCAACCTGCTGGGGCTGGAGCCGCCTGCCGGCAGTCGCACCGACGATGCCCACAACGATTACGTGTTCGAACGCCGCGTGTTCCAGGACAATGGCGACGGCACGCAGAGCTTCGGCCGGATCGATTGCTACAAGCGTGATTGCTTCATCCTGGAGGCCAAGCAGGGAAGCGAGGCTGACCGGGCCGCCGCCGACAAGGGCGAGGACGATCTCGACATTTTCGGCCAGACCGCCAGCGCCCGCGTCAAGCGCGGCACCGCCCGGCGGGGTACGCCCGGATGGGCCAAGGCGATGGTCCAGGCCAAGGGACAGGCCGAACGCTATGCCAAAGCGCTTCCCGTCGACCATGGTTGGCCGCCGTTCCTGCTGGTAGCCGACATCGGCTATTGCATTGAGGTCTATGCCGACTTTACCGGCACCGGAAAGGCCTATGCCCAGTTCCCAGACCGGGCGCGTTACCGGATCATGCTGGAGGATCTGCGCGATCCTGACGTGCGCGACCGCCTCCGCGCGATCTGGACCAATCCCAAGAGCCTCGATCCCACCGCCCGGGCCGCACGTGTCACGCGTGACATTGCAGATCTGCTGGCAACGGTCGCACGCAGGCTGGAAAGACGCGGGTACAATGCGGAGACGACCAGCGGCTTCCTGATGCGGGTACTGTTCACGATGTTTGCCGAGGACAGCGGCCTGATCCCGGAACGCAGTTTCACCACCCTGCTAAAAAACCAGCGCGCTCACCCGGAACATCTGGAACACCAACTTTCCGCGCTGTGGGCGGCGATGGACAAGGGCGAGTTCTCGCCCGCACTCGGAGTGCCGCTGAAGAAGTTCAACGGCTACCTGTTCAAGGAACGCACCGCAATCCCGCTCGATGCCGAAGAGTTGGAGGTGCTCATCAAGGCGGGCGAACATGTCTGGACCGAGGTAGAGCCAGCGATTTTCGGCACCCTGCTGGAACGCGCACTCAATCCGAAGGAGCGCGCGAAGCTGGGCGCGCATTACACCCCGCGCGCCTATGTTGAGCGGCTGATCGGCCCGACCATCATGGAGCCGCTGCGCGCCGACTGGGACGGAGTGCGCGGGGCTGCGGCCACGCTGATCGATGAAGGCAAGGTCGACGAGGCCAAGGCTCATGTCGAGGCTTTCCATGCGCGCCTGGCGCAAACCAAAGTTCTCGATCCTGCCTGCGGCACCGGCAATTTCCTCTATGTCGCCATGGCCCGCATGAAGGAACTGGAAGGCGAAGTGCTCGACCTTCTGGTCGAACTGGGCGATGATCAATATGTGGCGGAATTGACTGGCCACACCATCACCCCGGAAAACTTCCTCGGCATTGAGATCAATCCACGCGCCGCCGCGATTGCCCAGTTGGTGCTGTGGATCGGTTACCTGCAATGGCACTTCCGGGTGAACGGCGCCGGCCGCGCCCCGCCCGAACCGATTCTGCGCGATGTGCGTACGATTGAGAACCGCGACGCCCTGATCGACTATGACGACAAGGTGCTGGAACTGGACGAGACAGGACAGCCCGTCACACGCTGGGATGGTGAGACGATGAAGCCGCACGCGGTCACGGGCAAGCCGGTGCCGGATGAGGATGCTCGAACCGAAGTGTGGCGCTACGTTAAACCGCGTGCAGCCAAGTGGCCCAAGGCCGATTTCATCGTCGGCAACCCACCATTTATTGGCAACAAGCGAATGCGAGAACGGCTCAGCGAGAGCTATACTGAGGCGGTGCGCAAGACCTTTCCGAAAATCAGCGAATCGGTAGATTTTGTAATGTATTGGTGGGCGGTGGCTGCCGCGAAAGTGTCTCTAGGACAAACACGGCGGCTCGGATTCATCACGACCAACTCGATAACGCAGACATTTAATCGGTCCGTTATCGAGGCCGCTAAGTGCCGGCTGGTATTTGCCATTCCTGATCACCCGTGGGTCGATGGGGCCGACGGTGCCGATGTTCGCATTGCCATGACCTGTGCTTCACAAACCGGTCAGACCCTTCACCAAGAAGTTGTCGCAGAAGGTCTAATTCCAGAGGGATTTGGAGAACGCTGGGTAAATCTGAAATCTACGATCGGACAGCACATCAATGCCGATCTTTCCTCCGGTAGTGACGTAGCTTCAAGCAGCAAACTCAAGAGCAATGATGGGCTTAGCCATCAGGGCGTGACCTTGGTGGGCAAGGGTTTCCGACTGGAAGAACCCGACATCCGATCGCTCGACCTATCTGCTGCAATCGAGGCGCGTGTCGTGCGCCCCTACATCATTGGCCGTGATTTGACTGGGACACGGGAAAGTCGTCTTGTCATTGACGCATTTGGCCGATCCGAAAGTCAAATGCGGAGCGAATTTCCTGAACTGTACCAGTTGCTATTACACCGCGTGAAACCCGAACGCGATCAAAATAATCGCGCATCTTATCGAGAAAAATGGTGGATTTATGCGGAGCCAAGGCAAGACATGCGCAATGTCCGTCGTCAGAACATTCGGCACAACTCGCGGCGTAGATTAGCGGAGTGCGGACCTCGTCAGGGGGTTGATGTTAGGCGGCGAACTTGCGGTGCTGCAAGCGCCGATGTTCGATGGTCTGTCGCTTGATCCTTTCGCGCAGTT